>Ga0157371_10005837_pt1 | contig 10300 bp, 3 predicted proteins | sample C45metaG_FD_113462 | JGI IMG/M metagenome (GOLD analysis project Ga0157371, IMG submission 113462) | Corn rhizosphere microbial communities from Kellogg Biological Station, Michigan, USA - C4-5 metaG | ecosystem: Host-associated > Plants > Roots > Rhizosphere > Soil | place: USA: Michigan...
CACTCAACCTCATAAGCCAAGCCCGTTTGAGTCGGTGAGCGAAGCCGACCTTAAAGCCATGAGCGCCAGCGAAAAAGCGGAGCTGCTGGTCGATCACTACGGGCAGGCGCTGGCCGTGCCGCCCGTTGGAGAGGAAATCTGCCGCTACGAGAACGGCGCGTGGCAGGTGATGCCGGTACAGACGTTGCGCCGCGAAATCGCTGCGCTGTTTCAGAAGGTGCGCGCACCGTTTTCAGCGGCCGGAATCGGCAGCGTGCTCGATACGCTCAAACTAATGGTGCCGCAGATGGGCGAACCGGCGCGCCGCCTGATTGGTTTTCGTAACGGGGTATTTGATACGACCAACGGTATGTTCAGCCCGCACCGCCGCGAGAACTGGCTGCGCACGGTCAACAGCATGGACTACTCCGCGCCACGTCCCGGCGAAAACCTCGCAGATCACGCGCCTAACTTTTACCGCTGGTTAACGCGGGCGGCCGCACATAATCACGATAAGCAGGAGCGCATCCTCGCGGCGTTATTTATGGTGCTGGCAAATCGCTATGACTGGCAGATGTTCCTGGAAATAACTGGTCCAGGTGGAAGTGGGAAAAGTGTTTTAGCTTCGATTGCTACGCTGCTCGCTGGCCGCGATAACACTACGTCAGCCACCATTGATACGCTGGAATCATCGCGGGAACGCGCCAGCGTGGTGGGATTCTCGCTGATTATTCTGCCCGATCAGGAGAAGTGGAGCGGCGACGGCGCGGGCATCAAGGCGATAACCGGTGGCGATGCGGTGGCAATCGATCCGAAATACCGTGACGCCTATTCAACGCATATCCCGGCGGTCATTCTTGCGGTGAACAACAATCCGATGCGCTTTAGCGACCGCAGCGGCGGCGTTTCGCGCCGCCGGGTTATCCTAACGTTCCCGGAAGTAATACCGGCAAAAGAGCGTGATCCGCAATTGCTGGACAAAATCAGCACCGAGCTGGCCGTGATTGTTCGTCACCTGATGCGCCGCTTCTCATCACCAAACGAAGCGCGCGAGTTGTTACAGGCGCAGCAGACTTCCGGTGAAGCGCTGGATATCAAACGACAGGCCGATCCGCTGGTTGATTTCTGTGGATACCTGATGCCGCTGAGCACGCCAAACGGGCTGTTTATTGGTAATGCCAATATTCGCCCGATGAATCCGAAGCGCTATCTCTATCATGCGTACCTGTCATTTATGGAATCACGTGGGCATCAACACCCCCTCAGCCTGACAGCATTCGGCCAGGCAGTACCGCAGACACTTAAAGAATATGAGCGCGTGCTGCTCAAGCGCCGAACGAATAACGGCATACAGACCAACCTCACGCTACACGAGGACAGTGAGGCAGATTGGCTGCCAGCATGTAGCACTTTGTAATCCTACAACATATAAACCGGCTCAGGCCGGTTTATAATATTTAATGCGGAATAAAACTGACTCAGTTGCTAATGACTGACAAGGTCAGCTAGCCGATGATATGACAGAAAATGATTGCTGGAAAATTTATTAAGGGAGAACGATAATATTTACATGCTTGGCGATTGCTATCTTGAGAGATTTGGATAGGCTTAATGAGTGAGCATCAAAGTGAGCTAGGTCACATTGAAAATGCTGCATAAAGCTTCTCAACTGCGTGAAGCAGCATTTTCAACAGCTGATGCAGATTTTCATATGAATCACTGAATGACTCATAATCGCACATGATAGTATTCTGATAAAAATAAGATAACTTGGAACAAAAATATTTGGTTGGCAATTAATATAAATGGCAAAACCATTGCATTGATACCTATTTTAAGAGGGTTATGAGGAATGAACAAATTACCGAAGGAAAGCTCAAGTCAAGAGATTGGTCGTTTAGCAGGACGTGCAATGGTAAGCAACTTACCAACATCATGGATCGAAACTCCCCTATCAGGTGACACTGACTTTGGAATTGATTATCAGGTCCAATTAAAAAACTCTCATGGCAATGTTTGTTATACTTTTTTCCTACAGTTAAAAGGCACGGAAAAGCCAAGTTACATTTCTAATGGGGAGTTTATAAGCTTTAACTTTAAAACCAGCACATTGGCTTATTATCACAAACAAGAACCGCTGGTAATGGTTGCCCTAGTAGATTTAAGTATCCATTCTGACGACCTTTCAAAATGCCCAATTTACTATATGTGGTTAGATGAAGACTGGTTTAATTTAAATAATGAAAAAATGCACAGCCAATCTTATCTAGCTCTAAATATACCGACAACTCAGAAACTCAATAGTAAACTAGATATTTTCCCTTTCTATGAGGAAAGAATTTTAGAGAAATTCGCTGTGCAAAGTTTTAGAAAAGCCTTAAAACCACATTCTGAAGACATAAGCCGTAGCATAGTGAAGCTTGCAGGATATATTGAAGATAAACCAGTTCTTATAAAAATTGTAGAAGATAGTGATGATGAGCCATGGATATCAAACCCAAATGGAGAAGCCGTAACACTTTTGAAACAATGCTCTGATGCACTAAATGATAACCTCATTATAAAAGCACAAGAAATATTATCTCAACTTGACAGCTGGCCAAATAAACTTAGTGATCATGAAAATGCAGAGTTAATGCTACAAAAATCAATATTATGCGAACTACTGGGTATTGAGTCTGAATCTTTGAAAATGGTTGAGAGTGCCAAGGACCATAGTGATAAGACAAGATATAAGCTGGCTTTTCTTGATGCAAAAATAAAAAATGGTCAACTACTAACACAGGGAGATATTGAAAGCATTGAATCGGAAATAACACAAGGAAACTTCAGAGCAACATTTATAAAAGCAAAACACATAGCAATATCTGGCGAATTAAAAGATGCCATCTCATTAATTGAGGAGAAGCACAGTGAGAAAATATCAGCAAAATTACTATTATTAACTTTAGCAGAAACCCCCGATGAATTGGATTTAGAATTAAAAAAAATTAACCCATCGATGCTTAACACGGATAGAGATAAATATATTTTTCATGCCATTACATCAAGAAGGAATTTTTTTAAAGCGCATAATGATATATTTGATTACGATCAACTCATTCCCTTCACTGGTAAAGCCAATATAGACTTTGACTTTATGAAGCTGTCTTATGAAAACTGCGACAGAGCATGGTTTTATGCAAAAAAATTAGGTTACCCATCAGACATTTTAATGATTATCGATATATCTCCTGTTTTGTATTTTTACTTCAACAATATAGAATATTTATTTCAAAAGTTTGATGAGATCCTTAAAGAAAGGCCGACTCACTATGATTTAAATTTATTATACTCCCGTGTTTTATATAACTGCAATGAGTATAAAAGAGTTGTTTCCTTACTCTCACGGATTGAACATGCATTAAAATTAGAAGAAAAAGCAATTTACTTTGCATCAAATGTCTATTTAGAAGAATATGATATCGCTTTAAATGTTTTCCTAGATATTGAAAATGAGCTATTAGAGAAAACTCCTGAAAACACACCTTTTGTGCTTTGCCTAGCGATTGAAGTCGCAATTGCAAAATTTGAGGACTCTTTAGCTGACAGACTTAAAACTATTCTTCTCAACTTTGAAAATGGTGAAGCTTTTTGGGCTGTTAGCACATGCGTGAGAGAAGTTAGAGTAGAACCGGGTGCTAAGTCCGAGTGCTTAGAAAAACTTTACCACAAGTACATTGATTTAGGTAAACCAATAGTAATAGCTGATCATTTGATGAGGTTTTTAAATGTAAGCAATGAAAAATCAGAAGATAAAATAATTGAAGTTGCCGAAGAAATCCTAACACATAAAGAACTGGATGAAGTATGTTCATTAAAGCTTGCTGAGGCATATTTAAAGCGAGGAGATACAGGCCAAGTATTTTCAATTGTGGATAAAAATCTAAAGAAAATAAATACAGACCCTCATTGGCATGTAATTAAAACATATGCACTTGAGCAATCAGGCAGGGTTGGAGAGGCATTAGATGAAATTGAAAAAGCGCTTGAAGGAAATAATTACTCAACAGATTACATGAGGCTTTACGTCAGCAAGTGTTTGAGTTTTGGAATGTTTAGCCAAGTAGAAGGCGTTTTACAACGATTATTATCAAGTGAACACTTGAGAAAAAACAAGCTGGTATATTTGTCCAAGTTGATAACTGTATATTCTTCAAGCTTAGAGTATAGAGAAAAACTTAACGGAAGCATAAAAAGATTCGGTGAATTGGTTGATAGAAATGATTGTGATGAAGAAGGAAGATACTTATCATTTGCAATGTCTGCATCAGTTAATGTTACGAATGAAATGAAGTCTGATTATAGTAAAAGGATTACAGATTATTTTAATAAATTTCCAAAATCAAATTTATTCAGAAAAGCTGATATAGATATAAATAGCGGGCCTGAAGCTTTACTCAATTCAATTAGAGAAATTACTGGTGTAACTGAGGCACAGATTACACAATGGGATCAAAATAAACGTTCGATTCGAAAGGGCTCATTACCGGTACCTTTTTCAATGCTTGGCCTATTTTTGAGTGATACTCGAGATATTTATACAAGCTGGATGCTAGCAAAAAACACGCCAGATGAGTTCTTAGAATTTAAGATAAATCAAGCACCGCAATCATCACAGGAAATCATTGATATTAGCCAAGATCTAAGTGCTAATTTCCTAATCGAAGAAACAACTTTGATATTGATGCAAGAGCTAAATATCTTAGAAAACTTTTTAGGGAGCATTCAGAGATTTACCATTCTAAACTCTTGCTTTGAAAGAATGAATGTTACAGGGTTACCTAGTCTGCTCGGGGTTTTAAATCCTCTTCCGAAAGGTATTTTAGACACAATAAGTAATCACAGAGCAAAATTAAGAATTGAAAATGATGGCAAAGAAAACTTGCTAGAGTCATATCGGAAATTAAAATCTAAAGATGGTGAGGGTTTTATTTTTCTAACTGAAGATGCTTACATGTCGATGTTCTGCGGCAGTAATGATGAATTTAAATCAATGTGGAACATATACGACGTCATCTTGAGCTTGCATGATAGCAACAAAATTGGAGATAACAATCCATATGAATTAATCGCACAAGTATCAACTTATGGATTTAAATCCATTAATATGAAAACAGATTTAATGGCTCAAGTCATGTGTTATTTTTACAACAAAAATGAAGATTATACAAAAACAAACTTCAAGTATATTTTTGATAAAGTTTTTAATCCGCGACTAAAGTTTGATAACGTGATAGGTGTCTTATTCAGACTAGTAGGATATGCTATTGATGAGGATAGAATTAAATTCAACAGTCGTATCATGTTAAATTTATTCACCAATTTCTTATTAAGATACCCTCAAGACAGCAAAGTTAATTTCATTCTGAACTGGTTCTTATATCAATGCACAAATGGAAAGGAAAGTTACATTTCTGATTTATTGCCTATGAGTGTAACCCACGCTACTTTATGGAATGTTTGTTACGAGATGTGCTGCATTGTAATGGATAGAGAGTTAAATAGTCGCGAGCTATTTATGAAAATTTCCAATTACATTCTCGATCAAAAACCAGACGTTCGAGATGGCATATATAATAATGTCACTAAGTGTTTTATACCGGGAACGGCAGATTATGATTCGTTTTCACAGACTTATAAAAGTATTTCATTAGGTAGGCAAACGCAAAACTTTGACAAAAACAGATAATTATTTATTTGGTACAAAATATGCAACTAGCCTTAGCCAATTTGGCTATAAAATTACTACCATTTAAGTAACCGGCTTCGGCCGGTTTTCGTCATCTAGGTTAAGGTGATCTTCACAAGTGCACACTAGTGTAAATTACTCATCCAACTATTCATTACTTAACACCATGAATTTATAAAACAAAAAGCGAAAGTGAACACTATGAACACTTTTCCCTGAAATCATTTTATTTTGGATTTAGTACCGGGTATTCGTTATCCTTGCCATGCCGTTACGGTGCGTGAAATCCAATAATTGGTACACGTTTAGGTACACGTCCCAAAGTTGAATTGGCTAAAAACATCTAATTTCATAAGCTTGCAAACCTTGTTCAGACTCCGCCAGCCCACCAAATTCTTGGTTGATGGTTACCAGAGCCATCATCGAAGTCCTGAGAGCCCGCAAGGTGAAAGCCTTGCGGGCTTTTTTGTGTTTGTAATTTGTCCCGTGAAGTCTGAAGACAACTGATTGGATTCCAAACAAGGCCCAACTCGCGAGCATCTTAACGCCAGGAGCTGAACTAGGTGACGTTGAGCAGAATGCTCATCGTCCGCTTTGCACCAAGAGGGGGCATTGCTAACAGCAACTGGCCTCAAACAACGGGGGAACAAATCCCACTATTGCGTAGCTAGTTTATTGAAGATGCTGCTTCAACCAAATACAGGTACCTTCAATGTCATACGCTTTTTCCCCAAATCCCTTCGCAAGAAGGGACTCTGGTAAATACTCGTCATATTTATCCAAGTACTTTTCTGGAACATCTGTAGCAAGATCAAATGCAGATGGTAAGCCTGACAACAGCATTTTTTTAAGCGCCTGTTGAACAGTTGTTACACTGGCATCATCAATCTCGATAACACCTGCGAAAGAATTAGCTTTAAAACCACAACGTATGAGCAAGGCTGTAATCGTATTCACAACTTTATCCCCCATCCAGGGAATTACGTAACAGTGTTGCCCACTCGTAATAAAATACTCATTTTGCAGGTTATAACGCTGAAAGTTACTACTGCCTTCCGCAAATAGGTTTCTGGCGGCAGCATCGGCATAATCTACTCTCTTACAACCTATCGCTATGCGGTAATCACTTTCCCTATAGATAGCGAGCATTTCCTGACGAACGGCATCATGAATAGACATTCCTCCCCCACTAAATTGTGGTGGCTGACCGCCTTTGGTCGCCTCTACATAGATAACTTTTCTCTCTGTCTCGATCTCCGTCACTTTCCAGCGCCGCCCACCGAAGATGATGTGTTGGTCTGGTAGTAGTGGGGAGTCCACAGGTATTGTTCCAAGGGTTCTGTTTCCGGTGACAATGCGGAACTCTTCTGGTGTATTGAACACGGCATAAAAAGTGTAATGGTTAGTCAGTTTCTCCCCCTCTGCCCCAACAACCATTTCGCCGCTAGCAAGTTGAGTGAGCAGGCCACAGGTTCCCATATGTTTAAGCAGACTTTTGAAATCGTTTAAATCTACATTTTTAAACGGCCCTGTCTGACATAGTTGTGACCAGAGCTGATCAGCACGAACTCCACCCCATTGTGCCGTAATAGCAAGAACCTGGTGTAGCAGCGTGGAGTAATGCATCTGTCGAGCATCAGCTGGTTCAAACCATTGTTTAGAGATCATCAGTCTGATCATTGCCATCGACTGGACCAACTGCAGCCGTAGGTGGTCAACGATACTGCTAGTCACAGTAAGCTCATTTTCTGTAATTAGCATTCTTAGAACTGATGGGGAGTCGCGTCGCCCAGAACGCCCCATGCGCTGACGCAGACTGGAAACAGAATGCGGAGGCGTAACTTGAACAACCGACTTAACCTTACCGATATCAATTCCCAACTCGAGCGTCATTGTACAAACAGCTGTTGTGGGTAAATTTCCTTTCTGAAGCCGAACTTCAAGCGCCTCACGTGTTTCCCTGGCAAGAGAACCATGGTGGGGAAAAAATTCATTCGGAACAATATGTTCCTCACACATGTCGCTCAACGTTGCCGCAATGCTTTCAGTGCGCTTTCGGCTGTTTGCAAAGACCAAATGAGAATCGCCACGGCAAAGTCTAAAAATGTCAGCGCAAACGTCATGTTCAGCTGAACTCTGAAGTTCTTCCTCTTTTTGGAGTACTCGCTCCAGGTACCCTTTGACCTGTACCTGAAGAGTGGCCGTGCTATTACTATCAGTAACAGTTACGCAGGGGAGTCGTTTGTCCGGGCGCAACAGTTCAGGCACTTTATCCAGTTCCCCCAGCGTGGCACTCAACGCAACGCGGGGAATTGGATTTACCTGGCGTTCTAGCACATGGTCAATTCTATTGAGCAGAGAAAGCAGCTGTACGCCTCGCTCTGAGCCAATAAAAGCGTGAAACTCATCAATAACAATGTATGCGACTGAAGAAAACGCCTGTTTGAGCCAGCCCATTGAGTTTATGAGTAAAGACTCAAGTGACTCAGGTGTAATCAGTAAAATGCCAGCAGGGTTCGTCCGAGCCTTCTTCTTTTTGCTTTGTGGTACATCCCCGTGCCAGGGAGTCACTGGCATGTCCAATGCATCGCCAAGGCTCTCAAGACGACGGTGCTGATCGTTAATCAATGCCTTCAACGGACTGATATAGACGATGCCAAATCCATCAGTGAGATCTGCAACTGCCGAACAGGCAGGAAGAAAGAAAGCCTCTGTTTTACCCGCTGCTGTACCTGCACTGATTAGCACGTCTCGATCACAGGCTAAAATTTCCGGGATAGAACTCTCCTGCAAGGGCCTTAATGTAGACCACCCCTGCTTGTAAACCCACTTACGGACGCGGGGATCGAGACTATCGTAGGCACTGCTCATAGTTTGAAGTTCGCAAGGCCGTCGTCGTCATCACTTTCCTCCACAATGGCGTCATCCATATCGCTGGGTCTGTCCACTTCAATTGCCACACCCTCGATTAGTGTTTGCCAGTTCATCGTTCTGTTTTGTTCCAGCACGGCCAGCATATCCAGGAAACCTTTTATGGTATTACGGGGGGTACGGAAGTAAGCGTCTCCAATGGTTTTACTACAGTGATGCAGAAATCCAGTCAGTGCCTCATCTGGTACCAGATAATTCTCTAACTCTCCGCCTGCAAAAACATGCCGAAGATTTCTCAGTAAAATATAGAGTTCCTCAGGGGTGAGGCTTGCAAGATGCAAAGTGGGAGACGAATAGTCAATCACTCCTGCTTTTTGCGCGAACCGGTTTTCAGCCAGACGTGATTGGAGCGCCTCATAGCTGTAAAGACCTTTGCGCGGATCGAAAAGGAACTCTGGCGTCCCCCCGAGAATAAAACCAATATTCTCGGCTGAGCCTTGCAGGCAGTCATTCAGAATCCGCAGAATCTGTTCGTAGTTCGCTGTTCTTGCTTGCGTATTATTCAGCTTAAAGAGGTTCACCATTTCGTCGAGGCTGACCAAAAGACCGGCATAGCCTGCCTGTCGGACAAAAAGACTCATCAGTTTCAAAGAATCATAGAATGAAGCGTCTGAGATAATAGTCCGAACGTCGAGATCGTTTCGAGCATCAGTTTTGGTGGTGTACTCTCCCCGCAACCAGCGAATGGCATTAGATTTTAGCGTTTCGTTATCCTGCTCATGTCCCCGCCAGAATGCATCAATGACCTTCGCAAAGTCATATCCGCCCACCATATCTGACAGAGCTGCCAGGCGTTTATGAATAACTGATGAAACCTCTGAGCCGTCCGTGTCAGCTTCCTTTCTTGCCTCCGTAACGAACCTTTCAACAACGCTAAGTAACGCATTACCATCCGGCTTGTTTCTGGTGGACATGTTTTTCATAAGTTCTGAATAGAGATTACGAGCCTGACCTCCCGATGAGTGAATACGTCTGTCAGGAGAAAGGTCTGCACTGACTGACACCAGCTTCTTCTCTAGCGCAATAGAGCGCACAACACTCAGAAAGAACGTTTTACCAGAACCATACTCACCGATGATAAGCCTGAAGCTTGCACCACCGTCAGCAATCCTCTCAATATCCTGATGGAGAGCAGTGATCTCATTCACGCGGCCAACCTGGATATGCTGAATGCCAATCCTTGGCGTTACACCTGACTTAAGTGATTGAATAATAGCATCACGTTCTTTCACTCTTATACGTGTTACAGACATTCACTATCCCTCTAATTCTTTGGCAATTTCCAGGTCAACCCAGATATCATCATCGGCATCGTCCAGCACCGGAGCATCAACAACCGCATAGGACCAGTCATTGATCACCTCAAGCGCACCGCTGAGCATCAAATTAAAATTTCTGCACAATTCTGTCGCCTCTTTCCGGGACCACTGTTCTTTCTCCAGCAAACTGCGATAAAGCTGGCTATGTGCGAAATCAAGGCCCCCCGCCTCCGTTAATGAGACTGGAGCACTTACTGGTTCTTCCGATTCTTCTTCGGTGAAAATTGTGTTCAGTAATTTACGGACATCATCCGTGGCAGACTCGTGGCGGGCAAGTACATTAGCATCCAGTGTGAACCCTGCCGTTGGCTGAACAGCTGGTACCGACGAGACGAGATCA
>Ga0157371_10005838_pt1 | contig 10296 bp, 8 predicted proteins | sample C45metaG_FD_113462 | JGI IMG/M metagenome (GOLD analysis project Ga0157371, IMG submission 113462) | Corn rhizosphere microbial communities from Kellogg Biological Station, Michigan, USA - C4-5 metaG | ecosystem: Host-associated > Plants > Roots > Rhizosphere > Soil | place: USA: Michigan...
GACATTGCTTCTTCGCCAGTCGCCGAGGCTCATACCATTCCCATATTTACGATAGGAAGCCGTGTCCATAAATTCTTTACCGGCTATATGGTAAGGATAAAAATAATCATCAAAATGTATCGCATCTATGTCATATCTTTTTACCACATCCTTCACTACATCGACCACAAAATTTTGCGCCTCTTTATTTCCCGGATCAAATATTTTATTCTGCCCGTAAGTAATGAACCAATCAGGATGCAATTTGGTAATGTGTGTAGGGGAAATAGAAGATTTATAAATATTAAAGACCGCACGATAAGGATTCATCCAGGCATGAAATTCCATTCCGCGTTTATGCGTCTCCGTTATCATGAATTTTAACGGATCATAATATGGATTGGGTGGTGTGCCTTGTTTACCTGTAAGAAACTCACTCCAGGGTTCATATTCGGAAGGATAAAAGGCATCTGCTGCCGGCCTTATCTGCACAAGCACGGTATTCATCCCATTTCTTTTATTCATATCCAGTAACCGGATAAATTCTTCTTTTTGGGCATCTGTGCTTAAAAGTTTTGAAGAAGGAAAATCAATATTCCCAACTGTTGCAACCCACACCCCACGGAATTCATATTTATATTGCGCAAACATCTTTTGCTGCAAAAACACAGTAAACAAACAAAAAGAGAAGAATATTTTTTTCATAGGAGAAAATGAAATTAAAAGAGCGCAAATGTAATAAGATATACTTTATTCTCTGGCGAGAATGGAAAAGGTTATCAACAGTTTAAGAAATTAAAGTTTGTTCCAACTGATATTTCCATCTCTTTCGTCTTTCATTTCTATACCCAATTCTGCAAGTTGCTTTCGTATTTTGTCTGAAGTGAAAAAATCTTTTTTTGATTTGGCTTCTTTCCTGATTTCAATAAGCAGATCCATAAGTCCATTCAATTGCGCTGAACTTTCTGAAGGATCTTTTAATCCTAAAATTTGTTCAAGAAAAATTGAGAAAAGTTCTTTCAGTTTTTTAAATGTGTCAGTTGAAATTGCACCCGGTTTTATTAAGCCATCTTTCATTGAATTAATTACCGGAACTATTTCAAACATGTTGGCCAATACTTTTGCAGTATTAAAATCATCATTGATGAATTCTTCAAATTCATCAATGAGAGAATTTATTTTATCATCAAGTTCTTTATCTGCCGCTTCTTCAGCATCCGGAATCTCAAGTTTTTTTAAAACTTCAAAAGCTTCAAACAATCTTTTCATTCCCTTTTCTGCCGCCGTTAATGCTTCACTGCTAAAATCAAGTGTGCTGCGATAATGCGTTTGTAAAATAAAGAACCGGATCACCATTGGTGAGAAACCTTTGGTCAGCAAAGGATGATCGCCACTGAACATTTGCGTAAGAGTGATTTGGTTGTTATAGCTTTTCCCCATTTTTTTCCCGTTCACTGTGATCATATTATTGTGCATCCAGTATTTCGCCGGCGGCGTATGATTGCAGATTGTGCTCTGTGCAATTTCACTTTCATGATGAGGAAACATCAGATCCATTCCGCCTCCATGAATGTCAAATCTCGCTCCCAAATATTTTGTTGCCATCGCCGAGCATTCAATATGCCATCCCGGAAAGCCTTCTCCCCATGGGCTTTTCCAGCGCATGATGTGCTGTGGGGGAGCGAACTTCCATAAAGCGAAATCGGCCTTATTTCTTTTTTCATCCTGGCCTTCGAGTTCACGTGTTGTTTCTAAAAGATCATCAACTACACGCCCGCTTAATTTTCCATAATCATGATCCGCAGCATATTTTTTTACATCAAAATAAACTGATCCGTTTACTACGTATGCATAACCTGCTTTAATCAATTCTTCAATCATTCCTATCTGTTCAACGATATGTCCTGTTGCAGTAGGTTCTATACTCGGCTCAAGCGTATTTAATTGGCTGAACGCCCAATGAAAAAGACTTGTGTATTTATGAACCAGTTCCATCGGCTCTACTTTTTCAAGTAAGGCCTTTGAAGAAATTTTATCTTCTGCCTGTCTGCCTTCTTCCTCAAAATGGCCTGCATCAGTGATGTTGCGAACATAACGTACTTTGTAGCCGAGATATAACAGGTACCTGTAGACGACGTCGAATGTAATGTATGGCCTTGCATGACCAAGATGACTTTCACCGCTAACGGTTGGCCCACACACGTACATACCAACATGAGGCGGATTAATGGGAATAAATTCTTCTTTTTCCTTCGTTAATGAATTATAAATTCTAAGAGGCATACTTTGTTGTATTTAAAAAATTTCTTCTTCGGAAGATAATTATTCTGTTTTGAGGGTGTAAAGATATTCTACCTTTTACAATCTTATTTTAATAAAAATACTTATTGATTTACCGGTTGATATTTTACATCTGCGATGATGGGAAAATGATCACTGTAGCTTTTTTTGATTCTTGTAAATCCCGTGATTTTAAATTTTTTATCAGTAAAAATATTATCGATACGGAGAGTAGGAGATATTGAACTAAACGTTCGTGAAATGCCTGAACCCTTTACCACGAAAGCGTTCTGAAGCCCTTTGCCAATTGTTTCATAAGCATAGGAAACAGGCACGTCGTTAAAATCTCCACAAACAACAAGCGGGTAAGGACAATGATTTAATTCATCTTTTATGAAGTTTGCCTGTGATGCTCTCTTTAAAACGCCAAGCTTTATTTTTTCAATAATATTTTTTGATTCCGAAATATTTCCTTCTGAAGGAACGGTGCCATTATCCAAATAGTTCAAATTCGTTTGTGAAAATTTCAATGACTGAAGATGGATATTAAAAATCCTCAAAGTATCTTTTGCTACCAAAATATCTACAAATTGAAAAGTCGAATTATAACTATCAGGATTATTCACCAGCGTTTGTTTCCTGATGATCGGAAACTTTGAACAAATAATTATTCCATAATGATGGTATTTGTCAAAATCATTTTTTACTACATAAGAATAAAAATAATCGGAAAAATGCAATGCGTTTTTAATGTCAGGAAAATAATTAATCGCCTTTTTACTATTGCCCGCAACCATTTCCTGGAAACACGCGATATCAGGATCATATTTATTGACCAGGTCAATGATCTCCTGTTTTTTTTCGGGGTGGTCTTTGTAGTGAAGAATATTAAACAATTCAACATTCCAACTCATAATTCGAATATTTCCGCTCTTTTTATGGACCGGAAAATCAGAGGAAAGATGAAACGGAAAAATATTTTGTACCGCATGAAGAGATGAAAAAATAATAACTAAAGACACAATGCTCCAAGCCGGTTTTATAAGAATCCAAAAGACAATAAACAACACCAACACGAGAAGTAAATAGGGCAAAGCCAGGGTAAACAGGCTCATAAACCACCAATGCCCAGGGTCAAAATATTTTACATTGGCTCCTGCAAGGAAAAAAATTCCAATGAGAATATTCGATGCGATAAAAATCTTTTTAGTAAAGCTGCGCAGAAAGGGCTTTTCCATTTAAGGCAATCCTATTATTTGTGAAAGAAGTATGTTATAAATAATATTAAAAATCAGCTTCACGCGCTTTTTCAAGGATAGCTTTTTCCTCGTCAGACAAGTGGTTGTATCCTTTCTGGTTAATCTTATCGAGGATCTCATCAATGCGTTGTTGGGTGATCACCGGCCTTTTGATAAAAGGCTTTTGACCTTTCGTATTATAAAATACTTTTTCTTTAATCTTTTGATTATGATGAACAGTTTGGTCTGGATTGAAGAGATTCACAAACCAATTGTAAATATTGTTCATCCAGGTGCTCCAGTCATATCCCTTTCTTAAACTAATAACAAATAGAAACCCTATCAAACCTCCTCCGAGATGCGCCAGATGATGAGAAACCTCGCCGGTTCCCGTCAAGTCAATAATAATATAAAGGATTGTCAAAATCCATAATGGAATTCCGCCGTTGAGCATTTTAAACAAGCGATAGTCAGGAGCAAGCGTTGTCGTTGCCACTGCTACTGCCATGATGCCTGCGTTTCCGCCAAACATGAAAGAGTATTCTACCTGGTCTTTTAAATTAGGAAAAGCATAGCTGGCGGCAACAAAAAATGCAGCACCGGCAATTCCTCCATAAATATATACAGGAATTATTTTTGAATTTCCTGATAGATCCTGCAAAATTGAGCCAAAGACCCAAAGCCATACAAGATTAATAACTGTGTAAATAAAACCTACATGAACAAACATGTAACTGAATACTGTCCAGGGTTTGGCTGCAAGAGAAGAAAGCTTCGCAGGAACAATAAACCATCTTAAAATTTCATATTGAAAAGCAGTGGAAGATGACTTTGAAATGTAATAGATTACCTGGATAAGACCGAAACTCACAAAAATCAAAGCGTTGATTGCTACAAGAGCCATCAGTGCGTTATTATCGTCGCCAAGCCGGATTCTTTTCAAGCGGCTGTCCGTATATCTTTCTGATTCACCCATTTTCTTCTTCTTGAAATTGCATGGTAAAATTACCAAATTCCTACATTTTTAAACAGCTTAATTTGCAGTTTTAGTAATTTCTTCTGCCGCCTTTCTTCCATATAATGCATAAAATTAATCCCATCGCAAGACCGCCGAGATGTGCAAAGTGAGCGACATTTCCACCAAAACCTGAAAATTGTCCGAACAGGTCAAAGGCAGCATAAATTATTGCCAGGTATTTCGCTTTTATCGGAAAAGGAATGGGTAAGATGTAAAATTGAATATTGGGAAATGTGTAAGCGAAAGCGCCCAGAAGGCCCATGATAGCACCGGAAGCCCCGATGGCAAAACCAATTGGTACGAGAAAAATTTCAGCAAAACCGGCAGCTAATCCACAAAGAAAATAAAAGATTAAAAATTTTTGAGGCCCCCATAATCTTTCCAATGCAGAACCAAATAACCAAAGAGCGTACATATTAAAAAGAATATGAAAAAATCCGCCGTGGGCAAACATGTGTGTCACCAATTGATAAGGTTTGAACAAGCCGGTGTCGATTGACCAAAGACCAATCCTGCTGGTGAGCCAACCCAAATTGGTACCGCCCGTAATATCGAGGCCTGTTTTATCAAAGACTAATTGTGCAACAAAAACAATCGCGTTGATGATTATTAAATTCAAGACAACCGGTGTGGAAGACTGGCTTGGCCGGTAACTGTTATACCCCATTCATTAAAATTTTAGGCCGCAATTTCGGAAATTGTTAGCGGAAATTATATTTTATAAGTTGAACTTAACAAATGAACGATATAAATGGTAATTTTTTAGATGCAAATGATTTTGAGACTAACGATGTTGGTGTGAACGAATAAAAAGCACAGATTTTTGTTTTGCAGAATAATCAATCGTTACTCCAGATTCTTTATAATAATATTTCCGGGAAGATTTTTGTCATCGCTCCCGATGATCGCATGGCTTCCATTGGCAAAAATCTTTATAGCTACATTTTGCGGAACTTTCTGCATAGCTGAAATAATTTGTTTAAATGAAAGTTGCCCTTCACAAAAGATAATTTCATTGGCACCGGAAAATGAGAAAACGTTTACCAAATCGCGTAAAGAAGCAATTGTATTCTTGCTAAAATGCCTGTCAGTTTCTATTCTTCCCACTATTTTTTCCGGCACTGATTCTTTTAATAGATTTTTTACTTCTTTAAATTCCTCTTCACTTGCCGCTATTACCACTTTTATTTGGTTGATTGAATCATTTCGTTTTTCCAAAAAACCTTTGCCAATTCTTTTAATTGCTGAAAGTGATCCACGGAAAAAAATCGCGGAATTCAACAAGAAACTGTACAAGCCTGCCTGTTTTTCTCCGTAATGTTTCTTTACAAAAATGCTCATTGCTTTGTAAAACATTTTTACATAATTCACGCTTCCTTTTTTGGTGCTTTCTCCTTTGAAATGAATGATCGCACTTTCGGCAAAATAATAATTGGTAAAACCGGCTTTTTGAATCCGGTAGCTAAGATCAATATCTTCGCCATACATGAAAAATTGTTCATCAAATCCACCTGTTTTTTCGAGGATTTTTTTTGGGATCATCATAAAAGCGCCAGCCAGTACATCCACTTTATGATTTTTATTTTCATCCAAATTTCCCAGGTGATATTTGGAAAAAGTTTTTGAATGTGGAAATAATTTTGATAGACCGGCAAGCTTGTAAAACGAAGTGACGGGCGAGGGAAAGGCTCTTTTGCTTTCTTTTAAAAATTTACCTGAACCATCAAGCATTTTTATTCCCAAAGCCGCATCATCGTTTTTTGTTTTTAAAAAATCAACACATTTTTCCAGGCAATCTTCCGCAATAATCGTATCAGGATTTAAAAATAAAGTATAATTGCCTTTTGATATTTTCAATGCTTCATTATTGGCTTTCGCAAAACCAAGATTCGTTTTATTCCAAATAAATTTGATTTTTGGAAAACGGTTTTTGAAAAAATCAAAACTTCCGTCACTTGAATTATTATCGACCACTATTATCTCTCCATCAATATTTTTCATGGCTTTTGATACAGATAAAAGACATTGTTCCAGGAAATATTTTACATTGAAATTGATTATGATAACAGAGAGTTGCAACGGGGAAAATAGTTTATTGGAAAATTAAAATTTGATTTATTTGTATGTTTACTGTTGCCGGAAAATAAAGCAATTTAGCGTAAAACACCAGAAGGTTTTCAAATGGTGATGTATTCATTAAAATTATTTAATCTTTGCAAAATGTATAAAGAAACTTTAATAGGCGCTACGAAAGCAGGCGCGAATGAACTGAAAAGATTTTTTAACGGTAAATTTATTATCAGTCACAAAGAGGGAATTAATAACCTGGTAACAGAAGCCGATCATGCTGCTGACAAAGCCATTCTTCAAGTGATCAAATCCGCATTTCCCGATCATGGAATTGTCAGTGAGGAAAGCGTGGAAAAAGTTTCAACGAGTGATTATAAATGGATCATCGATCCAATCGACGGCACTGTAAATTTTGCAAATGGAATTCCTATTTGTTGTGTAAGCATCGGCCTTGAACACAAAGGCGAAATGTTGATGGGCGCGGTTTACAATCCTAATCTCGAAGAATTTTTCTTTGCGGAAAAAGGGAAAGGAGCATCACTTAATGACGAAAAAATTTCTGTCAGCAGTAAAAACCGTCTTATTACCAGTTGCCTCGTTACAGGCTTTCCTTACACTTACCTTGATAATCCAAATGGACCTTTGGAAGTATTTTCTAAGTTGATCAAAAAAGGAATCCCCGTAAGAAGATTGGGAAGCGCAGCTATTGATTTGTGCTGGGTGGCAGCAGGCCGCTTTGATGGTTTTTATGAACATGAATTAAACGCGTGGGATAGCGCTGCAGGTTTTTTGATGGTGCAGGAAGCAGGTGGAAAAGTAACGAATCTCAAAGGCGATCCTTACTCACCCTATCTGCCCGGAATTATTGCTACAAATGGCAAAATTCATGAAGAGTTACAAAAAGTTGTCGAAGGAGGAATGGTTCAGGAACTTTAAGATCATAACACTTTTTTAGTGTAGATTTTTCAAATGCGGTTCTGTTACAGATTGAATTTCTCCTAAATTTGCACCACTTTAAATCTCAAGTATGAAGAGCACTCCTTTCACTGAAAAGCATATAGCGCTCGGTGCTAAAATGGCTGAATTTGCTGGCTTTAATATGCCGATCAGTTACTCTGGAATTAACGATGAACACCACGCGGTGCGGAAAAACGTGGGAGTCTTTGATGTAAGTCACATGGGTGAATTTATTCTGAAGGGAGACAAAGCACTTGATCTTATTCAGCGTGTAACGAGCAATGATGCTTCCAAACTGACTGCGGGAAAGGCCCAATACAGTTGCCTGCCCAATGATGAAGGTGGAATAGTCGATGATCTTATTGTTTATTGTCTTGAAGAAAATAAGTCGTACATGCTGGTAGTAAATGCCTCAAATATTGAGAAAGACTGGAATTGGATTTCCAAACACAATACTGAAAATGTGGAGATGCACAACATTTCTGATAAAACATGTTTGTTGGCTATTCAAGGTCCGAATGCAACCAAGATCCTTGAGCCACTCACTGATATTGACATCCTCAATATGAAATATTACACTTTTCAAAAAGGAAAGTTTGCCGGCGTGGATAATGTACTTATAAGTGCAACAGGATACACAGGTGCAGGCGGAATAGAAATTTATTTTGAAGATAAAGATGACAATGCGGATGTAGTGTGGAATAAGATTTTTGAAGAAGGCGCTTCCAAAGAATTAAAACCGATTGGCCTTGCAGCGCGTGATACCTTAAGGTTAGAAATGGGATATTGCCTCTATGGAAATGATATTGATGATACGACATCTCCCCTGGAAGCAGGTCTGGCTTGGATCACAAAGTTGAATAAAGAATTTGTGGCAAAAGATATTCTTGTAAAACAAAAAGCACAAGGAATAAAAAGGAAATTGGTAGGCTTGGAAATGATCGATAAGGGAATTCCGCGGCATGGATATGAAATTCAGAATAAAGATGGTGAGGTTATTGGAACAGTTACAAGTGGTACTCAATCGCCTTCACTTCAAAAAGGAATTGCGATGGGATACGTTGCCATAAGCAATTCAAAAATTGATTCAGAAGCTTTTATTAAAATAAGAGATAAATTGCTGCTGGCCAAAGTGGTTAAAATGCCTTTTGAATAAGCGTTTGTTTAAAAAGAATAAACAAAATATATCAGTCTGAAATGAGATCCGCAAAAAAAGAGATACCTTCTTTAAATACCGTTTTGTCTCCCGCACTGTTAAACTTGTATGATATTACTGATAGCATAGTCGTGATTATTGATATCCTCCGCGCTACGTCTACTATTGCAACTGCTTTATATAATGGGGCCAAATCTGTGATCCCGGTTGATAGTGTGGCTGATTGTATTAAGCTTGGTAAACAAATGGCGGTCATTACTGCCGGAGAAAGGGATGGTAAAATTGCGGAAGGATTACAGTACGGAAATACGCCGCTGCAATACACTGTGGATTTCATAAAAGGCAAGACTTTAGTCCTGACAACGACAAATGGAACGAAACTTTTGCATGTAGCACTCGCTGCAAATGCCAATTCAATTATTACCGGTTCATTTTGTAATATTTCTTCCGTATGCGATTATTTGATTAAGAAGAAATCAAATGTAATTCTTGCCTGTGCTGCCTGGAAAAACCGCATCAATATTGAAGACACTCTTTTTGCGGGTGCCGTTATCAACCGGATAAAAGATCACTTTGATATCAATTGCGATGCTACTCAATTAGCAGAAACGATGTATTTGCAGGCAAATGGAAAGATATTGGATTTTATGAAAGAAAAAAATGCTTCCCATTATCAGCGGCTTATGAATTTTGGCCTGGAAGAAGATATTAAATTCTGCCTTTCAGAAGACAACGCCGATATTTTAAGTATATATTCAGGCGGCCGCCTTGTAGCCGGCTAAAAAATATCTTAATTTTCTACAATCTCTCATAATTAAGTACAAAGAGACTTTTACCTCTTTTAAATTTTGTTTATTTTTGCAAATTGCTTTTTTCGCATTGAAACAGGCTAAAAACGAGCGCTTTTTCATTTAAACATTATTTTTTTGGCACTACCCTATTTTATTAAATACATATACAATTCCGGAACCGATGAAGTAATTCGCCGGGGAAAGAAGATTTATTCACAACGGTTTGTTGAACTTTTGGATCACGATGAACTGATGCACTCCGTGAATTTCCGCGTGAGAGATGATAGTTATAATACTTTTTACAAAGTGCAGGTTCAGAAATATGATGATCCACAAACATTTTCTGTTCGTTGTTCCTGTCCTTACAATATCAGTGACATTTGCCGGCATGAAGCCGCCGCTTTGATGCAGTTGCAGGATTTGGTGGATAAAAACCTTTTGGATTCAAATGAAGGAACGCCTGTTTATAATCAAAAGCATACCGTTGTTAAAATAAAATATATTGATCTTAAAATGATCAGGATGCTCACAGGCATGGAAAATTATACTGCCGCTGAAGAAATTTTAAGAAGTAACAAGTGTAATATTATTGAAGCAGCTAATGAAAAAGTAGTGGCAGATCTTGAAATTGGCGATAAAACTTTTCACATCATTCTTCAAAAAAATGAAGAAAGAAATTTTGACACTTCCTGCACTTGCAATGAAGGCGCTCACCCGCTTTGTAAACATAAAACTGCATTATTTCTTCAGTTACTGAATAACTGGGGTCCTAATTATTTTGACAGTATCCGGAACTGGGATAAGGAA
>Ga0157371_10005839_pt1 | contig 10296 bp, 8 predicted proteins | sample C45metaG_FD_113462 | JGI IMG/M metagenome (GOLD analysis project Ga0157371, IMG submission 113462) | Corn rhizosphere microbial communities from Kellogg Biological Station, Michigan, USA - C4-5 metaG | ecosystem: Host-associated > Plants > Roots > Rhizosphere > Soil | place: USA: Michigan...
AACGCGGGCAGCAGGTGCTGCTGGCCAAACCCCAGGTCGACACCAAGGGCGACTCCGACATCGTCTCCCGCCTGGGGGTGAGGCGCCCGGTCGATTTCGTGCTCTCTCCCGAGGCGGATGTGCAGCTCGAGTTCGCGAGGCAGCGCGAGCGGGTGCGGCGCGAGACCGGTCTCGAGGTGAGCTGCCTGCTGTTGGACGAGGCGCAATTCCTCTCCGAGACGCAGGTCGACGATCTGCTGCGGATCGCCATCTTGGAGAATGTTCCGGTGCTGGCCTACGGAATCCGCACCGACTTCCAGACGGTGGCTTTCCCGGGTAGTCGCCGACTGCTTGAAATCGCCCACTCGATCGAGGAGCTCAAGACGATCTGCCGCTGCGGTCGCAAGGCCGTGTTCAACGCCCGCAAGGTGGGCGATCGGTTCATCTTCGACGGCGACCAGGTCGCGATCGACGGGGTGGATGTCACTTATGAGTCGCTCTGCGGCTCCTGCTACCTGGAGGAGAGCGGCGGTGTACTCGGCAGCGAGCGTCGCCGCATCCTCGTGGATGCCCCCGAGAACGCTTACGACTCAGGCCCCGACGCCGACTTCTCCTGACGCTGTTTCTCCGAAAGCCCCCGGCTTCCACGGGCGTGGGTCCGTCAGTACTGTTCGTCGAGATTGACCTTGTTGCGCGGAGTGCCGCCCTTCAGCATCTCGCTGAGGTTCTCGAGCCCGCGTTCCAGCATGGTGTCTCGTGCGAAGAATGCGTTCGAGCCCTGGTCCCCGGAAACGATGACGTTGTCCAGGAGGTGGACGCCCAGTCGAGAGGGGGAACCGAAGTGTTGATCCGGCGGCATCGCGTCCTCGTAGTCCCACCACACATCCGAGGCGAATGATGCGATGTGTCCGCTGGTGAGAGCGGCGTGGATGGCCGACTCCACGACGAGGTCTCCGCGTGAAATATTGACGAGGATGGAGCCGTCCGGCATCGCCGCAAGGGCTTCCGCATCGAACATCCCCCGCGTCCTGGTGGTGGATGGCGCCGCAATGATGACGAAATCGGCCTGCGCTAAAGCCTCGTGGAGCTGGTCCTCACCGTAGAGCCGGTCCGTCCCATCCACCGGGCGGCTCGGGTTCCGCCGCACTCCGACGACCGTCATGCCGAAGGCCTTGCCCATCGTGACCAGGCGCGACCCGATCCCTCCAACCCCGACGACGACGAGAGTTGAGCCGTGGAGAGCTCTACTGACGCCCTCCTCGCGCCAATAGGGGACGAACCTGCCCGCCACGTGCTGCTGGTGCTTCCACACCAAGCGTTTGGCGCAGCCGAGCAGTAGCGCCCAGGCCTGCTCGGCGATCGCCGGCTGGTGCGCGTCCGGAATGTTTGTGAGCGTCACACCGCGCTCTCGGAAGTGCTCGAAGGGCAGCCTGTCGCAACCGGAGTGCAGCCAGGAAACATGGCGTAGTCGAGGAGCGGCCTCGGCAATTTCGGTCGGGAGTACCCAAGTGATGACGGCGTCGGCATCGGCCATGGCTTTGAGGTACGGAACGCGTTCCGCGCCATAGGGGAATGGGACAGTGTCGTGGCCGGGCAGGGTCACGACTTCCGTGCCTGCCGGCAGGGACTCGCGAACGAGTCGGACCTCGTCGGGGGATGCGTGCCAACCTGCGACTACTTTCATGCGGGGTCCTTTCATTGGGCGTCCTCGAAGCGAGGTCTACTGCTTTTCTCTAATACCAACCGTGGAATGGGGCTCGCTCACGTGCGCTCATGACTGTTCGAGTGAGCGTCCAGAAGTCGTACACGGCCGTATCCGGCCACTCATCCTGCAGGGCATTGGCATAGGCGGGGAGCGCCGCACACTCCAAGAGGATCGTGTTCAGTCGCGAGTCGTCTGCGCGCAGCCGACGGACGGCGTCCAGGACTTCTTCACGGATGCCATCCGCGTCGAGTTCGTCGCTGCCCTCGAACATGGCCTGTCGGAAGTGGGGCGAGTCCTGCAATCCACCGATTCGCACGCGATGGCCCAGTCCGAAGAATTGCGACTCGATGAATCCGGCATCGAGCGTTCCAGCGTCGGCGGTAATGATCGCTATGGATGCCGAGGGCGGGATCGTCCTCGCGATGAACGGCAGTTGCAGCAGGCTGGAGAGGGCAACGGTGACGCCGCCGAGCGCATCTGCGACGGCGTCTTGATAACGGATCATGAACCCGCAGTTGCTCGTGATCGCTGTAGCTCCAGCTTCGACGAGCGCCTGCGCGGCCTCTATCACCGCTTTTTCGAAGGTTGCGCCGGAGTCGGCCAGGATCGCTCCGACGCTGAGTCGGGGAACTTTCCGAAACAGCACCGGCGCATCGTAGCTTGACGCGTTGCCCATGTCCCCCGGGACGAATGGCGAATCGAAGTCGAGCATGATCGTGCCCCACGGCTGGCCGTATGACACCGCTCCTGGTCGCCGAACGTATACGCCGCGATCACCTCGCCTAAGCATCGCTGGCCAGTTTGGCTTTCGAGCCGAATACCGCGAAGTAGTAGCACAGGTATGCCGCGAGGTTCGAGGTCATGTCGTGGAGGTCCTTGAGCGGATTCACCTCGGTTACTGCAAAACCGTCGCAGTACGGAGCGAGCGCCTTGACCACTTCGATCGCGTCTCGGGACGTGATGCCCCCCGGCTCATGAGCACCTGCGCCGGGCGCGTATGCAGGATCGATTGAATCGATGTCGAAGCTGAAGAATACATGATCGACGCCACGGATGCGCTCGACTAGGCGCTCGATGACGTTCTCCCAGCCGTGTTCGATGAAGTCCAATGCGGTGATCTGGGCCGGACCGGCCTCTTTGATGAAGCTCAGCGAGGAGGGGTAGTTGAAGTGGCGGAGTCCGACCTGGATCGTGTGGTCGACTGTCACCCGGTCCAACTCGAGCGCTCGCCGCATCCCGCTTGAATGGCTGAACCGGCCTTGGCGCAGGTTCTCGTCCATCAGATCGAGGTGCGCGTCGAAGTGGATGACCCCGACAGATCCCTCTACCGCGTCGTGCAATCCGCGGACCGCAGCAAAAAGCAGGCTGTCGTCTCCGCCGAGAACGATTGGAACACGTCCGCGACGCACGACATCGCCGACCGCAGCCGACGTCGCGTCTAGTGAGGCATGGAGGTCGTGAGGAACGATTGCTGCGTCACCGCCGTCTACGATGAGCCCTGGCCCGGCTGGGAGGAGACCGCCCGTGTCGAGCGAGTAGACATTCCCCTGCTCCGAGCGCATGGTCATCCACTTGAGAGACTCTCGGATGCGTGCTGGCGCGTACCGAGATCCGGGCCAGCCCAGCGTCGCGGCTCCGTCGAACGGGGCTCCGACCAGTTCGAAAGTGCGTGTCGTCTCAGTCTGTGGTGTGCTCACTTGATTCCTTTTCTGATTCCATCAATTGGTTGGCGCGCTTCGTCTTCATCGCGCCGAGGTAGAGCTCGATTACCCGCTCGTCGGTCAAGAGGGATTGGCCGCTGCCCGAGAGTGCTACCTTCCCCTGCTCGAGCACGTAGCCGCGATGGCTCATCGCGAGGCACTCCCTCGCGTTCTGTTCGACGATGAGGATGCTCACCCCCGATTCCGCGACGTCCGCGACAGTGGCGAATGCCGCCGATTGGGCCATCGGCGATAGGCCGGCGGATGGTTCGTCGAGCAGCAGCAGTTGTGGCCGCGGTACGAGGGCCCGTGCCATTGCCACGGATTGGCGCTGCCCTCCCGAGAGCGATCCAGCGGGTGTTCCGAGGAGCTCTTTCAGGTGGGGGAACATGTCGAGTACCCGAGCGATGGCGTCGTCGTGCCGCCGATGCCCGAAACCGCCCATTCGAAGGTTCTCCATGACGGTGAGGGAGGGGAAGACATTGTTGGACTGCGGTACGTAACCGATCCCGTTCCGCATCCGCAGGTGGACTTCCTGTTTCACGATGCTCTTGCCCTCGACCAAGATGTCGCCGGAGCCCACTGCGACTAGACCTGCTACGGCCTTCAAGAGCGTCGATTTGCCTGCGCCGTTGGCGCCGATGACTGCCACGACCTCGCCCGCGGACACGGTCGCATCGAGTCCGTTCAGGATCGGACGGTCAGGGTGGTACCCGGCCGTGATGCTGCTGACGCGCAGAACCGGTTCGGTGGGCACCTTGCTATTGGCAGATCGGGATGTCACGGCGAGCGGCATGGGGGATCGATGGTTACCTGAGGTGTGGACGCCGAGGTATGCGTCGATCACACTCTCGTTGCTGGCGACTTCCTGCGGAGTCCCCTCGGCGATACGCTTGCCGAGCGCCATGCAGACCACGTGATCGCTGAGGCCCATCACGGCATCCATGTCGTGCTCGACGAAAAGGATCGTCATTCCCGCGTCGCGAAGTTCGGTCAGGTGCTGCATGACCTGCTCGCGCAGTGCTGGATTCACTCCCGCGAGCGGTTCGTCGAGCAGGATCGCCCGGGGGCGGGCCATCAGCGCGCGTGCAACTTCGAGGAGCCGGCGTTGTCCGCCTGACAGGCTGGCAGCATCGGTCTCGGCCTTGTCCGCAAGCTTGAAGCGCCCGAGGAGCTCTCTTGCGCGCTCGGTGTTTTCTGCTTCCTCGTTCTTCCACGACGGGTGCCACCAAGCTCGCGTGAGGGAGTCTCCGCGCTGACGACTTGCGGCAAGCAGCATGTTCTCGAGTACTGTCTGGCCCGAGATCAGGCGTGTCATCTGGAAGGTCCGGATCATGCCCAGCCGCGCGATCGTGTGCGCTTGTTTGCCGGCAAGGTTCGTTCCTTCGAAGGCCCAGCTGCCGTCATCCGGCTTGTCGAACCCGGTGACGATGTTGAACAGGGTCGATTTGCCGGCTCCGTTCGGTCCGATAAGAGCCGTCAGTTTGCCGCGGGGAATGCGGATCTCGTCGAGGTCGACGGCGGTCAATCCGCCGTATTGCCGGTGGATTCGGTTGATGTGGAGTGCTGTATCTTCGAGGGCGATCTTCTGGCCGAGTGGATTCTGGTCGAGCGTGGTGGTCATGATGCGGTCACCTTCTTGCGCAGATGGGGTAGGCGACCGGCGAAGAATCCCTGGGGTCGGAAGACGATGACGAGAATGAGGGAGACACCGACCAGGACGTAGCGCACTGCACCAACCTGATCCTGCCCGAACCATCCTCCGCTCAGTGCGGAGAGGTCTGCGAGTGAACGCAGGATTCCGTCACTGAGAGCGAGCAGGAGCCAGAAGAGCACCGCGCCTACTATGGGGCTGACGATGCGGCCGGCACCCCCCATGATGACGATCGCGTAGACCACGAATGTGAGCGCCGTACCGAAACTGTCCGGATTGACATTCTGCTGGTCAGTGACGAGAACGGAACCGGCGAGGGCGGTACACATTCCGCCGAGCACCATGACCTGGACCTTCACGTTGAAGGTGTTCTTGCCAAGCGCCCTGGCGAGGTCTTCGTCTTCCCGGATCGCGATCACGGTACGGCCCCACGGGCTCTTGACGATCGCCCACAGTCCGATCGCGACGATCACGACGAGGATCCAGGCCACGAGCATCAACCACAGGGTTCTTCCGGGGATGATCACCGGACCGATTGCGTAGCTTGTCACCCCGAATGGGTTCAGCGCGTAGAAGCTGTCTGCGAATCGCTGCAGGCCGTTGACGCCGCCGGTGACAGGTCTGGCCCAGCTTGAACGAAGGACGAGGCGCAGGATCTCGGCCGTCGCGATGGTGGTCATGGCCAGGTAATCGGCGCGCAACCGCACGGTCGGCAGGGCCACGAGGAGGGAGAATACGCCTGCGCATACGAGGCCCACCAGGAGTCCTGCCCAGAACGGGCCTCCGCTGAGAACAACCATGGCCAATCCGTATGCGCCGGCGGCCATTGACCCTGCGATGCCCAGGTTGATCAGTCCGGCATAACCGAATTGCAGGTTGAGGCCGATGGCTCCAAGCGCGTATGCGGCAGCTGTCGGACTGATTGCCGCGCGAAGCGAATCGCTGATGATGCTTGCGAAGTCCATGCCTACCTCTCCGGTTTTTCGAACGCGGGGCCGTGTGTGGAGCGAGCGGGTGTAGTTGTCATCCGACTCTCTGCTTTCGGCCCAAGATTCCCTGCGGCTTGATGAGAAGGATGAGGATGAGCAGGGCGAGTGCAGTCATGTATTTCAGTTCGGCCGGCAGGAAGAGCACGCTGACCTGCGTCACGATGCCCACCAGGATGCTGCCGATCACCGCCCCGGCGACAGTGCCGAGGCCGCCGAGCGTCACGCCGGCGATGATGAGCAGGAGCAGTTGATTTCCCATTTCCCAGCTCACTTGCTCGAAGAGTCCGAGCAGTGCACCGCCGAGAGCTGCCATGGCCCCACCGATGATCCAGACGGTTGACAGCGCCCGGTTGACTGCGATCCCAGAGGCGGATGCCAGGATCGGGTCGTCCGAGACGGCCCGGATGGCCTGGCCAAGTGAGGTTAGTTTCAAGAACAGGCCCAGGCCGGCGAGGACTGCGACGCACAGCAGTTCACTCACGATCTGCTTCGGAAGCAGGTCGATGCCGCCGATGGAGATCGCCGATTGCACGGTGTACTCGGCATAGCTCTTGGAGTTGCCGCCGACGATGAAGAGGAACACGCTTCGTGCGGCGAGAGCGAGGCCGATCCCGACGACGAGCGCGCTGGTTACGCTGACCCCCCGCCTCCGTAAGGGCCGCCAGATCGCGTGTTCGGATCCATAACCGGCTGCTCCTCCTATTCCTATGGCGACGACGATCGTCAGAACCAGAGGGATGCCCAGCGCTGTGTTGAGCCACCAGGCGACCAGAGCGCCCAGTGTGGCGAATTCACCGTGTGCGAAGTTGAAGATTCCGCTTGTGGCGAAGACAAGTGAAAGGCCCATCCCGGTGATGGCGATGATGAGGCCCAGCCGGAGGCCGTCCGATACCGCTTGGAGGAACCCCAGCGGACCGGACGGGTTGAGAGCCGCGAGCACCACAGCCGCAGCGACGATTCCCGCGATGTACGAGAACGCGACGATCCGGTCGCGGGTGCGAGCGTCGGTCCGACGCATCGCCGCCTTGTCGCTGCCGGCTGTGGTGTTGTTCACGACTGCTATTTCTCGATCGTGCGGCGAACGGTTGCGGCGGTGGACGTTGTCCCGTCGGCGTTCATGACCAGGATGTCGTACAGTCCTGTCGTCGGCTCGCCTTCCTTGTCGAATTTGAGCGGACCAGCGGCACCGACGTATTGCACCGAATCACCGGCGTCGATCAGCTTCTTGCACTGGGCATAGTCGGTGCACTTCTTGTCCCCATTCGTGAGACCGACCAGCTCGCCTGCGATAGCAGAGGAATCGGTGGACTTCGCTTTCTCGGCACCCAACGCGATCAGCACCGCGCAGTCGTAGAAGTACGGCGAGAATGCTGTCGTGCTTAACCCGGGATCCTTTTGGAGAAGCCGCTTCGTGAACGCGGTGCCTTCGCCAGAGGACGCCTGGGTGAACGTCATCCCCTTGAGAATCGCCGGGTTGCTCGGATCCACCGTTTTTGCGAGAGAGGCGATGGGGAGAGCGTCCGTGCCGTACAGCTTCACCTTGTCCGGGCCGTACCCTGCCTGGATGAGGGACTGGAGGATGGTTGCGCCCTCGTCGAAGCTGAACAGGATGATCGAGTCTGGTTTGCTCGAGACGACCTTGCGGACCTCGGCATCCAAGTTGGTCGCGGAAGGGTCGTAGTCAACGCGGGTCGCCACGTTCACCCCGGCGTGCTCGAGGCTGGTGACCGTTGCGTCGGCCAGGCCGGTTGCGTAGGAGTCGCTTCTCGAAATGATCGCGACAGACTTTCCTCCGTCGGCCTTGATCTTGTCCGCGAGAACGCCACCCTGCAACACGTCCGAGGGAACAGTGCGGAAATACAGACCTTTGTCGGGATACCCGGTGAGCGCCGGGGTCGTGTTCATTCCCGAGCACTCCAGCGTGCCGGAGCCGGTGATCTTATCGATCACGCTGAGAGTGATTGAAGAACTCCCCGCTCCGATGATCGCTGAGACATGGGCGGCCAGCATGCGGTCGACGGCCTGCCCGGCAGCAGCGGTATCGCCCGCTTCGTCACCGCCCGTGTAGCTGATCTTGGGGCCGCCGCCGGCAGCAATGTCCTCGGCGGCGAGTTTCAACGCGGCGATCTGGGGCGCTCCGAGGCTGGAGATCGGTCCAGTTTGGGGAAGCAGCCAGCCAATCTTCAAGGAGCTGAGTGAATCATTCGATGGGCCCGTCGTGCTTACCGCGCAACCGCTGAGCAGGAGCGCGACGCTGGCGACGAACGCTGTTGCAATAGCTGTGTTCTTTTTCATTGATGTTCCCTTGGAATGAGTGCGTCATTGGACGTCATGGAGGGTTTGGTAATTCAGTTTTGCCCGACTGCCGGTGGTCGTCCATCACCATTATGATGAAATTCGATATCTCAATTCACCAGTTAAGGGAAGGCTCGCTTCGGGCTCGAAGGGGTAAATGGCGATATGACGGTGACAATCCGTGCCTTGCTTGAGCAAGAAGACCTGAATCTCGTGTGTCTCGCCGGCCATGATCGTATCGACGAGGAGATCCGCTGGGTTCATGTCAGCGAGGTCATCGACCCGACTCCGTGGTTGAAGGGGGGCGAGTTCCTCATCACGACGGGGTTGCTGCTCAGCAGCGTCGCGTCGATGAGAGGGTATGTGGATCGCCTCGCTGATCACAAGGTGGCGGGGATCGGTTTCGGAGTAGGTGTGGGCAAGGCTGCCGCATACGAAACAGTCCCGCCCGCTGTCGTTGAGACCGCCAGCGCAAGGGACCTGCCGCTGATTGAGGTGCCTTTCGACACGCCGTATGTAGCCGTGTCCGAGTTCGTGACAACACAACTCGCATCAGAACAGTTCACAACGGTGCAGCGGGCCTATGATGCTCAGCGGCATATGACCGCGGCCGCACTTGAGCAGAACGGACGCAAGCGTGTGGTGAGCCTGCTCGCTCGGCTCACGGGAGCCTGGTGTGCGGTGACGACCACCGGAGGACACATCGTGGATTCAGCACCTTCGGGGCTCGTCCAGTCGCTGGCTGCGCTCGCAAATGACTTCGAGCGGGTGCGCGTCCACGGTACCGTATCGCAACTGACGGAGGCCGACGGAACGACCTTCGCGATTTATCCGGTCGGGTCGAGGCGCCATCCGCGGCAGCTCCTCATCGTCAGAAAGGAAGCGTCGCTCGATAACTTCGACCGCATGGTGATTTCCGGTGCCGTCACGATCCTGTCCATTGATGCCGAACGGCGTATGGGCTTTTCCGCCGAGCGTCACGCCACGACGGAGAGACTGGGCAGAATAGCGCTGCGTCCCGGCACGCCCAACGAGGATCGACGCGATGCGCTGATGTCACTCAGCTTTGCCGGCACGCGGCCCGTCTCCGTCTTGCGGTTGATGGCCCGCGGTTCCACCCCTCTCGCCGTAGCCGAGAGCCTCAGCGAAGTGCTCTTCGGGCGAGGGGGAATACCGTCCGCCTTCGTCACGGATTCCGGGGTGGATGGCAGCTACACCGTGATCCTCGAGACGACGGCCCGTCACGCCGGCGATGTCGCTGTCTCCCTTTTCGAGGAGCTCGATCGTGGCAAATTGCAGGCAGGGGTCAGCGACCTTATGTCGATCAACGAGCTCCCGACCGCGTATCACCAGGCGGAATTGGCGCTTCATCACGCGATGGAGACCGGTAGTTCGATTGAGCGGTACGGTTCGATCCCGCTGCATGGGGTTTTCCTGTCCAGCATTCCGGTCGACAGGATGTCTGCGGCCGTCAGCGCGATCTTCGCCCCCCTGGATCGGATCCCATTGGAAGAGAAGGAGGAATCACTTGCCGATCTGCGTGCGTACCTGGGGAGCAACGGGAACATGACAGCAGCCTCTGTGACCCTCGGTATCCACCGCCAGACCCTGGTGAAACGCATTGCCAAAATCGAGAGGCGACTCAAGTGCGACATGGAGTCGGCCGACGATCGGAGCGCTCTTTGGCTCGCTTTGCTTGCGCTCGACTTTCCTCGCTGACGGAAGAGTGCTGTCGATGGCAATGAAAAACGCCCTCACCACGATGGCGAGGGCGTTTTCTGTATCTAATCTTCACAGTGTCGGGGTAGCGGTGCTTGGTTTCCGGACATAGTTCACCTATGTCTCCAGACATCGTTCATAGTCATGAACTGTGTCGAAAAACCGAATCATCGTTACCTCTGTCGTTATCGAAGGCCGCCCACAAGCCGCAGTCGCCCGCGACTACGGCGTCACCTATCGATGGGTCCATACCCT
>Ga0157371_10005840_pt1 | contig 10295 bp, 9 predicted proteins | sample C45metaG_FD_113462 | JGI IMG/M metagenome (GOLD analysis project Ga0157371, IMG submission 113462) | Corn rhizosphere microbial communities from Kellogg Biological Station, Michigan, USA - C4-5 metaG | ecosystem: Host-associated > Plants > Roots > Rhizosphere > Soil | place: USA: Michigan...
ACGATAGCCACGGAACCCCAGCTTCAGAATATCCAGCAGGCTTTCCAGAGGTTTATCTTCCGGGAAGCTGTCCTGCCAGAGAGCCCACGTATCCGCGCGGGCAAACGTACACTGCACAAAATCAATATGTTGCTTTTTGGTCAGCGGCATCAGCTTCAGACCCACTTCATCACCTGCCACACGCGCAACCTGCGTAGGGAAGACATACTCTTGCTGACCACGCTTGAGCAGCAGATTGACCTTTTGCCCTTCCAGCACTTTCGCCTGACCGTTGATTTTGATGCCCAAACCACCGTCAGAGAAGTCGTGCACGGTACAGGAGAAGAGGTGACCATCTTCGGGGCTATTGCTGCCGGCATGCTGATCTCGACGCGGTGCGCACGACGTACCTGTTTGCTCTCGACCGATACGGCTACCGCACCACCGAGGATAATCAGGTTGTAGAACACCCACGCCATACTCACGAATACCGTCAGGACCTCGTTTTCCGGGCCGTAGAAGTAACGCCAGATGCCTACGATGACGCCGACGATGTTAAGCAGGACCAGGAAGATATACGGACGGGAGATCACCCAATCGACATACTCCTCTTCCACCAGCCCACCTTTCGCGGTGACGTTGAACTTGCCTTTGTGCGGGTTAATCAGCGCCACCATGGTTGGCGGGGCAATGTACCAGGCCAGCACGGTTTCGTAGATTTCACTCCAGAAAGAATGGCGATATTTCCCCTGGATCTTCGAGTTCGTCAGGCTCGCGTGGATCATGTGCGGCAGAACAAACAGCGCGATCATCAGCGCCGGAGCGTAAATGATGTAGGCATGAAGAAGCAGGAATGCCAGCGGCGCGGTGAGGAAGATCAGCCGCGGGATACCGGATAAGAAGTGGAACATGGCGTTGACGTAGCACAGGCGCTGCGCCAGCTTCAGCCCTTTACCCATCAATGGGTTATCGAGGCGGAAAATTTGCACCATGCCACGCGCCCAGCGAATACGCTGGCCGATATGCGCCGACAGCGATTCTGTCGCCAACCCTGCCGCCTGTGGAATGCGCATGTACGCGGAAGTATAGCCAAGGCGGTGTAAACGCAGCGAGGTGTGGGCATCTTCCGTCACCGTCTCAACGGCAATACCACCAATCTCATCCAGCGGTTTGCGGCGGATAACGGCACAGGAGCCGCAGAAGAAGGTGGCGTCCCACATATCGTTTCCGTCCTGCACCAGGCCATAGAACAGCGTGCCTTCGTTCGGGGTTTTACGGAAACGACCGAGGTTGCGTTCAAACGGATCCGGTGAGAAGAAGTGGTGTGGCGTCTGCATCATCGCCAGCTCTTTCTCTTTCAGGAACCAGCCCATCGTCATCTGCAGGAACGAGCGCGTTGGCACGTGGTCGCAGTCAAAGATGGAGACGAACTCCCCGGTGGCATACTTCAGGGCGTTGTTAATGTTACCGGCCTTCGCGTGTTCATGAGTGGTACGGGCGATGTACTCCACGCCGACCTCCTCTGCAAACTGGCGAAACTCGGCGCGGCCACCGTCATCCAGGATCCAGATTTTGAGCTTATCTTTCGGCCAGTCGATACCTAATGCGGCATAAATGGTGTTTTTCACCACCGTCAGGTCTTCGTTGTAAGTCGGTACAAAGAGATCGACCGACGGCCACTGAGTGGTGTCTTTTGGCAACGGAACCGGCTGGCGGTTCAACGGCCAGATAACCTGGAAATAGCCCAGGACCAGCACAATCCACGCGTAAGTTTCAGCAAACAGCAGAACCAGACCGCACACCAGGCTGACCGGGTCATCCCAGTTCAGCGTTGATGTATAACGCCACCAGATATAGCGGCAGGAAACCGTCAATGACAGCACGATCAGCATCAGGGCAGAGAAGCGTCCCGGAATGCGCCGCACCAGCAGCGCCACGCCCCAGAGCAGGATCAGGAAGGTGAACTGTGCGAGCGGGTTGAACGGCTGCGTAATACAGACCAGTGCCAGAATGAGCGAGAACACCACAATGACGCCGAGGATAAAACGCCTGAAGCCCGGGTGCAGGTGCCCGAGCTCTTTATGATTATCCAGATGACTGGTTTTGTCGCCGACGCGGTCGGGAAGCCTGTCCAGCCACTGGTGATAGCGTTCACGTAAGTTCTGCACGCGATCGAAGCTACGCCAGCGCGGCGTGGATTTTTCCACTTTGGCCGACGTCGCTGCCAGCCAGACGGCCTGAATCGCATAGCGTGCAGGATCGAGAGGCCTTGGACGGTCGGGGTTAATGTGCGGATAGAGTTCACTGTGACGCGCACGAATACCCTGCCAGCGGGGGTGTTCGAGTGGAATAAATATCCAGGCCAGGATTAACCAGAAGCAACCGAGCGTGGCACTCAGCGACGACGCGCCATGTCGACGATAGTGCCGGTAGCGCTCGCTTAAACGCGAACTGACCGGCGGGATAAGTAACCCGTTAGACAGGCGACTCATACCGTACTCCCGGCTGATTCCGGTCTTTTCGCGAAGTGCAATAAGCACCAGTTCGCCAGCGTCAGGATCTCTTCGGCTGCCAGCGAATCGCCCCGATATTCACCGAGCGGCTGCTTGGAGGCGAGGCATTCCGCCATTCCCTCATCGCGATGGATAACAATCGGCAGCAGGCGACGCTGGCTTTGCAACCAAACCTGGTAGAGATCGTCCTGGATCTGGCTGTTGATGCGAAGATCGTTAATCAGCAGATGGGCATTCGTCGGCAGCGGCTGCTGGTGCAGACGAATATGGCAATTCGCATCCACATTCACGATAGAGAGAACATGGTCGCATTGCGCAAGAAGCTGGCGAGTGAGCGTGGCGGCACCGTGCGGCAGATCCAGCAATATCCACTGATACTGCCCTTTTTCCTCCAGGCTCTTCAACGCGGTCGTAAATTGCGAAAGCAGACGCTGATACGCGGCTTCATTCTCACGCTCAGCTTCAGTCAATTGACCATAAGGAAGTAAATCAAGCTGGGAGGTATAGCGCATACCCGCGTCACGCCAGTCTTTATCGTCGAGCAGCGCGCGGGCCCAACCCTTGGTATGCGTAAAGTCGACGTTAAATGACATGCGCAGCAAATTGTCGGAGCAGGCATCAATAACCAGCACCGATTCGCCTAACAGCTGTAATGACCACGCCAGCGCCGCGGTAATGGATGTTGTACCTACACCACCACGGACGCCCTGTAATCCTAGTATGGCCATCAATGGCTCCCTTATTGTTGTTGGGCAAATTCAGCTAATAACGGCCAGCGTTTAATAGCCGCGGCCAACTGTTCCCGCTGGGAAATATCGGTGTAATCTATTTCGGGCAAAGAGAAAGCCTGCGTCAGCGCCAGAAAATCGTTTTGAAATGTGTAACCCAGGCTTGAGTCTACAGGCGTTCCGGATTCGTTATTATGCATGATTAATTCATCCCTTAGCGTAAAATCACACGATCAGATGTTGTCGGCATCCTGCCCACGAAATTTCATTTACATGCTAAATCTGATGCTCTTTAATTTCAATGTTAGGTTTATTTCTACGCTTTCGCTAGTAAACTGAGATACAGATAAATTCGACGAAAAGAGGGATACCGTGGACTCCATATTTTCTATTGGCATCCAGTCATTATGGGACGAATTGCGCCACATGCCAGTCGGAGGAGTCTGGTGGATTAATACGGATCGCAACGAAGATGCCATAAGTCTGGTAAACCAGACGATCGCCGCACAGGATAAGGATTCCCGCGTGGCTGTCATTACGATGGGCGAAGAACCTAAAAATATCATCAGGCTCGAAAACGACCGTGGGCCACAGACCGTACGATTATTTTCCATGTCTTCGGAGGCGGATAGTCTATACTTTTTGCCCCGCGATATTCAGTGCTCGATTGATCCGGATCACTATTTACTGATTCTAAAATGTTCGAATAACGCGCTGCAAAATATCCCCTCAGAAAAACTGCTTCGCTGGCTGAACAGAATCAATAAGTGGGCAAAAAATCAAAACTGCACACTATTGGTTGTTAACCCCGGCAGTAATAACGACAAGCTTTTTTCACTGTTAATGGGCGAATATCGTTCTCTTTTCGGTCTGGCAAGTATCCATGACCAGACGGATAGCTATCTTTACGATATTGCGTTCTGGTGCAATGAAAAAGGGGTTAGCGCTCGTCAACAGCTCACCCTTAAACATATCGAGGGAGAGTGGCATCTCGCCCGACAAGAAGAAACCGTGGTTCAGCCACGCAGCGATGAAAAACGCATCCTGAGCCACATTGCGGTATTAGAAGGTGCGCCTGCGCTTTCTGAAAATTGGTCACTGTTTGAAACTAACGAAGCGTTATTTAATGAAGCCCGTACGACGCAGGCCGCTACGATTGTTTTTTCTCTCATGCAGAATAACCAAATCGAAACGCTGGCGAGACACATTCACACATTACGCCGTCAACGCGGCAGTGCGTTAAAAATCGTGGTGCGTGAAAATAATACCAGCCTGCGTGCCACTGACGAACGGCTGCTGCTGGGTTGCGGCGCAAATATGGTCATACCGTGGAATGCGCCGCTGTCGCGCTGCCTGACACTTATTGAGAGCATACAGGGGCAGCAGTTTAACCGCCATGTTCCGGAAGATATCGGCACCTTGCTCTCAATGACACAGCCGATGAAACTGCGCGGTTTTCAAAAGTGGGATACCTTCTGTGATGCCGTCGGCAACATGATGAGTAATACGCTGCTGCCAGCAGACGGAAAAGGGGTCATGGTTGCCCTGCGTCCGGTGCCGGGTATTCGTGTTGAGCAGGCGCTCACGCTATGTCGCCCTAACCGCGTCGGAGACATCATGACGATTGGCGATAACCGTCTGGTGCTGTTTTTATCCTTCTGCCGGGTAAACGATCTCGACACCGCACTCAACCATATCTTCCCTCTTCCGACTGGCGATATTTTCTCTAACCGCATGATTTGGTTCGAAGATAATTTGATTAGTGCTGAACTGGTGCAAATGCGCGCCCTGACGCCTGAACAATGGGCGAAACCTTTACCTATGGCAAACGACGTCAAACCGATCCTGAATGCGAAGCATGACGGGCATGTCTGGCGGCGGATACCCGAACCACGACGTTTATTACCTGAGGGCGAGGAGAGCGCATCATCATGAATCTCAGCGATATCATTCAACTGGTCGTACTGTGTGCGCTGATTTTTTTCCCGCTGGGCTACTATGCGCGCCATTCTCTGCGTCGTATTCGCGATACGGCCAGATTGATGTTTCTAAAACCCCGCTACCTTAAACCAGCCGGAACACTGACACGCGCTCCGAACGTCAAGGCAGACCGAAAACATGACTAATTCTACCTATACCACGTCGGCGCCCTCGCCGCTCTGGCAATACTGGCGCGGACTTTCCGGCTGGAATTTCTACTTTCTGGTGAAGTTTGGCCTGCTCTGGGCGGGCTACCTTAATTTCCACCCTCTGCTTAACCTGGTGTTTATGGCATTCCTGCTGATGCCTATTCCCAATATCAGGCTGCATCGTTTGCGTCACTGGGTCGCTATCCCCATTGGGTTCGCGCTCTTCTGGCATGACACCTGGCTACCGGGTCCGGAAAGCATTATGAGCCAGGGCTCGCAGGTTGCGGGCTTCAGTACCGACTATATGCTTGATCTGGTTGAGCGCTTTATTAACTGGCAGATGATTGGCGCGGTGTTTGTGCTGCTGGTCGCATGGCTGTTCCTGGCACAGTGGATCCGCGTGACGGTGTTTGTCGTCGCGATTATGGTCTGGTTAAACGTGCTGACGCTGGCAGGGCCGAGTTTCTCCCTGTGGCCAGCCGGTCAACCGACCACAACGGTCACCACCACCGGTGGCACGGCGGCAGCAACCGTCACGACGGCAGGCGATACGCCGGTGGTTGGCGATATTCCTGCACAAACCGCCCCCCCCACCTCCACCAATCTGAACGCGTGGCTCTCCAGTTTCTATACCGCTGAAGATAAGCGTCAGACCAAATTCCCGGATGCGCTCCCTGCCGACGCCCAGCCATTTGAACTGCTGGTAATCAACATCTGTTCTCTCTCCTGGGCGGATGTGGATGCAGCCGGATTAATGTCGCATCCGCTGTGGGCGCATTTCGATATTCAGTTTAAAGATTTCAACTCTGCGACCTCCTACAGCGGCCCGGCAGCGATTCGCCTGTTACGTGCAAGCTGCGGTCAACCTTCGCATAAGAACCTCTATCAGCCAGCCGGTAACCAGTGTTACCTGTTTGATAACCTGTCCAAACTGGGCTTTACGCAGCACCTGATGCTGGGTCATAACGGTCAGTTTGGTAACTTCCTGAAAGAGGTGCGTGAAGAAGGGGGTATGCAGGCACCGCTGATGGACCAAACGGGTCTGCCGGTCACTCTGTTGGGCTTCGATGGTTCTCCGGTTTATGACGATACTGCCGTGCTACAGCGCTGGTTGCAGACCGTCAGCAAAGAAGAGGGTTCGCGTAGTGCAACATTCTTTAACACCCTGCCACTTCACGATGGTAACCACTTCCCGGGCGTGAGCAAAACGGCGGATTACAAAGTTCGTGCGCAGAAGTTCTTTGATGAACTGGACGCATTCTTTACCGAGCTGGAAAAATCAGGCCGTAAAGTGATGGTCGTTGTGGTACCTGAACACGGCGGCGCGCTGAAAGGCGACAGGATGCAGGTATCCGGCCTGCGTGATATTCCAAGCCCGTCGATTACCAACGTCCCTGCCGGGATTAAATTCTTCGGGATGAAGGCCCCGCATCAGGGCGCGCCAATCGAAATCACTCAGCCAAGCAGTTATCTGGCGATTTCAGAACTCGTTGCCCGCGCGGTAGACGGTAAGCTGTTTGTTGAAGATAGCGTGAACTGGGATCAGCTCACCAGCGGTCTGCCACAAACGGCAGAGGTATCGGAGAACGCCAATGCGGTAGTGATCCAGTACCAGAACAAACCGTATGTTCGCCTGAACGGCGGCGACTGGGTGCCGTATCCGCAGTAAAAGGCCTGGCCCTCTCCCCAGCGGGGAGCGGGCCTTATTGTTCTGAGATCCACACCAGCATTTTCAGGCTTGCCGAATAGTAATCATCATTTGCAGTGATGTCGGGCTCGCCGACCGTCTGCCCCATCGTTAAATCACGCACTGCCAGCAGGCCGCCTGCCATCATGTAGGGGGCGTATTCATTCGTCGTGACGTTAACCCACGCGGGTGTTTGTTCACGCGGAAACTGACCGAACCAGGCGCGCCACGGGGTGAGCAAGGGGCTTTTCGCGTTGGACCAGCTGATGTATAGCGGAATGCGGATGGCGTCATAACTCATGCGGGGCGGCCAGGCGTTTGCGGGGGCCAGCGTCCCTTTCGTGTCCAGAGAGACCCAGTCGGTTGGCAGATTGGCTTTACCCGACCCCATTTTCTTCAGCAGCCGCTGTCCGTCCTGCGCGAGCTGACGCCATATTTGCAAATGGCTACGGTCAGCAAATGCCTGCCAGGCAGGAAACACGAAGTAGGAAGGATTAAGCACAACGTTATTGTCCAGCTTAAACCCTTGTGAGCCGGGCAACATCACGCGGTAACCCGCATAGCGGATAACGTTATGGACAAGCAGCGCTTTGGTAATGGCATCCGATGCCGTGCTGTAGCCTTTGTCATGCCAGCGCGCGTTCGCTTTTAACAGAGCCCAGGCAATGAGCACATCGCCATCGGAGGCATTGTTTTTGTCGGCAATCGGGTCTGCCTGAGCGGGGTTATAACGCCAGTAAAAAAGACCGTTCTCTTTATTCTTCAGCGTACTGTTGGTCCAGTGCCAGAGTTTATCAAAGGTCGCTTTATCATCGTTTGCCACCGCCATCAGCATGGCAAAACCCTGGCCTTCGGTATGGGAAACGTCACCGTTGCCGGTATCGACGATTCGCCCATCCGGCTTAAAGAAGCGCGCTTTGTAACTCTCCCAGGCCTGGCCTGCCTGAGAGAAAGGCGTGAACAGCAAACTCATCATGACAGCCAGCGTGGCGCATGCGGGTTTTCGCATCATTAATACAATCCGGTTATTCAGCGCTGCGTAAGGAGATTTCCCCGCCCATCCAGGGTTTGATCGCGCCATCCTGTTCCAGGAGCAGCGCCCCCTGCGCATCAATTCCGCGAGAAATGCCGTAGATTTCTTTATCCCCAATCAGCAGTTTCACCGGGCGGTTGATAAAGTTATCCAGCTTTTCCCAGCGAGACAGGAACGATGCCAGCCCGTCTTGTTCAAAGAGCCTGAGTGAGCTTCGTAACTCTTTAATCATTCGCGCGGCCAGGATATTGCGGTCGATAGTGATACCCGCTTCCTGCAGGTTAGTCCAGGCCTGGTTCACCACATCGTTCTGTACATTACGCATCACCATGTTTAACCCGGCACCAATGACGATCTGCGCGGCATCGCCGGTCTTTCCCGTCAGCTCAACCAGAATACCCGCCAGTTTTCGATCGTTCAGATAGAGATCGTTAGGCCATTTTACCCGCACCTTATCCGCGCCCAGATCGTGCAGGACTTCCGCCATCACAATCCCGATGACCAGGCTTAGCCCAACCGCCGCAGCCGGGCCCTGATCGAGTCGCCAGTACATGGACAGGTAGAGATTCGCACCAAACGGCGAGAACCACTTGCGTCCACGACGGCCGCGACCGGCCTGTTGATATTCAGCAACGCAGGCATCGCCGGATTTCAGTTCAGGCAGGCGATCCAGCAAGTACTGGTTCGTCGAGTCAATCACGGGCAGCACCGCAACATTGCCGTGTCCAATCTGACTGCGGATCGCTTCTTCATTCAGCAATTGAATAGGCTCCGGCAGGCTGTAGCCTTTTCCGGGAACCGTGAACACATCAACGCCCCAGTCGCGGAGCGTCTGGATATGTTTATTAATGGCAGCACGGCTCATGCCCAACTGCTCACCTAGCTGCTCGCCAGAATGAAACTCACCGTCCGCAAGGATGCTAATCAGGGTTAAAGGGATCGTGTTGTCCTTCATGCAATAGTCTCCACGGCGTTGACTTCACCCGTACGGCCAATAAAGCGAACTTCAGGCTCCAGCCAGACGTTAAATTTATCACCCACACGCTGACGGACATGGTGCGCCAGCTTCACAACATCGTCGCTGGTCGCATTGTTTTGATTGATCAGCACCAGCGCCTGCTGGCGATGAACCGCAGCACCTCCCATCGTGGTGCCTTTTAATTCGCACTGGTCGATAAGCCAACCTGCAGCCAGCTTCACGCTACCATCCGTCTGAGGATAATGCGGGGCCGTTGGCCAGCCGGTGAGGAACGTTTTCGCGTTTTCGCTGCTGATGACCGGATTTTTGAAGAAACTGCCCGCATTTCCGTTCACTTTTGGATCCGGGAGTTTGGTCATTCGCATATGGCAAACTGATTCAAACACGTCGCGCGGGGTGACGGTGGCCGGATCGAGACGGGTGAGATCGCCGTAGGTAAGGACGGGGTTCCACTGCTTCGCCAGACGCAGACCAACGGCCACAATGACGAAACGATCCTGGTAGTCATGTTTGAAGATACTGTCACGATAGCCAAAGCGGCACTGTTCTGCGGTTAAACGTTGCGCATTTCCCGTTGCCAGTTCAATGCAGTCAACATATTCACAGACGTGTTTTAGTTCGATGCCGTAGGCACCGATATTTTGAATAGGTGACGATCCAGCGCAGCCTGGGATCAATGCAAGATTTTCCAGGCCGGGCATCCCGTTTTCGAGGGTAAATTGCACCAGATGGTGCCAGTTTTCTCCGGCCCCCACGTGCAGATGCCAGCTCACTGCGCTCTCTTTAACGTCGATTCCCATGATGCGGTTGACGATCACGGTCCCCGCAAAATCATCGAGAAACAGGACATTACTTCCTTCGCCCAGAATCAGTACAGGTTCACCGTTTTCTGTCGCGTTTTGCCATGCATTCAGCAACTGCTGAGCATTATCGGCACGTACAATTTGTTTAGCATTACGTTGAATGCCAAAGGTATTCCAGGGCTTAAGGGAGTGGTTCATAGACGCTATCCTGATGCAAAAACGCGGATAGTTTACCGTATATACGGGGGGATAGGTGATTTGTTTATAGAAACGAGGGGTGTACAAAAACGCAAAAAGGCCATCCTTGCGGATGGCCTCTCTACTTATTTGATGCCTGGCAGTTCCCTACTCTCACATGGGGAGACCCCACACTACCATCGGCGCTACGGCGTTTCACTTCTGAGTTCGGCATGGGGTCAGGTGGGACCACCGCGCTAAAGCCGC
>Ga0157371_10005842_pt1 | contig 10294 bp, 9 predicted proteins | sample C45metaG_FD_113462 | JGI IMG/M metagenome (GOLD analysis project Ga0157371, IMG submission 113462) | Corn rhizosphere microbial communities from Kellogg Biological Station, Michigan, USA - C4-5 metaG | ecosystem: Host-associated > Plants > Roots > Rhizosphere > Soil | place: USA: Michigan...
ATTTGATTCCTTTGAACACAATGGACGACATTAATTTCACGCGGAAAAAGCTTTCTCCCACTCCTGAGCAATTGAAAAAAGCGCAGGAGAAAATTCTGAATGCTTTGGAAAGTTAGCAGCAGTAAACAAACAAATAATTAGAATTCCTGTTTGATCAGTTTGATGAGCAGGAATTTTTTTATTAGTAAATGAAGAAATAACAAGATTTTTTATTTTACTCTTCCCGGATTTTGCACCAAAAATTCTTTCCAGCCATTCAGTTTTTTTGCAGGTTTATTTAACAAACTATTTCCCTGGAAATGGTGGCAAACAGCTACAGCAAGCGCGTCCGTTGCATCAAAATATTTAGGATCTTCTTCAAAAGAAATTAGTCGCTGCAGCATTTTTAAAACCTGCAGTTTATCGGCATTTCCATTTCCTGTAATCGACTGTTTTACTTTCCGCGGAGAATATTCGGTTACCGGAATTCCCGCCTGCATGGCAGCGGCAATTGCTACGCCTTGTGCACGACCCAACTTCAGCATACTTTGTACATTTTTTCCAAAAAAGGGAGCTTCGATTGCAAACTCATGCGGACAAAATTCCCGAAGCAATTCGCAAACTTTTTGATGAATAATTTGCAGCCTTTCATAAGCATCTTTTTTGGGAGAAAGTTTTAAAACATCCATTACAATCAAACGCATTCCGGAGGAATGAATCTCAATAATTCCAAAACCCATAAACAAGGTGCCGGGATCAATTCCTAAAATGATTTTTGAATTTGTATGCAATTGAAGTTTATTTTTACCGCTTTTATAAGGAAGATGAATTAGTCAGCTGCTTTTATGATCCGCAACAAAAATATCAAAATAATCTTCAAATATATTCTTGCGCCGTTGTTGGCAGGCTGGTTGTTTTACTCACTTTATCAACAAATACAATCGCAACCTCATCTTCATGAATCTATTATTCTTGTTAAAAATGCACCATTTGGGAAGCAGGCGTGGAAATTTTGGCTGGTAATTTTTCTTGCGTTGATCAATTGGGGAATAGAAGCACGAAAATGGCAGGTGCTGGTAAAACCAATTCAACAAATGAGTTTTTGGCGGGCTTACAAATCTGTTTTGAGTGGTGTTGCTTTATCATTAAATACACCAAACAGAATGGGAGAATATGGCGGAAGAATTTTGTATTTGAAAGAAGGAAACCGCATCAAAGGGATTTCATTGTCAATCGCAGGAAGCATTAGCCAGCTCATCATTACATTGATTCTCGGCTGTTGCGGATTGATTTATATTTTATTTTTTCAAACTGCTCCAACAGATTCGTTGATGGGACTTTCGATTTTCTGGATCCGCGTTTTACTATTTATTTCTTCATTCATAGCCGTACTTTTAATTCTGTTTTTCTTTCGTCTTTCGTGGCTGATCAGAATCATTGAAAAACTGCCGGCATCGAAAAAATTTATAGAATACATTAACGTTTTAGAGGAATTCACTGCTAAATTATTGTTAAGGCTACTTTCTCTATCTTTCTTTCGCTATTTGGTTTTCGTCATACAGTATATATTGCTACTGCAGGTATTAGATGTACAAATATTTTGGGTAGAAAGTTTCTGGATCATCAGCATTCTTTTTTTAGTGCTGGCAATCGTTCCGTCCTTTGCCATCGCTGATTTAGGAATACGTGGAAAGTTCAGTACCGAATTGTTAAGCGTTTATAGCGCTAACACACTTGGCATCTTAGGCACTACTTTTGGTATTTGGTTCATCAATTTATTTATTCCCGCTCTTGCAGGAAGTATTTTGATTTTGGGAATAAAATTTTTTAAAGACAAATAATATAATTTGAAAGCATTTATCTCACTTTTACTGCTACTTTTTACAACAACTCAACAAGATACGGGCGAATTTTGTGGTGTTCGAAACACCGCTTTTAAACCAGGAGAACAGGTAACAATGGAAGTTTATTACACTACTCTTGGAATGTATGTTGGTGCAGGAGAAGCCAAATTTACCACAACGCTCGAAAGATATAATGGAGTTCCGGTTTATCATTGTGTGGGAACGGGTCAATCGTATTCTTTCTTTGATAATTTTTATAAAGTTCGTGATCGTTATGAAACTTATATTGACACCGCAACGATGCTTCCCGTAAAATTTATCCGCAATGTTTATGAAGGCGGATCAAAGATTTACAACAATATCACTTTTAATCATAAAGCAGGAACTGCCGTAACAACCAATGGCGTTTTCAAAGTGACTCCCTGCATCCAGGATGTGATCAGTTCGGTGTATTATGCACGCAATATTGATTTTAGCAAATACAAGCCCGGTGATAAAATTCCTTTTGATATGTTTTTAGATGACCAGATCTATCACCTGTATTTGCGTTATGAAGGGAAGGAAAATGTGAAAACAAAATATGGGAAATTTCGTGCAATAAAATTCAAACCGCTTTTAATCAAAGGGACCATTTTCCAGGGTGGTGAAAATATGAATGTGTGGGTAAGTGATGATGCCAATCACTTATTATTACGCGCTGAAAGCCCAATTTCAGTGGGTTCTATCAAAGTTGATATGATGGGTTACAGAAATTTGCGTTACCCGCTAACTTCATTAATTAGCTTTCGATAAATAATTTTTTTTAAGAGGAAAATTATTTGCGCTGCTTCTCCTGCTGCTGATTTTCGAGATGTTTCAGCCTGAATAAAATTAATAGAGAGATTCCAACAACGAGATAAGTTACAGACAAAATAATATTTTCTGTTGACGAAAGAGTAATCCCTCTGAATTGTTCTTTGATAAAAAAATAAATGATTATGATGACGCTGATTAATAAAAAAATAAAACTGATTCTTTTCATTTATTCTTTTAATTGTGATTAAAAAAAAATGGATCTTAAGAAAAATAAGAATCCACATTATTTGTTTGTTTGCTGCTTGTTAACTTTCAACCTTGAACTTTCAACATTCAACTAAATGTTTTCCAGCTTAAAAGTTTCTTTACTGCGAATTCCTTTTATCGTTTGCTGAAGATTGCAACATTCTATTTCACGATCGTGCTCAAAAAATAAAATGTACTCTTTTTCCAAAGCTTCTGTAAGAAAAGATTTTTTTTCTACTAAAGTTTCCAATGGTCTTGTATCGTAAGCCATCACATAAGGAATGGGAATGTGAGCCTCAGAAGGCAAAAGATCGGCCATGTAAACAATCGTTTTGTCTTTGTAATTTATTTGCGGAAGCATCATTGATTCTGTGTGCCCGTTTACAAAACGGATTTTTACATTTTTAGTAAAATCAATTCCTTCTTTTGTTTCTACAAATTTTAATTTTCCGCTTTCCTGAATCGGTAAAATATTTTCTTTTAAAAAGCTTGCTTTCTCCCGATCATTTGGATGAACCGCCCATTCCCAATGATTTTCATTGCTCCAGTAAGTTGCATTTTTAAATGCCGGAACCAACTGATCATTTACTCTTTCTATCGAACCACCACAATGATCAAAATGCAAATGCGTTAAAAAAACATCGGTAATATCATCTTTTGAAAAACCATTTTTTGCCAATGACTTTTCCAATGTATCATCGCCGTTCAAATAATAATAACCGAAAAATTTTTCATCCTGTTTGTTGCCCATTCCATTGTCAACCAAAATTAATCTTCCTTCATCTTCGATCAGCAAACATCTCATCGCCCAGTTGCACATATTATTTTCATCCGCGGGATTTAATTTGTTCCACATACTCTTCGGAACTACGCCAAACATTGCGCCGCCATCCAATTTGAAATGGCCTGCATTTATAGAATATAATTTCATGAACTTTAATTTTAGAAAACAACTTTTAAAATGCCCAATCTTTATTGAGCGATTTGCAATTTACGCTGCTTCGCTAAAGTATATAATAAAATAAGAAACGAAATGATAAAATAAGTCATCAAAAATAATACGGCATTTCTCATTCCGCCCAACCCTTCTGTTACCATTCCAAAAGTCATCATGCCGATAACGGTACTCACTTTATCACAAACATCATAAAAACTAAAATAGGAAGCCGTATCTTTTGTGGGCGGCATAAATTTAGAATAAGTAGATCTTGAGAGCGATTGTATTCCACCCATTACCAGTCCAACCGTTCCCGCAAGGCAATAAAAAGCAAATTCTGTATAAACAAAAAAAGCCCAGGCACAAATGCCCGCCCAGATGAGCACTCCAACAGATAACACTTTTAGGTTTCCTATTCTTTTAGAAAAAAATGAGAATAAGTAAGAGCCACCGATCGCAACAATCTGTATGATCAAAATAGTAAGAATGAGTTTTCCGCTGTTCGCTGCATCTTGTTCTTTATTGCGGGTGTTTGGAAAAATTTGTTGCTTCGCAAATAAGGCCGCTGAATACATCACAGTCTCCACGCCCATTCCTAAAAAAAAGAATGCCAGTAAGAATCGTTTTAATGTTGCCTGCGTTTTTAATTCGTTCCACACTTTTCTTAATTCAGCATATCCTTTCGTAAAAACATTGTGACTTTTGGAAACAGGATTAGCAATTCCTTTGGGCAAAACAGCAAAAGTAATTTGCGCAAATCCCATCCACCAGACACCTGTCAGAAGAAAAGAAATTTGTGATGCTTTTGCAGTGTCAGTGATGCCAAACAAAGCAGGTTTACTTACCAATACGAGGCAAATAATTAATAAAATAACGCTGCCAATATATCCCAATGCAAATCCTTTTGCACTCACCCGATCCTGGTCTTTTTCTGCCGCGATTTCAGGAAGGTAAGCGTTGTAAAAAACAATGCTGGCGCCGAAACCAATAGAAGCCAATACGAAAAGTACAATTCCCAGTTGAGGATTATCCGGCTTAAACCAATACATGCAGCAACAGCTTAAAGAACCGAGGTAACAAAAGAATTGCATGAACCTTTTTTTATTTCCAAAAGCATCGGCGATGGAAGAAAGCAAAGGCGAAAAAATCGCAACCGTTAAAAAAGAAAATGCAACAGCATAAGCATATAAAGCGGAAGGCTGATCAAAAACCCGTCCAAGAAAAACGATTTTTTTTCCGGAAGTAACCGCCTCATAATATGCCGGAAAAATGGAAGAAGTAATGACAAGGCTGTAAACAGAATTAGCCCAATCGTACATGGCCCAGCCCGTAATCACTTTTTTCGAAGCAGTTTCCATTTAAAAAAATAATGGTTGAAAATAATAAAATTTTTTCAGGCGAAAAGTATTCTTTTTCAAAAGACGAAAAAAGTTTTAAGGAAATAAAAATGAAATTATTTGTTCGTTTACTGTAAACTAAATCTGCTAGGTTTTGAAAAGATCTTGTTTTTATAAAAAACAAAATCCTCTTTTTTCTTTATTTACTGTAAGTGTTTTAGAAATTACGCCTGCATGTAGCCTGTATAAATCAGCGCCAGCAAAACCAATCCAATTACAATTCTATAAATTCCCCAAATGCGAAAACCATGTTTCTTCAAAAAATTGATAAAGAATTTGATAGCAAGAAGTGCCACAAAAAATGCAACAACGTTTCCAATCAAAAGCAGTTTGATTTCCGGCGCTGAAAAGCCGCCGTTATCATGATAATGTTTGAACAATTTATATCCCGTTGCAGCAACCATCGTTGGCACAGCCAGGAAAAATGAAAATTCAGCAGCCGCACTTCTGGTTAGTTTTTGTTGCATTCCTCCAATGATGGAAGATGCGCTGCGGCTCACGCCAGGGATCATCGCAAGACATTGCCAGATGCCGATAATAAATGAGTTAACATACGAGACCTGTTTTTCAGAACGGATGGTTGGATGATTGAAAACATTATCAATAAAAAGCAAAACAATTCCGCCGGCAAGAAGCGCAAAAGCAACAGTGGTGGCGCTTCCGAGCAGTTCGTCAATTTTATCTGAAAACAATAATCCAAGGATCATTGCAGGAATGATTCCGACAATTAGTTTCAAATAAAAATGCAGATTTTTAAAGTCGAAAAACTTTTTCCAATACAAAACAACTACCGCAAGAATGGCGCCCAGCTGAATAGCAACCGTAAACATTTTAGTAAATTCATCTTCTGTTATTCCTAATAATTTTTCAGCGATGATCATGTGGCCTGTAGAGGAGATAGGAATAAATTCTGTGATGCCTTCTACAATTCCGATTATAATTGATTGAACGATGTTCATTTTATTGTTGCTTCGAAATAAATGACCAAGCATAAAAAAAAGCGATGAAAAAATCACCGCTTATACTGCCTGTTATAAAAATTATTTTGGTTTTTTGATGATCGCGAAAATTTCGATGATCAGTCCGCCGACAATTAAAATTGGTGCCAGAGTGATTCTTCTGAAACTATATATCTGGCTGTCATTGAAAACATTGGGATCAGGACTTTTTCCACCCGCCATTAAAAAAAATCCGATGGCCATAACGATCAAACCAATGACCATCCATTTGTAATTATCTTTTGTGAATAATACGCTTTGTTCAACAGGATGATGTGAATCTTTATGCGGTGTAACCGGAGTAACTTTTTTAACCGTACTCATTTTATTAAATTTTTGCAATGTTAAGAAATTTGAATGGATCAATACAAATCATCCAATTTCATTTTTAAATATTTTAAAGCCGAACGATGGGTGCTCAAAAGTGTGATACAAATACCCAGAATAATAATTCCGGCAAAGATCAACAACATATTGGAAGTGTCATGTAATATTTTCAGATAAGGAATAAACTTTTCTGAAAGTGTGATAAATCCTATCATTAGTCCGATCGCAATGGCAGATGCAATGATCCCATTTAGAATCGCACGTCCATCCAAAGGCCGCGTTATAAACCATCGCGTCGCACCAACCATTTGCATGGTTTTTATAATAAACCGATTGCTGTACATGGCAAGCCGGATGGTATTATCAATCGATACAATTACCAAAAGCGATAATATAATTGCAACGACGAGCAAAACAATTGTGGTTGTTTTTACAAACTGGCTCACTCCTGCCACTGTCGCTTTCGGTGTTTGAAATTCTGAAACTGTGTGAGGAAAATTCGTCATCAGCGAATCTTCCAAACTGGCAAGGCTGTCTTTGTCCACATAATTTGCTTTTACATAAAAATCAATGCTTTCAGGCAGCGGATTTTCAATAGCTAGCTTTTTCCAAAGTGTATCATTTTCCTGGTTGTATTTTTCAATCGCTTTTTCGCGTGTGATGTATTCCACTTTCACCGCGTAAGGAAGCGATTGAATATAATTTTTTAATGAATCAATTTGCTGATCACTGGCAGTGCGATAAATGTAAGCGTGGAGCTGAATATTTTCTTTAAAATAATCACCTGTTTTTTTGATATTTAAAAATATCCACGCTACAATTCCAAAAAGAAACAAGACCAAAGAAACGCCGATGATGGCATATACATAAGAAGGTTTTCCACGTTTTGTTGATGCTTTGCCAAATTGAGCCATAATGATAAGGATTGTTTTTGCCTTGGTGAGCCTCAGCAAAAGTAAATGATTTTAAACAGGTTTAGTATTTTTGCGCCTTCGCAAATGCTAATGTAATTTACATCAGCGGTTGAAAAGAATATGAAATAAATCAATAACATTTCTTTCACAAAAAAGAAGAAATGTGCTTTCAGCAATTTGAATTTTCACAATCAATTTTACAAACCGGTTTTAAAATTTTAAGATCAATAATTAACAGAAAAGAATGGAATATAATTTCAGTGAGATAGAAAAAAAATGGCAGCAGCAATGGAAGGAATTGGCGATTTACGAGGTAAATAATTCATCCGAAAAGCCAAAATGTTACGTGCTGGATATGTTTCCTTATCCAAGTGGTGCAGGCCTTCATGTTGGTCATCCTTTGGGTTATATTGCCAGCGATATTTATGCGCGTTATAAAAGGTTGAAAGGCTTTAATGTACTGCATCCGATGGGGTTTGATAGCTTTGGTTTGCCTGCCGAGCAATATGCGATTGAAACAGGTCAACATCCGGCAACTACTGCTGAAAAAAATATCGCCAACTTCAAAAATCAAATGGATAAAATTGGTTTTTGTTATGATTGGAGCCGCGAAATAAAAACAAGCGATCCTGAATATTATCGCTGGACGCAATGGATATTTCTGCAACTTTTCAAAAGCTGGTACAACCATAAAAACAAGAGAGCAGAATCAATTGAAACATTGATAAAAGAATTGGAAGAAAACGGAACATCCAAATTACAAAATGATAATATTTCTTCGTTTACTGCTGACGAGTGGAAAAATTTTGATGAGAAAAACCAACAGGAAATTTTAATGGATTTTCGCCTCGCGTTTTCATCTTATGGTGAAGTGAACTGGTGCGAAGCTTTGGGAACTGTGTTGGCAAATGATGAAGTGGTAAACGGTGTAAGTGAGCGTGGCGGATTTCCTGTAGAAAAAAAGAAAATGCGTCAATGGTATTTACGCATTACCGATTATGCAGAAAGATTGCTGGAAGGCCTGGAAACAGTGAACTTCAGCGATGCAATGAAAGAAATGCAACGGAATTGGATTGGTAAAAGTGAGGGAGCGGAAATGGAGTTTGAAGTTGAAGGTTCAAAGTTGAAAGTCAAGGTTTACACCACACGACCAGATACCATTTTCGGTGTGGATTTTTTAGTGATTGCCCCCGAGCATGAACTGGTAAATGAAATTACAACGGAAGCACAACGGTCATCTATAGACGAATATCTTACTTATGTAAAAAGCCGAAGTGATCGCGAAAGATTGGCTGAAGTAAAACAAATCACCGGATGCTTTACGGGTTCTTATGCGGTCAATCCGTTTGATGGAAAACAAATCCCGATCTGGATTGCAGAATATGTTTTGGCAGGATATGGAACCGGTGCAATCATGGCCGTTCCTTGCGGCGATCAAAGGGATTTTGATTTTGCCACACATTTTAATATTCCGATCACTAACATCATCGGCAAAGATTTTAATGGAAAAGAAGCGAATCCAACGAAAGATGCTGTTTTGGAAAACTCAGGTTTTTTAACCGGAATGGTGATGAAAGATGCGCTGCCGGTTGCGATCAATAAAATTGAAGAAATGGGAATTGGCAAGCGCAAAGTCAATTACAGAATGCGTGATGCTGGTTTTAGCCGTCAAAGATATTGGGGCGAACCTTTTCCAATAATTTGGAGCGATGGAATTGCCATTCCTTTAGATGAAAAAGAACTTCCTTTGGAATTGCCTTTTGTAGAAAAATATGGGCCGGGCAAAAATGGCGAAGGTCCCTTGTCTAATTTAACCGATTGGGTAAATACCAAAGAAGGAAAACGCGAAACCTCAACGATGCCCGGCTATGCAGGAAGCAGTTGGTATTTTCTTCGTTATATGGATCCGCACAATAATGAAACTTTTGCCGACAGAAAAGCGACCGATTATTGGAACCAGGTAGATGTTTATGTTGGCGGAACAGAACATGCAGTAGGACATTTATTGTACAGTCGTTTGTGGACAAAAGTATTGTATGATCTGGGTTTGATCAGTTTTGATGAGCCTTATAAAAAATTGGTGAACCAGGGAATGATTCAGGGAAGTAGTAGGTTTGTGTATCGGCTAAAAGAATCAAATAAATTTGTTTCTTCAGGATTGAAAAATAATTCTGTAGTAAATCCACTTCATGTTGATGTCAACATTGTTGATGGAGTAGAATTAGAGATCGAAGCTTTCAAAAAATCAAAACCAGAATATGCAAATGCAGAATTCATTTTGGAAAATGGCAAATACATCTGTGGTGTAGAGACAGAAAAAATGTCCAAATCAAAATACAATACAGTAAATCCAAATGACCTCGTTGATAAATATGGTGCTGATACTTTCCGCATGTATGAAATGTTTCTCGGCCCGGTTGAACAAAGCAAACCGTGGGACACTAAAGGAATTGAAGGTGTTCATCGTTTCTTAAAAAAATTATGGCGTTTGTTTTTTAATGAAGAAAAAGGAAAAGTTTGGACAGATGAAAAAGCTACTCCTGCAGAATTAAAAGTGCTCCATAAAACCATCAAAAAGATTGAAGAGGATACAGAGCGTTTTTCTTTCAACACTGCTGTGAGCGCTTTCATGGTTTGTGTGAATGAACTTTCTGATTTGAAATGCAATAAGAAAGAAATTCTGGAACCCTTGTTGATTTTATTAACTCCTTATGCGCCGCACATTGCTGAAGAATTGTATCACGCTTTGGGAAATACAGAATCGGTTTTAAATGCTTCTTATCCAAAGCTTGAAAATAAATATCTTACAGAATCAGAAAAAGAATACCCAATCTCCATCAACGGAAAAATGCGTACA
>Ga0157371_10005843_pt1 | contig 10292 bp, 5 predicted proteins | sample C45metaG_FD_113462 | JGI IMG/M metagenome (GOLD analysis project Ga0157371, IMG submission 113462) | Corn rhizosphere microbial communities from Kellogg Biological Station, Michigan, USA - C4-5 metaG | ecosystem: Host-associated > Plants > Roots > Rhizosphere > Soil | place: USA: Michigan...
AGTGTAAAAAATACAATGTATATGAACTCAACAATTACAACCACTACAACCACCACCGGGATTTCTCGGAGGTAGGTGAGTTAATGGTGTAACTGAAAAAAATAAAAACCACGAAAAGCGCCTTCCTCTAAACCGGGAAGGCGCTTTTTTTTTAACCAACAACTATGAATATTTTAAAATTTGGAGGCACATCAGTCGGTTCTGTCGAAAGCATAAGCGCTTTGATAGAGATACTTAAACCACTGCAGGGAGAGGAGAACCCTATAGTAGTTTTATCAGCAATGGGCGGTGTTACCAACGCATTACTCGACATGGCAGAAAATGCCAGGAACCTGAGAGACTACAGCGATGCACTGAAACTTGTTGAGGAGAAACACTTCAAAGTAATCAGAACTTTATTACCTGCCAGCGCACAAAACCCGGTGCTTACTAAGCTTAAAATTTATTTTAATGAGCTTGAAGATATTTTACAGTCGGTATATAATCTTCGCGAGCTTAGTGCCCAAACCAAAGATTTGATTCTTAGTTATGGAGAGCGTTGCTCTACAGTAATGATCAGCCATATTGCTAAAAGGCAATTTCCAAATGCAGTATATGTTGATGGGGCTGAACTGATTAAAACAGATAGTAATTTTGGACAGGCTAAGGTAAATACTTACATGACCGAAATGCTCATTAACGATTTTTATGAGGCCAACCAAAACAACCTCCTGTTTGTAACCGGTTTCATATCAAGCAATGATGAAGGCCGTGTAACCACACTTGGCCGTGGTGGCAGCGATTATACTGCCGCAATATGGGGTGCAGCATTAAATGCATCAGAAATACAGATCTGGACTGATGTTGACGGCATGTTAACAGCCGACCCCAGAATTGTTAAAAAGGCTTTTTCATTACCTGAGCTAAGCTATACTGAAGCAATGGAGCTTTCTTATTTTGGCGCCAAAGTGATCTACCCGCCAACCATGATCCCGGCATTTTTAAAGAAAATCCCGATCGTAATCAAAAATACATTCAATACAGACTTTGAAGGAACCTATATTAAGCATGGTATAAGCCCTTCAAACCTTCCGATAAAAGGGATTTCATCAATTGATGAGATCAGCGTTTTAAACCTTTCAGGAAGTGGTATGGTGGGCAAGGCAGGCTTTAGTGGCAGGCTGTTCTCTATGCTTTCGCGCGAGCAGGTTAACGTGGTACTTATTACACAGTCTTCATCAGAGCACAGCATTACCTTTGCGGTAAAACCGGCCGATTCTTTAAAAGCATTGTCATTGATCAATAAAGAATTTGAACTGGAATTGCAGGCGCGTAAACTGGAATATCCGGAGGTAGAAAACGGACTTTCTGTGGTAGCCATAGTAGGCGAGAACATGAAGCGTACACCAGGTATGTCGGGTAAATTGTTTGGTGCCTTAGGTCGCAACGGTGTAAATGTAAGGGCTATTGCACAAGGCTCTTCAGAATACAACATCTCGGTAATTATCTCAAAAACCGACTTGTCTAAAGCCGTAAATGCTATACATGATGCATTTTATTCAAATCTTAAAAAGACGCTGCATATATTTTGTCTGGGTACCGGAAATATAGGCAAAACCTTGTTTAAGCAACTTCAGGATCAGATGCCTTTCCTTGCAGACAATAACGACCTGCAGGTTAAAGTGATGGGTGTAAGCAATACCCGTAAAATGTACCTTGACCCAAGAGGTATTGATCTTAATACCTGGGAAGAAGACCTGAACAATCAGGAGACTAAAGCAAGTTTGCCTGATTTTATCAGACGGATGAAAGCGATGAATTTGCCGAACTGCGTATTTGTAGACAATACTGCAAGCCACAACCCGGTTGAGTTTTACCTGGATATATTGCAATCGAGCATCTCTGTAGTTACCTGCAACAAAATAGGAAACTCTGCAGATTACGAGCAGTATGCAGCCTTTAAACAGGCGGCAAGAACTTATGGGGTCGACTTCTTCTATGAAACCAACGTAGGAGCAGGCCTGCCAATTATTCGCACTCTTAAGGATCTGATGTTAAGCGGCGATAAGGTAGCCTCTATAGAAGCCATCCTTTCAGGTACTATTTCTTACATCTTTAATAACTATAAGGATGGAGTTCTTTTCCACGAAGTAGTAAAAGAAGCGCAGGAAAAAGGCTTTACAGAACCTGACCCGAGAGATGATCTTAATGGTAAAGATTTTATGCGCAAAATGCTTATTCTGGCTCGTGATGCCGGATATGCTTTAGAAGAAAAAGATATAGAACTCGAAAATATGTTACCTGCATCGTGCATGGCTGCAGAAAGTGTGGCCGACTTTTACAAAGAATTAAAAAATAACTCAGCATACTTCGAAAACCTGAAAAATCAGGCTACTCAAAGTAATAAGGTATTAAGATATATTGGCAAAATGGAAGGTGGTAAGGTGTCTATCAACCTGCAAATGGTAGATGAGAACCACCCGTTCTTTACCCTTTCAGGTAGCGATAATATCATTTCATTTACTACCAACCGATATAAAGACAGGCCACTGGTTGTAAAAGGACCCGGTGCCGGTTCAGAAGTAACTGCTGCGGGGGTATTTGCTGACATCATAAACGTGGGTAAACGATGAGAAAGTCTATAAAAGTTTTTGCTCCGGCCACTGTAGCTAATGTGGTTTGTGGATATGATGTTTTAGGGTTTGCTGTAAACCAACCCGGCGACGAGGTAATTATGACGCTTACTGAGGGTAAAGGCATTACCATTTCAAAAATCACCGGCGATGATGGTAAACTGCCATTAAACCCTGCAAAAAATACGGTTAGTGCCAGTGTACAACATTATTTAAACCATATTGGCAAACCTGATCTTGGTGTTGAAATTGAACTTCACAAAAAGATGCCAATAGGCAGTGGACTTGGTTCAAGCTCTGCAAGTACCGTAGCTGGTTTGTTTGCTATAAATACTTTGATGGATAATTTGCTGACCAACAAAGAACTCGTTCCTTTTGCCATGAAAGGCGAGGAGCTTGCCTGTGGTTATGGCCATGCAGATAATGTTGCTCCTGCTTTAATGGGTGGTTTTGTTTTAATAAGAAGCTATCAGCCATTGGATATCATTAGTCTGCCTTTTCCTGAGGAAATGCATGCTGCCATAGTATATCCTGAAGTTGACGTGCCAACCAAAGATGCACGCCAGATGATCCGTTCTAAAGTGTTGTTAAAGGATGCGGTAACCCAATGGGGTAATGTAGCAGGCTTGGTTAGTGGCTTGTTTATGAAAGATTATGATTTGATTGGAAGAAGCATGACAGATATACTTGTTGAACCAACACGCTCTATTTTAATTCCTGATTTTTATAAACTGCGCTCCATTGCAATGAAGGCCGGAGCTGTTGGTTTTGGTATTTCGGGATCAGGCCCATCAGTATTTGCACTTACAAAAGATGCAGACACCGCAAACAAAATCACCGAAAAATTAAAGCAGCATTTAAAGAGCATTTCAATAAACAGCCTGTCGTTTGTTTCGGAAGTAAATAAAAAAGGACCTATTATAATTTAGTAGTTAGTATTTAGTACTTAGTATTTAGACATAGTTGTCTATGAGATTTTAAACGTCCTGTCTGAATACTAAGTACTAAATACTACTTGTTAATACTCTTCATGTCTAAATACTAAGTACTAATTACTAAATACTAAAAATGAAACTATACAGTACCAATAACCACAGTTTAAAAGTAGATTTTGCCGCTGCTGTTTTTAACAGCATGCCTTTAGACAAAGGTTTATATATGCCGGTTAACATTCCGGAATTGGATAAAGAATTTATTGATAACATAGACCAGTTTTCGTTATCGCAAATAGCCTTTAAAGTAGCTTCGGCATTACTTAAGGATGCAATGCCTCTTGAAGATCTTCAAAGCATTATTGATGATGCCATCAATTTTGAGGCTCCGGTAGTACCACTTGATGAAAACACCGGGGTATTAGAATTATTTCACGGCCCCTCGCTTGCTTTTAAAGACTTTGGCGCCAGATTTATGAGCCGAATTATGGCTTACTTTTTAAAGGATAACGAGAAAACCCTTGATGTGCTGGTTGCTACTTCAGGTGATACAGGCGGAGCCGTAGCCTTAGGCTTTTTAGGTGTACCTAACACAAGGGTAACCATTCTCTATCCTAAAGGAAAAGTTAGTGAAATTCAGGAGCTACAGCTTTGTACAAACGGACAGAACATTCATGCTATAGAGGTTGAAGGAACTTTCGACGATTGTCAGGCACTGGTAAAACAAGCTTTTGCAGATGAAGCGTTAAATGCAAGGCTAAGGTTAACCTCTGCAAATTCTATTAACATCTCAAGGTTAATTCCTCAAACTTTTTACTATTTCAATGCTTATGCCCAGCTAAAAAGACAAGGTAAAGAAGAAGTAGTATTCTCTGTACCGAGTGGAAACTTTGGTAACATAGCGGCGGGACTGCTGGCCTATAAAATGGGGCTTCCGGTGAAGCAATTTATAGCGGCAACCAATGTAAACGATACCGTGCCCCGATTCTTAGAGACAGGTGTTTACGAAACCAAACCATCTGTACAAACCTATTCTAATGCAATGGATGTAGGTGCCCCAAGCAACTGGGTAAGGATAATGGATCTGTTTAAAAATGATAAGGCAGCATTACAGCAGATTGTAAAAAGTTATAGCTTTACTGATCAGGAAACCCTGAAAGGTATTAATGAAATATACCAGCAGTTCAACTATATTGCCTGCCCGCATACCGCAATAGCATGGCTGGCCCTAGAAAAATATAAAGCAGAAAACCCTGACGGTAATTACGCAGGTGTATTTCTTTCTACTGCACACGCCTGTAAATTCCCTGATATTTTCCCGGAAGCAATTAAAGCAAACATCGAAGTTCCGGATCAGGTAAAAGACCTTTTAGCCAAACCAAAAAAGGCAGAGCAAATGAGTACAGATTACGAGGTGTTTAAGGAATATCTATTTAGATATTAGTAATTAGTACTTAGTACTTAGTATTTAGACATAGTTTGTTAGTGAAAATCTAAACATCATATCTAAATACTAAGTACTAACTACTAAATACTAATTATTAACTGCTTTTTTACTAAACCGCATAATAGCGATATCGCCCATCATAAAATTAAGGGTGGTATCGCTTGTTACCGCATAGCTGCCTACTTTTCTTAACATTTGTATAAATGTAGCTTCTCCTTCGCCTGGACAGGCCATTTTTGTCATCGCAAAAGGAGCGGTAAAGTTTATTGAAGTGTCATCAGCAACAAGTGCCCCAGTATAAGAGTTGCAACTGGTGTTACCACTAAATTTTTTATCTGCTATTTCGAATTTTATAGTCGGCTTTTTACCCGGGTATAAGCCATTAAATGCTATTCTTGGACCCGATATATAATTAAGTTCCCAGGTTCCGCCCAATTGAGACAGGCCACCGGTTCCAATAGTTCCAGACTTCATGGTAGTACAGGCAGTAATTGTACTTGCAATTATAAGAGTAAGCAGCGTTAGTTTTTTCATAGCAGTAAAATTAGTAGTGTCACCTTAAAGGTACAAAGACTATTTTAAAAAGACCTTGTATCATAAAGATGATACAAGGTCTTTTTTGTACTATTGTAGTTCAGGAAAACAAATCTGTTAGAAATTAGAATATTGCCCGGGCAATTTTTTTAGTAGGCTCGGGGTTACTCATGGTATAGAAATGCAATACCGGTGCGCCAACCTGAATAAGCTCCTTACATTGCTGTATCATCCATTCTATGCCCACCTCTTTTACCTGTTTCTCATCTTTGCAGGCTTGTACCGCTTCGGTAAGTTCCTCCGGGAGGTCAATATGAAATACCTTTGGCAGGCTGATTAGTTGTTTTGACGAAGTGATTGGCTTTAAGCCCGGAATAATTGGTACATTGATGCCGTTCTCTCTGCACTGCTGTACAAAATTCACGTATTTATTGTTGTCAAAAAACATCTGCGTTACAATAAATTCGGCACCCATATCCACTTTTTGTTTCAGATATTTAAAGTCAGTCTTCAAATTAGGCGCTTCAAAATGCTTTTCCGGATAACCGGCCACACCGATACAAAAATCTGTTTTAAATGCCGAATGATCTTCGTGCAGGTACTTTCCGCTGTTCATGTCGGTTACCTGTTGCAGTAAATCTGTAGCAAATGCATGGCCACCGGGAGTAGGTATGAAAGAAGAATCCGCATGACGGGCATCTCCTCTTAATACCAGCACGTTGTCTATCCCTAGAAACTGAAGGTCAATCAAAGCATTTTCAGTCTCTTCTTTGGTAAAACCGCCGCAAATCAGGTGAGGCACAGCATCAACCTTATACCTGTTCATAATAGCCGCACAAATAGCTACTGTACCTGGTCTTTTGCGATAAGAAACCTTTTCTAAAAGACCATTGCTATGCTGTTTATAAATGTAGTCTTCTCTATGATAAGTCACGTCGATAAAAGGAGGGTTAAACTCCATCAACGGATCTATAGCTTTGTAAATTTCATCTATGCTTTTGCCTTTTACGGGCGGTAATAATTCAAAAGAGAACAAGGTTTTACCCTTGGCATTATTAATATGGTCTACAATTTTCATTTTGGTGAGTTTGTTTGGGTAATTTAATAGGCTAAATTAGGGCTTAACCATCTCTCTACTTCATCTACCGACATGCCTTTTCTGATTGCATAATCATCTATCTGGTCTTTGGTTATTTTACCAAGTCCAAAATATCTCGATTCCGGATGGGCAAAGTAAAAACCACTTACCGCTGCGGTAGGATGCATCGCATAGCTTTCTGTTAAGCGCAGGCCAATTTTGTCCTCCGCATCAAGCAATTCAAATAAAGTACCTTTTTCGGTATGTTCCGGACAAGCCGGATATCCCGGTGCCGGACGAATACCTGCATATTCTTCTTTAATCAGCGATTCGTTATCCAGATTTTCATCCTTTGCATAACCCCAGTAATCTTTACGTACCAGCTCATGCATTTTCTCGGCAAAAGCTTCGGCAAGCCTATCAGCCAGTGCTTTAGCCATAATGCTATTGTAATCGTCGTAATTGGCTTCAAATTCAGCTACCAGTTCATCACAACCGATACCTGCAGTAAGGGCAAAACCACCAAAATAATCAGGAACACCTGTTTCCTGCTGTGCAATAAAATCAGATAGTGCATAGTAAGGCTGTCCGGCAACCTTTTCAGCCTGCTGGCGTAAAGTATGTATCACTACCTCTTTACCCTCCACATCAAGTACAATATCGTCGCCTTTTGCATATGCCGGCCAGAAACCAATTACCGCTTTCGCAGTAAGTAACTTCTCGTCAACAATTCTTTTTAACAATGCTTTGGCATCACTAAAAAGTTTTTTAGCCTCATCGCCCACCACTTTATCTTCAAGAATACGCGGATAACTGCCACGCAGTTCCCAGGTCTGAAAAAATGGAGTCCAGTCTATATAAGGCACCAGCTCTTCAAGCGGAAAGTTTTCAAATACCCTGGTTCCCGTAAAAGAAGGCGCAGGGGCAACCAGTGCGGTATCTATTTTATAGTTATCCTGTCTGGCTTCTTCAATTGTTTTAAAGCGTTTATCAGAGCGTTTGTTTAAGTGCGCTTCACGTGCTTTGTCATATTCTTCGCGGATTCCCTGAATGTACTCGTCGCGGGTATCTTTGTTCATTAAAGTACTGCACACCGTTACACTTCTTGATGCATCCAGCACATGTATAGCCGGGCCGGAATAGTTAGGCGCAACTTTAACGGCAGCATGGATCCTTGAAGTAGTAGCGCCGCCAATAATTAAAGGAATGGTAAAACCTTCACGCTCCATCTCTTTGGCAAAATGAACCATTTCATCAAGCGATGGGGTAATTAAACCACTTAAACCAATAATATCTGCGTTTATTTCCTTAGCTTTTTTAATGATATCCTGTGCAGGAACCATTACGCCCATATCAATAATTTCGAAGTTATTACAAGCCAGAACAACGCCTACAATGTTTTTACCGATGTCATGAACATCGCCTTTTACAGTGGCCATCAATACCTTTCCGGCTGATGAATTCTGATCCTGATCAGGGTTGTTCAGTTTTTCCTGCTCAATAAACGGCAACAGGTAAGCCACAGCTTTTTTCATAACACGGGCAGATTTTACAACCTGCGGCAGGAACATTTTACCGGCTCCAAACAAGTCGCCCACAATGTTCATCCCATCCATTAACGGACCCTCAATTACCTGAATTGGCCTTGGGTATTTCTGGCGTGCTTCTTCCACATCGGCATCAAGGTATTCGATAATACCTTTAACCAGGGCATGAGAAAGCCTTTCCTCAACACTGGTTTTACGCCATTCCTCGTCCCTTACAATCTCTTTTCCTTTAGATTTGATGGTGTCTGCAAATTCAACCAATCGTTCAGTAGCATCGTCACGACGGTTCAACAACACATCCTCAACAAGTATCAAAAGCTCTGGCGGGATTTCCTGATAAACCTCAAGCATCCCTGCATTTACAATCCCCATATCTAAACCTGCTTTTATGGCATGGTATAAAAATGCGGAGTGCATTGCTTCCCTAACGGTATTATTTCCTCTGAATGAGAAGGAAATGTTTGAAACACCGCCACTTACTTTTGCATGCGGAAGGTTTTCTTTAATCCAGCGGGTAGCATTTATAAAATCTACCGCATAATTGTTGTGCTCCTCTAAACCGGTAGCAACGGTAAGGATGTTCGGGTCAAAAATGATGTCCTGAGGCGGAAAGCCTATTTCATCAACTAAAATATCGTATGATCTTTTACAGATCTCTTTTCTTCTTTCGTAATTATCGGCCTGTCCCTGCTCATCAAAAGCCATAACCACTACGGCAGCACCGTAAGTCATGATTTTGCGTGCGCTTTCGCGGAATTTATCTTCACCCTCTTTAAGAGAGATGGAGTTCACAATTCCTTTTCCCTGCAGACATTTAAGACCTGCCTCAATAACCGACCATTTAGATGAATCGACCATGATCGGCAATTTGGAAATATCAGGTTCAGAAGCGATCAGGTTCAGGAATTTGGTCATTGAGGCTTCCGAATCAATCATCCCCTCGTCCATATTCACATCGATAACCTGTGCACCACCCTCAACCTGCTGACGTGCAACTGCCAGTGCAGCTTCAAAATCTCCACCTAAAATAAGCTTAGAGAATTTTGGAGAACCTGTAATGTTTGTACGCTCACCAATGTTTACAAAAATACTTTCGGGAGTTATGGTAACCGGCTCCAATCCGCTTAAACGCATATAAGGCGCTATTTCAGGTATTTTACGTGGCGCTACATTTTTAGCTTTTTCGGCTATACAGCCAATATGATCAGGAGTAGTTCCACAGCAGCCACCTACAATATTTACAAAGCCATGCTGAATAAAATCTTCTACCAGATGAGCAGTTTCATGAGGCATTTCATCGTAAGCACCAAACTCGTTTGGCAAGCCGGCATTGGGGTATGCCGAAACATAGCATCCTGCCTTGGCAGAAAGCTCTTCGATGTGCGGCCTCATATCTTTTGCCCCTAAAGCACAGTTAAAGCCAATACTTAAAGGATTGGCGTGGATAACTGAGTTTAAGAAAGCTTCGGCAGTTTGCCCTGATAAAGTTCTTCCGGAAGCATCTGTAATGGTTCCCGAGATCATGATCTCTATTTTGCGGCCAATTATATCTTCGTACTTTTTGATGGCAAATATGGCAGCCTTGGCATTTAAGGTGTCAAAAATGGTTTCAATTAAAAGCAAGTCTGAACCACCGTCAACCAATCCGCGGATTTGTACGTAATAAGCATCCACCAGTTCATCAAAAGTAAGTGCCCTGAATCCCGGGTCGTTTACATCCGGAGAAATAGACAAGGTTCTGTTGGTAGGACCTACAGCACCTGCAACAAAACATTTCCTGTCGGGGTTGGCAGCCATAAACTCATTAACCGCCTCTTTTGCTATTTTAGCTCCCTCAAAGCTCATTTCATAATCAAGCTCTTCCATCTGGTAATCGGCCAGCGAGATGCGTTGGGTACTAAAAGTATTGGTCTCAATGATATCTGTACCGGCCTTTAAATATTCGGTATGAATGGCCTTAATGATATCAGGACGGGTAATGTTCAGTAAATCGTTATTACCTTTTACATCACAGGGGTGATCTTTGAACCGTTCGCCCCTGAAATCTTCTTCAGAAAGGACGTAACGTTGTATCATAGTGCCCATCGCACCATCAATGATCAGGATACGTTTTTCTAACTCTGCTCTAATGTCCATTTTTAA
>Ga0157371_10005845_pt1 | contig 10290 bp, 9 predicted proteins | sample C45metaG_FD_113462 | JGI IMG/M metagenome (GOLD analysis project Ga0157371, IMG submission 113462) | Corn rhizosphere microbial communities from Kellogg Biological Station, Michigan, USA - C4-5 metaG | ecosystem: Host-associated > Plants > Roots > Rhizosphere > Soil | place: USA: Michigan...
CTGCCGTAGCCGGCGAGCGCGGCACCGAGGCTGATCGCGGTCGTCGTCTTGCCCACCCCGCCCTTCTGGTTGCAGAGGGCGATGATCCGGGCGGGGCCGTGGCCCTTCAGCTTGGGCGGCTCGGGGAAGCTGCGCCGTGGGCGACCCGTGGGTCCGACAGCCGCGACATCGAGACCAGAGAGTTCTTCGGCCGTGGTGTCCCGTTCCGCTGTCATCCCGACATTCCCTTACTGTTAGTCCCCGACCGGTGCCGATTCACACGATTGTACCCGTGCGGCTGTCGGCTTCCGGGACGCCAAACCGCGGTTCGCGACACCACCACAGCGGCGCAGCAGTCAGCGCGCCCTCGGGTGCGCCATCGTGTACATGTCCCGCAGGGTGTCCGCCGTCACCAGGGTGTAGATCTGGGTCGTGGCGACGGATGCGTGGCCGAGCAGTTCCTGCACGACCCGCACATCCGCTCCCCCGGCCAGCAGATGCGTGGCGAAGGAGTGCCGGAAGGTGTGCGGGGAGATCTCGATGCCGAGATGCGCCTGCTCTGCCCGCGCGCGGATGATCAGCCAGACGTTCTGCCGCGAGACACGCGCACCCCGCACGCCGAGGAACAGCGCGGGAGTCGGCTTCCCCCTGGCCGAAAGCAGGGGTCGGGCGCGCACCAGGTAGCTGTCGATGGCGGTGCGGGCGAAGCTGCCGAGCGGCACGATCCGTTCCTTGCCGCCCTTGCCGAACAGGCGGATCAGATCGGCGCTGCGCCCCTCCGAACCGAGCACGTCGTCGACGTTGAGCGCCGTCGCCTCGCTCACGCGCGCCCCGGTCGCGTAGAGCAGTTCGAGCAGCGCCTTGTCCCGCAGCGACTGCAGATCGTCGCCGGCCGCCGCATCCAGCACCGCAGCCATCTGCTCGACGGTGATCGCTTTGGGGAGGCGGCTGGCCAGCTTCGGCGGTTTGATCTCGGCCGCGACGTTCTCCTGCACGACCCCCTCGTCGAGCAGGAAGCGATGGAAATTGCGGACCGACGACAGCATCCGCGCCATCGAGGACGCGGTGAGCGGTGCGTCCGGCCGGGTACGCAGCCGTTGTGCGAATGCCGAGACGTCGCCCTGGCTGACGCCCTCCGGGGTCGTGATGCCGAGTGAGCCGAGCGTTGCGAGGTAGCCCGCCAGATCGCGCCGGTACGCCGCGACCGTGTTCGCGGAAAGCCCGCGCTCGATCGCCACGTAGCGCAGGTAGTGGTCTACGGAGCGTTCCAGAGCGGACATCGCTCCCGTCTCGCCTCTGTCAGCCTCGACCACGTCGACCTCGTCAGCCCCGCGCACCGAATCGCGGGCGTTCCGGCCACTCGGCGTTCGCATCGCCCAGACTCGACCATCTACGCTGCCGCGACGCGTGCGCGGTCAGAACGGCGATACCGAGGATCGAGTTGCCGAGGCGCCGATCGAGGATGGCGTCCACGGCGTCGTCGAGGCTCACCCAGCGGGTCTCGAGCTCGGCTTCCTCCTCCGTGCGGTCGAACGCCGAGGTCGCGCTCAAGCCGCGCGCCAGGTAGATGCGGATGGCTTCGCTGCTGCCGCCGGGCGAGGTGAAGATGTCGGTGAGAACCGACCATTCGGATGCCTGCAGCTCCACTTCCTCCGCGAGTTCGCGCTGGGCGGCGACCAGCGGGTCTTCCCCCTCGATGTCGAGCAGCCCGGCCGGGATCTCCCAATCGCGCCGGGCGATCGGATGCCGATACTGGCGGATGAGCATGGCCCTGTCCTCGTCGTCGAGGGCCAGGATCGCCACGGCCCCGGTGTGGTCGACGTACTCCCGCGCGATCGTCCCCGAACCGTACTCGAAGTGGTCGCGGCGCACGTCCCAGACGTGCCCGTGAAACTCGACCTCGCTGCTGAGCACCTTCACCGTGGAGCGTTCGTCGACGAGTTCGCCGAATTCGACGGACGCCACCCCGGGGAGGCGCGTCCCCGACTCGGGCATCCCCGACTCGGGCATCCTCGACTCGGGCATCCTCGACTCAGGCATCCTTGACTTCGAACAGCCGGCTCGCCTGCTGGCGCTCCAGTGCGGCGGCGACCAGGCCGACGAACAGCGGATGCGCCCGGTTCGGCCGCGACCGCAGTTCCGGGTGCGCCTGGGTCCCGACGTAAAACGGGTGAACCTCACGCGGAAGCTCGACATTCTCGACCAGGGTCCCGTCCGGTGAGACTCCGGAGAACACGAACCCGGCGTCCGCGATCTGCTCCCGGTATGAGTTGTTGACCTCGTAGCGGTGCCGATGACGCTCCGACACCTCGCTCGAGCCGTATGCCTCCGCGGTGATAGACCCGGACAGGAGCTTGGCGGGATAGAGGCCGAGCCGCATCGTGCCGCCCAGGTCTCCCCCGGCGATGATCTCCACCTGTTCGGCCATCGTCGCGATGACCGGGAACTCCGTCTCCGGGTCGAACTCGGAGGAGGAGGCGCCCTTCAACCCCACGACGTTGCGCGCGTATTCGATCACCATGCACTGCAGGCCCAGGCACAGGCCGAGAACGGGAATCTGGTTCTCACGGGCGAACTTCAGGGCGCCGAGCTTGCCTTCGATCCCGCGAACCCCGAATCCGCCGGGAACGCAGATCCCGTCGAGCTCGGAGAGGAGCCGAGCGGCGCCCTCAGGGGTCTCGCATTCGTCCGAGGGAATCCAGTGGATCTTCACCTTGGTCTGCTGGGCGAAGCCGCCGGCGCGCAGCGCCTCGGTCACCGAGAGGTAGGCGTCCGGCAGATTGATGTACTTGCCCACGAGCCCGATGTTGACCTCGTATTTGGGTTCGTGCACGGCGTGCAGGAGGTCGGACCAGCCCGTCCAGTCGACATCGCTGGCCTCCAGTCCGAAGTGCTCGATGATGTAGCCGTCGAGCCCCTGATCGTGCAGCATGGTCGGGATGTCGTAGATGCTCGGCACGTCGACGGCGTTGACGACGGCCTCCGGGTCCACGTCGCACATGAGCGCGATCTTGCGGTTCATGGACTCCGCCACCGGCCGGTCGCTGCGCAGCACGATCGCATCCGGTTGGATGCCGATCGAGCGCAGTGCCGCGACGGAATGCTGTGTCGGCTTGGTCTTCTGCTCGCCTGCCGCGCTGAGGTATGGCACGAGGGACACGTGCACGAAGAAGCAGTTCGCCCGTCCGATCTCGTGGCGCACCTGCCGTGCCGCCTCGAGGAACGGCAGCGACTCGATGTCGCCGACGGTGCCGCCGATCTCGGTGATGATGACATCCGGCTTCGGATCGTTATATGACTGCAGGCGCATACGACGCTTGATCTCATCGGTGATATGCGGGATCACCTGCACCGTGTCGCCGAGGTATTCCCCACGACGCTCCTTGGCGATCACCGTGGAGTAGATCTGGCCGGTCGTCACATTGGCGGCCTGGCTGAGGTTGATGTCGAGGAACCGCTCGTAGTGCCCGATGTCGAGGTCGGTCTCGGCACCGTCGTCGGTCACGAAGACCTCGCCGTGCTGGAAGGGGTTCATCGTACCGGGATCCACATTCAGATAGGGATCCAGCTTTTGCATGACCACACGCAGACCGCGTGAGGTCAGAAGGTTACCGAGACTTGCGGCGGTAAGCCCCTTGCCGAGGGACGAAACGACGCCCCCGGTGACGAATATATGTTTTGTTGTCTCCGCGCTTCGATTAACTACCACGGGGTTTTAGCCTATCACCGCGAGGCATCCCGCCCGCGGGCACGACATTCCGCCAAAACGGATCACCGGGATAGCGAGCGGGCCGTCGCGATGAGTTCGCGCGCGTGCGCCAACCCGCTCTCCGAATCGGCGAGCCCGGAGAGCAGCCTGGCCATTTCGGCGATGCGTTCCTCCCCATGCAACTGCTGCACGCTGCTGGCGGTGACCGTGCCATCGCTGTCCTTGACCACCCGCAGGTGGTTGGTCGAGAAGGCCGCCACCTGGGCGAGGTGGGTCACCACGATCACCTGGGCGGTGCGGGCCAGCCGTGCCAGCCTCTTGCCGACCTCGATCGCGGACGCCCCGCCCACGCCGGCATCGACCTCGTCGAAGATGAAGGTCGGCACCGGATCGCTCGCGGCGATCACCACCTCGATCGCGAGCATCACCCGCGACAGTTCGCCGCCCGAAGCGCCGCGTCCGAGAGGCCTCGGCTCCGCGCCGGAGTGCGGCTGCAGCAGGATCGAGACCTGATCCCTGCCGGTGAACGAGTATTCCCTGCCGTCTTGCACCTCGACGGTGACCCGGGCATCCGGCATCGCCAGGGCGCCGAGTTCGGTCGTCACCTGTTCAGATAGCCGGACGGCGGATGCGCGGCGCAGTTCGCCGAGCCGGCCCGCGAGATCGGTCAACCGGCTCCGGTCGGCCTCGACCTCGCCGCGAAGAAGCTCGATGCGATCGGAGTCGTTGTCGAGTTCGAGCAGTCGCCCGCTTCCCGAATCCAGGTAATCGATCACCTCGTCGAGGCTCGGTCCGTGCTTGCGCATCAGCGCCCCGAGCTCCGCCCGACGCTCCTGTACCGCCTCGAGCTCGCGGCCGCCATCCGAGTCGAGTCCCGCCAGGTAGCGGGACAGTTCGGCGGAGATGTCGGCGGCGGCGAAGGAGGCGCTGGAGATCGACTCGGCAATCGGAACCAGGGCGGAGTCGTGGTCCAGCACCCGTTCCAACTGCCGCTTGGCGCTGTCCAGAAGGCCGATCACATCGCGAACCTCGTCAATGCCCTCGGCCGAGATCAGCTCGTGGGCCTGTGCCGCCGCCAACCGGAGGTCTTCCAGGTTTGCCAGACGCTCGACGCGTTCCGCGAGTTCGACGTCTTCGCCGCGGCGCGGCGCGGCATCCTCGATCTCGGCCAGGGCGATTCGCAGCTCCTCGGCCTCGCTAGAGCGGCGGTCCCGCTCGGCCTCCAGCACGTCGAGCTCGCCCTGGTTGGCCTGCCAGCGCCGATAGACGTCCTGGTATTCGGCCAGAACGACCGAGAGTTCCTGCCCGGCGAAGCGGTCGAGCGCCTCGCGCTGCGCCGTCGCAGAGCGCAGCCGGGTCTGATCCGACTGCCCGTGCACGACGACGAGCTGCTGCCCGATCTCATTGAGCACGCCAACCGGCGCGGATCGGCCTCCGACCACCGCACGGCTCCGGCCATCCTGCGACACCGACCGGCCGAGAATCAGCTGCGCCTTCCCCCGGGCGCCCGAGGAGTCCATGTCTCCCCCGGCATCACGGACCCGGTCGGCCACGGAACCGTCCACGTCGATCTGCCAGTGCCCCTCCACGATCGCAGAACCGCCGTCCTGCCGGAGCACCGAGCTGTCGGAGCGTTCGCCCAACAGCAGCCCGAGGGCGGTCACGACCATGGTCTTTCCCGCGCCGGTTTCCCCGGTGAGCGCGGTGAAGCCGGGCCCCAGCGGCAGCCGTGCCTCGCCGATGACCCCGAGGTTGCGGATAGAGATCTCCTCGATCACGGCGCGAAAGCCTCGCCCTCTGGACCTCGCCACCCCGTGACCGGGAGGGCGAACTTGCGTACGAGCCGGTCGGTGAAGGGCCCCGGGTGCAGCCTGGCCAGGCGAACCGGAATCGGGGAACGCCGCACGATCACCCGCGCGCCCGCCGGCAGATCGTGCGTGCGCCGCCCGTCGCACCACAGCACACCGGTGCCCTGGGTGCGGTCGAGCACCTCGACGGCGAAGACCGAACCCGGCCCTACGACGAGTGGACGGCTGAACAGGGCATGGGCACTGAGCGGGACCAGAAGCATGGCGTCGAGGCTCGGCCAGACGACCGGGCCGCCGGCCGAGAACGAGTACGCGGTCGAGCCCGTGGGAGTAGACATGACCACGCCATCACAGCCGAACGACGACAGCGGCCGGCCGTCGACCTCGATGACGACCTCGAGCATCCGCTCACGGCTCGCCTTCTCGACCGTCGCCTCGTTGAGAGCCCAGGTCTCGTAGACCACCTCGGAGTCGACCTTCACCCGCACGGACAGGGTCATCCGCTCCTCGACCAGGTAGTCGCGTGCCAGAGCGCGCCGCACGGTCTCGCCGAGGTTGTCTCGCTCGCTCTCTGCGAGGAAGCCGACGTGCCCGAGGTTGACCCCGAGAAGCGGTGCGGACGAGCCGCGGGCCATCTCCGCCGCGCGCAGGATGGTGCCGTCGCCGCCGAGCACGATGACCAGTTCCAGCTCGTCGACGCCGACCGGGTCACCGAGCACCGCGAGCGTTTGAAGCTCCGGGGCCTGCGCGAGAACATCCGCATACTCGTCGGGCTTCAGAACGGGGGTGACCCCCTCCCCGACGAGTTGACGACACACCTGCACTGCCGCGGTCAAGGATTCCTGCCGCCCGGTATGAGACACAACCAGAATGTGCCGTGCGGCCACGTGTCGCTCCTAGTGCTGTGCGGTGGGAGACGCGAGTGCGTTCACCCGGTCACTCCATTCTGTCGGATTGCCGCCGACAGCGGCGCTTAACCAGACCAGATACTCGAGGTTTCCCGCGTTTCCGGCGATTGGTGAGGAGATGACGCCCGCCGTCTTCAGCCCGAGATCCCAGGCGGCCCACAACACCCCGTTGACCGCGTCGGCCCGCAACCCCGGCTCGTGCACGATCCCTTCGCGGATGCCGGTCCGACCGACCTCGAACTGCGGTTTGACCAGCAGCACGTAGTCCGCACCCGTGCCCACCGTCCCCACGACGGCGGGCAGCACGATCGGCAGGGAGATGAAGGAGAGGTCGGCCACCACCAGATCGGCGGCGACAGCGCGGCCGGCCGCTTCGGCCAGCAACGACGCCGTCATCTCCCGGGCGTTGAACCCCTCGATCACCGTGACCCTGCCGTCACGCGAAACCTCGCCTGAGAGCTGGCCGTGCCCCACGTCGAGGGCAACGACCGATGCGGCACCACGCTCGAGGAGAACCTGGGTGAACCCACCAGTGGATGCGCCGACGTCCAGGGCGCTCCTGCCCTGCACCGCAATCCCGAAGGCATCCAGCGCCCCGATGAGCTTGTGCGCCGCCCGGCTCACATAGTGATCGGATGCCGTGAGCGCGAGCTCCTGCGAGTCCCGCACGCGCATCGATGCCTTGAACGCCGTCACACCGTCGACCGTCACGACTCCGTCTGCGATCAGCCGTGCCGCGCTGGTTCGGGAACGGGCGATGCCGCGCTCGGCGAGTGCCGCATCGAGCCGCCGGCCGGCCCCTCCGGCAACACCCGCTCCACCGCCGTGCGAGCCGCCGGCCTCAGCCATTGCGCACGGGCGCGTCCCCGCCTTCGAGCGCGGCCTGCAGCTCGTCGTGGATCTGCGCGAACGCCGATGCCCTTCGGTCGAGTGGCTGGTCCTCGATCACACGGAGCCGCGAGAGCAGGGCGTCCGTTCCCTGTTCCTCCGCGTCCGACGCGCCATCCGCCGGCGTTTCGCCCGCCGGCATTCCCTCTGTTGCAGTCACGACTCTCCTCCTGACAGCTTGCCCATCATCGAGACGGCAGGCGAAGCCGCTGCTTGCACGTTAGCGCGCGATCCCCAGTGCGTCCATGAGATCCGGGGCGATATCGATCCCGTAGATCGCCAGCCCAGACTCCCAGACCGCCGCGGTCGCCGCGCGAATCAGGTCGATGCGCTCACCCGCGGTCTCCAGCACCACATTGTTCTCCCGCATCCGCACGGCGGCATCGCCCACCGCGAACCGGCCGCCCTCGGAGCGGATCGTCTGCGGATACGGCTCGTGCAGTTGCCGGAGATCTTCGAGGATGAAGGTGGGCCTGGACTGCGAATCCGCGGCCAGCAGTTGCTTCGCGCCGTCCACACCCGTGAGCACGAAGACGGACGGTATCCCGGCACGATTGGAACCGAGGATGTCGGTGTCGAGCCGGTCGCCGATGAACAGGGCGTTCTGGGCCTCGAACCGCTGCAGAGCTTCCTGGTAGATGGCCACCTCGGGCTTCCCGGCGACGACGGGCAGCCGCCCCACGGCGGAATGCACCGCTGAGACCAGCGTGCCATTGCCCGGCGCGATTCCGCGGGCCACCGGGATAGTCCAGTCGGTGTTGGTGGCGACCCAGGGGATGCCGCCGTCTTCGACATGGCTGTTCAGCGCGAAGGATGCCTCCGCCAGCTGTTCCCATCCCACGCTGGTCGCGAAGCCCTGGATCACCGCGGCAGGGTCGTCAAGTGCAGAGGCGGTCGGAACGAAGCCGGCCTTCACCAGCTCGAAGGTCAGCCCCTCGCCTCCGACCGCAAGCACGGTGGATCCGGCAGGCACGAGCCCGGCCAGCAGGCGTACCGCGGCCTGTGGCGAGGTCACGACATCGCCCGGCTGCACGTCAAGCCCCAACTCCCGCAGGTGAGCTGCGACGGATGCGTCCGTCCGAGACGCGTTGTTCGTCACATAGGCGACGGGGATCCGCTCCGCCACCCGGTTGACGCTCTCGACCGCGTGGGCGATGGCGGCGGCACCCCGATAGATGACCCCGTCCAGGTCGGCGAGCAGCAGGTCGACACCGTCCAGCGGGGTCCGCCGTCCGCTACTCACCCTCGTTCGTCCCGCCGGGCCGCGGTTCCCCTTCGCCTGACTCTTCTTCCTCGCCATCGACCTGATCCAGCTCGCCGCCGTCATTCAATTCCTCTTCTTCCACCTCGACAAGTTCGTCATCGCCCGCACCCGCGGCAGCGGACAAGGCGGCGGAGGCCCGATCCGAGCGCCCCCACCACAGCTCAGCCTCATCCGCCCTGCCGAGATCCTCCAGCACCGTCGCATAGGCATCGAACAGGTCCGGGCTGTACGGATAGGCGGTCTCGGGGTCCAGTTGCGGAATCTCGAGTTCCCGCAGCGCGGTCTCGGGATCGCCGAGATCCAGTCGGGCGCCGGACATGGCGATCGCCAACTCGACTTGCACCTCGGTGGCGAGGGATGCCCGGTCGACCGAGCGCCCCAACTCGAGCGCCTTGTCCGGACGCCCCAGCCCGCGTTCGCTGTCCACCATCATGGGCAGCTGATCGTTCCTGCCGGAAATCCGCCGATAGGTGCGCAGCTCGCGAAGGGCCAGTGCGAAGTCCCCGATCGAGTAGGCGGTAATCGCAAGCGTCTCGCGGACCACCGCTATGCGCCCCGCACGCCTGGCCGCAGACAGGGCGTGCTCGTGGGCGAGCTGCGGATCGCTGTCGATCAGTCGGGCGACCATCACGAGATGGTTCGCCACACCTTCCGCATTCTCCTTGCTCAGCGTCTTGAGCTGTGCGCGAGCAACCCTGTCGAGCTCGCCCGGCTTGCCGTCCTCCGGGATCTGAGGATCGTCGTGGCGCGGCCGCACCGACTGCGTGCCGTACGGATCACGATCCTCGGGAGTCTCGCGCTCGCGAGCGGTGCGGTCACCGCGGGCCGGCGTCCCGCCACGGGTCCACAGTCGCTTCTCCTCGACTCCGGAGTGCCGCTGCTTCCCGTCGTCGCGACGCGGACCACGGTTCCCGGCGGGAGCACCGCGTGCGGGCCGACCGCTGTCTGCACGGTTGCCTTGCGGCTTGCCACCGGGCCGCCTGGGGCGGTCCCCTGCTTCACTCACGAGCTTCTCCTGTTTCCATCCTGCGCATCCAGCGGCGGCCCGGCGAGCCGCGGGTTAAAGCAAAATGGCCACCCTTGCGGGTGGCCATCTTACAAAGAAGTCCGGCGGTGTCCTACTCTCCCACAGGGTCACCCCTGCAGTACCATCGGCGCAGAGAGTCTTAGCTTCCGGGTTCGGAATGTAACCGGGCGTTTCCCTCTCGCTATGGCCGCCGAAACAATATTGATTTGTATCAGTATGCGGTCAGAACAAAGAATTTGTACTGAGTCGCGGTTCCCGACCGTAAATCAGGAACCACAAAGTGGACGCGAGCAAAAGTGTTATCAAGTTATCGGCTTATTAGTACAGGTCAGCTCCACGAGTCTTTAGTCCTCGCTTCCACATCCTGCCTATCAACCCAGTAGTCTAGCTGGGAGCCTCTCGACCGAAGTCATGGAAATCTCATCTTGAAGCTGGCTTCCCGCTTAGATGCTTTCAGCGGTTATCCATTCCGAACGTAGCTAATCAGCGGTGCTCCTGGCGGAACAACTGACACACCAGAGGTTCGTCCATCCCGGTCCTCTCGTACTAGGGATAGATCTTCTCAAATTTCCTGCGCGCGCAGAGGATAGGGACCGAACTGTCTCACGACGTTCTAAACCCAGCTCGCGTACCGCTTTAATGGGCGAACAGCCCAACCCTTGGGACCTACTCCAGCCCCAGGATGCGACGAGCCGACATCGAGGTGC
>Ga0157371_10005847_pt1 | contig 10285 bp, 12 predicted proteins | sample C45metaG_FD_113462 | JGI IMG/M metagenome (GOLD analysis project Ga0157371, IMG submission 113462) | Corn rhizosphere microbial communities from Kellogg Biological Station, Michigan, USA - C4-5 metaG | ecosystem: Host-associated > Plants > Roots > Rhizosphere > Soil | place: USA: Michigan...
AAGAATTAAAGATTTGATGGAAGAAATGAAACTTGCAGATGAATTAGGTCTTGATGTTTTTGGCGTTGGCGAACATCATCGCCCTGATTATGCGGTTTCTTCCCCGGCGGTGATTCTTGGCGCGGCTGCAATGGTTACAAAAAATATTCAACTTTCCAGTGCGGTAACCGTATTGAGCTCTGATGACCCGGTTCGTGTGTTTCAAAATTTTTCTACTGTTGATCTTTTATCTTCAGGCCGTGCAGAGATCATGGCAGGAAGAGGTTCATTCATTGAATCTTTTCCCTTATTTGGATACGACCTTAAAGATTATGACGAATTGTTTTCGGAAAAATTAGATCTCTTATTAAAACTTATTAAAAGTGAAAAGCTTTCATGGAAAGGAAAATTCCGCCCTTCATTTGAAAATCGCGGTGTTTATCCACGACCTTATCAATCTTCTCTTCCAGTTTGGCTTGCAGCAGGAGGAACACCCGCTTCGGCAGTAAGAGCGGCAACGCTTGGGCTACCATTAATGTTGGCTATTATTGGAGGAAGACCTGAGCAATTTCTACCATTTATCAATCTTTATAAAGAAACATGGACGAAAACAGGAAGGGACTTGTCTTCCATCCAACTTGGAGTAAATAATCATTTTTATGTGGGAGAAGATTCGCAAAGAGCAGCAGATGAATTTTATCCATACTATGCTGAAATGATGAACAGGGTTGGTCGCGAGCGTGGCTGGCCTCCGCTTTCGAAACAGCAATATGACTATGCGCGTTCGCCTCATGCTGCTTTAATGGTTGGCAGTGTGCAGGAGGTAATTGATAAAATTTTATACGAACATGAATTGTTTGGGTTTACAAGATTTTTGGCGCAGGCAAGTGTTGGCAATGTGCCACATCAGATGGTGATGAAATCGATTGAATTGTTTGGAACGAAAGTAGCCCCGGTTGTGAAAAAAGAAGTTGAAGGAAGGTGACAATACTGAAAGTGTCCAGCGAAGCTTTTTATTAAAAGTTCATTGTGTAATCTGTTACCTGGCGAGATTCGTCCACTCGATATCAAGCTGCGATTCGCAAATTGTTGATTGGATTTCGGTCAGCTGCATTCGCAGGAAGCCGCCTCCTCTGTTAGCAGCTGGCTTATGTCGCCAGTTCATTCTTCTAAACGGTCTTTTTGTGAACATTATTCAATGTTGTATTGAGAAATAATTACTCCGTTGCTCAGTCGTTTTGCTTCAACGAGTTTTACTTCATTATATAGACTTTCTGCTTCAAATAAGCGCTTTCCAGAGCCTTTGATAAGCGGATGCACATAGAGACGCAGCTCGTCAATTAATTTATTTTTCAGAAGTGATTGAACAAGTTGGATGCTTCCCCAGATTAAAACTCGTCCTTGTAGTTTGGAGATTTCTTCCATGAAGTTTGCACTTATGATTTTGGAGTTGTTCCAATTAGTATTTTGAAGCGAACCGGACACGACATACTTAGGAAGGGAGTTGAACTTGTCTGCAGTTGTTCCGGTTCGTGATTTCCATGGTTCAGCCATTATTTGGAAAGTAGTGCGTCCGAATAGTAGCGCATCAGCCTTGCAGATTTCATTTTCAGTATCGGCATTCATTTCGTCATTGACAAATTTGAGTTGCCATTTTTCCGGAGCTTCTGCCACGCCATCAAGCGTGACAAATGCGGATACAATAATTCGTCTCATGTTTTTGAAATGTTTATATATTTACTCTTACCTAAGTTAGTTCCTATATAGTTGTAAAGCATCAAGCATGTTCAGCACTACCGTTCAATAGAATAATAAATGTTTAATTACTTCCGCAGCCTTATAGATATTGTCAAGTGCCGCTTTTTAGTCATTATGTTGCTTTTTATTTCTTTTTGACGCATCTCCTGTTTTCCGCTAAACTGTGAGTACTATTTTACCCGCGGTACGACGGGTTTCTATTTGCTTATGGGCTTCAGGCATAGCGTTAAAAGGATAAATTTTTGCAATGTAAGTTTTGATGATGCCCTTCGACATTAAATCTGCAATTGCTCTTAAATCATCTCCATTCGGTTGCATTCCCCATAAAGACAAGTTCACGTTCTTTTCTTTTGCTTCAGACTTCAAATCTTCGTTTGTAAGGGGCAAAATAGAAATAATAGTACCTCCCGGCTTTGTCACATCAATCGAATGTTCCAGAGTTTCTCCGCCTATGGTATCAAAAACAAAATCAACATCTTTAATTACTTCCCAAAAATGTTCAGTTTGGTAATCGATATGTTTATCAGCACCAAGCGACATCACAAAATCACGATTTTTGGCGGAAGATGTTGCGATTACTTCGGCTCCTAAATACTTTGCTATTTGCACAGCATAGTGACCCACACCACCTGATGCCCCGTGAATTAGAACTTTGTCGCCTTTTTTAATATTCATTCCGTGAACCAGCGGTTGCCACGCTGTCAAACCAGCCATCGGTGCAGCAGCAGCTTCTTCAAAACTGATATTCACCGGCTTACGAGCTAACAATCCTGCATTCACGGCCACGAATTCTGCATACCCACGCGCATTTTGTGAAAGTGCGAAAACGGCATCCCCAACTTCAAATCCATCGGTCTCTTCAGCTTTTTCTACAATCTCGCCTGATATATCCCACCCAATTATTACGGGGCGACCTTTGCCAAAAAATGCGGAAATAAATGTGGAAGAATTGCGATAAATGGTATCAGCAGGGTTTATACCGATGGCTTTTACTTTAATTAATACTTCCCCTTTTTTTAAAGTAGGTTTCGGAGCTTCGCCAGGAACCAGTTTATCGGGTTCTCCGGCTTCATATAATAAGTATGCTTTCATAACTATAAAGTTAAAAATTCATTTCCATTGTCCTTACACAAACCCTATGTAAGCGGTAACTTATTTCTCGTCACAACCAAAATCAACTTTAAAGGTAGTATCTGCTTTTCTATTTATAACTCTTACTATCGCTGACTCTTTTTTCTTTTTTATAGAATCACCGACACTTAGAAAATTAAACAAATTGCTTTTGTCGAAGTCCAGGTCTGTACTTTTAAACTGATAACCTTCTTTACTCTGTAACACTAAAGTCCGGTAAGAGTGTTCATTTGAATCTATGTACTTATTTATAACCAAATAGTCATAGGTATCACTTTTAAAATCTTTATAACTGTCACACAGCGCAGCATTGTCTTCCTTTATGGTACCTGTCACAAAAACAATAAACAATATTATAAGCGCCACCCGACTCAAAATATTAAGAAGTCCAAGTAAAAAGAAATATTTTCTTGTTACATTATCGCTTGTCGCAGCTGAGAGATTAAAAATATTTTTGGTATCTCGAAAGTAACCTGTAAAAGGATTCACTTTGAAATTATTGTTGTCAAGAACTCCTTTAATCCAGAAACTAATTAAAATTGCAAAACCGAAAGCAACTGTAATAGGAATAAAATTATTTTCCATAATGAGTGTGTCTAATTACCGCTTAGAACAGCCAAGTATTGGCGAGGCTCGGCAATTTATAACTTGCTGCCGGAATGTCTGCCCAGTAAATGAATAAAAGTTGATAGTTCCATTCTGTTGTTCACTAGCGTATTTTCTGTCCGCAACTGCTGCCCAATAACGAACAAAAGCTGATGAAATGCGTGTCACGCCAGCTATTGCCAATACGCTTGTAGTAAGAAGTCTTACTCCACTTTGAAAACAAACATTTCTTTTTTGTCAATACTTACATCTGTAGAACCGAGTTCACCCCCTCGTGAGGCAGGTGGTATTGATAACCAAACATCCTTGTTGCAATCAGCTAAGTCAAAAATAAAATTAGTAGTTGTATAATTTAGATTTACTTTATTAGCACAAGGTACGGCTTGAAGATATGGTTCAATTGAATAAACTCCTGTCATTTTAGGAATGAATCCAACTTCGAAAAAATAGTTATTACTATTACAGTTTGTTGCGAAATTAAGATCATTATACCATGTATATAAAGTGGTGAATTTTGGATTTAAACTATTGTCAATATCTACGTCACAAAAAAACTCCTGGACGTTTCCGATTGGATAACGCCTGTGATAATAAAACCCACCGCCAAGAAATGTAGTGTCTGTTGAAATACGACGGTTACTTAATTGGTCATATAAACTTTTATCTGTCGTCTGAAATTGCACCCAAATAGTATCATTAATAGAATATACTTTCTTGTAAGGTGTAAGAGTGAGTTTCTCTACAAATTTGTAAGTCGGCTTAGGTGTCACATAATCCTTTCGACATTGAGTACCCATAATAATATTAGAACCGATTATTAGGAAAAATATTAAAATATGTTGTCGTTTCATAAGAGATTTCTTGCGGCCAGGGTTTTGTGTATTCTAGGATATGCAAAGTCTCAATGTGACCTATAAAAAAAATGTTGGGGCAGTTAAGAAAGTAGTCAAATAAATTCGCTACAGTAACTTTTAATTATCATTATGTGTGTTGATTTTTTAAAAAGTATTAAATTTGGGATAAGGAAAAAAATCTTGAGAAGGGGAAAGGTTTAAAGTCCCTTTTAAATCTTTCTCTTTCAAAGAAATTTTAAAAAGAATCTACCATATTAACTCCTCGGCTTTAAGGTACATAGGATGCGAATGTTGTGCGTTCGTTTTTTATTCTTTGAAGTCCTTCAATTTATAGAAAGTCCAAAGCGGTGATGAAAAGATTTCTTTCTTAAACTCGCTCTTTAAAATCATTCTGTCATAGCGATTAGACAGTACTCTATTATATCCATGAAATAAAGTGTCTCTTAAATCTTCAACACCATACTTTAATAAAAATGTTTCAGTTACTTTATTCGTATCGGCAAATGGTCTCAAGATTTGAGCTCCAAATTTCAATGTTTTATGGGGATTCAAATTGAAAAGATAGGTCACAGTTGAGTCTTGTGAATTTTTAGAAAAATTAGTTAAACCGCCTTTTTTGGTTTTCAATTTTGTAAAATATGAATCAAGCCACTGCTCTTTTGGTGGGTTTGAGGATTTATATTCTAATCGAACCGGTTTCTCAAGGTTATTATAGATTCGGTAGGTCGTACATGCCATAAAACCTCCGGATAGGAAAATAAAAAATAATATTTTATTCAATAAAAGCAATGTTTGGAGAGATTGTATTTTTTAAAGAATTCGCTTCTTTCGCTTCTAAGTTATGCAAACTGCTATCTAATCTGGTTGTGTTAAATGACGCACAACGGCCACGCATTTATGCAGGCATGGAATTAGAATTCCCGTCTGCCGGAACCGTTGCCAAATTTATAATTAAAAGTTCATTGTTATTCCTATCGTTCATTAGAGTTTTTTCCGCCGAAACTACTGATGAAATATATTCTAATGCTCATTGTTAGCAAGTCAGCCATGCTTGCATAAATGCGCTTGTTGTGTGCTTGTACCATTTCTCCGTCACGGTAAACCAACAAATAAAAGGAATTTCTGTTTTCTAAATCTTCTTTTTGTTCTACTATAAAAAACTCAAAAAACATAAAGCAGCTTTTTTCTGTCGCAGTAAACGAATAAATAAAGGAATTTCTATTTAAAAAAATCCTTTTACTCCCACAAAAGAATCAACTCAATATATTTTTGCAATATCTGCTTTTCACTTGATGTCGTAATAAATTATTGTCCTGTAAAAATAATTGTAAGAAGGGTCTCGTTTTCGTTTAAAGCCTTTCAAATGTTTGTAAGGATAGTCTGCCGTCATTGTATCTGATTTTCCAGCGTGTTCAATTACCAATGCCTTGTCAGAAAACATGTAAAACAAGTTAATTATGTCGCTTACATACACAGTTGATTTTGATGGAAGAATTAAAGTGATTTTTCCGCTGTCAGCAGAAGTAATTAAATCTTCTTTTAAAAGCAAGATGTTTTTCTTTCGCACAGGTACGATTTCATTTGCTGCTCTTACCGAAATGTTACTTCTGGAAATTGTGTCAAACGGTGGTTTGTAAATTAAGGTCAAACGGGCTGTGTCAGAAGTTGTATTTCTAACAAAGATTTTGTAGTTAAGCGGCGGACAACCATAAAGTCCTATCGTCATAGTAAGTCCAAGTATGAAAGTTAGTCTATAAGATTTTGTCATGAAGTGGATGTTATTTTGGTATAGCACACAACGGCCACGCATTGGCGATGGCAGGATATTCAATGTCCCTTTCGCCCAAACGTTAGCCGAATAAAGAACTAAAAGTACAGAATATGAACAAAAGTGTACCATCATATTTCAGCCAGAGCAAAAGCCAGTAAAGGAACAAAAAGCTGGGATTTTTATTCTTCAGCCCTGCTAATCGCCAATGCGCGTGTTAGTGGCATCCTTCTTTGTCGCACTAAACGTTGTCTGAATTAATATTTGAAATGTCGCCTCCGTAAAACGTTTCAAACATAAGCTTTGGTGTCCTTCCATAATTGTTTGTCAAGTTATAATCTGATTTATGCTTAAGTAATAATTTTATAGTATCACTTACAACAAGTTTTGAACTGAACATTGCAGTCCATAATGGAATGTTTCCGTGCATGTCTTGCAAATTTGGATTTGCTCCTTTGTCTAACAAATATCTTGTCAATTCGTCAGAATTCTTTTCTGCCGCAAAATGTAAAGCCGTGTAGCCAATTCTATCTTGATAATTTATGTCTGCGCCGTTGTTAAGCGTCCAATTAACGATGTCAAAATTTTGATAAAGACAGGCATTTAGAAGAGCTGTTCTTGCTTCTCCGTCAGGGCAGTCAACCCCCACCTCTTTCAATGTTGTTATTACTTTATCGTTTTGCTTATATTCTATTTCACTCCAAAGAGATTTAACTCTTGGGTCACAATTTCTTGGTCTACCTGGATGTGCCATATGAAGTTTAAGATGAAGTGAAACGTCCAATAAGGTTGCCACTTACGTACAGGGCTTTATGCAGGTTGGGAATTAATTTTCCGTCTGCCGATAACCGCTGCTCGGTTTTATTTTATTGTTCAAGTTAAGTACCAATGTTGAGATTTATTCGTCCAGCCTGAACAACAGCTTGGATTTGCAATTGGTTGATGCTTGCTGGTCATGCCCAAACTTGCATAAAACCCAATGTTGCCTGCATGTGCCTTTGGTTGTTGTCGCTTATTTATTGTAATTCAGTTTTGTCTTCCCACTTATATCTGTCCAATATTTTTTCAAGATAAAGACCTTTGAATTTTTGTGCCTTTAATTTTGTGCCTGTGTCAAGCCCAACTAAAATTATTGCGTCTTTTGCATAACTTCTACCAAATTCAACGTCAGTCCTGTAAAAGCCGTCTGATAAAATTGAGTTGTCTAATAAACAAACTGGTGTCGCACCAACAACTTCATTATATTCATTACAATCTGAATTAAACTCAATAAAAGTTGTTTCTCGTCTGTTTGTGTCGAATTTAAGGACGTTACTTACCAACATTAAAAACTTTGTTTTGTAATTTGGGATTTCAAAAAAAGAAACGCCGCTGTATTTATTATCTACACAAAATTGTTTAAATCTGTCAGAAACGATTAGATAAGAGTCATAGGTAAATGAAATGTCGTAAGACTTCTTGGTGAGCTTAAAATTTGGATTTAAATGAAGCTGCCTATTTTTTACAAAGTCTAAGCACTTACAGATATTAACTTCGTATTGGTCAGAGTTCATGTAAGAATCATTGTCCGGTCCTGATATTGAAAATCCTAAAACTTTCATGAGTGTTGAAATGTGTCAAATGGCATTGCAGGCAACGTTTGAGGCTTGGCGATGGGCTGGTATTCAATGTACTTTCCGCCCGAACCCTAATATGAAGTTATCATAAAAATCATTATCTAACTTTAGTAAAGGCCAGTGCTTTACAAGTCTTGCTGTCGAATGGAGCATTACAGCCCCTCCCGAACTCTGGCGGAAATGTATAAATAAGAGTATGCCCTTGCAAGCATACTCCCAAATGAAAAATCGAATGGTGATCCCTGTCCCGATAGTTATCGGGATTCAGGGAATCCCGCATGGAACAATCTTTCACTGTAAAGATACATTTCACTGCGCTGGTTTTTTTATTTTATTTATTTAAAACCTTTAAAATGAAACAGAAAAACAGTGTTTCAATGGCTGTTGTAAATCCTCATGCAGCAGGCATTGATGTAGGCTCACGGCAGCATTATGTAGCTGTAGGACAAGAGCCGCAGGATGTAAGAACATTCAATGTTTACACTAAAGACCACAAGGCATTGATTGAATGGTTGCAACAAAAACGGATCGTTACGGTGGCACTGGAATCAACAGGCACGTATTGGCAAACTTTATTCAGCAGTTTGCAGACCGCAGGGTTTGAAGTAGTATTGAGCAATAATTATATTAAAGATCCACAACGAAAGACCGATACAAAGGATGCCCGCTGGTTACAAAAAATGCATACGCTTGGTTTACTGAAACATTCTTTTATTCCCAGTGCAGATGTTGCCCGGTTACGTAGCTATCATCGCCATCGCAGTAATATCGTTGCAGCCGCAACAGCGCATACACAGCATATGCAAAAAGCTTTGCGACTAATGAATCTTCGTCTTGATGTAGTATTATCGGACCTTACCGGCCTCAGCGGAACAAAAATAATAGAAGCAATTCTGTCTGGTGAAAGAAGCGGAGAGGCCCTGTCCAAATTAGCCCATAACAGAGTGAAAAAATCAAAACAGGAAATTGCCGATTCACTACAGGGTGATTGGAAAGAAGAACAATTGTACATACTCCACGATGAATGGACAATGTATAAAAATTGCCAGCAAAGAATCATTAGCTGCGACCAAAAAATAGAAGCGTTGTTAAAAACAATGATTCAAAAAACACCACCTTCACTCCCGCAGAAAGCAATGACAACAAAGACTGCAAAGGAAAAAAACAACCACTCTAAAAATGCGCCCAACTTTAATGCTGCCGCCTTAAGCCGGGATTATTTTGGCGTTGATTTATCAAGAATAGAAGGTGTAGCCTCGAATACAGTTTTGACTTTTATATCTGAAGTAGGGAGTGACATTTACAAATTCCCTACAATGAAAAATTTTACCAGTTGGTTGCGACTTGCACCCAACAATAAAAAAACAGGCGATAAAGTATTTTCTTCCCGCACTCCGAAAGGCAAAAGTATTATGGCCAATGCATTCAGAGTAGCCGCCAATACGGTTGCGCAACGAAAAGATGGCGTATTAAAAAAGATATTTAGCCGCATAGCCTATAAAAAAGGAAGATCAGCCGCTATTACCGCAGTAGCATGACGGCTGGCAGAAATTTTCTGGATAATGACAGTAAAAAAGCAGGAGTATCAACCTAAAAATGAACAGTTATATGAAGAGCAAATCAAAAGAAATGTCATCAAAAATATTCACCAAAAAATCAAGAGGTTCCGATTAACGACTGAAGATATACTTGTGATAACTAATTAAGTTACAGATGCTTAAAATTGGTTAGATGGAACTTCAGCCGATTGAGAAACTATAGCCGAAGATAAATACAAAAAACCGATATTTGTTCTTCTGCTGGAACTCTTGCTGATAGCCAACTACAGCCGATTGTTATTCCTTTAGCCAGCCTATTGCCAAGCCTTTTGTTAGTGGCTGTATATTTTACTTTCAAACTTTCGCCAATTCAATTTTATTCTTGAAATAAATATAATTTTTTCGCTAAACCAACAATGCCGAATTTTCATCTATCATGTTTCATGCCCTTGCGAACAGAATAGCTAAACATTAGATTCCGGAAGTCACCTTGTAATTTTCGTGATAACAAAATTTTCAGTACAGCATGGACCGGAACCTTGCGGTGTCTCTTTGACATCACCACTTATGATAACCTGCAAGTCATTCTGAACAAATTCTTTTGCCAGATTACAAGGGATTAGTTTGGTGTCAATGGAACTTTGTTCAACTATATAAACAGCGTTTACGGTCGCTGTCACTTTGATAACTGCTGGCTTGTCGGTTATTTGTCTGACTGTCGCAACTCCGGGAAAACATTTATCGGTATTTCCAGCCTTTTTGCAAGAACCAACTATTAAAAGTAAAACCAGAAAGATTAGAAAATGAAAAAAGTTTCGCATAAAAATTTTTTATTATGACACTTCAAACTTTAGAAACGTTGCATTGAATATAGCCACTAACGGCCACGCATTGGCGATGGCAGGGAATTCAATGAACTTTTAGCCAGAACCGTCAGCCGATAAAAGAACTAAAAGCACAGAATATGAACAAAAGTTCACCAAAGAATTTTCAGCCCGCACTACTGCCAAATAGCGAACAAAAAGCTGATGAAAT
>Ga0157371_10005850_pt1 | contig 10279 bp, 6 predicted proteins | sample C45metaG_FD_113462 | JGI IMG/M metagenome (GOLD analysis project Ga0157371, IMG submission 113462) | Corn rhizosphere microbial communities from Kellogg Biological Station, Michigan, USA - C4-5 metaG | ecosystem: Host-associated > Plants > Roots > Rhizosphere > Soil | place: USA: Michigan...
CAATTTTGCGATAAATTAAAACCGCTTAATATTTGGTACTTTTAACGTGGTTTTAAAAAAATAAATTACGAATTTTCTGTCATGAGATTTGATACTGTTACCATAAAAGATATTGCCAAAGCGTTGAACTTTTCTACGTCAACCGTTTCACGCGCGTTGAGAGGAAGTTATGAGATAAGTGAAGAAACCAAAAAGATCGTTCTTGAATATGCAGAGAAAATTAATTACCGGCCGAACCCTGTTGCACTGAGTTTGAAAGAAAGAAGAAGTCGCGCGATTGGTGTTGTTGTTAGTGAAATTGCGAACAATTTTTTTTCACAGGCGATCAACGGAATTGAATCAATTGCGTACAACAGAGGCTACCACGTAATCATCACCCAAAGCCACGAATCAGAAGAAAGAGAAAAAGTAAACGTGATGCACCATGCTTCGCGCTCAGTTGATGGTTTGTTAATCTCTTTATCAAGTGGAACCGTTGATCTTTCTTATTTAAAAGAACTTCATGAAAAAGGATTGCCCATCGTTTTTTTCGACAGGATCACAGATGAAATTGATACGCATAAAGTAACTGCAAACAATTATCTCGGCGCTTTCCAGGCGACAGAACATTTGATATACCAGGGATTTAAAAAGATCGCGCATCTTACCAGTGCACCTTATTTATCTATCACGAAAGAAAGATTGCAGGGTTACAAAGAAGCTTTGGAAAAACATAATATTCCATTTAATGAAGCGCTGGTGAGGCATTGCAATCATGGTGGCATGATAGCAGATGAAGTTGAAGAAGCACTTACTTCATTATTCAAAAGCAAAACTAAACCCGACGCTATTTTTACTGCCGGCGACCGTCTAACTATGGTTTGCTTCAAAATATTAAAAGACATGAAACCTAAAAGGGACGTAGGTTTCGCAGGCTTCACCAATACCAAAGTGGGAGAATTATTTGATCCGCCGATGACTGTTGTTAGGCAACCGGCTTTCCAGATCGGCCAATCCGCAACAGAAATGCTCATACAAATGATCGAAAGCAAAAGGCCGGTTACCGAATTTGAAACAAAGATCCTTGATACCGAATTAATACTTCGGGAATCTTCCAAAAAAAAGGAAAAAGAGTAACTAACGGTAATGAATAAACGAACAAAATAAAAATCGTTTCTTTTTGTTCGTTTACTGTATCTATAAAAAATTAATCTTCAATATTTACGCCTGATGTAGATGAATCCGCTTGATAAACATTATTCTTGTCATCGTCTAATTCACTTCCTTTTACAGTTATGTTCTTGACAGTTTGCAACGTGAAAATTGGTTTTCTTGATGGAATAATTTTCGTATTATCAAGATACAAATCCGCAGCGTCAGTTGCCTCAAAACCTTTGTCAGCACTAATTGTCACGTTTTTAAAATGAATACTATCAACCGGCATTTCAGGTAAACCGGTAATTGAAATAGCTGTTTCCGCTCCTTGGCAATAAATACTGTCGAAATAAAAATCAGTGAAATGCGGCGTTTTAGCGCGTATTTTCAAAGGGCCGTTACTCTTCGATCCTGCGGGCCTGTCTTCATAATGGGTGTTGAACAAAATCGCTTCATGGATAATATCTTTCATGAAAATATTTTTGACGTAAATATTCTTCACGAGTCCGCCACGACCCGCATTACTTTTTACACGGACGCCGATATCGGTTCCGATAAAATTACAATCGGTCACAAAAATATTTTGCATGCCACCGTCAGTATTGCTACCGATAACAAAACCTCCGTGGCCGTGATATACGACACATTTTGCAATCACGACATTCTCAAGATTGGCAATTCCGTCATCATCGCTGCCGCTTGATTTCATACAAATACCGTCGTCGCCGGCGCTCACATTACAATCATATATCAATACATTTTTACAACGGCTGATATCAATACCATCGCCGTTTTGAGCCCAATAAGCATTAAAAATATTTACGTGATTCATGGTAAGATTGGTACAATTGTTTGGATAAAAAACAAACTTGGGAGAATTGCGAATCGTCACATCTTTCAATAGAACATTTTTACAATTGATTAGATAAACCATATATGGGCGCAGATAATCTCTTGCAGGCAAATAATCTTCAGCTGCCAAATCATCTTTTTTCTTTTTAATATCTTTTAAATATTGCTCTCCATTCATCGCCTCTTTTGTGGGCCACCAAATTTTTCCGTTATCGCTCAACGCACCTCCGGAAGAAGTAAAATCTTTCCATTGCGAAGCTGTTACTTTTTCTTTCTTAACCGGGCGCCATGTTTCTCCGGCACCATCAATAATTCCCTCGCCTGTGATCGCCACGTTCTCAAGTCCGTAACCATGAATCGGCGAAGCAACAACATAGTTGGTGCTTTTTGATGAAGCTTTAATTATCGGGTATTGCGAATGATCTTTCGTCATTTGTATCAACGCACCTCTTTCAACCACAAGATTTACATTGCTTTTTAATTCAATCGGGCCTGTAAGCCACAATCCGGCAGGGACAACGACTTTGCCGCCTCCGGCTGATGAACATGCATCAATTGCTTTTGCAAATGCCCGCGTGTTTAATGTTTGTCCATCACCAATTGCACCATAATCTTTAATCGAAAAATCTTTATCAGGAAATGATGGAACCGTTACTTGAGGCATTTTAAAAGGAGCGTGTGAAATATACCAATCGCTGTTTTTTGATTGGGCCGATAAAGTTTTAACGCACGAAAATGAAATGAATAACAGAAAGAAAAGAAAGTGAAATTTTGCTTTGATAAAAGTCATTAGAAGTATTTTAGTTACAAAAAGATCTCTTTCAAAAATAGAAACGCTTTTATAAAACCCTCGATTTATTTACGGAAACGTTGCCGGGAAAATTTGTTTCAGAGGAGATAATAATAAGTTTAAGAAAAATTACCGATAAGAATCAAGCTCATTTTTAAATAAAAAAATTGAACTAACATTGCAGCCAAAATTCTCTCCGTTTTTCATTAAGAGTTATGAAATATTATAAACTTATCGGACTTCTGGCGTGTATGGGTCTTGTAGTGAGTTGCTTCCTTCCCTGGGCTTATTACCCTGATCTTCATAAATCTTTTACCGGATTTTTTACTGAGCAAAATGTGTATGGCAAACCCGGTTATGCTTTTACTTTTTTTGCCGCAATTTCTCTTGTATTAATTTTTATCAACAGGATATGGGCAAAAAGAACGTTGATCTTTTTTGCGGCACTCAACATTGGTTATCTTTTAAAAACTTACGTCATCTTCACCGCCTGTTATGGAGGATATTGCCCGGAAACACAATACGGACTTTATTGTATCGTAGCCAGTTCAGTCGTTTTATTACTCGCTTCTTTTTTTCCTGATGTTAAAGTAAACGAAGTTGAGAAAGAAGAAAAAACTTCTACCTTACCTGAAGAATAAAAAGAATGTTATGCTCAACTAACTGTGATGGTTACTCGAAAACAAACTAAAATAAAAAACAGCTTCATTTGTTTGTTCACTGGCAACAGAGCCGTTCACCATTCACCTTTGTCCTATTCAAACAATTCTGCGCGATTCTTTGGCCGCTTGTCTTCCAGCCATTTAAACACTTTCAATCGCTTCTGATCTTCCGGTATCTGGTCCATTGGATACATCTTTCCCTGCACGGAATTGATGAAAATTACCTTCTTCAAATCATCGTCTTTAAAATATAGATCAATCACATCTCCCGTAGCACGGTTCATTCCAACATACGCACTGTCTTCGTTTTGAATGTAATAGACGCTTTCCGACTGGCTGCCTTTCACGCGCATATAATCGATCTTCCCATTGACAAAATAGCCATTGATCGTTTTGCCACTCATCTGGTTAAAAAAACCTTCTTTTGTTTTGTTTACTATCAAGCCGCTTTCAAAAACATACAATCTTTTCGGGTCTTTGTTTTCCGTGTAAAGAAACATTGTATCGCCCGCGATTTGTGTGTTTCCGCTCCACACAACCGGATTATAGTACAGTCGAAAAGTTGAATCTTTTGAAGAAATAAACATACTGTCGCAAACGCTCTGCAACGAATCATTGAAAATTTTTACGTGATGAAATGCAAGGAAATATCTTATAGCCGTATCAGATTTATTCGTCGAATCTGCTATCTTTTTACTCTCTGGTTGCAGGCTGTCAGAATGTGGCGCTGTCACCTGATTTGTAGAATCGATTTGCAAAGAATCTGTAACACGGTTACCTGTATCAATTTCATTTTTCAACGAATCAGGTCTGATTCCCAAATTAATTATTCTTTTTGCTGAATCTTTAATAGCCGGTGAGTCTGCTGCCGGCTTTTTCAAAATTAACTGAGAAGTGTCTTTTTGCAGAACAGGCGGATTTTCTTTTAACGCATTCGGTTCTTTAGAAATTTCAGCAGTATCTTTCTGCAAAGCCCTCCTGGTTGAATCAACAATTCGTTGATGTTGTTTCAGGAAAAATTGTTCTGTAGTATCGCTTGAAATCGTTTGTTGCACCTTCCTGTTTTCTGAAGTGTCTACATTGACCGTTGAATCGTTTTGCAATACTTTATTTTCATTTTTCACAAAAGTGGTAAAGCCTGAATAAATGGTATCGGCAGCAATGTAAGTGCTGTCATTCTTTTGTTTGATGATCAGGACCGGCTTCCTTGTTGCCAGGTAAGAATTTTTTTTCTTGTTCATAAACACCTGGTTGGCGATAAGTGTATATCCCCCGGCCGAGTCGATGACAACTGCGTTTCCTTCTAATTGTGCATTACCGGTTTTATTTTCAAGCGCCATTGTGTTGGCTGAGTACAAACGGCCGCTGCTATCTTTCACAGTAGCGCGGTTTGTAAAAAAAGCATTCCCGGTATTTAAATCGTAAGTACCGTTGCTGGTGTTTATTTCCACTTCCGGCGTTTTGATATTGGTGGGACTTATAAAAGTGGTTTGCCGTGTTTGCATATTGTACAAAAGGGAATCCGCACGAATATGTTTGTTGGGCTCATCAAGTTTTACGTTCTTTTTAAAATAAATATCCTTGGTGTCATCATAATACGTTCCCTCCACGCTCGTAATTACACTTTTGTTCTCAATGATTTTCCCACCGTTATGAAAATTACCGATGCCGCTCAGCATATTGTAATCAAGATCATCGGTAAAAAGAGTTCCGCTTTTATTGGTCAGTTTTACTTTGTTTTTCAAATACGCCATTTTCTCAACACCCAAATATTTCAGATATTGGCTGTACGTATGCACGGTATCTGCCTGGTTAATTTCAATATTTCCAAAAGCTTCCAAAACGTGCGTAATGGGATTTACCACCGCGCTGTCGGCGTGAAAAATAGTAGTTCCCTGCTGAATAACCGCGCCGCCGGCAATGGTTTGAAGTGTGGTGTTGGAATCGATCTTAATGGCGCGCATACTTGGGCCGCGAATAATCTCAAACTCTCTCACCGTGTCGCTTGTGGAGCGCGGTACAGTAGAATCCTGGGCATTGGCAACAACAGTCGACAGTAAAAAAAAAATCAGGAAAAAATATTTCAGCTTTTGAAACATGTTATTTCTTTACCACTTTAAGGGTATCATCGATCAAAGGCGCGGTGAGGTAATTGCCTTTATCTTTTTTCCCAAACACCGAGAAGTTTACATAACGTTTTGGATGAACGCGAATGTCATCCAGGAGAATGTTAAGTTTATCAGAAGTGCTTTGAAGATTATTATACAAAGTTTTATCATTCAGCAGTAAACCGAGTGACCCGTCTTTGCTGTTGATCTTTTCTGCGCCGGCTTTAAAATTATTGATCGCCAGTTGCAATGTATCGAGTGATCGTTCCAGGTCAAGCTGTGAGAGCTTGTGCGAAAACGTTTCCGTATTCTTCATTATACTATCAAGCTGGTTATTATTCTCGTTAAGATTCGAAGTAAAAGATCTCATATTTTCCAAAGATTGACCAAGTGCTCCGTTTTGAATGTCTACCATCTTTTGCAGTGATTGAGAAGTGACCACGAAAGAAGCGGTCGCCGCATTCACATTCGCCAAAATACTTTTGATATTATCTTTCGTGCGGACATCAAAAACTGTTGTAATTGTAGTGAGAACAGAATCCAGGGATTTTACAGCATTTTTAACCTCATACAAAACCGGGTTTATAATTTTCATAGCCTGGTCAAATGCGCCGGAGTTAAGAGTCGTAAGTAATGTATCGCCGTTTTTTAAATAGGTATTGGCGTCACCGAGTTGAATTTCCATTGTAGGACTGCCCACGCCCAGGAAGTTGGGATTAATAACAGCCAGTGAATTGGTGGGAATGTTTATGTCTCTGGTAAGGGAAACCGTTACCAAAATCCTTTTCATATCCTTGCCACCATCAAGGTTTGTTATTCTTCCTATCTGGAGGCCATTGATCACTACCGGGTTTGATTGTTTCAATCCCTGCACATCCTCATAAATAGCATACACATGTTTTTCCTTTTTAAATATACCACTGCCTTTCAGATATTTAAATCCTATGATCAGCATCGCCACGCCAATAACCGCCATCACGCCGATCTTTGTTTCATTACTTATTTTCATTTGGTATTTTTTCGTAATAAATATATTAAAGGTTTTATCCCTTTAAAAGTATTATGCGAAAATAGGAAACTTCATTCGCAGTTAGTAACAAATGAATTAACAATTAAACCCGCCAGTTAACAATGAAAAAGATAGCCGGAGATGATTTGAAAAAAACCGAAATTTATTTGGCTGTGTTGTTATCACCGTTAGTATTGGCAAGCGTTTTAGGAGTTTCTACCATTTTTCTATATTTCAACAATGCATCGGTAATTGCCTGTGCTATTTCTTCCTGCCCCTTTTCGCTATTTAGATAACGTTCGTCGTCGTAGTTGGCGACAAAACCAGTTTCGATCAACACTGCCGGCATTTGTGTAGCATGCAACACCCACAAGCCTTTCTGGCGCTGCCATACACCAAGGTCTGGCCTTCCGGTTTCTTCCGCCACTTGCTGCTGCACCAACGAAGCAAGCTGGTAACTCTTCCTGAAATAATTTTGAGAATACAAAAGTGCACTTGCCTTATATTCAGGGCTGTCATAATTAATATTGGCCGTGCTGTCGTCATCGTCGGTATTAAAGCCTAAATCGCCTTCCTCCAGCGCTTTGATCTTATCATCCGTTTGCCTGGCTGCCAGTATGAGCGTACTTGTGCCTTTGCGACTGGTCGGAATTTTATAGTAATGCCTGATAGGTACTCTCCGTGTATGTTTGGTATAAACTTTCTTTCTTGATTTCCCCTTTCCTACATAATGAGAGGTATGATAGGTTTCAGTTTTATAGCCGACGATTCTTGAACCGGTTTTCAAGGTAACCGCATCTGCATGGATACAAACAAAAAGGTCGCCATGATGCTCATTTGCAAATTGCGCTTTTTCATGAACATTCATGAAGACATCTGTAGTTCTTGTAGGAATGATGTTTACATCGGGCATTGCCTTCTTAAGATCATCAACCAATTTCATCGAAATGGCAAGCGTAATATTTTTTTCATACGACCCAAGCGTGCCTTCATATTCGCCCTTGGCTCCATGATCTTCACCACCATGTCCCGGATCAATAATGATCGTTTTTATCTTACGGGGCGTTTGAGCAAAAGTATTTGCATGGAAAAACAATAAAAGTGAAAGCGAAAGTAATAACGTTTTGATTGGAATAAAAAGCTTCAATTTTTTGGGCTCAAACATTTGCAAATATTGGTTTTAAATGGGTCAATACAATTCTTAACTAATCTTCACATAACCTTAATTGGATTATCTCTATTTTTGTTGCCTTACTGCTATGCAAGACAGAAACGAATTTAGCTTAAAAAATATTTTACCGTTTGCTTTAACAGCTTTCCTGTTTTTGTTTGCAAATGCATCAGTAAAAAGCAGCGAGCACGTTTCAGCAAAAGATATTTTTTTCAGCGGTTCGGATAATTCCGGCACAGAATCATTTTCTTCAAAGGAAAATAATTTTTCTGTTGCAAAAAAGCAAAAATTACCAAATGATACCGTCCCGCTAAAAAATAACATTTCCGCTGACACAATTCCCCAGAATAACGTCGATTCTCTTTCAGAAAAAGACACGACTGTAAAAAGCGCCGATACCATTCATTACAATCTCGCCAAAAACGCACTGGAAGCGCCTGTAGAATACTCTGCAGACGATTCGATGGTAATTAACGTAGCTGAAAAAACGGTTACTCTCTATGGCAATAAAGTGACCACCAATTACAGAGACAATAAACTCACCGGCCCCATCATTACATTCGACGAAGCATCGGGCGATATCATTGCATCCGGCAAACGCGATAGTACGGGAAAAGTGGTAGCGTTTCCTACCTACAAATCATCCGATTTTACTTCGGAAAGCGATTCTATCCGCTTTAATATGAAAACGGGGAAAGGCTTAACGAAAGGAACTTACACACAGCAGGGAGATATGTATGTGTATGGCAAAGTGATCAAGAAAGTGAGCCCGGATGTTTTTTATGCTTTGAGGGGAAGGTTTACGACCTGTAATCTTGATACGCCGCACTTTGCTTTTGTGTCCAACAAAATAAAATTTATAAATAATAAGGTCGCTATTTCCGGGCCTGTGCACCCCGAGTTTGAAGGTGTACCGATCCCGATCTATTTTCCTTTTGGTATCTACCCGCTCAACCAGGGAAGACATTCAGGATTTTTGTCTCCTAATTTTACAGTAAACGAACAAAAAGGGCTTGGTTTGGAAGGTATCGGCTATTACAAAGTGATCAATGATTATTGGGATTTTGTGGTGAGAGCCGATATTTATTCTTACGGTGGCTGGGCACTGCATTTAAATCCGCGTTATACAAAAAGGTACCATTACTCCGGCAATTTTGCCTTGGATATCCAGCAATTCAATTTGAATTTTAAAGGCGATCCCGATTTTCAGAAAAACAAATCGTTTCATATCACCTGGAGCCATAGTGCAGATACGAAATCGCGACCGGGGGTTACTTTTTCAGCGAATGTAAATGCCGGAAGCAGCAGTTACAACAGCCAGGTGCAGAACAGCCCGATGATCAACTTCCAGAACCAGCTTCAGTCGTCTATCTCCTATTCAAAACGATGGCAAGACCTTCCATTTAATTTGACCCTTAGCGCCAATCATTCTCAAAATACGAATGACAAGAGTTTCAATATCAATCTGCCTACTCTCGGCTTCACCATGACGACGATATATCCTTTCAGAAGAAAGGAAGCTGTTGGCGATTTAAAATGGTATGAAAATATTGGTATCGGTTATAATCTCGATGCCAGGAACCAGTTTTCATTTAGCGATTCTACAAATCACCCCGACTTTCAAACACAAATTCGAAATAACCTGCAATGGGGCGCCCATCACAGGCTACCGATAAGTTTGTCGCTCCCGCAAATGGGCGTTTTTCAACTGTCGCCTTCGATAAGCTATGATGAGACGTGGTACCAAAGCAAGGTATTTATGGCGTACGACACTGCAGCACATAAAGTCGATACTACTGTCCAGAAAGGATTTTATACAGCAAGACAAATGGGGTTTGGGTTGGGAATTTCTACAAGAATATTTGGGATGATAACTGCAAAAAGTAAAACTGCAAAAATCCAGGCAATACGCCACGAAATCAGGCCTACCCTTTCTCTGAATTACCAACCCAACTTCAACAGGAATAATTATTATGTGGCGACTTTGGATACGACCGGCAAAAAAACAATTCTGCCTTTTTTCCCGGCGTCTTACAATCTGAACGGGCCTTATACAAATGGACGATTTGGAGGATTCAGCTTTGGGCTTGAAAATAATATTTCGATGAAAGTGCGCGACAAAAAAGATACGGCGAACGCATTGAAAAAAGTGTCGTTATTGGACAATTTAAGTATTAATGGAAGTTACAATTTCTTCCCGGTAGATTTCCGTCATTTCTCTAATATTACCGCGGTAGCTTCCACCAACTTGTTCAACAAGATCAATTTTACCAGCAGCGCCAGCTTTGATCCTTATGAAGTAGACAGCACGGGCAGAGACATCAACCGTTTGATCTGGAAGAGAAAACCAATTTCTCTTGGCAGAATGACGACTGCAAATATTTCGTTGTCCAGTTCTTTTAAAGGTGGCAACAAACAAACGGGTGAAAAAGCAGGTGTAAAACCTGATGAAACCGCAGCTGACCAGGCTTTATACGGACAAGACCAGTATAACAGCGATCTTGCTTACATCAGGAATAACCCCGGCGAATTTGCAGATTTTAATATTCCGTG
>Ga0157371_10005852_pt1 | contig 10279 bp, 7 predicted proteins | sample C45metaG_FD_113462 | JGI IMG/M metagenome (GOLD analysis project Ga0157371, IMG submission 113462) | Corn rhizosphere microbial communities from Kellogg Biological Station, Michigan, USA - C4-5 metaG | ecosystem: Host-associated > Plants > Roots > Rhizosphere > Soil | place: USA: Michigan...
CTATTTCCTTTGCAAAGCATGACATATGTGGCAACGCGATCGCTGTATCCAATATTGAGCCGTTTTCAGGACGACAACAAGCGTATTGAAGCGACCTATCTTAATACCATCTTTGTTGTTCTGGTTCTGACCGCACCCTTAATGACATTAATTGGCTACTACAGTTTGCCAATCATGAAAATATTTTTTGGTGAACAATGGCTCAAAACCGCAGAGATACTTAAATGGTTGGCTCCAACTGCCATTATTCAGTCAGTGCTCAGCACTACTGGTGCCGTTTTTATGGTTAAGAACCGCACTAATATCATGTTAAGACTTGGAGTGTTGAACGCCCTTGTTATGGTTTCAACCTTTATTATCGGTGTAAGATTTGATATTACCACCTTTGCTAAGTTATACATGTTCGCCAACATCTTTATGTTTTTTCCGTTGATGCATTACCTGATGAAGATCCTCTCAGGGAATCTCATCAACGTTTTCCTTAAGGTCTACCCGGTAATCATTGCCGTTAGCGTGATGATGATGGCTATGCTTTTGATTGATCAGGCGTATCCCTCCTCAGAAATTAATCACTTCCTGGTTTTATCACTGATTTGTTTTTGCTGCATTATCACATATATCTTTTCACTTTTTATAATGTCAAAAAGTGCCAGGATTTTTATTTACCATCGCTTAAAAATTCAGCATTAACAACAAGTAAATCATAAAAACTAGCATTAATTTCTTTGATTTAATAGTCGATTATAAATATAACCAGCATTTCATTTAACGGTTTAGTAGGCAGGTTAACGATAATGAATACATTACAGCATCGCATTCACATTCACTCGAATATCTCAGTAATCTCCATTGTACAGCGGCTATCTGATATGGGTGTTATTTTTATTGGGCTATATCTGGTTTCTGCTCTGCATCACGCTGTTTTTGATGAGCAATATCTATTGATACTGATGACGGCAATGATTGTTTTTGTCACAGTTGCCGGATTTACCAATTTTTATCGTTCATGGCGTGGTATGCACATCTACGTAGAGTTGTTCTCGATAAACATAAACTGGGTTTTAACAGCAGTATCAACCTGGCTGGTGCTTACCTGCTCTGCTCATTTAATTCTGTCATTTGACGAATTGTTGCAATGGTTTCTGTTCGTACTTGTCGGATTTACCGCCAGCCGTTCAATGATCCGCTACATTTCTGGCACACTGCGTAAGTATGGTTATAACAATCGCCGTGTCTGTGTGGCGGGTAGCATGCCTGCAGGCATTGCTTTATTGAAAAGTTTTGGCCGATCTCCGTGGCTGGGGTTTGTGGTAAAGGGCGTTTATGACGATGTGGTCTCTAAAGAGCTTTACGGTTTGAACTATGCAGGAAATCTCGCGGAATTAGTCAGGGATGCACGTGACAGAAAGATTGACCGTATTTACATCGCCATGAATATGAAAGATGAAAAGAAGATCAGTGAGTTAGTGAAGCAGCTTGCTGATACCACTTGTTCTGTGTTGTTAGTGCCCGATGTTTCACCTCTCAACATTCTGCAATCTCACCCTGAGGACATCAATGGTGTTCCGATTGTGCCTATAGTTGATACGCCATTTAACGGTATTAACCGGATATTGAAGCGACTGGAAGACATTGTGCTTTCTTCACTAATTTTATTGCTAATCTCGCCGGTTTTACTCGCTGTGGCGGCTGCCGTGAAGCTCTCATCACCTGGACCCGCCCTTTTTCGTCAGACCCGTTATGGCATTGATGGTAAACCCATTGTTGTCTGGAAATTTAGATCTATGAGTGTAATGGAAAATGATGCCAAAGTGGTGCAAGCCACGCGCGCTGATGCGCGTGTAACGCGAATTGGGCGGTTCTTACGCAAAACCTCCCTTGATGAGTTACCACAATTCTTCAACGTATTTCGTGGCGAGATGTCAATTGTGGGACCACGTCCTCATGCTATCGCCCATAATGAACAATATCGCATGTTAATTCATGGCTATATGCTGCGTCATAAGGTTAAGCCAGGAATTACGGGCTTAGCACAGATCAATGGCTGGCGTGGTGAAACCGATACATTAGACAAGATGCAAAAGCGTATAGACTTGGATCTGGAATATATTCGCAGTTGGAGCATTCTTGGCGATTTGAAAATAATAATCTTAACGGTTTTAAAAGGCTTTGTTAACAAGTCTGCCTACTAATAAAACGAACTTCATCACTTTGCCTTCATAATTTTATTGGTTTTCAATAACTATCTTAACCGCGCTATCAGGCGAGAATTCTGTTCGCCTTGTGCTCTCTACAGATTCGCAATCTATAAGGGTTATCATGTTTTTTTCAATTCAGTTTCTGAGAGGAATTGCAGCGTTAATGGTGGTGCTAACCCACATTGCACATAAAGGTCTACAGTACGGAACCGGTTCGTTGAATTGGTTTCACGTGGGAGGTAATGGAGTCGATCTGTTTTTCATCATTTCCGGTTTTATTATGTGTGTGACCACTCATAATAAAAAGATAACTCTGCGGAGTTTTTTGCTACAACGTGTCATCAGAATTATTCCTTTATATTGGGTGCTGAGCCTTGCCGCATTAATTATTTTTTTGATAGCTCCGGAAATGGTCAACTCGTCCGGTGGTGAAACCGGAATTATTCAATCTTTCTTCCTGATTCCTGATGGAGTTAAGTTTTTAATTCAAAATGGATGGACGTTAAGCTACGAATTTTATTATTACCTAATCTTTGCTATATTTATTTTTTTCACCGATGTTAGGTCAATGAGATATCTTGGTGTCTCATTAACCATCCTCTTATTGGCTGTTATGGGGCTTATGCTTCAGCCAGCAACACCGCTGACGGCTTTTTTATTCAGCAATATGTTGCTGGAGTTTATGCTGGGGGTACTTGGGTTTGTATTTATCAGCAACGTCAAGCTGGGCCAGGTTTCAGCATGCCTGTTAATAGCGCTGGGTCTAACATGGGTGACTTACAACAATCTATACGGTACGCCTGAACTTCCTTTTAGCAAGGTTGTGACCTCCGGTCTACCGATGTTTCTCATATTTCTTGGTTCACTCACTTTAGAGCCGTGGTTTGCAACAAGCAAAGGATGGTTGGTACGAGCTTTTGAACAGGTTGGCAACTCATCATACTCACTCTATTTGATCCATCCCTTTATATTGAGTCCCGTCGCTTTGATTTTAAAGAGGATGGGGTTTTTGAGCCCGGGAGTATTTACTGCGGTCTTACTGTCAGGTTCGGTGATTTGTGGTTTGTTTATATACCGGTTTATCGAATTGCCCCTCGCCCGGTTAATGCACAGGTGGGGGAAAAACATGGTAGAAAAAAAGTAGCATGAAAGTGGTCAGCTGAATTCCTGTGTTTTAATTCCTGATAATGAAACTAAATCATGGTGTAAGTGTTTATTTTAAGGTGATAATATGAGAAAGGTTATCACTCATATTGAAAATAAATTCATTGAAAGTGCGATTAATAATCTCTCGTCAGAAACCTCTTTTATTCGGGCTGATTTTTTGGTGTTTGATGTGCACCAATTCTTGCAGGCGCTAAGCAGAGAAAAGTCCCTGCTGAAATTACACAATGTTATTGTGATTTATAGTAATGAGTTAGAGGTTTTTATTCTTCAATCAGTGTGTGATGTTTCATTTTACGCCCTCGACCTTCGTACCAATGATATTTTTGATTTTTTTAAAGGCGAGAAGGTGTTTAAGAAAAAAAAACCCTTAAAGAAAAAAGACGACAATGTCAGAATGCGGGTGTTCTTGTTGATCTTACGCGGCTGGGATGATGACAGGATTTGTCACGCTCTGATTATTACCATGAAGAAATTGAAAGAGTATAAATCGCAACTGACCAGCTTGTTTTTTGAAGAAAGGAGAAATCTCTTTTACCTGACATTAAACGGTTTTTTACAGTGCGAAGCATTAGTTGCATGATGTTTGCTCAGTTCTCATTAACCTATACAGGCAGGGTATTTGTTAAATGAAAAAAATTTTTTGTATTCTTTGCCATAAAGTGACAAACCCGCTGTTTTATAGCGTTAATTATTTGTCTTCTTTTGCCGAAAATATCATTCTTATTCACGTTGATGCCAAGTGTTCCCTTCAAGACTTTCAGCCACTGGCTGCCCGTAATGTCTTTTTTGTTAAGAATCGTGTGCGCGTAACTTGGGGAGACTATAGTCAGATAGCCTCAACCTTGAATACGTTGTCGGAAGCATTGCACTGGAACTTCGACTATCTATTTTTACTATCGGGTGACGATCTTCCCAGCCAGTGCAATCAATCGATGAATGATTTTCTGCAGAGTATTAATAAGAAAAATTTAATTCATTTCCAGGATTCCAGAAACAGCTATGTTGACCCAGAGGAGAGGGTAAAGTACCGCTATCCTGAGGTGTTTTATGTCCGAAGAAAAAGTTTTTTCGATAAAGTTAAAATCATAGCTTTTAAATTTTTAAAAGGTTTTTTCATATCTGCTGATTTTGAACGTCATGCTAGTAAAATAGCTCAATTCCATAAGGGAACAAGTTGGTTCTCATTAAACCACGCCACTGTAAAAGCCATTATGATATTTGTTGATTCAAATCAATGGTATTGCGATTTATATCAACGTTCATTTTGTGGTGACGAGGTTTTTTTTCATACAATTATTAAGCACTTGGGAATAAGTGACTTATATCATGATTGTCATAAATTAAATGATGCTTTACGTTATATTGATTGGGAAAAAGGTCCTAATTACCCTAGGTTTCTTGATGAAACAGATTTTTATAATATAAACAAATCTGGATGTTTTTTTTCTAGAAAGCATCACTCTGATATTAGTTTTGCTTATTTTGAGAAACTTATGAAAGATTGATTTCTGACTATGAAGTTTATAATTTCTGCATTTGTGTTAATTTAAGGGTTCTTAAAAAAAATAAAGCCTCTACTACATTAGAGTTCTATTTATATTTCAAGTGGTGAATGTATGTTTTCTGAGCCATTAATAAATAAGCTATTTTTTTAATTGTTTTCTTTTTTAGTTTTTTTTGGCTAAAAATGTAATTTTTGTCAGGAATTAATAAGTGGAGTTAAGGGTTTTAACGTTTTATTATAATGTTTTTGATCTTTAAGATTAGGCGTTACGGTAATCAGATCACTATTTATAGGAAGATTTGATTGGTGCTTTGTTTTATGATTAAGAGATTAAAATGAAGAAGACAATTTCTGAAGACATGAAGAAAGCGTTATGTGGGATAAAAGAGGGCAGGGTTTATACTTTACGCGGAGATAAGTTAGTTGGATTAGAGATAAATCGTGATTGCCTACATAGATCTAAACTTGCTAGAAATTGTAGAAGTCTTGCTCCATTGATGCGCAGAGGGTTTATAGAATTTTCTGACGTTGCATCTGATGCATCTCGTTTCTACGAAGTTAAGATTACAGAAGAGGGTTTAATTAAATTATCCATAACCTCCTAATTTTCTTTATTTACATCTTACCTTCACCTTATATATATTATAGTGTGCAATAAATTTTTTCCGGATGAGTAATGATGACCAGCTCCCCGTTGATTAATACACATCGATATTATTAAGGTCTTCATAAGCCACATGAGGACTTCCCGATGAAAGGTGTTTTTCCGACGAACATACCATCAATATACTCTGCGAGACCGAATCCGGGTTTTCTGCTCGTGAGCTCTGTCGCAAACTCACCTTTTCAGATGCCACGTTTAATACATGGTGTAAAAAGTATAGCGGTATGGAGATTCCTGAGTTTAAGCGCCTTAAATCGCCTGAGGAAGAGAACGCCAGACTCAAAAAACTGCTTGCTGAAGCCATGCTTGATAAAGAGGCACTTCAGGTGGCTCCTGGGCGAAAGTACTGACGGCAGACAGAAGCGGGAAGCTGTGAAAGTCAGGTGCCAGGCTAAGGGTCTGTTTCAACGTCGTGCCTGCAGGTTGGCAGGATTGTCCCTGCCAACCTGCCGTTATTTGGGTTAGCGTCCTGCTGCTGACTCGCAGTTTTCTATACGCCACACACAGCTAGATTTTGTACGCCGACATTTTGGTTACCGGCGTATCTGCCAGCTTCCGCGGCGTGAAAGTCTTTGAGTTAACCACAAGCGGGTCTATCTAATCTATCAACTTAATGATCTTACTATAAAATGCGGACGACGTCGTAAAGGGCCGGCAACAGAACGTCTGCCGCTGCTCCGCCCGATGAAGCCTAATCTGACTTAGTCGATGGATTTTGTCATGGACGCACTGGCAACCGGTCGCAGGAGCAAGTGCGTTTCCTGTTTGGATGTCTTCACAAAGGAATGTCTAACATTCACTATTCCCTTTGGAATTTCAGGCGTGCACTTCATGCGTATTCTGGACAGCATTGTGTAAGCATACCCGTTTCAGTTCCACATACTTTTTGAGATTTCCGGGTCTTCTGCCATCAGCCGGTACCCCTCTGGCGACAGGTTGTTTAGGGATTCTGAGGGCGCTCGTTGTTATATTCCATCAGCCAGCGCTCTGTAATTTCCCGTGCTTCATTCAGTGTTTTGAACAGATAAAAATCCAGAATTTCTGTACCGTACGTCCTGTTGAACCGTTCGATAAACGCATTCTGTGTCGGGTTTCCGGGTTTAATAAATTCCTGTATCACGCCATGCTCTTCTGCCCATTGCGCCAGGGCCAGGGAGACCAGTTCAAGGCCATTATCCATCCGCATCTTCAGCGGGCATCCACGGTTTGCTATTATTCTGTCGAGCACCCGGACGATTCGTTGAGCCGGGATATTAAGGTCGATTTCTACCGACAGCGCTTCACAGTTAATGTCATCCACTACGTTGAAGGTCTGGAAGCGTCTGCCGCAGATGAGCGCACCGTGCATAAAATCGATTGACCAGCTCTGGTTTAACGCTTGCGGCGTCGCCAGGGGTACTGGGTTACGTACTGGCAGCCGCTATTTTTCCTTACGACGAAAATTCAGTTTCAGCATGCACTAAATCTGGTGAACGCGTTTTTGGTTCCAGGTATCGCCCTGCCTGCGCAGCAGCTGGATCAGCTTCTTAAAAACCATAGCGCGGATAGCTCTCTGCCAGCTCAGTTAGCGCATGGGTCACCGGTTCATCACACCGGGTATCGGGTTGGTAAAGATACACCGTCCTGGTCAGCGATAACGTCCTGCAGGCCTGGCGTAAGCTCAAAGTAAATTGCGTTGTCAGATAGCTGCCGAGTTCACACTTTATCTCTTGTTTTAAAGCTTTTTTTGATGACGTCTTTAAGTGCCCTGCACTCAAGGCTAAGATCAGCAAACATCTGCTTCAGGCGTCGGTTTTCATCCTCCCGATATTTCATCTTTTGATATCAGAGGCTTCCATACCACCATACTTTGCTTTCCAGTTGTAGTAATAGGCTTCAAAGTTACCGGTCTCCCGGTAGAAATTCTTAACGGTACATCCGGCTTCGACGGACTTCTGAACGGTGATGAGCTGGTGCTCAGTGCATCGGACTTTACCCGTGATGATCTCTTCCGGGTACATAGTCAGTATGTCGAAAGATCTCTAAAAGTGAATGGGCCGTTTGACCGGGATACTTACTTTTGAGCTATATCGCGGCTATACGGCTGCGATAGGAACTTACTAGGGACTGGAATTTACCTGCAGAGCACTTTACCAGTGGGCTTATGAGCATGGCGTGGAACTGTGCTTAATCAGGCCGGGAAGGGCAAAGCAAACGTATTTATTGAGAGTTTAAACAGGCGCTTTCGTGATTAATGCCTGAATGAGCACTGGTTCAGTTCTATTGATCACGTCATAAAAATTTGTAATGACTGGCGGCAGGACCATGCTTTATCCTGAAGTTATGAAGGTTAATTAATATATTCTCAAGCCGAAGATAAATTTCTAACAAAAATAACATTAAAATCTAAATACAATGTCAGGTATATTTATATTTTAAATATATGACGGAATGGGTGAGTGAGAACATGAAATTTTCTTATGTTGACATTTATAAAGTTGTAAATATAATAAAATTGAAAGGCGATTTCATAGCGCCCTCAAACTAAGTTATCCGTATGTGGTTTTGCCCGCCTTGCCGCGGGCTTTTTTTTATATGCTTTGTACTATAAAAACTGCCTGTCCGATTTTTTTTGCAAGTGTGGAAAATATTTCTTTATCTGCATTTTCGCCCTTATAAATAAGGTATATTTTCTTATTGGCTTCTGAATTGTTGATTGGAATATATTTTATAGATTCCTCTTTTTTTGCTGCATACTGAGGAATTAAAGCAATTTCTTCCTTTTTTATAATGGCCATTTTCAGTACTTCTGTTGAATAAAAAAACATGTCCTTTTTATAGTTAAGATCATATTTAAGTATGATTCTATTCTGTGAGGTATCCAAGCAGTTACTATCCTGTACACCTAAAATCACTCTATTTTTAATGTCTTCAAGTCTTACTTCTCTATTTTTAGCAATTATATCATTCTTGCTAACAGCGAGCACATATGGAAATTCAGCTACAAGGATTTTTTCATACTGTGAATAACTTTCGTCACATGCAGAAAGAATACAATGCATTTTTCCAGAATCGATCTGTATTTTAAATTCCTCTTTCTTTATTTCATGAACTTTTATCGTAGGTTCACTTATAGCTTCTAAAGAGTTAGTGACCTGAGTATAGAGATAATGAGAAATTGATGTTGTAATGCCCAAGTTTATGCTTCTGTTAATGATGTCATCAGTATGAGCAATATGCTTTATCATACTCATGCTAACCAAAATCGACTTTGCATAAGCAAGTATTTCCTCTCCTTTAGGCGTCAGAGCGAGTGTTCGCGTTGAACGATTAAAGAGTGAGGCTCCTAGCTCTCTTTCCATTCGGTTAATAGAATTACTGATTGTCGGTTGCGATGCATTGCAGTATTCAGCAGCCTTGCTAAAACTTCTTTTCTCAGCTAATGCTACAAAATAGTTAAGATCTTTAAAATTCATTATTTTCACCCTGTAATATCATTAGCATCAAAATAATCTATATGCAAATCATTGAATTTGAAAGTAAGTTACTTTCTTTAAAGAAACTAATTATAATGATTTAGTTTTTAAAAATTATATAATAAATTTCGCAGTTTTAAATATGCTTTCGCGAAACGAGTTTCATTTGTTATTCAAAGCTCATAAAAAATTTCTACCAAACGATAGCTGATCCCTACCTTTGCTTAAGGGGCTCGGAATGCTATGAATTGCTGTAACCTTATATAATTATACTTATATAAGGCCAGACATACCCTCAGAAACCCTGTATCATGCGCATCGGGGCTGGATCCTGAACTTTACGGCCATTTATATGAAACGACAGCGCTCCGGATAGCGTGCGGTTGAACGATACCTTTTCAAAGGTGGTTAAAAATAAGGCGCCGCTACGTAAAATCTGACGGGCAATACCCCTGCTTCTTTCTCAGAATTCACGTAGCGCTGCCTACAAGGCTAAAGTTCTAGATGGAGAAAATATGAACGATATTTCCGGTTTTACCGGTGTGGCCCTCTGCGGCAGCGCCGGTGATGAACTTACCGAGAAACTGGCCGCGTTCGTCCGGCACCGCGAGGCCTTTTCGGCCAACACGTGGCGTCAGCTGCTGAGCGTGATGCGGATCTGCTGGCGCTGGTCGAAGGAGAATTGTCGTTCCTTTCTGCCTATGACACCGGATGACATGCAGGACTACCTGTTTTACCTGCAGGCCATTGGTCGTTCGACCTCCACCATTTCGGTGCACGCGGCGCTTATATCAATGTTACACCGTAACGCCGGGCTGGTACCGCCCACGGTTGCGACTGACGTCGTGCGCGCCAGGAAGAAGATAAACCGCACTGCGGTCATGTCAGGTGAGCGCACAGGGCAGGCAGCGCCATTCTGCCGCCCGGACCTGAACCGGCTGGATGCAGCATGGAGTCATTCCCCCCGCCTGCAGCAGCTGCGCGACCTGGCGTTTATGCATGTTGCTTACAGCACACTTCTGCGCATGAGCGAGCTTTCCCGTCTGCGGATCGGGGATATCTCCCGTGCAGCAGACGGGCGTATCATTCTGGACGTTGGCTGGACCAAAACCATCCTGAAGTCAGGAGGCATCGTTAAGGCCCTCAGTGCGAAGTCATCCGGCAGGCTGAGCGAATGGATCACCGCGGCGGGTCTTGCCGGCGAGCCTGACGCTGTTATCTTCTGTCCTGTTCATCGATCTAACCGTATAGCCAGGGTATCGGAAGTCCCCATGAGCGCACCCTGCCTGGA
>Ga0157371_10005853_pt1 | contig 10277 bp, 7 predicted proteins | sample C45metaG_FD_113462 | JGI IMG/M metagenome (GOLD analysis project Ga0157371, IMG submission 113462) | Corn rhizosphere microbial communities from Kellogg Biological Station, Michigan, USA - C4-5 metaG | ecosystem: Host-associated > Plants > Roots > Rhizosphere > Soil | place: USA: Michigan...
AGACAATGAAAATAACATGGTATAGTATTATGTATACATAGAACGTAAAGGCGGGCGATTAAATTGAAGAAAAAGCATCGTTTCCTTCAAAAAAAGGAAAACGTGATTGTTTTTCCTGGAATGGTAGAAACTTTAATTGCAGATGGTTTAGCGTTTGCGGAAGAAAGTAATTATATAAAAGCAGCATTGTGTTTTGATGAGGCAAAAAAGTATATTAAATTAGATGATATGATTCTGAGTGTGTATGTTCTCACGTTATTAGAAACAAGACGACCTCGAGAGGCGAAAGAGATATGTGAGAGTTTATTAGCGGAAAAATCTCCCGTATTTGAACAAATGGTCGAATTATATTTAACGATATTAGTGGAGTTGAAAGAGTATAAAGAACTCGATCATGTATTAATTCGTTTACTAAGAGATTATAACTTTTCACAAGATCGAATAGATAGTCTTCTCCAGTTAAAAGACTTGAGCATAAGACTTGCGGCTGAACAAGATATATTAATAGAAGTCGAAGATAGTCCTCTCGTGATCGAAATGGAAAAAGAAAAACTCGAGCTCGAATACTTTACAAGTCTTCGTTTTCCACAGCAAGAACAATTGTTACAACAGGCTTTTCACAAAAATATAATAGATTCAATTTCGGAGATTAAAGCAATTGCGGAAAGTGAAAGTATAGCTCCAACGATCCAAACACTAGCTCTTTTACTTCTTGGCAGTGCTGAGGTAAGCGATGAAGTTACAATGAAAAAGTTTGGTTTCAAGGGAAAAGTAAATCCTTCTGTACTTCCTGCTAATACAGCTATAGGCCGCAGAGATGCCATTACAGAGTATGTGCATGAATTCTTACAAAAAGATCCTTCCAAACTTGCATTAACGACAGAACTAGTGCATCGTCATGCATATGCCTTATTTCCTTTTGAGTGGGAAGGCTATCAGGATGAAACGGTTGCTTTAACGTATATTGATTATGTGGATACATTATTTGGAGAAGGTTCATTGCAATCAAATCCGTTATTGGATTTAATCAAATTAGTGGAAGATTCTTTAGAAGTAGTAGATAATGAATAATGTTGAAACTCTAGTCATCTATGCTATAATATACAAGTTGTCAATATAATTAGTGTAAAACTGTCCTGTACTTGAAAATACAGGCTGCTAAATTATTGTAATTTATTTTTGGAGGTAGAATATATGTCAATGGATTTGTCAGTTAAATGGGAAAAACAAGAAGGAAACAATGGTTTACTAACTGTTGAAGTTACTGCAGAAGAAGTTTCAAAAGGATTAGATCAAGCGTTTAAAAAAGTAGTAAAACAAATTAACGTACCAGGTTTCCGTAAAGGGAAAATGCCTCGTCAAATGTTTGAAAAAATGTATGGTGTGGAATCTTTATTCCAAGATGCTTTAGATATCATTCTTCCACATGCTTATGGTCATGCAGTTGAAGATGCTGGAATTGATCCTGTAGATCAACCAGAAATCGACATCGTAACTATGGAAAAAGGACAACCTTTAGTATTTACTGCTAAAGTTGTTGTAAAACCTGAAGTTACATTAGGAGATTACAAAGGTCTTGAAGTAACAAAATTAGATGAAACTGTTACAGACGAAGAAATCGAAGAGCAATTAAAAAGCCAACAAGCTCGTTTAGCTGAATTAGTTGTTAAAGAAGATGCTATCGTTGAAGGCGATACTGCTGTAATCGACTTTGAAGGTTTCGTTGATGAAGTTGCATTCGAAGGTGGAGCAGGAACAGATTACGCATTAGAAATCGGTTCTAACTCTTTCATTCCAGGATTTGAAGAGCAATTAGTTGGTTTGAAAACTGGTGACGCAAAAGACGTGGAAGTAACTTTCCCAGAAGAATACCATGCAGCTGAATTAGCTGGCAAACCAGCAGTATTTAAAGTAACTATTAAAGAAGTAAAAGGGAAAGAACTTCCTGAATTAAACGATGATTTTGCTAAAGAAGTAGATGCTGAAGTTGAAGGTATCGATGGATTACGTGCAAAATTAAAAGAAGCTGCTGCTGAACAGAAGAAACAATCATCCGCACAAAATCTTCGCGATGATTTAGTAGAAGTTGCTGCAGCAAACGCAACAATCGATATTCCTGAAGCTATGATTCAGTCAGAAACTGACCGTATGCTACAAGAATTTGGTCAACGTTTAGAGCAACAAGGCATGAATTTAGACCTTTACTACCAATTCTCTGGTCAAGACGAAGCTGCTTTACGCGCTCAAATGGCTGAAGATGCGAAAACTCGTGTGAAAGTTTCTTTAACACTTGAAGCAATCGCTTTAAAAGAAGAACTTCAAGCTTCAGAAGAAGATATCACTGCAGAACTTGAAAAAATGGCTACACAATTTAACATGGCTGCTGAAGACATTAAAAAAGCACTTGGTGGTACTGAAGTTCTTGCTAATGACCTTCGTTTCCAAAAAACAGTTGAATTCTTAGTAGAAAACGCTAAAATTTCATAATTTGTCATTAAAGCGTTATAATATAAAACAAGGTACAGGAAATTGTCTGTGCCTTGTTTTATACCATACATAGTGTACCTGTCGTATAAAACATACTTAAACTTATTATTTGATTCCGTGTTAAGAATCTTGTAAGATAATGGCTTGAATAGGGGTGAATATTTTGTTTAAATTCAATGATGAAAAAGGGAATTTAAAATGTTCTTTTTGTGGAAAACCACAAGAGCAAGTTCGCAAGCTAGTTGCGGGACCAGGTGTATATATTTGTGATGAATGTATCGATTTGTGTTCTGAAATCGTAGAGGAAGAACTTGGAATAGAAGAAGCAGTAGAATTTAAAGAAGTTCCAAAACCAAAAGAGATTTTAGCTATTCTAAATGAGTATGTAATTGGCCAAGAACGAGCAAAAAAATCACTTGCTGTTGCTGTCTATAACCATTACAAACGCATTAATTCCAATAGCGTAATTGATGAAGTAGAACTATCTAAATCAAATATAGTTTTAATTGGTCCTACAGGTAGTGGTAAAACATTATTAGCTCAAACTTTAGCACGTATATTGAACGTACCATTTGCTATTGCTGACGCTACTTCTTTAACGGAAGCAGGATATGTTGGAGAAGATGTAGAGAATATTCTTTTAAAGCTTATTCAATCTGCAGACTACGACATTGAACGAGCAGAAAAAGGGATAATCTATATCGACGAAATAGATAAAGTAGCACGTAAATCTGAAAATCCTTCGATTACTCGAGATGTTTCAGGTGAAGGTGTTCAACAAGCACTTCTTAAAATCTTGGAAGGTACAGTGGCTAGTGTTCCACCGCAAGGCGGACGGAAGCATCCACACCAAGAATTCATTCAAATCGACACAACGAATATTTTATTTATCGTTGGAGGAGCATTTGATGGAATTGAACAAATTATTAAGCGTCGCCTAGGTGAAAAAGTGATTGGTTTCGGTGCAGATCCAAACAAAGCTCAAGTGGAAGCGGGTTCTGTACTTGCTCAGTTAATCCCAGAGGATTTATTGAAATTTGGACTTATCCCAGAGTTTATTGGTCGTTTACCAGTACTTGCAAGCTTAGAGCAGTTAGATGATAAAGCGCTTGTACAAATATTAACTGAGCCTAAAAACGCACTTGTAAAGCAATATCAAAAAATGATTGAATTGGATAATGTTAAGTTAACATTTGAAGATGATGCATTAGTAGAGATTGCAAAGCAAGCTATCGAACGTAAAACAGGTGCTCGTGGTCTTCGTTCTATCATAGAAAACACGATGTTAGATGTGATGTACGAACTACCTTCACGTGAAGATATTGTGGAATGTGTTGTGACGAAAGAAACAATTACAGATCACACACATCCAAAGCTATTATTAGCAGATGGAACTGAAGTAGAAAAAGATAACGAAAAAACATCGGCTTAAATTAGCCATTGAAGAAGCTGGCTTCCAAACTACGCGTGCTTAGCGTAAGCAAGGATGTCAGCTTTTTCTCCTTATGTGAGGATTCGTATTAACTGTCTTAATAATACATTCCTTAAATGATACGCTGTAACTGTATTATTACTTGATAAATCGGACAGAATAAGATGGAGGTGACTTCCCCAGATGACAAAAAACAATGTGACATATTATCCATTATTACCACTAAGAGGATTATTTTTATATCCAACCATGATTCTGCATATAGATATTGGACGCGATCGTTCAATCGCAGCTTTAAATGAAGCAATGGAGCGTGAAGAAAAATTATTTCTTTCTGCTCAGAGAGATATGAGCATAGAACAACCGACTGAACCAGAATTATATAATGTCGGTATTTTAGCGCATATTAAGCAAATCGTGAAGTTACCAAATGGAACAATGAGAGTCTTAGTAGAGGGTTTGCAACGAGCGATTTGGGACGATTATAAAGTCACAGAAACATTTGATGAGGTAACTGTAACTGCATATAGTGAACCGAAAACAGCAGACAAAGAAGACGAAGCGCTAATGCGTACTTTATTACATAATTTTGAAAAGTATTCAAAGGCATCAAAGCATGTATCGGAAGAAACGTATTTATCCGTTGCAGAAATACAGGAACCTGGTCGATTAGCTGATATGGTTGCATCAAGTTTGCCGCTGAAATTTTCTGGCAAACAAGAAATTTTAGAAATAATAGATGTAAAAGAACGTATAGAAACGCTAATAGGTCAATTGTATAACGAACAAGAGATACTAAATTTAGAAAAGAAAATTCATACACGTGTTAAAAATGCAATGGAAAGAACGCAAAAAGAGTTTTATCTTCGAGAACAAATGAAGGCAATTCAAACAGAGCTTGGCGACAAAGAAGGTAAAACTGGTGAAGTTGCAGAGTTGAAGAAGCGAATTGAAAAAGCGGGTCTTCCAGAAACAACTAAAATGAATGTCTTAAAAGAATTGGGGCGTTATGAAAAATTACCGACTCAAGCACCAGAAAGTGGTGTCATTCGGAATTATATTGAATGGATTGTTTCTATTCCATGGTCAAAATCAACGGAAGATCAGTTAGATATTAAGCGTTCTGAACAAATTTTAAATCGTGATCACGATGGATTAGAACCTGTAAAAGAACGAATACTAGAATATTTAGCTGTTCGCCAATTAACGAAATCCTTGCGTGGACCAATTCTTTGTTTAGCTGGACCACCTGGAGTAGGGAAAACTTCGCTTGCAAAGTCAATTGCGGAATCTTTGGGACGTAATTTTGTTCGGATTTCATTAGGCGGGGTTCGTGATGAATCGGAAATTCGAGGGCATCGTAGAACTTATGTAGGTTCGATGCCGGGTCGTATTATTCAAGGGATGAAAAAAGCAGGGACGATCAATCCACTTATTTTATTAGATGAAATTGATAAAATGTCCAATGATTTTAGAGGAGACCCTTCTGCAGCGATGTTAGAAGTGCTTGATCCTGAACAAAATAATACGTTTAGTGACCATTATATTGAAGAAACATATGATTTATCCAATGTATTATTTATTGCCACTGCCAATGATCTAAGTACCATTCCAGGTCCATTAAGAGACCGTATGGAAATTATTTCTATTGCAGGGTACACGGAAATCGAGAAGCTTTCTATTGCGAAAAATCATTTATTACCAAAGCAATTAAAAGAACATGGTTTGAAGAAATCGCAGCTTCAAGTTAAAGAGGACGCTCTATTAGATGTTATTCGATATTATACACGAGAAGCTGGGGTACGAAGTTTAGAGCGTGTGATGGCAAATATTTGCCGAAAAGCCGCACTTCAAATTGTTTCCCTTGATAAAAAGCGTGTATCGATTACGACCAAAAATTTAGAAGACATCATTGGTAAAAGAAAATTCCGATATGGACAAGCAGAAACAGAAAATCAAATTGGAGTGGCAACAGGACTTGCATACACAACGGTCGGTGGAGATACACTTCAAATAGAAGTGTCGTTATCGGCTGGAACAGGCAAACTCCAATTGACAGGTAAGCTTGGCGATGTCATGAAAGAATCTGCTCAAACTGCATTATCTTATGTTCGCTCAAAAGCAGAAGCATTTGGAATTGATCCAACCTTCCATGAAAACAAGGATATTCATATTCATGTTCCAGAAGGAGCGGTTCCGAAAGATGGACCTTCTGCGGGAGTAACAATGGTTACTGCTTTAGTTTCCGCTTTGTCGAAACGTCCAATTCGTCGTGAAGTGGGGATGACTGGAGAAGTAACACTGAGAGGCCGAGTATTACCGATCGGCGGTTTAAAAGAAAAAACATTAAGTGCACATCGCGCAGGTTTAACGACTATCATTTGTCCACAAGACAATGAACGCGATATTGAAGATATTCCGGAAAGTGTTCGCGAAGTATTAACGTTTCATTTTGTTTCCGATGCTGAAGAGGTGCTTCAAATAGCATTAGAGGAGGCAAAATAATGAAAATTCATAACGTAGAACTACTTATAAGTGCTGTAAGACCAGCTCAATATCCAGAAGGGGACTTACCCGAATTTGCTCTAGCAGGACGTTCGAATGTTGGGAAATCTTCTTTCATTAATAAAATGATTGGTCGAAAAAGCATGGCGCGTATTTCATCTAAACCAGGGAAAACACAAACATTAAATTTTTATAAGCTGGAGGAAGATTTAATTTTTGTGGATGTACCTGGATATGGTTACGCGAAAGTATCAAAATCAGAGCGTGCAGCGTGGGGTAAAATGATTGAGACGTATTTTACCTCTCGTAATGTGTTAAAAGCGGTTGTAGTAATTGTCGATTTAAGACATCCACCAAGTGCTGATGATTGCATGATGTACGACTTTTTGAAGCACTACAATATCCCTTGTATCGTTATTGCAACAAAGGCCGATAAAATTCCTAAAGGGAAATGGGATAAGCATAAAAAGATGGTAAAAGATGAATTGCAAATGGACAAAAATGACCCATTAATTGTATTTTCATCGGAAACAGGATTAGGCTTTGACGCTGCTTGGGCAGAAATAGAGAGCAGAATGTAATTACATACTGTTGTTAAACGCACTTTATTCGTTCTAAGTATCTAACTATAATGTAAGATTAGAACTGGTCTTTAGGAAATTATATTTTCTATACGACCAGTTTTAATATTTAGTACTGTTATGCAAGATAGCGTCCTTTTAATGGGGTTAGTTAGAAATTTATTAATTAGTTTTTTAGAATAGTTAGACTTCAATAAATTTGGGCAGAATGATTGTATCGGTATATAGTATTTGCTATTATTAATTTATAATAATTCTAATTAACATTTCATAGCTTGTTCACAAATGTATAATAAATGAAAGAAAAGCTATGATATAATAGGACTATGAAATGAACGTGAAAGGGTGACATGATTCCATGCATACAATCGTGGTTGGTGTCAATTACCGTACTGCTCCTGTCGAAATTCGAGAAAAGCTGTCATTTGTTGAAAATGAGCTACCGAATGCGATGCAAGCATTACAGGATCAAAAAAGTGTATTAGAAAACGTCATAGTCTCTACTTGTAATCGTACGGAGATTTATGCAACCGTAGATCAATTGCATACAGGGAAATACTATGTAAAGCAGTTTTTAGCCAATTGGTTTGATATACCTTTAGAAGACCTGTCTAGCTATTTGATTATTCACGAGGACGACCAAGCGAATAATCATTTATTTCGTGTAATAGCAGGTATTGATTCGATGGTACTTGGTGAAACACAAATTCTAGGACAAGTAAAAAAGAGCTTTCTAAATGGACAAGAAAATGGAACAACAGGTACTGTTTTCAACCAATTATTTAAACAAGCAGTGACGTTTGCAAAACGTGCCCATGCGGAAACGGGAATTGGTGAAAATGCTGTTTCAGTTTCTTATGCAGCAGTAGAACTAGGAAAGAAAATTTTCGGTTCTTTAAACAATAAGCATGTCGTGATTTTAGGTGCAGGGAAAATGGGAGAGCTTGCGATTCAAAACTTGCACGGAAGTGGTGCAGGAAGAGTGACGGTAATTAACCGTACATTTGAAAAAGCGAAAGAGCTTGCGGCTAAGTTTGATGGAAACGCCAAGCCAATGGACGAGCTTCAATGTGCATTGCTCGAAGCTGATATTCTAATCAGTTCAACTGGCGCAACAGAATATGTTATTGACTTTGAATTAATGCAATTTGTTGATCGCTTGCGTAAAGGGAAACCATTATTTATGGTAGATATTGCTGTACCTCGTGATTTAGATCCACGTATTGGTGATTTACCAAATGTATTCTTATACGACATCGATGATCTACAAGGAATTGTAGAAGCAAACTTAGCGGAACGTGAACGTGCTGCAGCACAAATTAATAAAATGATTGAAGCAGAAATTGTTCAATTTAATGATTGGGTAACAACACTTGGGGTCGTACCAATTATTTCGGCGTTGCGCCAAAAAGCGAATAGAATTCAAACGGAAACGATGAATTCTATTGAAAATAAAATGCCGAATTTAACCGATCGTGAACGAAAAATTCTAAATAAGCATACGAAATCGATTATTAACCAACTTATAAAAGATCCAATCTTGCAGGTAAAAGAATTATCTACAGGAAAAGGGTCAGCTGACCAGCTTCAACTATTCCAACAGATTTTCGGAATTGAAGAAGATGTGCAAAATGAAATTGTCGTTCAAGCAGAAAAAGCGAAAATTAATTTAAAACAGTCACTGGTGGAATCAAAAGATTTAGAAGGAAATTTATCATTTAACTAAGTAAAGGGAGGCGTTTTTGTATCTTATGGAAACTAATAGATATATGAAACGCCTTTTTATTGTGTAAAGGGAGAATAGTATGTCTGATTTGACGATGACAAGGCTACACGAGATAATGGTCATCCTCCAATCCGTTAGCCTTGTTTTTTATTTTATTGATTATTTGAACAAAGAGCGTCTAGCTCATCGCATTGCAGTGGGGCTGCTCTCCATTGTGTGGTTATTGCAAACGGTGTTTTTGGTTATGTATATGGTGGAAATGAAGCGCTTTCCAATACTCTCCTTATTTGAGGGGATTTACTTTTATGCATGGCTAATTATTTTGTTGTCACTTGTGCTACAATTCGTATTTCGTTTAGATTTGCCAGCATTCTTTTTGAATATGATTGGGTTCATCTTTATGACCATCCACACATTTGCGCCAAATCAAATGGAACAGTCTCATGTTGGTGATGCACTTCGATCTGAATTATTATTTATTCATATCACGTTTGCATTTTTAGCATATGCAGCTTTTGCTTTAGCGTTTGTTTTTTCTATTTTATACTTGATATTGTTTCGAGTTTTAAAAAAGAAAAAGTGGACAAAGCAATTTTCAAGATTACCCTCCCTGAATCAAGCGGAGAATGGCATGACAATGTCCATTGTGACTGGCATTCCTTTATTGTTTGTAAGTTTAGTTCTAGGGTTACAATGGGGATATGTATCAATAGAAATGTTCTCTATTTTTGATTTCAAGATTGTCAATTCCTTTATAGTATTAGTTATTTATATTGTTGTGCTATTACTTAGGAAACGAGCAACTTTTATCGGGACAAACTATGCTTGGATTCACGTATATGCATTTTTATTTGTCTTAATAAATTTTTTATTGGGTAGTCAATTATCACAATTCCATTTATGGTATTAAAGAGAGGTAGCGAAATAATGCGTAAAATTATCGTAGGTTCTAGAAGAAGTAAATTAGCTCTGACACAAACCAACTGGTTTATTCAACAAATGAAAGATATGGGAGCTCCCTTTGAATTTGAAGTGAAAGAAATTGTTACAAAAGGGGACCAAATCTTAGATGTAACGTTATCTAAAGTTGGGGGTAAAGGGCTTTTTGTAAAAGAGATTGAACAAGCTTTATATGATAAAGAAATTGACTTTGCAGTACATAGTATGAAAGATATGCCATCTGTATTACCAGCAGGATTAGTCATGGGATGTACGCCTAAACGGGTTGACGAGCGTGATGCATTTATCTCTACTGGTAATGTGAAATTTGCGGACCTTCCATCAGGTGCTATTGTGGGAACAAGTAGTTTAAGAAGAAGTGCGCAATTATTATTATTACGTCCGGATATCGAAATTAAATGGATTCGTGGGAATGTAGATACTCGATTACAAAAGCTGAAAGATGGCGAATATGATGCTATTATCTTAGCGGCAGCAGGACTAAAACGTCTTGGTTGGAGTGATGAAGTAGTAACGGAATATTTATCAACAGAAGATTGTGTGCCAGCTGTTGGACAAGGGGCTCTTGCGATAGAATGTCGTGAGG
>Ga0157371_10005854_pt1 | contig 10276 bp, 9 predicted proteins | sample C45metaG_FD_113462 | JGI IMG/M metagenome (GOLD analysis project Ga0157371, IMG submission 113462) | Corn rhizosphere microbial communities from Kellogg Biological Station, Michigan, USA - C4-5 metaG | ecosystem: Host-associated > Plants > Roots > Rhizosphere > Soil | place: USA: Michigan...
GCCATAGATATTTCGGTATGAAATATTAAGAATCTGTTTGCCGTTAAAGCCCAAATCTTTCGAGTTCATAAGATCTATTTGTTCGTATACAACATAAGATCCAACAATAAAGAAAGCAGCTACTGCAAATTGAAAAATAAGCATGCCGTTTCTAAGCCAGACACCGCTTTTGCTTCTTCCAAAATTCCCTTTTAATACTTTTAGCGATTCAAAATTAGAAACATAAACAGCCGGAAATATCCCTGCAAGTATTACGGTAATAATAAAGATAACGACAAGCTGTAAATAAAACTGACTGCTTTGCAATGCAAGAGATTTTTCTAAAAAAGCATTGTAATAAGGCAGAGAAAGTTCTACAATAACAAGCGATATTAAAATGGAAAGCAAAGCGATTACTGCGGTTTCAAAAATAAATTGTTTGACAATAGCTGTTTTTGAAGCACCGATAATTTTGCGCACTCCAACTTCTTTGGCTCTTTTTACAGCATTTGCCGTAGCCGAATTGACATAATTTACAATGGATAAGATTAGAATTAAAACCGATAACCCAACCATAATAAGCAGAAATTGATAATTACCTTTAGGTTCTGCCAAACCGCCGGTTTTGGTATGCAGACGAATAGACGACAACGATTCTAAACATGGTTTTACTTCGCCATATTTCTTAATAAATTCTTCTGGTGAAATACCTTGATTTTTAGCATAACGAGATGTCATATTCTCAAAATATATTTTTTGAAGATTTTGAGTCACTCGTTTTTGCTCATTCGGATTTTTTAGTTTTAATAACAGCACAAATTGAAAATCACCCCATGCCTGAGCGTTTCCTTTTAATCGTTCATCCATAAAGTTAACCACGCAGGACGGGTTATAAGCTGATTTTTTATCGAGTTTGTAAACACCAGTTACGATTAGGTTTTTACCTTTCAGCACAACTTGTTTACCCAAAGCAGTTTCGTTTCCAAAAAGCTGAGCCGCCAAATCTTGAGATAAACAAATGCTGTTTATATCTGGTAATGCAGTTTTTGAATTTCCTTCGATAAATGAATAAGGGAAATACTCAAAGAAGTTTTTTTGCGCCGCAATTATTTTATCTGACTGTACTTTTTTGTTATTAAAACGAATGATTTCATTGTCGTAATCACCGCTCAAATAGCAGTAAGATGCTACTTCAGGATTTATCTCTTTTATGGCAGGCCCTATTGGTGCCGAACTTGATGCCCAGTATGTAGTCGCGTCCATTTGGTTAGCGACTAAAAAGATATTGTCTTTGTTAGGATTCCATTGATCGTAACTTTGTTCATCGTTCCAATATAAAATCGCAAAAATTAAACCTGCGATTCCAATACTCAAACCTAAAACATTCAAAGCTGTAAAAACCTTATTGTTTTTGATGTGGTAAATAAATATGTTGATCCAGTTTTTAAGCATGATCCTTAATTTTTAGAAGTTACCAAAACATCAACATTTTTATGATTTAATTTCTCTGAAAGAATAACACCGTCTTTCATTAAAATTGTTTTCTGAGAAAATGAAGCGTCGTATTCAGAATGCGTAACCATCAAAATTGTAGAACCGCTTGCATGAAGATCTGTCAATAATTCCATTACCTCATTTCCGTTTTTACTATCCAGATTTCCTGTAGGCTCATCAGCAAGAATAATTTTAGGGCTAGTGATTAAAGCCCTTGCAACGGCCACACGTTGCTGCTGACCTCCAGAAAGCTGCTGCGGAAAATGTTTCAAACGATGTGAAATACCCAATATATTAGCTATATCTTCTACTTTTTTCTTTCTTTCAAAAGCATGAATTTTATTGTAAAGCAATGGTAATTCGATATTGTCATAAACCGATAATTCATCTATTAGATTAAAATTCTGGAATATAAAACCAATATTCTTTTTTCTGGCTTTTGATTTCAGGTTCTCTTTTAGTCCAACCATTTCCTGATCGAGTAAGGTATAACTTCCGTCAGTAGCACTGTCTAAAAGTCCTATAATATTTAATAAAGTAGATTTACCGCTTCCCGACGGTCCCATTATCGATACAAAATCGCCTTCGTTTATGGTTAATGAAACTTCACTTAAAGCTTTTGTTTCTACTTCTTCTGTTCTAAAAATTTTTGAAAGATTTTTGATGGTAATCATAATTGATTTTTTAAAATTTGATTGATGTTCGTTTTTTGATCTTCAGAAGTAAAAGAAATACAGTCGGAAAATTAAGATAATTAATAATACGGCTGATAGATATTTATTTTGTTATTTTTACCTCTGAAAGACTTTAATAATTAATGATTTACGAGTAGAAATGTGATTTTCGTGCCAAGAAATTAAATCTTGTAACTGCTTAATTTTTAAATTTTTATTTTTTCAAAAAAAATCACAATGTCCATAATTGGACACTTTTTGTCCAAAACTGAACAATAATGAAAAAAACAAACGCTTCAATTTTAATCATCGACGATCAGGAAGATATCCTTTTTGCTTCAAAAGTATACCTGAAAAAGTATTTTGAGAACATTCATACCTTAAATAATCCGAAAAAAATAGTCGAATTACTATCTCAAAACAGCATTGATGTTGTTTTGCTCGACATGAATTACCGGATAGGTTTTGAAGATGGAAGAGAAGGACTCTATTTATTAAAAGAAATAAAAACGCTTTCGCCAAAAACAGTTGTAATTTTAATGACCGCTTTTGGAAAAGTAGAAACCGCAGTTGAAGGATTAAAAGCGGGCGCTTTTGATTATATCTTAAAACCCTGGGAAAACAAAAAACTATTAGAATCTGTAAAACAGGCGGTAGACAAATCCCGCAAAGAACAAAAAAAGAACAAAGAGATTGAAAACGAAAACGACTTTTTTGTTGGAACTTCTGAAATTATAAAAAAAGCCTATTCACTTGCCGATAAAGTTGCCAAAACCGATGCCAATGTTTTGATTTTGGGAGAAAACGGAACCGGAAAATTTGTTTTGGCACATCATATTTACAGTCAGTCCGAAAGAAAAAACAATCCGTTTATTGCCGTCGATTTGGGTTCTTTGAATTCGAATATTTTCGAAAGCGAATTGTTTGGTTATGCAAAAGGCGCTTTTACCGATGCCAAAATAGATACACCGGGACGTTTTGAAATGGCGCAGAACGGTACTGTTTTTTTAGATGAAATAGGAAACGTGTCCCTGCATTTGCAGTCAAAATTATTACAGGTTATTCAAACCAAAACCGTAACCAGACTAGGCGAAACAAAAGCAAGACCTTTAAATGTGCGAATTATTACAGCGACCAATTTGAATTTGAAACTGGAAGTTGCCGATAAAAATTTCAGGGAAGATTTGTATTACCGAATCAATACAATGGAAATTGTGCTGCCTCCACTAAGAGAGAGAAAAGAAGACAAAATTCCGCTGGCAGAATATCTTCTGGAAAAAATGAGGGATAAATACGGAAGAGGTGAAATTACTTTTGACAAAAAGGTATTAGAACAAATTGAAAATCATGCCTGGAACGGAAACATTCGCGAAATGGAAAATAAAATTGAACGCGCCGTTATTCTTTGCGAAAACAATAAAATCACCGTTTCAGATCTGGATTTAGAAATCATAACGCCTTATGATGAAAACCCGGACGATATTCAGCTTTCGTCTGTAGAAAAAGCGGCGATCGAAAAAGCACTGCTTAAACACAATAATAATATCAGCAAAACTGCCGAAGAGCTGGGTTTGTCAAGAGGTTCTTTGTACAGACGTTTAGAGAAATATAATATCAATATTAATTAGTATGTTTAAAACGCTGCAAACCTATAAACTGCTTTTTTTTCGATTGCTGGCTATTATTGCGGCAATCGAAATTTCGATTTATTTCTTTAAAATTAATTTGCTTTTTACAGGCATATTTGGCTTTTTTATTGTTTTTCTTCTTATTCGCGAAATGTATTTTTATGTTCGGAATTTTGTCTTGATTTACAATAAAACTATTGCGTCGATACTTCAGGATGATTTTTCATCAGATTTTAAAAAGCATAAAGAAAATGGTAATTACAATGATTTGTTTCAATTGTACGATACTTTGAAGAGCAGGCAGAACGAACAAATTTCAAAAGATATTATTTACCGTTCTATTTTAAACAACATCGAAACCGGAATTATCATTTTACAAAAACACGATAATGACTGGGATATATTTTTGATGAACGATTATTTTTCTTCTCATTTTAATGTGCCCAAAGTTTCAAAATGGAAATATCTTAAAAATCAGCTGCCGTCTCTTTGTGAAATTATTGAAGTTGATGATTTTCATGAAATAAAAACTTCTGTAGAAATCAGCATCAACGAACAAAATAACCAGACTTTTGTTCTACAGGCTTCAAGAACCGAGATTTTCGAACACGATTATTATATCGTTTTGTTAGATTCGATCCAGAATGTTGTCGAGAAAAAAGAAAAAGATGCCTGGGTAAATTTGATGAAAGTAATTTCGCATGAGCTTTTAAATTCTATAACGCCCATTCGTTCTATTTGTCAAAACCTGCAGGATTTGGTAGAACAGGATTCGCTTTCGGCAGAAGATCTGGAAGATATTAAAAACAGCGTCGAAACCATGTTAAGGCGAAGTGACCATTTACAGAAATTTGTTGAAGGTTATCGAAAACTGGCGATGCTTCCTTCTCCCAAAAAAGAAAAAACAGAATTAAAGGATTTGATCGATAATTGTCTTCAAATCATGAATCCGTTGTTTAAAAAAGACGGCATTGAAGTAGAGAATTCAATCTCTTTAAAACGCCTGATAAATGTTGATGCGCAGCAAACCGAACAAGTCATTATTAACCTTTTGACAAATTCGATAAACGCTTTAAAAAATACCAGCAAGAAAAAGATTTTAATTTCGGCGGAAGCCAAAGAAAACAGAATCTTTATTAAAATAACCGATAACGGAAATGGGATTGAAAAAGAAATTGAAAATAAAATTTTCCTGCCTTTTTTTACTACCCGAAATGAAGGTGCCGGAATTGGTTTAACGCTTTCCAAAAACATCATAGAAGCACACGGCGGTTATATTTCATTTAAAACAGAGAATGAAAAAACGGTTTTTGAGATTTGTTTGGTTGAAGGATAAGGTTTTTGAGTTTAGTTTTAATAAAGATATTTCTTATATATTAGCAGGATAAATACTTTTTTTATGAGATAAGAAAAGTAGAATAACAACCAAAAACAAATAACCACCATTTTAACAGCCGTATAAACAGGATGAAGAACAGATTTTTACTTGCATTCTTATTTTTGACAATTTTTGCATTTGGGCAAAAAACAACTTTTAAAATTAAATATTCTGAACAATTAGCGGTTTTTGTTTTCTTGCAGAATCTCTCTGAAAATTATCCTGATAATGTTTTTAAAACAGAGTTCCAGAAATCGAAATACAATGTTGAAAAATACAAAAATGTAATTTCAAAATTTGATAAATTAATTTTAGACTATAGCTGCAGGTTTGAAGAGTTTCCTTATGGATCAAAGAAAACAATGCAGACAGAAGATATCCTCAAAAAAAATCTAATTGAGACTCGAGATTTAGGAAGTTTTAAAATTCGTTCTGTAGGTATTATTCCAAGTAAAACTTTGATTGATTTGGCAGAAAGCATTTCAGAATTTACGCCAATTTACAATGAACTCATTTATAATCCGAATAAAGAAAAGTTTGAAAAACAATTGGAAGAAATTACAAAATATTCCAATGAACATCATATAGAAAACTACTTTAATACAGGATTGGTATTTTATAACTCAAGCTGGGATAATGTAATTCCTTTTGAAATCGCTTTTTATCCGCTGCCAAATTCTAAAGGTTTCACAGCGCAGGCGTTTTGCAATAATGCTATAAGTGCAATACAAACAGATCTAAAATCATATAAGGATTTGTTTAGTGTTATGATGCACGAGATTTATCACATTATTTATGACGAACAATCGCTGGAAGTAAAAACTCAAATCGATACTTATTTTAAAGAAAATAAATCGAAATGCAGTAATTATGCTTATCAATTAATGAATGAAGTTTTGGCAACAGATCTGGGAAATGGTTATGTTTATGAACAACTAGACGGTAAAACAGATACATACGACTGGTATAACAGAAAATATATAAACCTTATGGCCAAGCAGATTTATCCATTGGTTAAAGAATATATTGATGAGAAAAAGCCAATGGATAAAAATTTTATCGATAAATATATCCAGACTTATGAGGTAAATTTTCCAAATTGGATCAATGAACTGGATAATATTATGACTTATAGATATGTACTTTCAGAAAATGAAAATGATTTTACTGCAATAGGAAGAATGTTTCGTTATCGTTCCAGAACACAATATGATTCTGAGATTACAGGAACAAGCATTGAAAAAATGAAAGAAACACCGTTGACAAAAGTCATCATCATTTCTAAAAACAATTCTCAAAAGCTAAAACTGATAAAAAGTAAATTTAAGGAATTAAAAAAATGGCAGTTTAAAGCAGACAAGGAGTTTGCAGAAAAAATCCTTCTCGATGACAAAAGTCAGTTGATTGTAATAAATCAAAAAGAATCTACAATTGAATCTCTTATTAAAACCATAAAATGAAAAAAGTAAATAGTTTTTTAGTATCAGTGATCTGCATTTGCTTTTCATCTGCACCGGCATTTGCTCAATTAACATCGCAGCAAATTGATGTGTTGATGGAATCTGCCCTGACAAAGTTTAAAGTGGCAGGCGCATCGATTGCTGTTGTTAAAGATGGAAAAATAATTCACTTAAAAGGATATGGAGTTGGTTCTGTAGAAACAAAAAAAGCAGTAAATGAAAATACTAATTTTCAAATTGCCTCAAACAGTAAAGCATTTACCACGGCAGCACTTTCTATTTTAGAAGATGAAGGAAAAATAAAATGGACCGATAAAGTAAGAGATTATCTCCCGGAGTTTAAAATGTATAACGATTATGTAACCGAAAATTTCAACATACAGGATTTATTGACTCATCGCAGCGGACTAGGTTTAGGAGTGGGCGATTTGATGTTTTTTCCCGATGGGTCTAATTTTACCATTAAAGATGTCTTGACGAGTTTTCAATATTTTAAACCCGTTTCGGCTTTTAGAACCAAATTTGATTATGATAATTTGCTTTATATTGTAGCCGGAGAAGTAATTGCAAGGGTAAGCGGTATGAGTTATGAAGAATTTGTACAAAAAAGAATCATTATTCCTTTGCAAATGAATAATACGTTTGTGGGAAGCAGTTTGATAAAGGACAAATCTAATTTTGCGGTTTCGCATTCGTCTGAATCCGGAACTATAAAAACAATTGACGCTTTTGGAGATCAAATGAATGCGGCTGCGGGCGGTATATTTTCTAATGCTTCAGATATGGCAAAATGGATGATTGTTCGTTTGAATAAAGGCCAATATGGAGAAGATCCAAAAACAACACTTTTTTCTTTAAAAAACCATAAAGAAATGTGGAGAATCCACACGGTTCAGGAATCAGATGAAAACTCAAGATATAATTTTCATTTTAACGGCTATGGTTTAGGCTGGCAAGTATCTGATGAAAAAGGAAATTTAAAAGTATCGCATACCGGAGGTCTGCCGGGAATGCTTTCTATTGTAACCATGTATCCGGATCTCAATTTAGGGATTGTAGTTTTAACCAATACTGAAAATGGCGGAGGCGGACTTTTTTCCGCAGTTTCTAATACAATTTCAGACAGTTATTTGGGTTTAGACGATTTTGGCTGGACAGATAAATTAGTCGAATGGATGAAAGAGGATAGAAATACGGGTGATGATGTAACCAAAAAAGTATGGGAAAAAGTTAAGCTTTCAAAAAATGTAAAAATAAAAAACGAAGACTTTATAGGTGTTTATGCAGACAAATGGTTTGGCGAAATTGAAGTATTTGAAAAGAACAAACAATTATGGTTTAAATCCTACCGTTCGCCTAAATTAAATGGTCCAATGGCTTTTTATAATGCCAATACATTTGCTGTAAAATGGGAATATCAAGCTATGAATTGCGATGCATTAGCCATGTTTTCTCTGGATGAAAACGGCAAAGCTCAATCTATTAAAATGAAAGGTATTTCTCCAAACATTGATTTTAGTTTTGACTTTCAGGATTTGGATTTAATAAGAGTTAGATAAATATATTAGATAAGATAAAAAAGCTGGTATATTTGCAACAATAAAGTATAGACTATACTCTATGCTTTATTGTTTTTTATTAAAAAATAAAACTATGCTTATAAACGAATTATCAAAAAGAACAGGATTGTCAATCCATACAATTAGATATTACGAGAATTTAGGAATGATCAAAGGATTGACTGATGAAAAGGTGGTGTCTAATAATTATAAACATTACGATGCCAATACTATTGAGCGATTAGAAATCATTATAGAAGCAAGAGAAGTTGGATTTACTTTAGCAGAAATAAAAAAAATATTGACCAGCTGGTTCGAAACAACAGATTCGAAACCGGAAACACTTGAGCTTTTTCAAGCCAAAATAAAAGAGATTGATGATAAAATGAAATATTTTAAACAAACCAAAAGTCTTCTTGAAAAAGTATGCGAGAAAATACAAAGTAATAATGATTGATTATTAAAGTTTAAAAGCGTGTAAAGAACTCCTTAAAAAATTAAGGAGTTTTTTATGGTTATTATTTTAACTATTTAAGAAAAGTTTTATACGGAATTTAAAAAATTAATAAGAGATTTACAAATAGTCTTATATTCGCTTTTGAACTCATAGAATTAACAGAGAAGTAAAATAAACTAAAAACAAGAACCAGAGTTAAATTATAACACTAATTATGCAAGAAGAAATAACCAAACATTCAAACAAAATTTATAAAACTGTGAAAAATTCAGAACATACATTGGGAGAAAAAGTAAAAGAAATAATAATAGAAATATTTATAATCGTTTTTGCCGTAACACTTTCAATATGGCTCCACAGTTGGAGTGAGCATAGACCCAACAAGAAGAAGTATCTGTGTTTCTTGCTACTTTAAAGAATGATTTGCAAAATGACGTAAAAAGTATCGACAATGAAATGGAAGCATATCAAAAAACAAACAAAAGCTATGAGAAGATTTTGGCATTAACGACTTCCCAGCTGGATAGTATTTATAAGTCTAAAAATAAAGTTAGTTTTCCTATTCATTCGCATGGTCAAATATTGAATATAGGTAATTATGAAGGTTTTAAATCAAGTGGTAAAATTGGCTACATTGAAAATGAAGAATTAAAACAGAAAATTTTAAACTATTACCAAATATTTGTACCAGCTGTTAATGAAGTTAATAAAATGTACAATGATTATCTGTTTAAGTGTTTTGATAAAGAAATAGAAAATGCAGATAAATCTGAAAAAGAATTATATTCAGATCCGAAATATAAAAAAACGCTTGAGTATCTTGTTAAACTAGGAAACAATAATCTTAGGGTTTATAACGAAAATACAAAACCACTTGCAGTTGAACTTATTAAAGAAATTGACAAAGAGTTGAATAAATAAAAAGTTGAAGCATAAAAAAACTCCATTATTTCTAATGGAGTTTTTTTATGTTTTAAAAGGTTATTTTCCTTTTACTATTTTTTCAAGATATTCAACTTTATCTTTTTCTGTCTGGATCAAACGTTCATAAAGTTTTTCTTTTTCTTGATAAAGTTCTACAACTTTATCAAGCGGATTAAAAGTAGGTTGAAAATTGACTGCATTTAATGTTGAACTGTCGTGACTATTAAATGTATTATTAATGATACTTAGTATGTTTTCGTCGCTGTAATTTTTAATACCTTCAGTTGTAACGCCAAGTGCTTTTGCGACTGCCGTAAGCTTTTCTTCATCAATAGTTTCGCTGTTTTCCATAGCAGAAATAGCTTGTTGATTTGTTCCTAAAGCTTGTGCCAAAGCTTCCTGTTTCATATCACGAAGTTCGCGTATGCGACTGATGTTTCTTCCAATGTGTTTTGGTCTTGATAGTGTGCTCATAATTCAAAGATAATAATTAAGTATAATAAACAGGAACTGTAAAAAACAGGTTTTAAATGTATGTTACAGTTGTTCTTTGGGAGCGGTAAACAAAAATACAATTTTTCTGATAAGTATTTTTAAACTGAAACACTTTTACTCTGTCTTATTTCTGTCAATAAGATTTGCCATATTAGAATTAAACAGCGGAAGATTTTCATCTAAAGAAGAAAAGAAATCAAGATCGGCATTTTCTACTTCAATAAGACC
>Ga0157371_10005856_pt1 | contig 10274 bp, 1 predicted proteins | sample C45metaG_FD_113462 | JGI IMG/M metagenome (GOLD analysis project Ga0157371, IMG submission 113462) | Corn rhizosphere microbial communities from Kellogg Biological Station, Michigan, USA - C4-5 metaG | ecosystem: Host-associated > Plants > Roots > Rhizosphere > Soil | place: USA: Michigan...
AAAAAAACCTTTTTTAAAAAACCCCCCCCCCCCCCATTCCAATCAATCTTGTGCTTTTTCTTTTCTTTTATACACCCCTCGTGTTTTGTGTACACGACTCGTTCTGTGACCCCCAACCAATCAACCACTCTCTCTCTCTCTCTCGCTCTTTTTATTGCGCGTGTGCGTTTTCTTTTACAAATCGTCAAACATGGCAGACGAATATGTTGAATGTCGTTTGGCCACGCAACTTACCACACCTAATGGAAAAATAAACATTTTGGTTTGCATCGAGCGGTCGGCTTCTGTGGTCACTGCGAATGACGTATCCGATGCACCAAGTGCTTCAGTGGTTCGTGTAAGATCAGATAATGAGTTTTCGGTAAACATCACCACACTTTACGATACAACCGACCTATTGGGAAGTACAAGCGGCGCTGTGATTTCCGAATCGTTAGCCAAACATATAAATGGTCCAATTGTCAGCTTCATCCGGTATATTTCACTCGACGCCGTGGTTCGCGAAGCATTCAAGCATGAAACGTGCGTCCAATGGTGGATACGATATCGTCAATCATACTCCCAAGGTGGTATATACGATGAAATTGTAGCCGTCTTTGTTACGTCACTTAAATCAAAACAGACGCAACTGATCGAAGTTTTCAAAACCAATGATTCTCGCACCACCGCCATGATGCGCATACAACCAGGTTTCATTGGACAACTTCCCATCGGATCGTATACGGATCGATCACCCGATGTAGCGTTTGCGATTGTACCACGCGTCATAATCGATGGCACGAAACCGTCTTGGATTCCTCACGTAGTTTCAAATAATCAGCTCAGTGGCGAAAATGATGGTGTTGATGCAGCGCCGGAAGTGGCACCGACATCGGAGGCGGCTGATGGTGATTCTGATGCAGCGCCGTCATGTTTTGCTGTCGCAACACATACAACGCATCCATACAGCATGATCCGTGCGACGGTTCAAGATCCGTACCGAATCGCGTTTTATGTGCGTCTGTTCAATGTAAAAAATCAAGACGTCGATAACGTCCTGCCCTTCCCGACGCCCGTGCATGTAATAAGTGTCATGTCCACACCACATTTGGCAGTTGCAGTTGTGACATTGCACAATGCCGTACATGACGCACACATGATTGTTTGGTATGTGGATGGAACTACAATGCATCAATCCGTGCGTATGGTACAGCTTCCATCGAGTTACACGCACAATGACGCATTTCGTGTTTTTTTGGACCAGACACATATTCTATTTTATTCATCGACGACACCACGTATGCAGTGGGTATCCATCGCCGAGCTACGTGGTGCGATTCAAGGCGCAAAGCCCATTCCACTACCCGATATATCGACATGTTTCACACTGACGTATGGCGATCACGACGATGACAAAAAATGCAATATCACGACATATCGTGACATTCGCGGGTTGACTGCTTCGACTGCCCTGATACTCGAATGTGCATGGTTCGCGCTTTATAAATATGACTACGACATGATGAAAAATAAGACTCCGTCTGACCTATTTGACGAGCGAGTGTTTGACGCCCTAGGTGAATCGTGTCCCAAGCAACGCTTCGTACCTAGCGCTTTCAAGTCGAGTGCGTCGGAACGAAAAAAACTTGGCGATCTCATCACGTCCGAATGGCTACATCAGCTTGTTGAGCAAAGTTTATACGACCAATGTATTTTGGTTCTACCCAAGCACGATGGTTCGATCCAACTCGACCCACCATCAGAGCGCACGTTACCGCATTATGGCCACATCCTACACGGTCAATCACCTGGTGCCATCATTCATCAATGTGACGCGGAGGAATCGTTTCTGTCTCCACATCGACCATGGTATATTGTGTTTGTCGATTCGTTTTTCATAGCGGACCAGAGTGCCTTTACGGAGTGGCATCCCGGTCGACCCATGCATTATGTCAACTACCTCTTGACTTCGCTCGTTTATTTGCGAACAACATACAAAGCGCAGTGGAATCAGTATGCATTTGTGTGGATTCGATCGCTGTTGAAACTACTCTACAAGCACGCATCCGTCCATCGTGCAACAAAGACCGCCTTTCCCGTATCCGCGTCGGCCATCAAAGTGTACGTGCTGTCGTATTATTTCGACTCCACAGTCGCATCGTTTTTGTCGGAAACACACGATCCGACATTCAACAGTCGAGGCAAACCGTTTGGTATCGTGTTTACGGACACGTGTGTGAGTGAGTTGAAATACACCATCAATCGTATGGTAGCTGAAGATGAAATGCGTGGTGTCGCGGCCGTCGATGTCAACGTCGAACATGTGACAGGTGCATGGCGCGACTTTCTGGAGACAATGGTCGTGTCGGGCACGAATATACGCAGTGAAGATGGAATGTCGCAGTTGCAGCATGTTTTTGGCATCGACCCGATGCATTTTGCACAAGCCATGTCGGCGCAGTCTATGTTCAGTAAGATGCTCACTTACCATCCACATCAACAACAACAACAACAACAACAGTCGATCGTGCATGTGTCATGTCTCGCTGACATGAATCGGGAGGCAAACATTCTTCCATCGGTGCTGTTCACATCACATGGTATACGGCGTCTTAATATACAACCCGGTTATAAAGTGAACAACATAAGCGTATCGTATGACGCCATAGATTCGACAAAGCTTCGGAGTCATGAATGTAATGGTTATCATCGTGGGTGGATTCACCAATCCACGGCGGAAACAATGGCTTTTGTGACATCGGCCAAAATGCGAGGGCCGGTGTTTGTCGAGGATGTGAAGCGGAACAATGCACAAATGGTGATTGTAGCAAATTACGCAAAACGTGCCGTTTTTTCCCCATGGACCTTGGCTTCCATTGCATTGGATCCATTCGTTGGAATCTGGACGTCATCGGATTCGAGCAACTACGCAACTCATATCGCTGGTTTGCGTGCACAAATCTCTCCTAATGTGTTCCAAACAATGCGATTACAGACGCTTGCGTGGGGATGTGTCGAATGTGTACTCGCCGTTCTGGTGTCGAACATGTTTAGCAAATTGGGCTTTCAGCCATTTGACGGCAGAGACGCGGTTTCGTTTGCACAACTACAAGCTCTGTTTTTGGATGCGATCGAAGATGTGTACGTGAACTTTGTTCAATCTGCCGATTCGACAATCACATACGAATGGGTGGAATTCATTGTTGCGCCACTCTGGCCAGGGCTCGTTCGCTCCCGAAACACCAAGAGTGCGGCTAGTAGTCAAGACACCAACGCTGACAACGATTCAAATGATCAATTCATGTCCATACTGACTTATTTCCACGGTTTCATCCATCAGGCCTTTGTGTACCTGCGCATCTTAGCGCGACACTGCTTCGTCGTTCATTCAGACGGCTCTCTCCATATATTAGCCGATTCTGTGTCGGTGTCGGCGTCGGCGTCGGCGTCGGCGTCGGCGTCATTATCTTCAATACCCGTAGAGAATTTTGCATTACACCACATTCTGGTAAATATACTGGGTCGTCAAATGGTACCATCGCCGTTGGGATCATATGTTGCGATCGCATCTGCACTGAAACGAGCTCCACATTTACCATTTAAAAGTGCAATGTCCCAAAAACGTCTGTCGCCCGTGATCTGGTCCATCGTCGCGCAATGTTCGGCAGTGCGTATCGGAAACTATGCACTGATGAAATTTTTTGCACCCATCATGATGTTGCCGGCGACGCTCTTGAAAACAAAACCATCATTGTATCAATGTGCTGGCGTTTCGGACATCAACGATGATGGTGTGTTGCTTGATCACCTTGTTTATCGATCCGAGACATCTGCATTTCTCAAGCGTCGACGACTTGCACTGATTCAGTCCGACCACAAAGATTCAAATTCAATGCGTAAGTCACGCCGTCGACGGCGACAACGTCGACAGCGATCAGCCAAGAAGAAACAACAAAAGGGAAACACCGACGGAGACCGAAGCGACCGAGAGTCGTCAACGGATAAGAAGAAGAAGAATAAGAAGAAGAATAAGAATAAGCACAGCGCCGATGATACGGATGATGAGTATTATGATGTCACGACAAATTCGGAGAGTGACGCCTCGGATGTCGAGACTGGTGTTGCTGCCACCAGTGTCGCAGGCGCCACCCGCAACAACAGCATCGACGACGAAGATGGCGGCGACGCCGAATACGACGAAAACGTCAAAAACGACGACGACGATGACGACGACAGTGATGATGCTGCTACCAAAACGGACGCACCAAAACAAGTGTGGCATATTTATCAGATTGCATTTGGATTTCCACCACCCGATTATCGTGCGCGGTTAGTCGACAATGAATTTATCGACGATGAAACGTTTGTGCAAATGCATCGGGGCGATTTACCCATTGTACAAAGCTGGGAGACTGAAACGAACAGTAGTGTAGCGGAAGTGACGGCGTCTGGGTCAGCGTCGGGAAATGTGGCACAGCTTCGCTTTATGTCACGACGTGATGAAGAATGGAAAATTGAATACGACGAGGATACAGTGGCTGGATTCAACCAAAAACTGAATATGCAATGCAAACATATGCGGATCGCACAAGTTTGCATGCATCCAATGTGGTTGTATGGTAATTTCAAAAAAGCCAAAGTGTCAGCGCTCAACGACGCCGTTTGGTTGTACATCGGTGTACAGTCGATCAGTAATATTGCACGTTTCATTCACGTCACGGCATGTGACGCCAAGATACCACTGACCGACGAGAGTGTCGTGCAAGCGCCCCAGACACTATCCGTCGCTCAAATTTGCGAGCGGTCCAAACCACTCGATGCATTGAAGAATCAGTTTACGACCATTTTTAAAAATATTTTGAATAAGGTTCAAATCGTGGCTGATATGAATCTGACAAGCGTTTGGTACCAATTGCCCGCGTGGATACGAACGGGATTGATCAAGCTGGAATGGTGCGTGCGCACACGTCTGGCCATGAGTGGTCATACGCACACACCAGCCATTACACCGAAAATGGAAGAAAAAAAAATGTTTGATTTTAAATCGAATACGATGCATAACTACTCTCAGCTCGAACGAGGGAAAAAAAACGATTATACTCCATTCATTTTTCTCTCCCTCCTACATTCGTTCACGCAGCATCTAGTGGGAACGGATATATTGCAATTTAAGTCACATTTGACAAATTTGCACGATCATACACAGAAAGTATCATTTGAGGAATGGCTAACGATCATCACCGACGCGATTCGATCGCCGTCTATTCAAAAACGCGAGCGGTCCGATTCGAATGGACCCCTCTGGATTCAATGTGTACAAATCACAATGAGCGATAACGATTCCGCCGCGTTTCAACGAACATGTCGTTTTATTCCGACTATCGTACAATCGGGTAGTTTACTACCACCTGCTATTGCATCGAGCGGAAACACAAAAGTCGTGGAAATCCACGCTGATCCAAGTCACAGTCGTGTAATCATTCATCCGGAAGATAGGAGCTTTGGCATTATATCGTCTGCATCATCATCATCATCGGTAGCAGTTAGTACAGGTGATGGTGCAAGTGCGGGCGCAAGTGCCGGTGCAAGTGCGGGTGCAAGTGCGGGTGCAAGTGCGGGTGCCCTACACATCCAGCGAGACGATGGCAAATTCGATGGCAAGAGCGACGTCGTCGCACAATACATGCAATTGATTCATCAACAATTGAGTCGTTCCACCACCATCGACTCACTGATGAAAGATGCGTGTACGTCCATGTTTCTGGTGGGGGACGGAGACAAAAAAGGCAAACCATCACTTCTGAAAAGTGTCACATCAACCATGTTTCTTGGTTTATCGTGGAACATATCACATCATTTCATGACGTCTCTATGTGAGACATTCAAAGCGACGCGTGCAACCCGACACAAATCAGACCAAGCTCCATGTGCACCGCTACCCATGTCGACACTGGCCAACATTTCGTGCGACAAACTCATATTGCTTGCCAACATACCAAGAGTGTACAAGCTTGATCTCAAACGCTCATTAAAGACGCACGAAATGATCAGTAGTACGAGCGTAAAACATTTTGCACTCCATATGTGGTCGCCCCCTAATTTTCAAAAACCGCAAACATCGGACCAGTTCATGTACATGCTTGAGCAACTGTACCGACACGTCCCGGTGCACGTGTTGGATCCGTGGCGATGTATAGGCAAGTTCACCGAATTAAGTGCAATCGCGGATCATAATCCGGCCCCATTGACAGAAAAATTGATGACTTATTTGAGAGCGAATGGTCCGAGTGCTAGTAGTGATCGTAGCGGTGGTGGTGGCGCCGCCGCTGGCGCCGCCGCTGCATCAGGTGGCGATGTCCGAATGATCATCGATCGTTTACAATTCGTCGGTGATGATTGTCCGTGGGAAGCAAAGCTCCTTTTCGACTATATCATGTGTGTTTTCATGACGCTCCTTTCTGTGCGCAACAAGTCTATGCTACTTCCCGTTCATTTTCTTGACGTGTTTGATCGACATTTGTTGACCTTGCACCAGGCAAGTATTCCAACACGCGGCATGACTATGAATGGACTTAGTGCATACACATATCGGGCAGCAACTGAATTGCAGTCGTGGTACTCGCTGATCTATCAACTCGTGTCAGAGATGCGCTTCTCTACCAATCATCAAGTCGGATCTGCACATCCACGACAGATCGCACAAAATGTGATCGATGCAAAACAGACTATCACTAAAGCCGTCGCTTTGGACCGCACCACAACCAACACAAAATCGTTTAACGTAGCAGCCGAATCGCTGTTCGAGAAGCGCGCAAAAGGCGTTATGGCGTATGGACTAACGTCATGGGTGGGTGTGACAAACGTTCCGTGTCGCATGAAGGATGATACCAAATGCAACGTACCATGTTTTGGTGTGGCGGGTTTGTTTGGTAAGCAACAAAATGGAAACATAAATTGGTTCACCGAACACGTGCTCGATTTCTCGGTCACCAACACCGAATCAAAAAATGTAATTTACATTCAAAACGTTGACATGACATCGACGTCGAAACTGTTCAGTCGCATCGTGACTAGATCGTCCGCGGGTAGTAAAACCAAGTCTTCGGTCAATGAGCTTGTGCGTACCCGGGTTTACAGGGATGGAAGTTACTGGGATGAACCGGGTTTGCTTGACTCCACCACGACCACTCCCATATGGTCGATTTCGAATTCGGCAGTGTTTCGTATTTTGGGTCATAGCAACTCATTGTCGTCGAGACGTTTGGCGACTACAGAGTTCGGCTCGCTGTTTGGTGATCCGGATCACACGGCATCTAGTGTTTCGTCGTCGTCGTCGTCGTCGTCGTCGTCGTCGTCGTCGTCGTCGTCGTCGTCGTCGTCGATCAATGTTGGCTTTGTGCAATTCAAGCATGCCGACGATACGAAAGAGACACCATCCATTTTGTGCGTGCCCATGTCGCGCATCGTGTATAAAAATCACGACGAAATGACAGGGTCGTATGTGCGTGACACGATGGAAATGCACGACAGAGATGGCTTGTTTCGCGAAGCCTATGGTTTTAACGCATCGTCACATTCGTCCGATATGCGCGAACGTGCATTAACCGCCACATATCAACTACTACAACATTGCAACAAGGCTACACACCAGCTGCTCTTTAGTGGTAACTCAAACGATTCGTTGAGCTACATGAAAGATTTGGTGTATGGCGATTTTCGTGAAACATTTGAGCTGCCTGACGTACCTCTACTCACGTGGGAAATAGAAAAACAGCCAGGTATGCGGCGTAATCTACACGATTATGCGGATGTGCAGTCAGACACATCGATCGTAGATGATGGTGTCTCGGGTGCGGCATCCGGCGGCGCCGCCGGCGGACAACATGGTTCGAATCCTCTACAGACATCACAACGAAGCCATTATCCGGATGCATTTTACAGTGATTTAAATACTCCATCGTACGGCAATGCAATCCTTCATACCATGGCAGTCACGTCGCCCATCCATCAAAACATCAATGTGCGCATGGCGATGATAGAGTGGATGGCGGCGAATACATTGAATGTGGCTACCATGTGTCGTAATATGTTCAATGGAACGACGCATCCTCGCGAGATTCACAAGACGCGCCATGCGGAACGAAAGCAACTGGCCGAATTCAACGCAGAAATTAAAAACGACGTGACGTGGATTAGTCGGTATCGCGTTTCACAACACGATGAATTTCAGGTTCACGACAAGACGAATCCATTACATACAATTCATGTTGCCGCCAATGCAGACGCTACTGGTGACGCCGAAAATCCAGGCATCGAGACCTTATACAATTACTGGATGAAAGAACTCATAGACGGCCCATCAGGCAATACACGCGAAACACATCTTCAATTTGTCACGTGGTTTGATAAATTGTGTAAATTTGAAACACCTGACGCATCATACATGCAATGTCATGTGTTTCGTGGCATTCGTTCGCATATCGGACGCGCGTTCGTGTTGATTTCACGCAATAGCGGCGGTGGCGGTGCCGCAGCCGACGACGACGACGACGACGACGATGTGGGAACGATGGAGTTTCGCTTGTTTTTCGCGGTTATCCATTTGTATCATTACTCTACGATCGATCGAATTCAAAATAGACCGTATTCCGACCTGGAGTTCATAATCTATGTGGATCGGTTTCATCTGGCGTTCATTTTCGATTCCACGCAGTATAAGCTACTCGATGATGACATGATGAACTTTTATTTCGGGCAAAAAAAAGTAACGGATACCACAGGAGATGCCGTTCGTGCACTGCTCATCCAACTTCAAACTCGAAATGAGCGCGCTTCATTGTTGGCGAATCCACCCGTGAGCATAATGACGCCTCATCAGCATCATCAAATGCATGTCAGACGACCGATGATGGAACTGACGTTAGCATCGCCAGCGTTTCAAGCCCCGATGGTACAAGCGTATGCGAATCCAATATTGCCTCCCCCACCCAATGATTTGGACGCAGATCGCGAGGCCGAAGTGGATCGCAATATTGAGGAGGAGGAGGAGGAGGAGGAGGAGGAGATCGAGGCGGAGGGCCAAGTAGAGGAAGACAAGGGGTTGGGTGACGGTGCAGACGCACCTAATGATGATGATGATGGGCCGCGCTCGATGGACATGTCGCCAGACGCGGCGCCACAGTCATCGGGTGTACTTCATTCGAATGACGTCCCCTCGTCAATCCATACTCCGCCTCACCTTCCTCATCCCATTACCCCCACTTTTTCTCTTTCTCATTCTCCACCAACGCATCATCCTCCTCTCGATTCTCCGATATCGAATGCTATGGCTGATGCATCGAGACCCCCAAAATTATCGTTCAATTTCGTCGTCGATGATGAGCCGGTGGTGGTATTTGATATGGACACGTAGTGGCTTCATGCACAAAAAAAAAAACGTCAAAAAATTCAGGGGGTGACGATCTTTCATAGAATCAAGTTATTATCGTGGGTGTGGGTGTGTGTGTGTGTGCGAGCGAGAGAGTTTGTTAGTTCATTTTTTACCAATATACAAATAAGAATTTTTCTTCTGAAAAAAGACAAAATTAATGTATTTGAGTGAGAGTTTGATTGCGACGATGAAAAAAAACATAAAAAATCAGCGTATCCCCATCAATTGGATGAATTGCTGAAGTCGGTTCGGCAAATGACCCGGATCGGATGGTGTGGGCAGTTCAGTGAATGCTAGAAACTCGTTCCATGGCAAGACCGTATTTGTGAAATATACACGGGTGAATAATAGGATTGCGATCAAGAATCCCAGTAGACCAATCGCATAGGTGTACCATCGTAAAACCGTGTTTACGATGCTAAGCATTGCACGTGCCACCAGATGGGCAAGGACGATTGTTCCAAATGCACCCACAAAATGCTGCGGTAAAATTGTGTGCACGACATAATGATGCGAATACGACATTGGTTGTACTGTGTTCATGTAGGCAAAGATGCAATTCCCAACAATGGTAGCCGAGACGACCACCAGCCACTGAATCGTCGACGAATTCACAACGGTTTTGTCAGGCGCCACGTTTGTCATCGTGCCTGATGATACTGGAGGAGGAGGAGGAGGCAGGAAGGAAGGAAGGAAGGAAGGAAGGAAGGAAGGAAGGAAGGAAGGAAGGAAGGAAGGAAGAAGGGGAGAAAAGGGGGTGAGATGCGTTTCTTTTTTTTTTTTAAAAAAAAAATAATAATAATTAATTTCAATTAAAAAAAAAAAAAAAACAAATTTTTTTTTTTCAAAAAAAAAAAAAAACCCA
>Ga0157371_10005857_pt1 | contig 10274 bp, 10 predicted proteins | sample C45metaG_FD_113462 | JGI IMG/M metagenome (GOLD analysis project Ga0157371, IMG submission 113462) | Corn rhizosphere microbial communities from Kellogg Biological Station, Michigan, USA - C4-5 metaG | ecosystem: Host-associated > Plants > Roots > Rhizosphere > Soil | place: USA: Michigan...
GAAAATGTAGTACCGATCTCGGAAGTGCCTAAAGGCAACGAGGTAAGACATTTCGATGATGGTTCTCTTGTTCCTGCTCTTATAGACCTCCAGGTGTATGGTGCCGGTGGAAAACTGCTCGCGGTGTACCCTGTGGCAAAAACCTTGCTGTTGATGCATGAGCAATTTAGCGCACAGGGCACCTGCCTTTTCTTGCCCACACTTGCCACCAATACGATCGAAGTCTTTAAGAAATCAATTGATGCAGTGCGCGCCTATTGGAATGAAAAGGGCAAGGGTGTTTATGGGCTACACCTGGAAGGGCCATGGCTTAATGAATCAAAAAGGGGCGCTCATGTGAAGGAGTTGATTCATTCCCCTGGCATTGAAGAAGTGAAAGACCTTCTTGAATACGGCAAGGGTGTGATTAAAATGATCACGATAGCGCCTGAAGAATGTAGCTCCGAGGTAATAGAGCTGATCCGTTCTCATCGTATTGTCATTTCAGCAGGTCATAGTAATGCGACCTACGACGAAGCTATGTCTGCTTTTGACAAAGGGATTCCAACTATTACCCACTTGTTTAATGCGATGAGTCCCTTGCAGCACCGAAACCCGGGATTGGTTGGAGCGGCTTTTAATCACCATGCCGTTAGATCGAGCATCATACCTGATGGCTACCATGTAGATTTTGCTACCATTAGAATAGCGAAAAAGATGATGGGTGAACGCTTGTTTGCGATCACAGACGCAGTAACGGAAACGAATGAAGGTCATTACCAACATCAATTCGCGGGAGATAAATATGAATGTAATGGAGTGCTGAGCGGCTCTTCGCTGAGCATGCACAAGGCCTTCAAAAACCTGGTCAAACGTGCAGGAATAGAGGTGGGTGAGGCGCTAAGGATGTGCAGCTTATATCCAGCACAAGTAGCTGGCTGCGAAAAGGAATATGGCATAATCGCACCAGGGGCCAGGGCTGAATTCCTTGTGCTGGACAAGCAACTAGAGACAAAAGAAGTGATTAGCTCGTGAAGGGACGAAGAGAAAAGCTTTCTTTTCTTCTTTTTGCATACTGGATGAACCACATGATGGTGAACGTTGGAATAAAATCAATGCCGGGAATCAACTCCTCGATAAATGAAAATATACCGCCAAAAAAACCCTTGTTAAATCCAAACATTCTCCAGAAGATAATGGCAGAAATCGGTGCCCAGATCAATTCGCCCAAAACCGGGACAACCAAAACGGCGCTACCGACGATATCCATCGCAATACAACTGAGCAATGAAGGCAAAGGCTTTGTTTTTACAGAAGCGTCTTTTGCCTGAACGGGGAAGTACCTTGTACTTCCTCTGAACAATAGTTTCTTCATTTTTCAAATGCATTGCAGTTTTTTTCCGCAATGTATTAATGACGATTATGGTACTGTATTCGTTGTATGGCATATTTCTTTAGCAAATCCTTTGGAAATGCAAAGAAAGATCCATATTGGTACCTCGGGCTGGAGCTACAATCACTGGAAGAACATCTTCTATCCTTCAAAGCTCAAAACTACTGACTGGATCACATTCTATTCCAAACATTTCAAAGCAACAGAAATCAACGGTAGCTTCTACAAACTACCTACACAGGAGACTGTTATTGAATGGACGAAGAAAGTGCCGAAGGGCTTCCTGTTTTGTCCGAAGATGAGCCGCTTTCTCACGCACATGAAAAAGCTCAAGGACCCGGAAGAACCTCTCGAGCGCTTCTTTGGCATATTTGAACCCATGAAGCATATGATGGGCCCAGTGTTGCTGCAACTACCCGCAAGGTTTAAATTTAATTATGACAGGGCGGAACACTTATACCAGTTAATGAAAAAACATTATCTCAAATATGAGTTCGTAATGGAGGTGAGACACGACACCTGGCTGAAAGAAGACAGCCTCACTTTAATGACGAAGTATGATGTCGGGTTAGTCATTTCTCAGTCGGGCGACCGCTTTCCTTATTCAGAGATGGTTACTGCAAAAAACATTTACATCCGCTTTCATGGTCCCGGTCAATTATACGCATCATCTTATACAGACACGATGCTGAAAGATTTTGCAAGGAAGTTTACGAATTGGGAGAAAGAAGGACACGTAATCTGGGCCTTTTTCAATAACGATATTCACGGTTATGCAATTGTGGATGGCAAACGCCTGCAAAACTTACTGAAAATAAAAAGCAGCGATTGAGTCACTGCTTTTTATTAATTGTTTTCAAAGGTCATCATCTTCGTCATCATCCTCACCATCATCTGAATCAATCACAAGATCATCTTCATCTATGTCCTCTCCGTCGACATCATCCTCCAATTCTACATCGTACTCCTCTTCATCTCCGCTTAATTCATCTTCATCGCCCAGAATTAGATCATCTTCCACTTCGTCATCATCATCGTCTTCGTCTTCACCGGGTAAACTGTAGTTACCATTCACAGGGTGTACATCGGGACTGGTTGATAATGGCCGCTCTATGAAAATTCCTTGCGGAGCGCGGCCGCTTGTTTTAAATTGCTCATCCAATTCGTTTCGCTCATCCAATGCATCTTGCATATTGTGCCTTTGACTTCATAAGACAAAAAAGACGTGCCAAAAACAAGTTCAAAATAAAAAGTACAAACTCAATCGGTTATACTTAACTGTAAAACTTCTGTATTCCGGGGGTTGAGGATTTTTTTGCCAGCAAGTCACTGTACGACTCTGCAATGAATTGCTCCTTCCTGATGCAGAAAAGCTGGATGTAATCGCTACACTGTTCCTTCAACGTCTCAATGCCAATTGAACCGTCTATATCGATCGCTTCAACTTCTATAAAGCTTCCAAGCTGCTGGACCTCATCGAAGTGAAACTTCACATTATCGACGAAATAGATCTTTCGTTTCTTATCCACGACGACTTTGATTCCAAGAGCTTTTTCCAACACTTCTTTAAGATTGCTGTTAGGCTGCGGGTGATATAGTGTTACGTCTGATTGTTTGGCATCTGCCGTATTCTGCCTGTCGTAATGTATGAGTGAATTCTCGATAGATCCTTCTCTCAGTTTCAGCCGGCCGTTGGGGACATTGAAATAAGTATCCACCTGGTGGTCTGTTCCCATGAATATAGGGTTCCGATCTTTCAATTTCGACTCAAGGGCTTCAATATTGTCGCAGACGGCTTTGAACTCATAATTGATGTGCATGCTTGTTTTTGATGCAAATAACCTACTAATGGCATAATTTTTTGATACTGTGAAGAAAATTGTCTTATGAAAAGACAGACGTTCGCCGCATTGCTTGCTTGCACACTCTTTTTCACTTCCTGTGTTTCACAGAAGAAATACCAGGCAGCTTTGACCCGGGAGCAGGCACTGAACGCAAAGAATGATCAATTAGGAAACACGATCACTGATTTAAGAAACCAAATCACCAAACTCCAAACAGACAATGCGAGCCTGGTAAAACAGATTGACGATGCTATGAAGAAGGCTTCGGAAGCCACGGGGGTTGCAAATATGTCGCAAAAGCAATTGGATGCAGAGCAGAAGAGACTATGGGATCTAAGGAAATTATTACAGCAGCAAAGTGAGGCAGTCGAAAACCTACGCAAAAAGATGGCCGATGCACTAGTAGGTTTCAACTCGAATGAGCTGCAAGTGTTCGTGAAAAATGGAAGAGTGTATGTGAGTCTCCAGGAAAGTTTATTATTCCCCTCAGGCAGTGCTGTTGTAAATCCAAAAGGTAAACAGGCCCTCGGAACGCTGGCACAAGTGCTCAATACAAATCCTGATATCAATGTTGTAGTAGAAGGTCATACAGATTCAATTCCCATTCACGGTAAGTTCCAGGACAATTGGGATCTCAGTACAGCGCGGGCAAATGCCATCGCTAGGATATTAATTGATAATTACCAGGTTGATCCCACACGAATAACGGCTAGTGGAAGAAGTAAATTTGACCCCGTCGATAGCAACGATACGGCTGAAGGGCGTCAAAAAAACCGTCGCACAGAGATCATCCTTGCACCGAAGCTCGATGAACTGATGCAACTATTACAGCAAAAGCCTGCGGCTGCCTCAGCCACACAATAATTTGACTACTGACCACCCAGGGTTGTTCAAGTGCCAACACCTCAAAACGTTGATCATGGAAGACCTGTTTTCAACCTACATAGCGGTCAATAACGAGAACGTGAACTACAGGGTGGGATTTGACAACGGGAAATATGTTTTTCTATCTGAAGCCAACAACAAATACTTTCCTACTTTTTCATTTAGGAGGGAACATGACCAATGGCTCGACCAGGAGTTGTTGCCCAGCGACATTAAAGAGCAAGCCGTCAATGCACTCGATAAATATTTGCTAAGACAGCATTGATGACCGGCGGCACCTATTGAAGCGCCTGCGAAGGCAGCAAACTCTTTATATCTGTAAATCTAAAAAGGATCAGCCATACAGCAGCCGCTAAAAACCACCCGAATAGTGACGAATAGATCTTATCTCTCCGGTCAATCTTAGCAAACAAAAAGTAGAAAATAAAAGCCGCCATTCCGAAGAAAAGGCTGACAATGAAGCTTGCCCAATGAAGTTGAAAGGTGGAGTTCTTCATATCAGTAATTCACTACTTGTTCTTCAATCGTTTCTGGGATCTCCCTCCATTCGTATTGCTGGTTCCTTAGCTGTGGCACAAAGCCCGCTTCTTTGATAGCGTCTTGCATACTTTTGTAAGTAAAGCGATGTGGTGCACCGGCAGCACTCACCACGTTCTCTTCGATCATAATTGATCCAAAATCATTAGCACCTGCATGTAGGCAGACTTGCGCGGTTTGTTTACCAACCGTTAGCCAGGAAGCCTGGATGTTTTTGATATTGGGGAGCATGATCCGGCTGATAGACACCATGCGTATATACTCTTCCGGTGTTACGAGGTTATGAACGCCCCTGATCTTGGCCAACAACGTGTCCACATCCTGGAAGGTCCAGGCGATGAAGGCGAGGAAGCCTTTAGCATTCGCTGGTTTTCTTGCCTGCACTTCCCTGATCTTCACCAGGTGCTCAAAACGTTCTCTTAGTGTCTCGACGTGGCCAAACATCATCGTCGCCGAGGTGGTAATATCCAGTTTGTGCGCTTCATGCATAATTGCTAACCATTCATCGGCACCACATTTCCCTTTTGAGATAAGCCGGCGAACTCTGTCAACCAAAATTTCCGCACCTGCACCCGGCAGGGAATCCATCCCCGCTTCTTTCAATGCCATAAGAACATCACGGTGGTTGCCCTTTTCAAGTTTTGTAATATGAGCTACTTCCGGGGGACCCAGCGCATGCAGCTTGATAGTCGGAAACTCCTGCTTGATCTGCTTGAACGTATTGACATAGAAGTCCAATCCGAGTTCGGGATGGTGACCGCCCTGAAGCAACAACTGGTCACCGCCATACTTCAACGTTTCAGTGATCTTCTTCCTGTAGGTAGGCATATCGGTAATATAAGCCTCTGCATGCCCCGGTATGCGGTAGAAGTTGCAGAACTTACAGTTCGCGATACACACATTCGTGGTGTTCACGTTGCGGTCGATCTGCCAGGTAACTTTGCCATGCGGAACCTGTTTCTTGCGCAATTCGTTGGCGACGAACATAAGTTCGGTAAGCGGCGCCTGTTCGAAAAGAAACATTCCTTCTTCGATAGTAAGGAAGTCAAACGCAAGGGCCCGTTGGTACAGTTCAGGAAGATTCATACGGTCGCAAAAATACAATGTCTAAACATCACTAAAGGATGAGCGGCATCATAAGGTGGCAGCCTTATCATAATTTTAATAGATTCTTTTCATTGCAAGTACTACATGAACTATCTTGTTATTGGAAAGCTGCCAGGCACATGAAACGACTGTTTTACAGTGTATTACTGACACTAATTTGTGTTAATTCCTTCGCCCAGGAAGAGTTTGTTGAGCCTTCCAGGTTCCTTACCAAGTTTTCTTTCTTACAGATGACGGGTGGTGTCATAATTATGCGTGGTTTGTTCGACAAGTTTCCCGACACACTCAATTTCATCCTTGACACCGGTAGTGGAGGTATTTCGCTGGACTCGACCACGGTGGATTATTTTGGATTAAAGGGTACACCATCCAATCGCACGATAAGGGGTATTGGCGGCATTCGCAATGTCAGCTTTCTTAACGCGCGCAAACTTCGCTTGCCGGGACTTACTATTGACAGCCTCAACTTCCACATTAATGATTATTCAATACTGACAGCCGTTTACGGAGAGAAGATCGACGGAATCATTGGATACTCCGTGCTGAACAGGTATATAATAAAGATCGACTACGACAGTGCGCGTATAGAGTTCTGGACGAAGGGATCGTACAAGTATCCCCGCGGAGGCTATTTGCTAAAGCCCATCATTAACACAACGCCGGTTCAGCCTTTGCGTGTAAGAGATGGCAGGACGGTGAATGCCAGGTTCCTATACGACATGGGCGCCGGTCTAAACATGATGCTTTCCACTGATTTTCTAAAAGACAGCTCGCTGTTGGATAAGAAAAGAAAACTCTATGCAAAGGAGGCAGAAGGATTGGGAGGAAAGGTAGACATGGCTATGACGGTCATAAAAGAAGTGAAACTGGGACCCTATAAATTCAGAAACGTACCGATATACGTCTTCAATGATAGTTTCAACATTACCTCCTATCCTTTCCTGGCTGGGCTGGTGGGCAATGATATTCTTCGACGTTTCAATGTGATCCTCAACTACGACAGGAGGGATATTTACCTTACACCCAACTCTCACTTCAACGAGCAGTTCGACTATTCCTACACCGGGATAGAACTCTATTATGTTGACGGGAAGGTCATTATAGGCGATGTGGCTAAGGATTCGCCGGCAGAAAAAGCAGGTCTTAAAGAGGACGATATTGTGTTTGCGGTAAACAAGAACTTCAGCCAGAATCTTCAACAATATAAAGCTGCAATCCAGAACACTGGCGACCGCTTACAAATCATTATACAGCGCGACGGCAACATCATTCAGTATGAGCTGAAAGTGAAAAGCATTCTTAAAAGAAGTAAGCGCTAATAACTCTGCAGTCAATTCAATCCCTCTATATTCCTCTTTTCAGATACTTTTGCAGGCCCGGTTAGCCCCGGCATCCGGGAATCTAAATCTTTGCCAGTGGTCAATTTTGAACGTTTTAGCTTATCGAATGGATTAAAAGTGATTGTTCACCGCGACACCTCCACTCCGATGGCCGTTGTCAATGTGATGTACGATGTGGGTGCCAAGGACGAAGACCCTAACAAGACAGGCTTTGCCCACCTTTTCGAGCACCTGATGTTTGGCGGCTCCATAAACATCCCTGTTTATGACGAACCGCTGCAGATGGCCGGAGGCGAAAACAATGCTTATACAACTAACGACCTCACCAATTATTACATACAGCTTCCTGCAGAGAATTTGGAAACCGCTTTCTGGCTGGAAAGCGACAGAATGTTATCCTTAGCATTCACGGACAACAGTTTAGAAGTACAGCGTAAAGTGGTGTGCGAAGAGTTCAAAGAACACTATCTCAATAAACCTTATGGTGATGTTTGGCTCAAGCTTAGGGACCTTGCCTACGAAGTGCATCCCTATCGCTGGATGACGATTGGTAAAGAGCTATCCCATATCGAAAACGCCAGTTTGCAGGACGTGAAAGACTTCTTCTTCAAGCACTATCGTCCTGTTAATGCTATACTGGTTGTAGCCGGAAATGTTACGGTAGAACAAGTGAAAGCACTGGCGGAAAAATGGTTTGGACCTATTGAACCGGGGCAAAAGTATACGCGCAAGCTACCGGTAGAGCCAAGACAAACCCGTAGTAAAAGGCTGGAAGTATCAGCCGAAGTGCCGCTGGATGCATTTTATAAATGCTGGCACATCTACTCCCGTATGGATCATCGCTATTATGTTTCTGACCTGATCAGTGAAGTACTCGGAGGAGGCGGATCGTCGAGACTGTTTCAATCGTTGGTGAAGGAGAAGAAGCTATTTAGCAATATTGAGTGCTACCACTTTGGTACAACGGACGCAGGTTTGCTTGCCATTGAAGGAAAGTTGGTGAAAGGAGTGAAAAAAGAAGAAGCAGAAGCAGCCATCAACGAGGAGCTGGAAAAGCTGAAACTGGAAAAGATAAGCGATGCCGAGCTTCAGAAAGTCAAGAACAAGACGGAGAGCATGATTGCCTTCGAGGATATGAGCCTGATGAACCGCGCCAACAGTCTTGCTTATTACGAATTGCTGGGCGATGCTTCACTCATGAATACGGAACTTGACAGGTACAATAAGGTGACCATTGAGGATGTAAAGGATTTAAGCAACGAGATTTTTAGAGAGGAGAACGGCACTACGCTTTGGTATTTGTCGAAGAATTAAACAGTAAACTTAACAAGCAATTCGTGGAGAAAACAAAAGGAATACTCAACAGGAAGCAACCGCCGCTAATCAAGGACGCTATTGAGCTTGACCTGAAATTAAAGCCTTACGAAAAGCATACGCTGAACAACGGCGCAGACGTCTACGTGATCGATGCCGGCGCCGAAGATGTGCTCCAGGTAGAGTGGGTATTTTATGCAGGCAACTGGTTTGAAAACAAAAACCTCGTTGCCGCAAGCACCAACTTCCTCTTAAAGAACGGTACCTCCAAAAAGACAGCTTTCCAGATCAACGAGCACTTCGAATATTACGGCTCTTACCTGAACCGCAATTGCTATAATGAAACGGCCACCATCTCTCTACACTGCCTGAGCAAACACCTCGAAGTATTGCTGCCGGTGGTACGGGAAATGATCGTCGACTCGATATTCCCCGAAGAGGAGATTGGCATTTACAAACAGAACATGAAGCAGCGCCTGAATGTGAACCTGAAGAAGAGCGATTTTGTGGCAGGCCGGCTCATTGATAAATACCTCTATGGCGAAGAACACCCTTACGGTCGCTTCACGAGGTTCGAGGATTTTGACAATGTAACCAGGGAAGAAGTTCAGAATTTCTATAAACAATACTATCAAAGCGGCAAGTTTGTCGTATTCGTTGGCGGCAAGGTGCCATCCAATTTGTTCCCGTTATTAAACCAGTATTTTGGCGATCTCGATTACAAACAGGTAGATGTTGCCAACCTGGCGACCGAACCTGCTGCGGAAAAAAAGTATAGGGTAACAAATGACACGCAGGGTGTGCAGGGTGCCATTCGTATGGGAATACAGTTTCCAAATCGCCATCACCCGGACTTTCTGAAAGCACAGGTACTAAATAATGTCTTCGGTGGTTTCTTCGGATCGAGGCTGATGAGCAATATCAGGGAGGAGAAAGGTTACACCTATGGCATCTACAGCTATCTTGAAAACCACATCCAGCAGAGCGCATGGATCGTGAGCACAGAAGCAGGCAGGGATGTTTGTGAAGCGACGATTACGGAAGTCTATAAGGAGATGGATATCCTGCGCAACGAACCTGTTGACGATGAGGAGCTGTTATTAGTCCGCAATTATATGATGGGCTCTATTCTCGGCGATCTCGATGGACCCTTTCATATTATCAGCCGATGGAAGAATATCGTCCTGAATGGCCTCGAGGAAAGCTATTTCTATAACCAGATCAACACCATCAAGAACGTTTCAGCGGCCGAACTACAGGAACTCGCTAATAAGTACCTCGTCGGTGAAAACTTTTATGAACTGGTGGTGGTGTAAAGGGCAGGCCACTCCCCCTGTCCCCCTAAACGGGAGACCTAGGTTGGAGAATCATTGCGGTTTCGGTTTTTCCTTATTTGAAGATGTCTCAGAGCCGTAAAGGTCTTTAATATCCACCTTAGAGATATAGCACATTTGACTTAATGGGATTAGCACAAATCGATATCACTCTATAAATTAACCAATTATTAAACTCTTTTACAATTCACAGGCTCAACCGGCTTTACAACCCCAAATTCACCCCCCCAACAACCCCTCTTTACTCTCCAGATACTCCCACTATAAGCCCACTATACTTCATAAAAAGCCTACTCTTTATTATATCAAATAGAAGGCATGAGCGACTTCGACCTAGTAAACCCGTCGTTCTCTTTTCGAAAGGCTTCGGCGAAAAAAGACTCTCCAAACTAGGTCTCCCCTTTAGGGGGACAGGGGGAAAAACAAAAGCCCAACCATAGGGTACGGTGGGCTTTGTCATCCATCCTTGTTTGCGTCCAAATCAGCCGTTTAGTACATTCGACCCGTGCAGGTAACTTTTCAACGGATGATAGATGAACAA
>Ga0157371_10005858_pt1 | contig 10273 bp, 12 predicted proteins | sample C45metaG_FD_113462 | JGI IMG/M metagenome (GOLD analysis project Ga0157371, IMG submission 113462) | Corn rhizosphere microbial communities from Kellogg Biological Station, Michigan, USA - C4-5 metaG | ecosystem: Host-associated > Plants > Roots > Rhizosphere > Soil | place: USA: Michigan...
GACCCGCATCGTCCCGGCCCCGATCATCACTGCCTCGAAGCGCTTCCGCAGCCCCACCAGCATCGCCGTGTCGGCGTCGGAGCCAATCGGTCCCGAGCGCCCTTCGATCGTCGCCCGCCCGTCGATCGTGGCGACGAAGTTCATCCCGACCAGCGGCCGCTCCGCGGGCGCTTCCTCCCACGGCCGGTAGGTCTCCAGTTGCTCGGAGACCGAGGTCGGGCCAGGGTCTGGAAGAAGCCGCCGCATCGCCGCGAGGCTACCCCGTGGTGGCGGCTTTAGTCACTCATGCGGCAGCGCCTACTCAGGCTCGGGCATTGGGAAGAGGGCCGTTCCCGCCACGGCATGAATCGGTTTCTCGCCTGACTTGTTCATCCGTTCGGCCGCGGCGGCCTGCTCCGAGAAAACTGCCTCCAAGAGTTCGTCCATCAGGACGCTGAGCCGCGCGAATCCCTCGGAGTCGAGGAGAAGGCTCGTTCGGGTGAGATGCCGGTCAGGACGGCTGTCGAAGGTTCTCTTCTCGATCGCGGTCGTGACGCATTTGAACAGGACATCCCAGCTGTGCGCGGAGAAGGCGGCTTTGACCTGTTCCGGTAGCTGCTCCCACTCCGCCGGCGAGGCCAGCGGGCGTTCGACGGCTCTGTAGAAGTGGGCGACTGCGCCCCTGATCGATTCTTCTCCGACCAGCTCGACCAACCCGAGCTCGACGAGGGTGCGGACGTGGTAGCTGACGTTGCTGAGGTCGTGATCGAGGATCTCGGCGAGCTGGCTGGGGCTCGCGGTGCGTTCAGCCAGGATCGTCAGGCATTCGGTCCGGACCGGGTGGCTCAGGCCCTTCACCAGCTTCTCGTGAGCAGGTCTGCCGATGCCGCCGTCCGCCCTGGCCTCCTTCTTCTGCGACCAGATCGGCGGGGTGCGTAGGCGTTTGCTCATCGTCGAAATCCTCCGGTTCAAGTGCTGGGATCAATACAGAGTATCCGAGCATTCTCGTAGCGCAATTTCCCGTTTCCCTAACCCCGGCATTGGGGCTGAGCCGTAAGGATTCTCATTCTGGTCTCGGCCGTTACCTGAGGGAAGGAGGTGAAGCGGCATGACCATCAGCAAGCGCGAGCCGGTATTCCCTGCTCTGTCCACCACTAAGAGCCAGTAGGAAGCAGCGGGCGGGTCGATGCCCACCATCGGCCCGCCCGATCTGGGCTCAGCTGTAGTCGTGCCAGCCGGCGAACTCGCGGCCGGCGAACTTCTGCAGCTCGGCGACGTCCTCGGTGAAGCGGCCGCGGACCTGCTCGAAGAGGTCGTCGGGGAGGGTCGGCTTCGGGGCCGGGGGCTTCTCGGGGTCGTGGACGACCTTCTCGACCAGCCAGCGCATCGACTCGGGCAGGCGGTCGAAGTTGCGGTCGAAGGAGCGGAAGCCCGGCAGCTTGATCAGCTTCTCCATGAACTGGTATTTGTCGCCCTGCTTGGCGCTCGACTTCTCCCACTCCCGGTCGAACTGCTCGGAGGTGAAGCTCTCGTCGACGCCGGCGAAGGCGAAGGCCTTGCGCATCGTCTCCTCGCGTTCGCGCTGCAGCTCCTCCTGGGTGATGATCTCGATCTGCGAGCGGTCGAAGCGCTCGAGGTAGGGCTGCAGCTGCATCCAGTACTTGGAGCGGTTGGTGTAGGAGTTGTCGGGATTGGAGAGGACCTCGACCAGGTCGCCGGTCTCGTAGCCGGCGCCGGTGGCGTGGACCCAGTGCGAGAGGATCCGCTTGATCGGGTCGCGCACCATGTAGAGCAGGCGCGCGTCGGGGCAGTTCTGCTTGATCCGCTCGGCGGCGCCGTCGAAGCGTGGCAGGTTCGCGTAGTGCGGGGAGGACTCGCCGCGCACCTTGAAGCGGTCGTCGAAGCGGCTCGCGTACCAGTCGAGGCCGAGGTCCCAGTTCAGCTCCTCGACGAAGAAGTTGAGCTCCTTCGGCTTCGACATCTGGATTTCCGGATGCAGGCCGAGGTAGTGGTGGATGCTCGTCGTCCCGCACTTGAGCCCGCCGATGATGATGAAGTTCGGCAGCTGCGCGTGGCGTTTGCGGCGCCGCCGCCAGCGGCTCTTGCGATCGGCGGTGTACCGCTCGCGGGCACGGTCGCACATCGCCTGGTCGGCGGGGTCGGCGGCAGGGGTCTGGGTCAGCGTGTGCACGTCGGGGTCGGGCACGAGCGTGGCTAGTCTAGCTGCGATGCCGTTCGCCGATCTCGCCGACAACTTCGAAGCGTTCTTCAACCGCGCCGCCGAATTCTTCCGCCATATCTCGGAAGTTCACTGGACCACCTTTGGGATCGCGCTGCTGTGCCTGCTGGGGATGCAGCTGGCCCGCGCCTGGGCCTGGCGCAACGTTCTGCGCGCTGCCTATCCGGACCAGAAGATCGCCTTCCTGCCACTCGCCGCGGCCTACCTGGCGGGCGCCGGGATCAACGCGGTGGTGCCGGCGCACGCCGGCGACGTGACCAAGGTTTTCCTGGTCAAGCGGCAGATCCCCGACTCCTCTTATCCCGCGGTCACCTCCTCCTTCCTCGTCCAGACCGTCTTCGACACCTCGGTCGGGGTCCTCGTCCTGCTCTACGCGATCACCCAGGGCCTGTTGCCGCCGCTGCCGCAGATTCCCGACCTGCCCGCCTTCGAGATCTCCTTCTGGGCCGAGCACCCGAAGCTCTTCTTCATCGTCGTGGGGGTGACCCTGCTGGCGATCGCGATCGGGATCTTCCTGCTCGCCCACCGCGTCCGCCGCTTCTGGGCCCGCGTCCGCCAGGGCCTCGTCATCCTCACCGAGCCGCGCCGCTACCTGCGCGAGGTCGCCGCCTGGCAGGGGGTCGGCTGGGCCTTCCGCTTCGCCGCCTTCTGGTTCTTCCTCGGGGCCTTCGGGATCCACGGCTCGATCGGCAACGTGATGCTGGTGATGAGCTGCCAGGCGATCTCCAACGTCGTCCCCTTCACCCCCGGCGGGGCGGGTGCCCAGCAGGCGCTGCTGGTGGCGACCCTGAGCGGGCCGACCCGCGCCGCCGTTCTCTCCTTCTCGGTCGGCACCCAGATCGCGATGGCGGCCTGGTCGGTGGTGCTCGGCTTCATGGCGATCCTGCTCGTCTTCCGCACCACCGACTGGCGCGGCCTGATCGAGCAGGCGCAGGAGGAAGCCGACAGCGAAAAGGCCGCCGAAGCGGCGGCGCGCGCTAGGCCGTGACCGCTGCCGCGGCGAGCGGGTCGCGGCCGCCCCATTGGCCACGGCTGGCGTAGGGGCGGAAGCGGATGAAGGCGGAGTGGCGGTGGAAGGGCTGGGCCCGATCGCTGGCGACCGCGCTGCGGTGCGAGCCGCCCTGCCGGTAGGCGTAGCCCCGCATCGCCGCGGCGGTGCTCCAGACCGAGCAGGTGGAAACGAGGTTGGGAAGACGGGCGAACCCGGTCGAAGCGAGTAGGCCGGGCTCGGCGATGACGTCGGCCTCGGCCGGGGCCGAGGCGCGCAGGAAGGGGCGAAGGCGCCAGGGCATCAGGCGCCCGAGGGTGAGGACGACGACCGGCTCCGCGTCGTCCACCGGCAGCTGGCGATCGGGAAGGCCGTCGAGACCGGGCCAGGAGCCAGAGACCCGCAGCGGCGCCATCCGCACCTGCCAGCCGCCGGCCAGCTGCCGGGCGACTGGATGCGAGCCGAAGGCCTCGAGCGCGTCGTCATCGTCCCAGGCCGCGAGCAGGGCGACGGTCCCGAAGCTTGGAGCCGGGAGGCGGGTGCCGAGGGGAGCGGTGAAGACGGTCTCCGCGTAACGCAGGCCCTCGACTTCCTCGGGTCGGGGCCGCCGGGCGAGCAAGCGCAGCCCTGGTTTCGTTCCGACTTCAGCGATGTCGATCGAGAAGATCACCGAGCTTCGTCCCTCAAAGCTAACTCAATCGTCGCCGGCAGCCGCTCTTAGCTAGGAGGACCAGCCGGGGTAGCGGCCGGCTACCCGCCACTGCCAGGGCGGGCGTTCGGAGGCCGGGAAGTCGTAGTGGTTGCGACCCGGGAGGGTCTCGAGCGGGACCAGCGCCGGGTCGTCGCGCTCGAGCACTTCGGTGCCGCTCGCCGCTTCGACGTCGCCTTCGGTGATTCGGCGGGAGAGGCGCTGCCACCCCAGCGTCGGCCGGTAGAGCCAGTAGACGATTTCGACCCAGCCCTCGGAGTCGCGGTGGTCGATCAGCTCGGTAAAGACGGTGACGCGGCGGCCCGAGGCGCTCAGGTGGGGACCGGCGGCGACGGCGCAGCTTTCAGCGCGGCAGCGGCGGAAGTCGACCGGCATCAGCAGCAGGCCGGAGGGGCTGGGCAGCGCTTCCGGGCTGGGTGCCATTGCCCGCGCCAGGCGGGCGAGCGGCCAGCCGTATGCAGGCACCAGGGGGTGATGGCGGCAGGCGTCCGGCAGCCGCGGCGCGCAGGTGAGACGGCGGCCCAGGGCACCGGCGAGCTGCCGCCCCGCGTCTACTTCCCCGCCGGCTGCGATCGCCGCAACTGCGGCAGTTAGAAGCAGCGCTACGAGTGCCGCCAGCCCCGCCTGCTCGGCGCTCGCCGACCCCCGCTCGCTGTCTCGCCCGGTCATCGCCCGTGACGCTAGGGCGCCGGGGCGCACGAGTGGCGCGCAGAAAGTGCCAATTCTCCGCCGGGGGTGTCACGGTTCTGCTTACATGCAGGGAGATGGAGGGCTTCAACCTTTTTGGCGATCCCGAGGAGTTCCGCGCTCGCATGGAGGAGCTGTCGGAGCAGATGCAGTCTTCCCAGCGCGTCGCCTGGGCTGACAACGCGATCAAGCTGGCGGTCGAGATGACCGTCGCCTCGATCAGCCGCCTCGACCTGACCGGCAGCGCCGATGAGCAGGCGATGCAGGTCCGCGACGCGATCCGCGTCCTCTTCCCTGAGGCCGTGACGCTGGTGCGCGAGGCCCGCGAAGGTCTCAGCTAAAACAGCTCTAGCTGCAGGGAAATCACCGCACCGTGGCGGCTGAGGCCGCCGGCGAGCTCGACCGGGATCGCGATCAACAGCGCCGGGATCGCGAGGACGATGCTGGCGAGGGCGTCGATCCGCCGCTGCCAGGGCTTCGCCGCCGGCATTCCGGGGAGATCCCGCAAGGCCGCGAGGGCGACGTTGTGGCCGAAGGTGACGCTGTTGAGCAGGGTCTGCCAGGTGCTGGCGAGCCCGGCGAGCGGAAGCCAGCGGGGGGACTTGACGATCTGGTCGCGCTGGGCGACCAGCCGCCGCACCGCCTCGACCGTGAAGAGGTGACGGCTGCCCGGATGTAGCCCGGTCCAGCCGGCGCCGCCGAGGCCGCAGGCAAAGCTGCCGCGGTTTTCGAATCGCAGGGTGTCTTCTCGGCGCAGTGAGTCGAGCTCGCGCAACGCCGCCCCGGCGTCGCCCGGCTCGCCGACGGTCGCCAGCCCGCAGCTCTCGCAGCGCCGCACCGGCCCGTCCAGGCCGGTCTTGGTCCCGATCCAGCCGAAGAGCGGCTCACCGCAGGCGGGGCAGGGAGGGTTCTCCGGGCCGGCGCCGGCCTCAAGCGGAACGACAGGGGTGGCCTCGGTCTGCTCCATGCCTCGGATAGCGTACGCGCCGTGAACCCAGAGCAGGTCCGGGAGAGGGAGTCGCGCTGGGCACTGCCGGCGGCGCTGGCCGCGTTCGGGGCCGTCCTCTTGATCCTCCTCCAGGGCTTCGTCAGCTCGGTCAGCGGCAGCGGCGAAGCCGATGCCCTGCGCTCGGTCGACGCTCACACCGGCAACGTGACGCTGACCAGCCTGATGCCGGCGCTCGCCTTCCTGCTCTTCATGGTGCCGCTGGTCTACCTCTTCCGCGCCGTCCGCGCCCGCAGCGAGCGGGTGCAGCCGGCGATGATCGTGCTCCTGGTCGCGGCGCCGCTGCTCGTCGCCGGCGGCACCGTCCTCTACGGCCAGGCGCGCATCGAAGCGGCCGAACACTTCGTCGCCGGTGAATCGAAGCCGACGATCTCGGCCGAAGAAGTGAAGGAAAAGTGCGAAGGCGAAAAGCCTGTCGCCGAATGCGAAAAGGAAAAGCGCGAAGACGATGCCGCCACCCACGCGATCAGCGACGCCTCGCTGACGCCGCTCGCCACGGTCGTCAGCCTCGGCGGCGGCCTCCTGTTTGCGATCAGTCTCTTCTACACCTGCCTCTGGGCGATGCGGACGGGCCTGCTCAGCCGCTTCTGGGGCTCGCTGGGGATGGCGCTGGGGATCGCGATCCTGATCGGCTTCGTGATCTTCGCGATCATCTGGTTCGCCTACCTTGGCCTGCTCTTCCTCGGTCTCCTCCCCGGCGGCAAACCGCCGGCCTGGGAGGAGGGCAAGGCGGTGCCGTGGCAGACGCCAGGTGAGCGGGCGGCGGCCGAACTCGAACCGGCCGAGGACGTTGAGGCGATCGAAGAGGACGGCGCTCCCGAAGAAGGCGCCGAGAGGCGCAAGCGCAAGCAGCGCGAGTAGCGCTATCTCAGGTCTGCGCCGCGGGCGGCGCCGCCATCAACTCGACCCGGTGGCCGCCGGGAGCGATCGCCAGCGCCCGCGGCACGCCCCAGTGTTCGCGTTTCGGCTCGACCTCGAACCCAGCGGCGCGCACTCGGGCGATCGCGCCGTCGAAGTCTTCGACCACCACCGCCAGGTGCCCCGGCGAGGGCACCGTAGGTTCCGCCTCCGGCATCAGGTGCACCTGCGTCCCGTGGCGCTCGAGCCAGGTGAACTCCCGCAGCGTCGGCGGCGGCTCAACCCGCTCGAATCCGAGCAGCTCGAAGAACCCGGCACAAGCCTCGATGTCAGCAGGCGCAACCTCGATCCCGGCATGGTGGAGCACACACAAAATTTACAGAAACGTTTCAAATGCGTATGCTTTTGTCTACTACAGTCGAGCCATGGAGGCAGCGGTCGCAGAAAAGGAGGCGGGGATGAGCGAGTGGAACGACGGCCGACTTGAGGACTTGAGTGATCGGGTCGGTCGGATCGAGACGAAAATGGATGCCGGCTTCGTTCGGCTTGAGGAAAAGATGGATGCCGGATTCGCCCGAATGGATCGCAAGTTCGAAATCGTCAACGAACGCTTCGACGGCATGTATCAGCTGCTGTTCAGAACGTCCTGGGTATTGATCGTCGGGCTCCTCGGCCTGCTCGGCGTGTTGGTCGGGATCGTCGGAACGCAGCCGTAGCTCAGAACAGCAGCGACGCTAGCGCCGCGACGATCACTATGGCCGTCGACCAGGTGATCGTCTCGGCGACTATGCGGTTGTCGAGGCCGTAGGCGTGGGAGACGACGAGGGCGTTGATGCCGGTTGGCATTGCTGACATCAGGCGGTAGGCGGAGGGGAGCTCGATAAAGGGTGCCGCCAGGAGCATGAGGAGGGCGGGGGCGAGGGCTAGGCGGCTGAGGGTGGCGACGGCGACGGGAGCCGTGATCGGCGGCGGCAGCGGCAGTTCGCCCTGCTCTGCCCCCTCGGCCAGGGTGGCGCCGACGGCGAAGAAGCCGAGCGGGAGGATCGCCACCGCGAGCACCTGCGAGGCGTCGACGAGAATGGCGGGCGCCAACACAGAGGGCGCGAGCAAGCCCAGCACCGCTGCGTAGAGCGGCGGGTTGCGGGTGAAGAAGGTCCGGGCCCGCGCGCCCATCCCTTCGCCCGCTTTCGTGCCGAAGGCGGCGCCCACCCCGAAGGCGCCGAACATCAGCGTCGGTCCGCCGACGAGGACGTCGAAGAGGACGCCGGTCGAGAGGTGGTCGCGGCCGAGCAGGGCCACGGTCAGCGGATAGCCGAGGTAGGTCGTGTTGGCGACGATCGCCGCGCAGATCACGGCGCCGGTCTTCGGTGCGCTCAGGTGCAGCAGCTTCGAGGCGACGAGCCAGGTCGCGGTCCCGACCAGCGCCATATTGACCAGGGCGATCCCGATCCCGACTGCGTTGTCAACGCTGATCGAGGAGGCCGCCAGGTTGAAGAAGATCACCGGCGGCACCAGCACGTAGAGCATCACCAGCAACAGCCGCCGCGCCACGGCCACTGCTTCCCGCGGCCGCCGACGCTCGGACTCGACCCCGACCGCCGTGCCGGCGACCATCAGGACGAGAGTGAGGAGGACCCCCATCGGGGGTTCTTACCCGATCAGAACAGCGCGCTGCCGGCGTGGCTGGCGAACTCCACCAGCGGCTGGGGGATGATCCCGAAGAAGACCGTTACTGCCGCGGCGAGGACAGCGGGGCCGACGAGGTACCAGCGGCGGCCGGCCTCGGGGTCGACCGGGTCGGCCTCGGGGGAGGCGCCGGCGATCGCCGGGGTGCCGCCGGGCACCGTCTCGCGCTCGGGCCGCATCCACATCGCCGCCACCACCCGCAGGTAGTAGGCGAGCGAGATCATCGTGCCGACGGCGATGAAGACCGCAAGCCAGGTGTAGTCGCCTTCGACCAGGGCCTCGATCAGGTAGAGCTTGCCGATGAAGCCCGCCGTCGCCGGCAGCCCGGCCAGGGCCAGCATCGAGATCGTCAGCGGCCAGGCCAGCGCCGGCCGCTCGGTGCCGAGGCCGCGGACCGCGCGGATGTCGTCGCCGTAGGCGGTCTCGCGCTCGCGGGCGACGATCACCGCGAAGGCGGCGAGGTTCATGAAGGCGTAGGCGGCGAGGTAGAAGACCAGCGAGTTCACGCCTTGCGAGGAGGCGACGACGATGCCGCCGAGCATGTAGCCGGCCTGGGCGACGCCGGACCAGCCCATCAGCCGCTTCAGCGAGTCCTGGCCGAGGGCGCCGACGTTGCCGACGACGATCGAGATCGCCGCCAGGGCCGCCAGCGCCGGCTGCCAGGAGTCGAGCTGCGAGCCGAGGGCGACGTCGAAGAAGCGGAGGAAGACAGCGAAGGCCGCGGCCTTGGTCGCCACCGCCATGAAGGAGGTGATCGGGGTCGGCGCGCCCTGGTAGACGTCGGGCGTCCACTGGTGGAAGGGCGCGATCGAGGTCTTGAAGGCGAGGCCGACTGCCGCCATCGCGATCCCGATCAGGATCAGCGGGTCGCCGTCGAGGCCGTTGTGGGCGATTCCGGCGGCGATCCCCTGGAACCCCGTCGAGCCGGTGCCGCCGTAGAGGAAGGCCATCCCGTAGAGCAGCGTCGCCGAGCCGATCGAGCCGACGATCAGGTACTTCAGCCCCGACTCGAGCGAGCCCTCGCGCCGCAGGTTGGTGGCGCAGAGGATGTAGAGCGGGATCGAGAGCGTCTCCAGGGCGACGAAGAAGGTGACCAGGTTGGTCGCCTGCGAGAGCAGCACCATTCCCAGCACCGAGCCCAGCAAGAGCGAGTGGTACTCGCCCGAGCCCGCTTCCTCGGTGGCGCGCTCGCCGACCGAGAGGACGACGCAGAAGGCAGCCATCATCACCGCGATCAGCGAGATCGAGATCGCCAGGTCGTCGAGGCGCAGCGCCCCGGTGATCAGGTTCTTCGATTCGTCCCACTGCCAGATCAGCAGGCCCGCGGTGACGCCGAGGGTGACCAGCGTCAGCAGCGGCGCGGTGCGCTTGAACGGCTTGAAGACGCCGCTCAGTAGGACGACGCAGATGCCGACCGTGAGAGCGATCAGCGGCGAGATGCCGGCGTAGTCGATATGCGGCTCGTTGAAGTTCATCCCTTTTATTCCTACTTCTCCGCCAGCTTCGAGTTCGGCGCCGAGCCCCCGGTCACTTTGGCGACGGTCTGCTGCACGCTCGGGTCGGTTCGCTTGAGGATCAGCTGCGGGTAGAGCGAGAGCGCCAGGATGCAGAGGACCAGCGGCGCCAGGACCAGCGCGTCGCGCCAGCCGATCTCGCGTGAGAGCAGCCCCTGATTCTGTACTGATGGGGGGCGGTTGTGCATCGTCCCCTGGTAGAGGCGCAGGGCGTAGTAGGCCGACATCGCGACGCCGCTGATCGCGATGAAGGCGAAGACGATCTTCGCCTGGAAGAGGCCGTTGAGGATGTAGAACTCGCCGATGAAGTTGGAGGAGCCCGGCATCGCCAGGGTCGCCAGGGCGACGATCAGGAACAGCGCCGCCAGGACCGGCGCCCGCAGCGCCATCCCGCCCATCTCGCGGATGTCTTCGGTCCCGGTCCGCTCGAGCAGGATCGCGACGATGATGAAGATCGGCGCGACGACGAGGCCGTGGTTGACCATCTGCAGGACCGCCCCATCCGACCCGTCGGCGCGCAGGGCGAAGATCCCGGCGGTGATGAAGCCCAGCTGGGCGACCGAGGAGTAGCCGGCGATCAGCCGCACGTTGGTCTGGGTGAAGGCCA
>Ga0157371_10005859_pt1 | contig 10269 bp, 6 predicted proteins | sample C45metaG_FD_113462 | JGI IMG/M metagenome (GOLD analysis project Ga0157371, IMG submission 113462) | Corn rhizosphere microbial communities from Kellogg Biological Station, Michigan, USA - C4-5 metaG | ecosystem: Host-associated > Plants > Roots > Rhizosphere > Soil | place: USA: Michigan...
CTCTGGGTTGGCCTCGGACTCTGCGCGTTCTACATCGCGCTCGTCTGGATCAACACCCTGCTCGGCTTTCTGCTCACGCCGCTCTTCATCCTGCCGACAACGCGGCTCATGGATACCCTCAACAAGAGGAAGGCGCGCAAGCGTGAATGACGGGGCGGATCGCCGCGCCGCTGTGATCTCAGGGAGGGACGCGTGCCGCGGGCGTGCGTCCCTCCCCTGTTTGGTGCGAGTGATCCTGCCGGCAGCGCTCGCGCTGCTGCTGGTCTGTTCGCACGGGTCGGCGGCACAACCCGCTCCCCGCCCCTTCCTGCGCTGGCGCACCGTGGAGACGCCGCACTTCGTCATCCACTTCCCGGACGCCTATCGCGACTGGTCGCTCTCCCTCGCCCGACGCATCGAGGGAGTTCGCAGCCAGGTCACGGCGGTCGTCGGTTTCTCGCCCGCGCAGCGCGTCCACATCGTGGTCGACGACCCCACCAACGACGCCAACGGATACGCGTTCCCGGCGCTCGACGCGCCGACCATCGTGCTCTGGCCGACGCCGCCCGATCCGCGCTCGGAGATCGGCAATGCGCGCGTGTGGCAGGAGATGCTCGCCACCCACGAGTTCGCGCACGTCGCGCACCTCACGCGGCCGTCGCGCAATCGCTGGAAGCGTTTCCTCTGGTCGCTCTCCCCCGTGCCACTCGGTCCCATCACCACCTCGGCGCCACGTTGGGTGATGGAGGGATACGCGACGTACGTCGAGGGCAAGGTCACCGGCAGCGGCCGGCCCAACAACGCGTGGCGCGCCGCGATCCTTCGACAGTTCGCCATCGAGGGCAAGCTTCCGGATTACGCCACGATCAACGCCACCGGTGGCTGGGAGACGGGCAGCTTCGCCTACCTCGCGGGCTCGGCGTACCTCGAGTGGCTCGCGCGTCGCGGGGGCGACTCGAGCCTCGTCGCCCTCTGGCGCCGAAGCACGGCCGTCGCCGATCGCTCCTTCGATGCCGCCTTCCGCGGCGTGTACGGTGACTCGCCGGCCGACCTCTACGCCCGCTTCGTCGCCGAGCTCACCGCCGACGCGGTGACGCTCGACCGGGCGCTCGCCTCGCGCGGGGTCGTCGCCGGAACGCTCGTCCAACGGCTCGCCCGCACGCCCAGCGATCCCGCCGTGTCGCCGGATGGGCGCTATCTCGCCATCACCGTGCGGAGAACCGATGCGCCGAGCGAGCTGGTCGTGTGGAAGACGGCGGAGGAGCCGGACTCCACGCTGGCGCGGCGGCGCGCGCGAGCCCAGGCGCGTGATCCCGAGGACGTACTCGACCGCCAGTTCTACCCGGCACCGAAGTCTCCCGTCATCACGCTCGTCGCGCCCGACGGCGCACCCTTCGAGCAGCCACGCTGGCTGGGCGATGCGCGCCGGCTTCTCACCGTTCGCCGCACCCCGCGCGCGGATGGAACCATCCGTGGTGACGTCTACATCTGGAACGCCGAGAACGGCGATCTCCACCAGGTCACGCACGGCGCCGGTATCCAGGACGCCGACCCGTCGCCGGACGGACGGTGGGCGGCAGCTACGCGCTGCGACCGCGGATGGTGCGACCTCGTTCGCGTGGATCTCGCTACTGGCGCGCTGCGCGTGCTTCGCGCGGGGAGCGTCACGCGCAACTACTATCGCCCTCGCATCGCGCCCGGCGGACGGAACATCCTCGTCGGCGAACAGCTCGGCGATCGCTGGCGGATCGCGCTCGTCTCGCCCGCCACGAACGAGCTGCGCTACGCCGATCCGGACGACGGCGTGACGCGATACGATGCCACGTTCGCAAAGGATGGCCGCACCATCATCGCGACGAGCGAGGAAGGCGGCATTCCCAACCTCGTGCGCATCGATTCCTCCGGACAGGTCACGCGTCTCACTGCGGTCACCGGCGCTGCTGTCGGTGCGGACGTCGCGCCCGACGGCGCGATCTGGTTCCTCTCGCTGTACGCTCGCGGCTACGACCTGCGTCGTCTCACCGACAGCACGCCTTCGCCGTCCCTCGCGTCGCTCGACATCACCGTCCCGGACAGCGCATCGCCGATCGTGCCCCCGCGGCTGGTTCGCACGCTCGCTGATTCCTCGCGCCGTCCGGCGGTGGCCGCCACTGGCCCCGAGCATGGATACGGGTTCGGGCCTTCACGCGTGCGATGGTTTCCGGGTGCATCGGGCGGAATCGGGGGCAGCTCCGTGGAGCTCGGACTCTTCCGGAGCGACCCGGTTGGTCGCCTCGGTGTGATGTTGCTCGGCGTCGCCGGCTCGCCGGCACTGCCGCATGGGGGAGCGTTCGTCATCACGTCGAACGCGTCCCGCACCGTGCTCTCGGCCAGCGGCTGGATGTCCCATGAATCGCCATCGCGCGTGTTCGGCCCTGCCCTCGCGGAAGGACTCGATCTGTCGCGCGGTGGCGGCGCGCTGCGCGCCGAACGGACGCACGTCGGCGACGCATGGGACGCGAGCGCGTCGCTGTCCGCCCTCGGGGAATGGCAAGACGCCACCGTCGTCGGCGAATCGACGCGTGGCGCCGCCATCGGGCTGCTCAGCGCGTCCGCTCGGCAGCGCAGCAACGAATCACGCTTCGAGGAACGGTTCGCGATCATGGGTGAAGCCGGGGGCGTCGACAGCGGCAGCTACCTGCGCCATCGCGGCGAGTTCGTCTTCGGCACGGCAACCGGCCCGCAACCGCTCGCCACTTTCCGCGCCTCGTTCGGCAACGTCAGCGGCGACGGTTCTCGAGGACAACGGTTCGTGCTCGGAGGATTACCCTCGCCGCTCATCGATTCGCTGTACGACGCGCGGCGCGTGAGTCTCGCCGCGTATCCCGTGGCGAGCCTGTCGGGCAACAGCTTCACGGCGTATCGCGTCGGACTGCCAGTCTCCTCGCTCGAGCTGTTCTACGCCGGCGGCACCACCGATCTGTTCCGACACCAGCTGCGTGAGTACGGCGCCGAGATGCGTCAGGAGGTGCCGGCGATCGCCGCGCTCGGCACGCCGGATGTCACCTTCATGGCGGGTGTGGCGCGCGCCGTGGACGAGCCGAAGAAGGGCGACTGGCAGTTCTACCTGACGCTGCGACTTCGTCCCTGACGCGCGCCGCGCCTCACGGCGCGTAGAGCGGCGTGAGGTCCACGTAGATGCGGCATTCCTTCGCCTGCGGCTTTCCTGCTGCGGATGCGGTGGACGCGAGGCGGAAGATCGTCGTGGCCGGCACCGTCACCGTGCGCCCGTCGTGCCGGAGGTACGTCACCTCGGCCTCGAGGACCAGCGTTCCGCCGTCCAGCCATTGCCCCGTGGAAGTGTGGGAGAGCGACTCGAAGCCGCTGAAGAACTGCGCGATCGCCGCAGTGATCGCCTCGCGACCGGCGGTGCGCGGCCAGTTGCCGAACTGCACCCATCCGTCGGACGCGAACGCGGCGGCGAATCCCGCCGCATCCTTGCGATCGACGTGATTGGCGTAGAGCTCGTCCGCCCAGCGCATCACCTGCTCCCGCGTCAGCTTCGCGTCGGCTGTCAGCATTGATATTCCGTGATGAAGATGGTTCCGACAGGCATGACTAGCGTACCTGTCGCATGTTGGCTGCATAAAGATGCCAGCGGCGCTGTGCCGCGGAAGCACCTGGCACGTCGACCCGCCGGAGCGTGTACGTGCCCGTGAATCGCTGTGCCGTGCCGTTGCGGAGCCTCGAAGACACGTCGACCGGCACGGTGACGAATCGCGAGCCCGCTGCTCCCTCTTCCCGCGAGACGGCGCCCACCTTTGCATCCACGGTTTCGGTGGAGTCGAACCCCGCCTCGAACTGGGCGTAGCTCCGCCCACCCACCTGCCCGCTCTCCTGCCACATGCGGTAGGCGCGCATGAAGTCATGCGCGCGAATGGCGGCGTAGTAGTCGCGCACGACGGCAACCGGATCTCCCGGCGATTCCACGGTCGGCGCCGCCGACGCACGCGGCTCGGGAGCCGTGGCCTTTGGCGCCGGCGGCACGCTGCGAGCGACCGGCGTCTCGGCGCGCGGCGCCTTCACGGCGCCCGGTGCATACGGCACCTCGCGCGTAACGGTGGTATCCGATTCCACGTGCACCTGCGCGCTGTCGGTCCGTCGCGCGTCCCGACCGCCGCATGCGACCGCGAACAGCAGGACCGCGGTCGCTGCCGCAAATGCGCGAGCGTTCTTCATGAGAGCATGGGGGCGCCGACGGTCGTGAGGAAGTCTTCCCACTCACCCAGCACGAGCGTGTCGAGCAGCCCGGCGGCTTCCGTGAACCGTGCGCCGGGCGCTGCTTCCCTCTCGAGTGCATCGAGCGTCTCACTGCGCACGCGCTGGTAGTACTCACGCGTCATCTCGCCCGCGCCGTCGATCTCCGCGCCGTGACGGATCCACTGCCACAGCTGCGAGCGCGAGATCTCGGCGGTCGCGGCGTCCTCCATCAGGTTGTGGATCGCCGCTGCGCCATTGCCGAGGAGCCACGAGTTCAGGTAGCGAACGGCGACGTCCACGTTCATTCGCACGCCGCCGTCCGTCACCATGCCGCCTGGCACGGTTGGGTCGATGAGCTGGTCGGCGGCCACCTGCACCTCGTCGCGCCGCACCGACTTCTGGTGTGGCGCTTCGCCGAGCACGCGGTCGAACGCCTCGCGGGCAACCGGCACCAGGTCCGGATGGGCGACCCAGGTTCCGTCGAAGCCGGCGCGACTCTCGCGCTCCTTGTCCTCCCGTACACGCGCGATTGCGCGCGCATTCACCTCCGCGTCGCGGCGGCTCGGGATGAAGGCCGCCATCCCGCCGATGGCGTGCGCGCCGTGCCGATGACAGACCTGCACCAGGCGTTCCGCATAGGCGCGCATGAACGGCACCGTCATGGTGAGCTGCGCGCGGTCCGGCAGCACCTTGTCGGCATGATCGCGAAAGGTCTTGATGAAGCTGAAGAGGTAGTCCCAGCGTCCTGCGTTGAGCCCCGACGCATGCTCGCGGAGCTCGAAGAGGATCTTCTCCATCTCGAACGCGGCGGGCAGCGTCTCGATCAGCACGGTCGCGCGAATCGTCCCGCGCGCGAGGCCCAGCGCATCCTGCGCGAAGTTGAAGACCTCGTTCCAGAGGCGCGCCTCGAGGTGATGCTCGAGCTTCGGCAGGTAGAAGTACGGGCCGGTGCCGCGCGCGAGCAGTTCCTTCGCGTTGTGAAAGAAGTACAGCCCGAAGTCAGCGAGGCTCGCCGAGAGTGGGGCACCGTCCACCTCCAGGTGACGCTCGACGAGATGCCAGCCACGCGGCCGGACGACCAGCGTCGCGGTCGTGTCGTGGAGCCGGTACGCTTTGCCACCGAGATCCATGGAAAGTGTCCGACGCACGGCGTCCCGCAGGTTGCGTTGCCCGGCCACGATGTTCTCCCACGTGGGCGAGCACGAGTCCTCGAGATCGGCCATGAAGACCTTCGCGCCGGAGTTGAGGGCGTTGATCATCATCTTCCGCTCGACCGGACCGGTGATCTCCACGCGGCGGTCCTGCAGGTCGGCGGGCGCGGGTGCCACCTGCCAGTCGGAGCGCTGCGAAGCGTCGAGCGAGGGGAAATCCAGCGACGTGCCCACGGGGTGGGACGCCAGCGTTGCACGATGCGCCTCGCGCGCCTCGAGGAGCTCGCATCGGCGCCCGTCGAACGCCCGGTGCAGTCGCGCGAGGAAATCGAGCGCTGGCGGTGTCAGGATATCCGCCGCCGATGACCGGGCCCGGTCGATCGATGCGGCAACGGAGGATGGGATCGCGTCGGACATGTCGAGTCGGAATGCGGGTAGCGCCCTTTGGCGCTTCGCAACCTATATTAGCGCGCGGTACAGCCGGACCCGACACCCGACCTGATCGGCGCACCCGGTCAGCCTACGCCCGTCCGGCGCCCCGACCGGACGCCCACAGGAGGATGGAGATGATGCTTCACCGTGTGACACGGTACGCGCTTGCGCTCGCATTGTTCGGACTACCGGCCGCGGCCGGGGCACAGGCGTTCGGCTTGAACGAGATCGGATCGTGCGCGCTCGCGCGCGGCTTCGCCACGACGTCGCTCCCCTGCGACGACGCCTCGAGCATCTACTGGAATCCCGGCGCCATGACTGGTCACCGTGGCTTCTCGCTCTACGGCGGCGCCGCGGTCATCAAGATCGGCGGTGACTTCACGCAGGACACCACCCATCGTGTCTACTCGGGTGACGTGCCGACCGCCGTCGTCCCGCACGTGTTCCTCAACTACCGCGGTGCCGGGCACCTGGCCTACGGACTCGGTGTCTACGTCCCGTACGGCCTCACGTCGCAGTGGAGCGACAGCTTCCCCGGCCGCTTCGCCGCCAAGAAGGCCTCGCTCCAGACGATCTACTTCCAGCCGAACATCGCCTACGCCATCAACGACCGCTGGTCGGTGGGCGGCGGCCCGATCATCGGCCACTCTACCGTGGAGCTGATTCAGGGCGTGGATCTTTCCACCGTGGGCGTGCCGGGCCAGCCGATCACCTTCGGTCAGCTCGGTATCGCCAAGCGCACCGAGTTCGCACGCGCGAGACTCAAGGGGTCGGCCATGGCCTACGGCTTCACGCTTGGCGTGCAGGGCAAGCTGACGCCCAACTGGCAGATGGGAGCGCGTCTCCTCTCCCAGGTCAGCTTCAACTACGACAACGCCGACGCGACCTTTACCCAGGTCAGCACCGGCCTCACGCTCGCCGCCGGCAACCCGCTCGGCGCGCCCGCGCTCACTCCGGTGGATGCGCTCGTGCAGGGACAGTTCACGGGAACGGGCGCGCTCACGCCGCAAAAGGTCCAGACCCAGATCCGGCACCCTGCCCAGGTCCAGGCTGGCTTCGCCTACACCGGGTTCGAGCGCACCACCCTCAGCCTCGATTACTCGTACGTCGGCTGGAAGTCCTTCGGCACGCTGCCCGTCAACTTCCAGGGCGCGGCCCCCTCGAAGGTGCTCGTGGAGGAGTACAACAACACCTCCGGCATCCGGTTCGGCGCCGAGCATCGCCTGCTGAACGGCGCAGCGCTCCGCGCGGGCCTCGCCGCCAATGCGTCGGCTGCGCCCGAGCAGACGGTCACCCCACTCCTCCCGGAGCAGGACCGCGGCTTCGGCATGCTCGGTGGCGGGCTCCCGATCTCGCACGGCGTCACGCTCGATGCCGCCTACGCCCACGTGTTCACCTCCGGCCGCCGCGGTCGCATCGACGAGCGCCCCGTGGGGTCCACGGACGCGCAGGCCGTCGCGCTCAACAGCGGGTTCTACTCGCTGAACGCGAACATCTTCTCGCTCAGCCTCAAGGCCAACTTCTAACTCCACGCCCGGAGACTTCAGGATGTTTCGACTGACTCAGCTCGGCCGCGTGGCGGCCCTCGGCGCCATCGTGGCGCTCGCGGCCTGCAGCGGCAACAAGGAAGTGCTCGGACCCGACAGCCCACCGGGAGGCGACATCTTCCGGAGCTATGTCGCGCTCGGCAACAGCATCACGGCCGGCTTCCAGAGCAACGGTATCAACGACTCCACGCAGCGGCAGAGCTACGCCCTCCTGCTCGCGAAGCAGATGGGCACGCAGTACCACTACGCATCCCTCGCCGGCCGTGGCTGCACGCCGCCCATCGCCAACGGGCTCACCGGCGCGCTCGTGGCCAACGCCCCCGCCGGCACCTGCGATTTGCGCGCGGCCACCTCGGTGACGGATGTGCTGAACAACGTGGCGGTGCCGGGCGCGCGCGTGCTCGATCCCACGAGCGCCTCGAGCGTGGCCTCCAACGCCCTCACCACCTTCATCCTCGGCGGCAAGACGCAGGTCCAGAAGGCGCTGGACGCTCAGCCCACCTTCGCCACCATCTGGATCGGGAACAACGACGTCCTCCAGCCGGCGCTCTCGGGGCTCTTCCAGCCCATCGTCAGCACGCAGACCCAGTTCCAGACGGCGTACGACGCGATGATCAGCCAGCTGCTGGCCGGCGCGCCGGACCTCAAGGGCGTACTCATCGGTGTCGCCAAGGCGCAGTTCCTCCCGTCGTTCACCACCGGCGCGCTCCTTTTCGCCACTCCTGCAGCCCAGGGAGCCATCAACGCCGCGACGGGCAAGACCGTGCTGATCGATCCGGGCTGCAATAACTCGACGTCGCTGATCAACGTGGTGTCCATCATTCCCGCCATCAAGGCGGGCACGCACCCGGCAGTGATCGCGTGCGCCAAGGGTCTCTACCCAGCGCCGGTTGGCGACGTGTACGTCCTCGACCCCGCCGAGCAGACCACCCTGAACACGGCCATCGACGCCTACAACAGCTACATCTCCACCAAGGCGACTTCGATCGGGTTCGCCTACTACGACCCCAACACGCTGTTCGCCGCCCAGAAGGCGAGCGGCGCCATTCCGCCCTTCCCGAACTTCGCGAGCACGACCGCGACCTACGGCACCCTCATCTCGCTCGATGGTGTGCACCCGACCGGGGCAGCGCACCGTCTCATCGCCAACGACCTCATCGCGGTCATCAACGCCAAGTACCTCACGACGCTCGCTCCGGTCCCCTGAGGACTGGCCTCTGAGGCGACGCCGAGGCGTCGCCTCAGACTGGCGAAGTGGCAGCACAAATCAAGGAGCGGGGCGGCGCGTGATGCGCCGCCCCGCTCTTCGTTCTGCCCTCGAGGTCGAGCCGGCGATCGCCTTGCGCCGCCTCCGATGACCGCTTTCACCGAGCCACTCACGGGATCTTTCTAGCCGGTGATGCCGGGGGATCTCAAGGTCCGAGGCTCGTTCGCATCTCGATGAGCGCCTCAGGATTCCCCCCGGAACAACCAGCCGTAATATTTGTGATCGTTGGCGAAGCTGCTGGAAACACTGATCTTGCGCTGTAGCTCATCCAGTACTTCATCAACTCTTTCCCAACACTCCCGGAGCCGGCGCAGTCGCGACGACTGACCGTCTGGAGATGGGGCACCGACGACGATCAGCGGTACGGACCGCTGCTTCCGCCACCAGACTGCCCACCCCGCCCGCCCGACGATCCGCCCCGACGACGGCGTCTGCTGGTCTTCCCTGCAGGCGCTCCCGAGGCTCCTCCTTCCGACCGCGCCGCCGAAGTGGCAGGAGCACCGGCGCGAGAAGGAGCGCCGCTCCGGGCATTCGTCGACGAGCCGCTCGAGGCCGACCCGCTGCGCGAACGTGCCCCGCTACGCGCCTGTCCGCCCGTCTGCTGGGCCGCCTTCCGGTCCGCCTTCTCCCTGGCCCGCTTCCGTTCCTCGGCCTTCCGGGCGCGGATCTCGGCGATCCGCTCGGCGATCGGGATCTCGAACCGCTGCTGCGGCTTGCTGGCGTAGTCGAAACCGGGGACCATCACGCGCGGCAGTCGCTTGCCGATGGCACGCTCGATCGCCTGGAGGTCTCGCTCTTCCTCCGGCGAGACGAGCGTGAACGCGTCCCCGGTGGCGTCCGCTCGCGCAGTCCGGCCCACCCGGTGGATGTAGTCCTCCGGAAGGTGAGGGACGTCGAAGTTCACCACGTGCTCCAGCTGCTCCACGTCGATGCCTCGCGCCACGATGTCCGTGGCCACCAGGCAGCGGAAGCGGCCCGTCTTGAAGCCGTCGAGGGCATCCGTCCGCTGGGCCTGCGAGCGGTTGCCATGGATCTTGGCGTTGGCGATCCCCTGGCTGGTGAGGTAATCGGCCAGCCGGTTCGCCCGGTGCTTCGTCCGCGTGAACACGATCACGTTGCCCACGTCCCCGCGCCGGAGCAGCTCCACGAACAGCGAGGGCTTCAGCTCTTCCCGTACCGGATAGAGCGCCTGCCGGATGCCCACGGCCGGAGCGGCCTTCCGCTCCAGGTTGATCGTGGCCGGGTCCTTCAGCAGCTCCCGGGTGAGCGCCACGATGGGCGCCGGCATCGTGGCCGAGAAGAACAGGGTCTGTCGCTTGGCCGGAAGGTGCTTCAGGACGCGCTTGATGTCGGGCAGGAACCCCATGTCGAGCATGCGGTCCGCCTCGTCCAGCACCAGCACCTCGAGGCCGTCGAGCTTGGCGTACGGCTGCTTGAAGTGATCGAGCAGGCGGCCCGGCGTCGCGACGATCACGTCGACGCCACTGCGGAAGGCGTGCTCCTGCGGGCCCATCCCCACCCCGCCGAAGACGGCGGCACCGGAGAGCGGCGTATGCACGGCCAGCTCCTTCAGGTGCTCCTCGATCTGGGCGGCCAGCTCTCGTGTCGGCGTCAGGATCAGCGCGCGGGTAGTCCCGCGCGGCTTGTCCATCAG
>Ga0157371_10005860_pt1 | contig 10268 bp, 4 predicted proteins | sample C45metaG_FD_113462 | JGI IMG/M metagenome (GOLD analysis project Ga0157371, IMG submission 113462) | Corn rhizosphere microbial communities from Kellogg Biological Station, Michigan, USA - C4-5 metaG | ecosystem: Host-associated > Plants > Roots > Rhizosphere > Soil | place: USA: Michigan...
CAGGTAGTACAGGTCCGAATGCACGGCGCGCTGCACGTCCGGATCGCCGTCGACCACGATGTCGGACTTCCACAACTCGTGCCAGGCGGCCTGGTGTTCGGCGAGCAGCGCGGCGAAGCCCTTCTGGCGCGCGGCCTTGGCCAGCGCCACATCGTCGCGGGCGTCGCCGCCCCAGGCCTGCCGCGACGCGGCGACGTACTTGGTGAAGACGTAGGTCTTGCCCTTCTGCACTTTGGCGGTGAGGTTGAGCGACAGCTTGTACGGGCCTTTTTCCAGCTTCGCGCTTTCGATCGCGAGGCCGGGCGGCAGCCCGATCGCTGCCGCCTCGGCCATCGTCAGGCCGTGTTCGGCGCGGCCGTCCAGCCTCAGCGTCAGTTCCTCGGTGTCGCCGTCGCTGGCCAGCACGCGGGTGTAGCCGGGGTACCACACGGCGGCGCGGTCGGGCGTCGGCACCGGCTTGTTGTCCAGCGTCTGGCCGCTGGCGATCACCGCGGCGATCATCTCGTCGCCGGTCATCGTCGCGATCGGGAAACGGGGCTCGTGCTCCGACCACAGCCGGATCGGAAAGGTCAGCTGCACGCTGCCGTCGAACTGCGGCGTGATGGAAAGCTGCGTCGCCGCCAGGTGGTTCGAGGCCTGGCTGACGAACGTGGTGACCTTGATGTCGGTCGACTTGTTCGCGTACGCGAAACGGTAGCTGGTCGACAGCGTGCCGTCGTGCATGTCCAGCGTCTGCGCATAGTCGACGAAGATCTTCTTGTCGACCCGGGTCGAATTGAGCCAGCCGCCGCCGGGGTTGTAGTCGATCTCGCTCCAGCCGGGGATCGCGGCGGGGCGCGCGATGTCGCCCGGCTTGTAATCCATGAACGCGACCATGTACGCACGGTTGCCCTCGGTGCCGCGCACCGAGGTCATCGTGGAGAAATAGCCGTTGGCCAGGTAGCTGGGGAAATACGTGCCGAAATTGTCCGCCGTGCCGGTGAGCAGGAAGCTGGGGTCGGTGGCGGCACGGGAGCCGGTGCTGGCCAGCAGCAGGCCGAGCGCGATGACGGGAAGCAGCTGGTGGCGTAGCGAAATCATCTCTGCATGGCTCCTCGGGTCAGGGCGCAGGGCGGTAGTGGGCATGCAGGTCGACCAACGCTCGCGGCGAACCTTGCGGCAAGCAACTCCTGGCGGCCGGGACTCATGGCAGCGCTTCCCCCGGCGAGACGACAACGACGGCAGCGCGGTCGGTTTCGCGCTTGAAGAAGAACAGCGTGATCAGGATCAGCGTCATCGGCAGCAGCGAGAAATAGAACGCGTGGATGCCGTCGAAGCTGGCGAACACGCGCGCCGTGATGTACGAGCCCATGGTGCCGCCCAAGGCGGAGAACACCACGATCAGGCCGGTCATCGCTGCATGCATCGGCTTGGGCAACGAACTGAGCGCGACCGAATTGATCACCGGGTAGATCGGTGCCATCAGCAGGCCGATCAGCGGGATCAGGTAAGCCGCCATCGGCGCGTTCAACCAGCTCACATGCGGTTGCGCCACGACACCGCGCGCCAGCGGCAGCACGAGCACCACCAGCACGCCCATCCCCACCACGCAAATATTGAGCAGCGTGTGCCAGCGCACGCGCTTGAGCACGATGCCGGCGCCGAGGCGGCCCAGTGCGGTCATGCCGGCGAGGATGCTGGCGAACTGGATGCTCATCGCGTTCGGCAGCTTCAGGATCTCGTTGTTGAAGGTGGGCAGCCAGGTGCCGAAACTCTGTTCGATCAGGACGTACAGGAAGGCCGAGGCGAGGAAGACATAAACCAGCGGTCGCACGAACAGCCGCAGCATTTCCATCAGCGAATCGGCGAACGAATTGTTGTGTCCGTGCGCGTGTGCCTGGCTTTCGTCGAGCCGGCTGCCGGCCAGCAGCACGATCACCAGCGCACACGCGCCGGCCAGCAGCCAGTACACGTGGATCCAGTCCGGGTTGCCCGGGTTGGCCGAATCGACGAAGGCACTGAACATCCAGTTGCCGCCGAGCACGCCGACCATGAACAGGCCTTCGATGGTGTTCGTCAGCCGCGAGTGGGCGACGCGGTTCGTGGTGAGCAGGCCGATCGACGAATACACGCAGACCTTGGCCATCGCAAAACCGAGGCCGACGCAGGCGAACAGCAGCCGCGTGGTCACGAAACTGGGGTAGAGCGGCATCAGCACGCAGGCCCCGCCGACGATGGCCAGCGCCAGCATCATCGAGCGCCGGTAGCCGAACATCGGCAGGAACGAGGCGACCAGGAACGAGGCGAACGCGATCGTCAAGTCCTTGTAGCGCTCCAGCGCGCTGGCCTCGGGCTTGTCGATGCCGAAGGTGGCGATCGACTGCAGGATCACCGTACCGACGCTGTTGAGCAGGGTTGCGAAGATCATGTAGATCAGCGCCAGCGCGATGATCATGCGGATTCGATTCACGGCCACCTCGACGAAGCACCACTGATTTCGAATGACGTGATCCGGGCCGTCTGAGGGGGAGCGGCCCGGATCACGTCCCTTGCCACAACCTTACGAGCCGAACAGGTACTTCACCTGGAAGTTGACCTCGCGGCCCTCCAGCGGCCGGGCCAGGATCACGCCACCGCTGACTGCCGTGCCGAAGATGCGCGAGTTGCTCTCGGTCAGGCCCAGTTCGTTGGTGATGTTGGTGCCCTGCAGGCGCAGCTGCCAGCTCTGCTGGATGTTCGCGATCACGCCGAAATCATAGGTGTGATACGTACCCAATTGCTGCAGGCCGGACTGGTCCTGGGTATGCGCACCGACGTGCGTGTAGGTCACGAAGGCCGTCACGTCACCCCACGCGAACGGGATGCGGTAGCTCGGCGTGAACATGTAGCGGACCTTCGGCTGGCGCTGCAACTGTTCGCCGTTGATGAACTGGCAGCCGCTGACGCCGGTCACCACGTTGGTGAACTTGAAGCAGGAGTTGTTGTGCGAGTAGTGGCCGTCGAGATAATTGGCCACCAGCATGAACTTCAGGTTCTCGACCGGGGTGATCGCGCCGGCCAGGTTGATGCCCTTGGAATCGGAGCCGTAGAGCGCCGGCGCCCCCACCGGCGTGCCGGCGCCATCCGTGGGTTGGAACGACAGGCCATTGAACTGCTTGTGGTAGACGCTGATGTCGGCGTAGATCAGATCCGACTGGTATTTGAAGCCGCCCTCGAAGTTCTGGATCTTCTGCAGCGGTGCGGTGTTGCCGGTGGTGGCGCCGCGGATGCCGTTGTCGAAGTCGGCGAAATGCACGCCCTTGTTGGCACGCACGTACACGCTCATGTTGTCGGCCAGCTCATAGTTGGCGCCGACCGTCCATGAGGTGTGGGTCTTGTCGTAGTTGGTGCGTGCAAAGCTGCCGTTACATACCGGTACCGAGTTGTTGTAGAGCGTGTTCGGATCATTGTCCAGCGGGACATTGGTCAGGTTGCACACGTTGTTGGTGGCATCCTGGTTTTCCAGCCGGGCCGACGCGTCGAACAGCCATTTGCCGACGCGCCACGAGTCGGACAGGTAGAACGCCTTGTTCGTGGCCGTGCCGTGCTGGGCGATGTTGAAGCCGCCGTAGTCGAGGAAACCCTGGTTGTCGGTCAGCTGCTTGATGGTGCCGGCGTCGTTGTAGCTCACCATGATGGGACGCGCGTTGGGCGTGTTCGTCATCAGCATCTGATTGCCGAGCGCCCACTTGTCGTCCATGGTGTAGTGCGCCAGGTAGACGCCCGCGGTCAGCGTGTTGCCTTCGAAGATCTCCTTGCTGAGGCGGAAGTCGTTGTTGACGTTTTTCAGGTGCTTGTGGATGTACCACCAGCCCTGGTGGATCACGCTCTGGTTCGGGTCGACCGCGCCGCCGCCACCCGGGCCGGTGTAGGTCGCCGTGGCCGAACCGGCGGGCAATTCAAAGCCGCCCTGGCCGGTCGGGGTGTTGTAGAGCTCGTCGTTCAGCGAGGCCGGGTTGGAGCCGGAGAACAGCGCGTTGGTGTCGACGTCGCCGGCGTCGAAGAGGAACTTGTCGCTGAGCGTAAAGCCGTCGCCGAGGTCGTAGTCGAAGTTGCCGCCGAAGAAGTTCATCTTCGCGCCGCGGCCGTTGGCGAGGTCGGCGTTGGTGCCGCCGCCCGGATAGCCGGCCAGGAACACGTGCTGGATGTACTTGCTGTTGTAGGTGTCCTTGAGCGGATCGAAGCCCGGGTAGGCGCTGAAATTGTCGGTGCCGTTCTGGATCAGCGGGATCGGCGTGATGAACTGGTTCTTGTCGTTCAGCGCTCGCGCGTAGAACATCATCGTGCCGCGATCCGAATCGTGGGTCAGCGTGGCGGTGAGCTGGCCACCCTTGTCGGCGGGGAACTGCGGATCGCGCACGCCGTCGGAGTCGCGATAGAAACCGCCGATGCTGCCGTACCAATTGGGTGCGATCTGGAAACCGTAGAAGCCGTCGACGCGCTTCAGGTTCTCCGAGCCGTAGGTGACGCCGATGCTGCCCGTGGGCGTCTCGGTGCCCTGCTTGAGGATGAAGTTCTCGGTGGCGCCGATCTGGCCGTCCGCGAACACCACCGACGGGCCGCCCTGCAGGATCTCGACGCGCTCGATGGTGTCGTCGAGGCGGAAGATCGAGGTCTGCTCGAAGAACGACAGGCTCGGCATGCCGTACAGCGGCGAGCCCATCATCTGTACCGTGTTGAACGGCGCATCGCCGCCGCCCGGGAAGCCGGCGATCTCGATGTTGGCACCGGTCTGCCCGCCGGTCGATTCGGGCCACAGGCCGGGCGCGATCTTCAGCAGGTCGGCCGTGCTCTTGGGATTGGCCAGCTTGATCTGCTCGGCGCTGGCGGTGGTCAGCATGTAGCTGGCATCGATCTTCTTCACGCCGGTGGCCGAACCGGTCACCACGACCTGTTGCAGGTTCGTGGTGGCCTTGGCATTGGCTTGCCGCGCCGGATTTTTCCCGGCGGTCGTCGGGGTCGCGGTCGCCGAGGTGTCCTGCGTGCTGTCCTGCGCCATGGCCGTCGCTGACATCAGGATGCCTGCGATGGCCGCCGACAAGATCAATCGGGTCATTTGCTTGTTGTTGCTCATTTCACGTCCTCCCCACCAGTTTGATTTTGGGACGCGGCTCGTCTGTCGCGAGGCCCACGCCAGTTCGTCGTTGTTGTGAAAGTGTCGATGTCGAATGCCGCCATGCTCGGTAACACCAGGTCTGCCTCGGCCAGTGCCTGGGCATGACCGATCCCCACCGCCGCCATCCCCGCGGCGTGAATGCTGGCGATGCCAGCCGCGGCGTCTTCGACGCCCATGCACTCATGCGGCGTCATGCCCAAGGCGCTTGCCGCTGCGAGAAAGATCTCCGGGTCGGGCTTGGATCGACTGATCCGGTTGGCGTCGACCACGACATCGAACAAATCGGCGATGCCCAGGCGCTCCAGCAGCAGGCCGGCATTGCGGCTGGCCGAGGCCAGAGCCACCTTGAGTCCGGCCTGGCGCACCTGTTCGATGGCCGTACGCGCGCCGGGCAGCAGGTCCCGCGGTCCGAAATGCTCGATCTGTGCGCGGTAATAGTCGTTCTTGCGTGTAGCCAGCGTGTGCTTTTCGGCCTCCGTGTACGCGCGTGTGGCGGCTTCCAGCAGGATGTCCAGCGAGCCGCGCCGGTCGACGCCCTTCATGCGCTCGCCGGTGGCGTCGTCGAACGGTATGCCGAGCTCGCCGGCCAGCCGTTTCCAGGCCGCGTGATGCACCGCGGCGGTATCGGCGATCACGCCATCGAGGTCGAAGATCACGGCCTTCAGCGGCGATGATCGTCCGGCGTCGACGAGGCCCGCACGCGGCAGGCGCAGCGGTCGACCTGCGTGCAGGCGTTGCGGCAGGCCTTCGTGCAGGAAGGTGAGCGCGTCGCCTTCGGTAAGGGTGTACTGCACGCCGTCGCGATCGACCTCCACGCGCAGATGGGCATCGCGCCAGCGCAGGCCGAAGCGGTAGCCGTTCCAGGCTGCCGGCAATTGCGGCGTCAACGCGGGCAGGCCATCGTGCACGCGCAGGCCGCCAAAGCCCCAACTCAGGGCGAGCCAGCTGCCGGCCATCGCAGCCATGTGCAGGCCATGCGCCGCGTTGCCGTGCAAGTCGTCCAGGTCGACCCGCAAGGTATCCAGGAAATAGCGGTAAGCCTTGTCGGCATGACCCACCTCGGCCGCCACCACCGCGAAGGTCGATGCCGACAGGGTGGAGTCGTGGACCGTGATGTTCTCGTAGTAGTCGAAATTGCGGCGCTTGGCCGCGATGTCGACCTGTTCGCCGGCCAGCATCAGGGCGAGCAGGGTGTCGGCCTGCTTGCACACCTGGTGGCGGTAGATGCTCAGCGGATGCATGCGCAAGAGCAGCGGTTGCTTGCCCGGCGCGCCGACCAGCCCGGGCGGCAGTCGCGGCTTGTCGAGGAAGCCGTCGTCCTGCGGGAAGATGTCGAGCGCGGCGTCGATCGGCAGGTACATCGCCTGCGCCGCGCGCCGCCACCGCGCGGGCTCGTCGTCATGCAGGCCGATGCGGGCGGCCAGCTCGGCGTGATCCTGCGGGTGGCTCAACGCCATCCAGTCGGCGACCGCTGCCGCGTCGCGCAGGTGCCGCTGCGCCATCCGGTTGGTGTAGTGGTTGTTGTCGACCAGGGCGGAGTATTCGTCCGGGCCGGTCACTTCGTGGATGCAGAACGCGCCGTCGTGGCGCGCGCTGAAATGGCCGACATCGAGCCAGACGCGCGCGGTCTCGAACAGCATCTCGGCGCCATGCGCCAGCATGAACGCGTCGTCGCCGCTGGCATCGACGTACAGCCTTATCGCCCACGCCACCGCCGCATTGATGTGGTATTGCGCGGAGCCGCTGGGGAAATACGACGAGCATTCGTCGCCGCTGATCGTGCGCCACGCGTACAGCGCGCCGTGTCTGTGGTTGAGCTCGCGCGCATGCAGGCGCGCGTTGTCCAGCGTGCGGTAGCGCCAGGTCAGCATCGCGCGCACGATGTCCGGTGCGACGGTGACCAGCACGGGCGCCATGAACACTTCGGCATCCCAGAAGTAGTGGCCCTCGTAACCCTCGCCGGTGAGGCCCTTGGCCGCGGTGGTGCCGTGGCTGTCGCGGCTGCTCGACTGGAACACGTGGAACAGGTTGAAGCGCAGTGCCTGCTCGGTCGCCGGATCGCCATCGATGGCAAGGTCCGCCTGCGCCCAGAGCGTGGCCAGCGTGCGGGTCTGCTGCGCCAGCAGCATCGGATAGCCCTGTTCGATTGCCGTTGCCAGCGAGGCGGCCGCCTGCGCGGGCAGATGGTCCACGTGGCTGGCGTCGAACGGTGCGGAGAAGGCGTAGGCGACGTATTTGTGCAGGGTCACCGCCCGACCCGGCGCAAGCAGGCCCTCGTAGACCTGGGTGACGCCGTGCGGCGCCAGGTTCGCGTAGCGCAGCGTCAGTTCATCGGCGTGCTGGTGGCGCTGCGCGCAGACCAGCCGGATGCCGCTGTGGGTGGTGCGCTGGCCGACCCAGGCGACGGTTTCCTCCGCCTCGGCGGCATAGGTGCCAAGGCCGCCGTCGATGCGGCTGCCAATGCGCGGATCGAAGCCCTGTGCCGCCGCCTCGCGGGCCGTGCTGATCGAGGATTCCAGCGTGATTGGGCCATCGTAGTCGATCGACCGTACGCGGTAACTGATCGCCAGCAGCCCGGCGTCGGCGAAGCTGACGATGCGCTCTGCCTCGATCTGCAGCGTCGCGCCCTCGGGCGAGCGCCAGCGCAGGCTCCGCCGGTAACAGCCGCTGCGCAGGTCGAGCGAGCGCTCGAACTGCAGCCATTCGCCCTGGTCGAGCCGGACAGGGGTGTCGCCCAGGCGCAGGTGGATGCGCGCGGCATCGGCCACCGGGATGCGCGTATCGGTGTGGCTGGCAAAGCCGGGGAAGCGTTCGTGGTAATCGATCGGGGTGCGTTCCCACACCGCCGAGAGCAAGGTGGCCTGGCTGGCGCTGTCGCTTTCCTCCAGGTTGCCGCGCACGCCGAGCGTGCCGTTGGCGAGGGCGAACAGGCTTTCGTCCTGCGCGAAGCCCTCCGGGTCGATGCCATGGCGCGTCAGCAGCCATGGATCGACGGCTGCCCGCACGGCGACTGCCGGTGTGTCTGGATTGACCGCGACCGCTGAATCCACGATATGCCCTCGATTTCCCCCTGCGCCGGTCCATCCGTTCGGACCCCCGAGATCGCAGCTGGCGGCGAGCTTGGCATTAAATGTTATCGGTATCAAGATACCGATAACATTTTGTTGCACGTCCATTCCCGGGCGGCTCTGCCGGGTTGGAAAGACGGCCATGTCCTGGTGCGCGGGGGGTTCGGCATGAGTTCGAACGGGCCTGCAACTGCGCCATTTGGCGCGGTTGCGTCGGGAGGGCGAAAGCCGACACACTGCAGGCGCCGATCCTGGCCAGTGCGGTTATCCGGCGGCGTCGCGACAATGAATCGACAGGACCAACTTAGGATCAGATCTTGAGCAAGACAGGTCCGCGCCCGAACGCGTCAGGCAACCTGACCATGGCCGACCTGGCGCGGGTGGCCGGAGTATCCAAGATCACGGTGTCGCGGGCGCTGGGCGACAGTCCGCTGGTCAATCCGCAGACCCGCGAGCGGATCCAGGCGCTGGCGCGCGAGCACGGCTACAAGCTCAACATCAGCGCGCGCAACCTGCGCCTGCGCCGCAGCCACACGGTGGCGGTGATCGTGGAAATGAAGCCGTCCACCGATCGCACGATGTTCGACCCGTATCCGCTGGTGCTGCTGGGTGGCATCTCGCAGGAATTGACCGCGGCCGGCTACAGCGTGCTGTTGACCACCCGCCACGGCGCCAGCGCGGCGGCGGTGCAGGCCGCCGACGGCCTGATCCTGCTCGGCCAGGGCGTGCACCAGGATGCGGTGCGCCGGTTCGACAAGCTGTGCCTGCCGATGGTGGTGTGGGGCGCCCGTTCGGAAACCGATGCGCACGTGGTGGTGGGCAGTGACAATCGGCTCGGTGGTACCGCGGTGGCGCGTCATTTCATGGCGTTGGGCCGCCGCCGGCCCGTGTTCATCGGCAACCCCAGCCACCCGGAAATCTTCGAGCGTTTGAGCGGCTTCGTCGACGCGCTGGCGGTGCACGGGATCAAGCCGCTGTTGCTGCGGCGCGACGAATTCACGCTGGACTCGGGCATGGATGCGGTGCATTCCCTGCACAAGCGCAAGGTCGGTTTCGACGCGATCTTCGCCTGCAACGACCTGCTCGCGATGGGCGCGATCCGCGCCACGCTGGACCTGGGCCGCTCGGTGCCGGCCGATGTTTCGGTGGTCGGCTACGACGACATGCCGCTCGGCGCCAGCTTCCTGCCGCCGCTGAGCTCGGTACGGCAGGATTGGCAGGAAGGCGGCATGCTGCTGGCGCGCAAGGTGCTGGCGCTGATCGATGGCGAGCCGGCCAAATCGGAATGCCTGCCGGTCAGCCTGATCGTGCGTTCGACCTGAGAGCCTGTCCGCGGGCTTCGCTCAGCGCGTGGCGTCGGCCTGGACGGTTTCGGTGGCGTCGGCCGGGCTGCGCGCCGGCGGGGTCAGCACCAGTCGGAAGCAGCTGCCGCCGCCGGCGACACGCACGTATTCGAGTGCGGCCTGGTTGGCGGCGCTCATTTGCCGGGCCAGATAGAGGCCGAGCCCGGTGCCGTATTCGTGGGTGGTGTAGAACGGCTCGAAGATCTGCGCGGCGACCTTCGGCGCGATGCCGGGGCCGCGGTCGATCACCTCCAGGATCGGCACACCGTGCTCGCCCTGGCGGGTCACCACCATCACCCGTGCCGGCTCGCCGGGCAGACGGCCGTAGCGCAAGGCGTTCTGCACCAGGTTCCAGACCACTTGCTGCAGTTGTTGCGGGTCGGCTACCGCCGCCACCGGCGCGCCGCTGCTGGCGATCGCCCGCAGCGAGTCGGCGCCGAGGTCGTTGCCCTGGCTGTATTCCTCGACGAAAGCCTGTGCCCAGTGGCCCAGGTCCAGGGTTTCCGGGCGCGAGCGTTCGCGCCGCGACAGCTGCAGGATGTTCTCGATGATCTCGTTGAGCCGGATGCAATGGTTGTTGATGATCTCGACCATGCGCTGGTCGGTGCTGTCCATGCTTTTCGATTCGGCCAGCAATTGCGCCGAGTAGCGGATCGCCGCCAGCGGGTTGCGGATCTCGTGCGCGATCGAGGCGGACAGCCGGCCCAGCGAGGTGAGCGTGAG
>Ga0157371_10005861_pt1 | contig 10267 bp, 10 predicted proteins | sample C45metaG_FD_113462 | JGI IMG/M metagenome (GOLD analysis project Ga0157371, IMG submission 113462) | Corn rhizosphere microbial communities from Kellogg Biological Station, Michigan, USA - C4-5 metaG | ecosystem: Host-associated > Plants > Roots > Rhizosphere > Soil | place: USA: Michigan...
CTGGCCTTTCTGCAGTTGGAAATCCATCACGAATTTCACTACTTTCTCGGACGACATTTCGCAGGGCTTTAGAACAGGCCGCCGCATCGAAGGTAGGTATAGATTAAACGAAACGACGTCGTTGCCAGAGAGTTGCTCGGCATAAAGCCATATACGACTTTGATCACGCGATCGACGAACCGTGACACCCCACGTATCGCCTTCGAATTGGACCCTGCAGAAACCCGTAGGGAGACGCGCTAAAGACCGCTGGAAGTCCCGTAAATCGTCGTGGGAACAGACACTACAACTCGTCGTCGTCATCCAGGGTACCTGGCAGTTTTGCCCAATCCTTAACAGGCATCTTACCCGTTCGACTAAATGTCAGAACGAAGTGACCGTCGACATCTTCTATGACCTGCGGCGCGTCTTTCGAAGCGTCCAACAGATTTGTGGGATCGCTTTCCGCCTGCTGCCGAGTCCACACCTTATCCATGCGAGCTGGTACCCTCAAAGCCCTTAGAGCAAAATATTTTGACGCCGGTCCAATTGTAATGTTTTCTGCCGACGACGGCAAATCGATCTTTGGAAAAGACGATGCTAGAACAGGATGACAAATCCAATAGGCCGATGCTGCTTCTAGACACGACGATCCTCAGCGCTCGTGCGAAGAAGCGCCCACCTGAAGGCCTGCGAGACTGGCTGGCGAAAGCTACCGAAGTCGCCACCCTGTGCATATGCTTCCCGGTTCTGACGGAGATAAAGCGCGGTCTTTATCTTTCAAGAGAAGAGGACACAAAAGCCCGTGTTCTTCGAACGATAGAGGATATCGAACAATCGGATTTCATCTACTTGGGACTGGGCCGCGAAACAGAAGACATACTCGCGCGAATGATGGCCACACCTGCGCTCAAGAAGTTTTGGTTTCCTAACCCAGCCCAGAGAGGACAACGGGTCAGCCACGACCTGATGATTTCGGCGGTTGCAGTGGCTTACGGTACGCCCATCCTGACTATGGACGGTGATTTCGCCGAAATCGATCGCCACTTTCGACTGCCGGGCGTATACAACCCCTTGGCAGACAAATGGGCAGTAAATCCACGGGAGCCGATAAATCTGCCCGAGATCAACTCGCCATCTGCAAGGTCTGTTTTTTAGGTTGCAAGCGACGGCTGACACCTGGCCGTCCTTTTGTTCGCTCAAGTAGTGGCGAAACCCGCCAGCCGCATTATCTTAAATTTGGTTAGATGATTTCCCGGCCCGATGTCGATGGCTTATCGAGTATCACCACAGCCGCGGAATAGAAGAGCGATATTCGCTTTCGGTATCTTCTTGCTGATTGTCCTCAGGCGCCACTTCGCTGTCCAGTTCCAATTCCTCTTGCTGGCTTCGTTTCGAATGTGCCCGCCTCGAGCCGTGGCTTGGAGGTAATTTTGGCGACACGCTTGCTGTTCGATCACTGGATGACGGTCCTCCACCCGGATCGAAGCCAGGTTCTGCCGAAGGATCATAATCTTGACCCAGTATTTTGGCGAGAACCCATTCCGGCATGTTCGGAAATTGCTTCCTTGGTCTATCATCTAATAAGTCGAAGGCTCTTTGCTCAAACTCTAGACGGTTCGCTTTTGGGCCGATGTATTCTTCAGAACCTATCCGAACATCGACTACATATCTTTTTTCAAGATAATCCTTCACCCGGCGCTCGACGTCGCGATCCCCGAGACAGGCGCCAATCACTATTCTTCCGGGTCGAGCATCTTGGAGAACCCTAGTGACCATAGCTACCGCCTCCTCCCACGCCAAAAGAACAGATTGTAGCATAACGACGCACGCGTCATTGGGAACGGGCTCGATGTACTCTTGAATAAAAATGACATCAATTGTGTCTACGAAGGCAGGGCTCACAGAAGTTCTAGGCCAGAGGCAGGCAGCGGCTATCGCCCCAAGACGTTCAATCGCAGGAGCGCAGAACTCATCAAAATCCGCTGCGTTTCCGATAATGTAGACCCGCTCGCCAGGCCTGATCGCGAGACGCCTTGAGACGGCTTCGACACTTGAGGAAATCGACTTTGCGAGATCGTCACTGTGTAGTGAGAGGTCGACAATAGGCATAACTAATCCTTCCTATTTCGTTTCCGACGTGAGCCAAGGGCTTCTTGGAACTCCAAAAGATCGCGAGGGACACCTTCGGAAAAAGCACTGAACAGTGTACGCCACTCATAGGACTTGAACTCTGGAACCCGCGCCATGCCGTACCTGTAACGAACTCCTAGGCTGTCTCCATCGGCCGCAAACCGCAATTCCTTGATCCTTCTGTTTAGCTTGTCGGTCATTACCATCATTGCTGCGTCAGGTTTTGCAAGGGACGTCAATGTGAACAGAGAAGCTCTGCTGATTTGTTTGAAAACTTCTCTTATTTCGCCTCGACGGCCAGCGTTCTTCCATCCCGCCATCACTGCACCGAACATGGATTGAAAGAACTGATCGTGACCACCAACCAGACTCAAGCCGTGCAGAAGTGCTCGAACGTTCTTGTCTAAGAATGGCGCCTCATAATTTGCCGTAGGAGACGAGATCTCTACCCTGATGCGATCCAAATGGTGATCGGCCATATTGCGTCGCATCTTTTCACAAGCGTCTCGGGACCAGACCACTAGCTCAAGCAGTAGACGGCGGTTGCCATCGTTGGCGAACTTAAAATAGTCGGACCAAAAAGAATTGACGAGCCGTTCCCTCCATGAAGGATCATCACTCGCCTTGATCTGAAGGTGCCGACGATAGGAGTCGCAGACAACGATAAAATCGTCGACGGCAACAAAGCTATTTTGCTCTACAATGAAATACAATTCTCGATTGCCTCGAAGGCGTTCATCTAGAACAACTTGTCCAAGTCTCAAAACCTCAATAACAGACACCATCTCCTGAAAGTCAAAGCCGACGGTTGCTGCTGCTGCGCCAGTTCGTTGCTTCTCAAGAGTTCGATCGAATTTCTCCACCCGCCGACGGTAGTGGTCAAGTACATCATCCATGGTGCGTCCCATCCCTTTTCGGGTTTTGGACTAGCGAAAAAATCTTAGCAAGATGACTACAGGACAGCCACTTCGGAAAATCAGATCACAACGGCGTCCGTGTCCACCGACGCTACGCGATAAATCAATTAGCGGCGCGCCGATCCGAGAGCGAGTTAAGTACACATTTAACCATGTTGTTTTCGAAAACCGAAATGGCCGTCTGATACGCGTGCGTCGAGAGGGAGTCGACGATGCGACACTACGAGCCGGCGGATGAAAAGTGGATTTTGGAAACGGCAGACGCGATCGGCGACATCGTCGAGAAAATATCCTCCGTCTTTGCAAAGTCCGCCCCACTCATCGACAGGCTGGATGCGCTCGGTGACGAGCGGTTTGTCGCCTCACTTTTGAAACTCCGGTCGGGCATCGGGCGCCATGAACTGGCGACGTTTCGAGCGCTTGCTAGAATCTTGAGAGAGCGCGAGGATGCCGCCGACGTCTCGCCCCGGACGGCCCTTGCAATGGACGACGCCACGGACGAGGTTCGCAGTGAAGTGCGGAACTTGTTATCTGCCGGGAGGCGCGTGGACGAAGACTTGCTTGACGCCCTTGAATCCTTCGCAACTTTCACATCGATGACGGATCACGAAAGGTCGGAAGCAAACCGCGCGAGGCTCCTTGAATCCATGATGATCAAGGCGGCGCCAAGAGCGTTCCAACTGATCGAATCCTCTGTCGACACGCTGATTCACGCAGTGAACCAATTCCGCTGGGATCACTTCCCGAGGGACATCTCGGAAGAATTCGAACCGGCCATACTCAGGAAGGAATATCTCGCGGACTACTCGAACGTGATGAAGCTAGCCAAGGCATCACTGAAGCTTTTCGAGCGTTATTTCGGTCATGTCGAATCCTTGACCGCCGGGGAACCCGGATCGCACGAGGAGGCGCTGAAGAAAGCCGGAACCGCCCTTGAAAGATTTGCCACAGGCGCATTTGGTGACCGGGGTGGTTTTGCCTTCGACGGAGATCCATCGATCGTCCTGGCGACCGAGTTGACCGACGCCCTCCTCTACCTTGCCTCCGAGCAATCCCATTTCTCCAACGAAGGCACGCAGGCGACCCAATCCCAGAAAACGCTGAGCGCGGTCGAGCTCTGCGCGGGCGCGGGCGGCCAGGCAATAGGTTTGATGTCGGCCGGCTTCAAACACCTCGCTCTTTACGAAAAAGGCTACAAGCGAGCGAGGACCCTCAGAAAGAATTGGCCGTTATGGAAGGTGCGCAGGGCCGACATTCGAGAGGTCTCGGACGCCGAACTACTTAAATACCACGGCGTTGACCTGCTTGCCGCCGGTCCGCCATGCGAACCTTTTTCCCAAGCGTGTAAAAGCGCTGGACGCCACCACGACGACAACTTACTTCCTGAGATGGTCCGGGCAGTACGCCTGATACAACCCCGCGCCTTCATGTTCGAAAACGTCCCAGGTATCGCCCACGATGCGCACGCCGTCTATCTTGCCCGCATCTCCTCGGATCTTGCGGAGCTCGGCTACAAGGTGGACGTCTTCACTCTTGATGCCAAGGAGTTCGGCCTCCCCCAAGATCGTCGACGGCTTTTGATTGTCGGAATTCGGAACGACGTGGAAGGCACCTTCATCCCGCCGGTGTTGAAGCGACCGATACATAGAAGTGTGTCGGAGGTACTTGGCCCGGTTGTCATCAAACACGAGACGCCGAGCCATTTAAAACTTTTTGTGCCGTCAGGTAGCATTCAGGATCGCTACGACCGGTGGGCCGAATCTTGGCGTAAGCAACACGCCGAGAGCTATCTCCCGACGATCACCAAAACTTCTTCCGAAACACGGTCAGACCGATTAAAGAACTGGTTGAAGTGTGGATTCGACACTTCATCTTATGCTGTCGAAGCGCCGACTTTAGACGACGTCTCAGGCTGCGATTTCAAGCCCAGATTCACGCTGGATGCTTGGGCATGCGCTCAAGGATTTCCGAGGAATTGGACCTTCCAGGCGACCGGCGTTGGCAACTTCGAAATGGTGGCGGACGCCTTCCCCCCTGTGATGGCGAAGGCGGTCGCGCTCGCGATCCGGGCTACGCTGACCGGACTGCGTACTGATCTCGACGCCGCACTCTCCGAGGCGCTGATTGACGAGGAAAGGATAGGGTACCGACCGCTACGCAGTAGGATAGCTAGATCCTGGCAGGAGACCGAAGGCTTGGAGAAAGCGCATCGGATCCTCGCCGGCGAACGGGAAGCCGACGTCGAGCCGAATGCCAAACGTAGACCAATGCTGCGGGCCGTTGTCGACGGTCTGTTGGCGGACGGCTACGCGTTCGAATCCTCCCTCGCCCAGCCTGAGCGAACCGCGTCGGGCCGGCGTCAGAATCGTAGGTGATACCCCGCTCGCTCACTGTTATCCGCGTACAGAAAATATGCCATCGTCGCGACGGTGCTTTCGCGTGAATTGTGGAAGAAGCCGACGGGTTCTCCATCTACGAATGCTCGACATTTTGCCCCGACTTGATGGAATTCGAGCCTGACCTGCCGTCCATGAACGTCGTCAAACACTATGCTTTCAACCAGCCCTTCGTCTGTGAGTTGCTGCTCGATCGCCAATCCTTCTATGCGCAAATGCTCCGGAAGGCTTACGATATTCTGGTAGGCATCGTAGAGTTCTTCGCTCTCGATCTCGTCCGATCCGATCTCCATCGTCACGAACGGCCGTTCCCTGAAGTTTTGCTCGATGAACTGCCACATCTCTTCGCGTTCGGTCGGCAGCTTAGAAAACTCCGAATCCCACCAACGACGATGGTACCAGCCGGTATCGCCGATGGGTCGACGCTCGTGCTGTTCGACACTGAGCCATGCCCTTTCCCAGGTCGCCTCCCGTAGACCCGTCGTTTCCCGGTCGTCGAAAAAGATGGAGACTGTGCTGTGCGAGAGGTACGGGTCGTGTTCCTTTTTGCGTGGCACGAAATAGACTTCGATGCCGCCGTCGTTCTCCTGCGTTTGCGAACGAAGGTTTAGCTCCTTGAGCAGCGGGCCAATACGTTCGCGGAATTCGACCATCCGGTTTCTGATGTACTTCACGGCTTCCTCCACCAAATTCGTTGGAGGAAGGATTGGCGAGTACCACGCATGGGACAAAACCGCACGCTCGCGTGCTCCCGTACGCGCGTGGGCGCCATTGCAGGGCGCCGACGCTGCGGCGTCAACCCAGCCAGATTGAAATAAATTCGTGGACAATCTTGGGTTAAGTGGTTACCGATTCGCTCATCGGTCAAGATCTTCTCGATGGAGAGACGACATGTGCAACCGCAGCCGAATATCGATACAGGCCCTCCCGCTTTAGCGGAGATCGCGGCGCCGTTTGGCCGCCTCTCGGTCTCCCCTCGATCATCGAACCGGAGACCTGTCATGTGCACCGAAATTACCGAGAACCATACATCAGCACGCTACCAAGCGAAAAAAATGGATCGCCGCGATATTTTTGCGATTGTGGTCCTGACCATCGTTTCGGTTTCGGTTATACGATCGAGAAACCGGAGACGAACGCATGTTGAAGAACAGTGCGGCGGACGCCAGACGGCGACGCTGATCTAAATCAATGAAATCCCGAGAGCTTTGCTAGCCTGCGGCACCTACCGCGGGAGCAGGAACTCTTGTCCTTGACACTTTTAACGCGACGGCGAACGCCGGCTGCGAATGAGGATCTGTGCCTTGATGACCTTAGAAGACCTTTACTCACGACTGTGTAAGCGCCATCCACATTTCCGCGGCTGGGTCGCCGACTTGGGGCCGAGAAGCCTCGCCGTTAACGCTAGTTTCGCGGTGATAGACCGCTGGCATAGAGAGTGCAGCGGCGATGTCGACGCCCTCTATAAAAAGCTTCGTCTGGCAATACTCGAGTTCAATCTGCGCAGGACTTGCACGGTGGCGATGCCAACCCGCAAAGAGTTCGCGCAGGTTTTCGCGCTACACCTCCCCATGGTGTTGGGCATCTCATGGCAGAGGATACGAGACGAAGTTCGAATTCCTGCTCCAGGGGAATCTATCGTCCGGGTGAAACGCTCGCGATAGAAAACATCGCTTGGACTTCACGGCTTTAGCGTCCCTATCAGCCCGAGAATGCTGAACTGGGCCGCGCGCCTTTTGCTGTCGAGCGGAATCTCAACAACACCGACCGCAGGAACGGCGCCGAGCGCGCCGACACCCGACGACGCGTCGGTAATCCTTCCATCGAACTCATCGATTTTTTTACTGAGGGGTTTTCCATGCTTGAACGACGAGTACTTGACTATCTGACCTGCAAAGAGCGGGGTACGGTCCGTGAAGTTCCTGAAAGCTTTAATTTTTCGCCGGCAGATCGGCCCGCGGCCGGGCGTCTGATCGTACCGGGCGTGACGCCGGACGACCATCCGGGGCTGACTTTCTCTGAGGCTGGCGACCGGACGGACGTCGCCTGGCAACCTCCGCGCGCCTCGACGGCGTCCCGCGAAATTCCGATGAAGTCGGGCTCGTCCATCCGCGGACATCTTGTCGACATCGCTCGGAACCGTCTGCTCAGCTTCGAGAGCATTCTGGAATACCTGATGATCAACATCGTCATGGCCGACAAGAACATCGTACTAATCGAAGACCAGCCGGCGGAACTACCGTTTGAACTGGACGGTTGCCAGCACCGACACACGATCGACATCCGCACGACCACCGTCAGTGGCTTGCGCGTGGCCTATGCTGTCAAGCCGGAAGGGTGTTTGGGGCGAGATCAGACCGTCAGGAAGATGCAGGCCTTGGAGACACTCCACGCCCCGACCTTCGCCTCCAAGTTCATCGTCTGCACGGAAGCGAAGATTACGAAGGATTATGGCTGGAACGCCGTCGACATCAACGAAGCCCGCGCGGTCCGTTGTGCGGCCCATTGCGAGCGTGTCCTCGAAGTGCTTCTCGGCATTGGCCACCGTATCGAGATCTGGCGGCTTCAGGAGACGATCGGCGACGAGGTCGACGTTTGGAGCGCCGTCCTTTGCCTATTCTACGACCGTGTCGTCCAGATCGAGGAGCCCCGACGCCGTTTCTCCGACGCCTCCGTGATCCTTCCGATCATCCTGCAGTAAGGAGAATGTCGTGAACGACGGCATTGACGCCTTTGCGGCGCTCTTCAACACACGACACCCCATTGTGGTGGTCGAACATGTGCTTCGGCCGATGGACGAGCCGCTTCGCGCACTCGCGCTACGCTGCTGTGCCGGGGCTGCGCCGTCTCGATCTGATCCCCCATCGCGACCCCTCCAACTTCTGAAGGGACCTTAGAATGAGTGTCCTGGCAAACGTCACCGGATTCGAGATCGGGATCTTCGACCGCATCACCCTTCGCGACGTCGAGGTAAAGCTGGTCCTCGACGGGATCGAAGGCAAGGCGTTCCAACGCCGCGAAGGCAACGGGCCGATCGACGTTCTGAACAACCAAGAAATTCAGAGCGCTCTCGCCAATGACCAACTGATCGTCGAGCGAGGTTTCTACGATCCTCGCAGGCGCGAGCTGGACGAGGGTGCCTCTCTCCTTCAGGACATGTCTCCGAAGGAGCAGGACGACGTCGGGTTCAAACTTCTTTGGGTTACACTGCTTCGCCGGAAGCGCGACGAAGTCGGGCGCATTCCTCACGCGCGCCGCAAGAAGCTGATGCGGCAGATCCGTGAGGAATATTATGCCGACTACGAGGAGATGCGCGACCTCGCCCATTTCAGGAAATTCAAATTCTCATATGAGAACAGCGACGAACCGCACCTTAAGCTCGCAAGCTATGAGGCCGTGAGCGAATGGTCGCTCAAGCTCGAGCGCGCCGGCGGCGACGCCCGCGTCCTGCGCGATCGCCGCGGCACCGGAAAGAAAAGCACGTTCACGCCTGAGGAACTGCACCTGCAAGGGCATTTCGTCTGGCGCTACCTCTCTTCTACTGAGCCTACCGGCGCGTACCTTTTCGGAATCATGAAGGCGGTGGAGCGCCGACTGAACCGTAGCCGCCCGGACGGAGACAAGCTCAACCTGGGTTCTCGAAGCACATTCTACAACCGCCTTGACGCCATTCCCGACTTTTCCAAGACCGTGGCCCGCCTGGGCGAGGCAAAGGCAATGGCAAAGTACAATGTCGTCATCGGTAAAGACCGTGGCTATCCAATGGATATGGTGGAGGCCGACGAGTGCCGACTGGACCTTGTTACTTTGATCAAGAACGCCAAAGTGTGGGATCAACTATCCTCGGAGGAACAGCAGGCCTTCAGGGACGCGAGCGAGCGCTTCTGGTTTTCCGCCGTGGTTGACCACGCATCGACAAGCTTCTTGAGCTTCCGCCTTCATACGCGGAACCCGTCGGTAGCCACCGCCCGCGCCGCCTTTGAAATGACGGCTCGAGACAAGACGCAGTCGGCCCGCAACGCAGGCTGCAAGTCGGAGTGGAAACACTGCGGAGGAATCCGCAGCATCCGCCTCGATGCGGCGGCCTGGTATACGAGCGAGGCCGTGCTGACTACTCTTACCGATGCCAAGAGCACAAAGTTTCACAGCCCTGTCAAAATGCCTTGGCTCCGAGGAACGATCGAACGAATTTTCGGAACGATCGGCTCGCTCACCCTTCAGCACTTCTCAGGGCGGACGTTCTCCAACGTCGTCCGACGCGGCGACCATGATCCTAAGAAAGGCGCCTCCGTCGACCCTGTGATGCTGGAGAACATTCTCCTGCGCGCCATCGTGGACATCTACCATAACAGACCCAACACCGGGAAACTGGGAGGGATGAGCCCGAAGCAGGCCTGGTTGGTGGGCTGCAGAGAACGCCCGCCACCGCCACCGCCCACGGGTTATCTCCGTCGTAATATCTACGGCATCAATCTCACCCGCGTGATCACTACCGAAGGAATCCGGGTGATTGGCTTCCACTTCCAGTCTGAGGAAATTCAGAAGATGCGGCGGGACGATACCGACCGCGAGGTGCATATCCGCATCGATATGCAAGATCTGTCGGAAATAACGGTCTTCGACGGCGAGCTCGCCTTGCGCGTTCCATGCCGACTAAAACAGTTGAAAGGATTGTCGTACTGGGAGGCTACGGCCCTCCTGCAGGAACTCCGGCTCATCGACACCGAGTACACCAACCGCACGCAAGAACAGGTGGATGCGGCTCGGGAATATATCGATGCGCAGGCTGAGATTGGCCGTATCAAATACAGCGTCGCCTCCCCTATCGTTACGGAAGAGCAC
>Ga0157371_10005862_pt1 | contig 10266 bp, 9 predicted proteins | sample C45metaG_FD_113462 | JGI IMG/M metagenome (GOLD analysis project Ga0157371, IMG submission 113462) | Corn rhizosphere microbial communities from Kellogg Biological Station, Michigan, USA - C4-5 metaG | ecosystem: Host-associated > Plants > Roots > Rhizosphere > Soil | place: USA: Michigan...
GATGAGAGATTTTCTTTCAGAGAAATACGGTGTTCCACCGGAGAAAGTGAATATTCATTATACTTTCATGGGCGGTGCTTTTGGAAGAAGATCATTGACTGATGTGGTGGAGGAAGCAGCCGATTTGTCGAGCCAGACCGGAGCGCCTGTCAAAGTGATCTGGACAAGAGAAGATGATGTTAGCCAGGGGCCTTTCAGGGCTTGTTCTTTGAATGTTTGCAGGGGCTCGGTTGACGAAAACGGTAACGCACTGTCATTGGAACACAGAGTGATTTGCCAGGACATAAGAAATCAATACAGGAACAGTAATAAAGCTACCGGTGGAATTTCAGGTGGCATCAATACCGAATACGCCATTCCGTCCATGCGCATCAATGGCATTTTGCGGAATCTTTATTTGCCCGTTTCTTATTGGCGTTCTGTTTATCATTCTACCAATTGTTTTGCCCATGAATCTTTTATTGATGAGATGGCGCATGCAGCCAAAAAAGATCCATTGCGTTTCAGGCAAGAGTTGCTTAAGGACAATGAAAGATACAGCCGTGCATTGAAAACAGTAGCTGAAAAATCAAATTGGGATAACATTCCAAAAGACACCGGCAAAGGAGTAGCGGTGATGGAAAGATCAGGCGCTGTGGTGGCAATGGTTACAGAAGTGAAGAAGATAAATGGAAAGATAACTCCTGTAAAAATAACTACCGTCATTGATTGCGGAACGCCTGTTAATCCCGACATCATCAAACAACAAACAGAAGGCTGCATTGTGATGGGCTTAACCGCGGCTTATAAAAGCGGTCTCACAATTGATAAAGGCAAAGTAACAAACAGCAACTTTGATAGATACAAAATGATGCGGATAAACGAAGTTCCTCAAATGGAAATCTTTGTCATCAAAACCGATGCGCATCCCGAAGGTGCGGGTGAAGGAGCGCTGCCTGCTGTAGCGCCGTCCCTTACTAATGCCATCTTTGATCTAACGGGAACGCGTATACGCTATCTTCCTTTCGATTTGGACAAAGTGTGAATGGTTTGGACAACTCATTTTAATGTAGCAAACATAGAACTTATCAATATATTGATCGGAACTAAATGATTCTAATGAAGAACTGTGGTTACAGTCATCTTTGGACATGATTTTAGTCATGAAGAAAAAAACAAGGGGGCTATTGCTGCTGATCGCACAATTGAATCGTGGAAGCAGATTGGGTACTGAATTGAATTCTATCCACTTTGTTTTCTTTATTGTAGTACAGAATCAGGATCCCGTAAGAGGTTTTGAAAGCATCCCAGCCCGGTTCTTTAATTTGCGGATCACCGAGCAGACTGAATAATTTACTCCTTGAAGCGCCCAGTAACGGAACACTCAATACACCTTTAAAATGCGGCCCTATTTCAATATAGTTTCTTGATACAAAAAAATAAATATCCTGGTCTTTATAAAAAACAGTTGACCCGCATTTTGCTTTGATATCTTCATCAAAACTGGAAAAGCAACGAAGATTTTTTTTGATCTGCGCAATATTTGAGGTAGGAATAATAATATGGTTGACATTTCCATTTAAGAGATCTACATTCATCACAGGGCACTTCACCTCAGTTTTCAATTGCGCCGAAACGAACACGGTTAGCAACAGAGTAGAAAGAGTTAGAAAAATTGATTTCATTGTTTTCATTTTGTTTGTTGTGTATCATGCAAATTCCTTGCTAAATTTTACAGCAGCAAACAAACAAAAAAATTGATTTTTTATTTGCAGGCTAAAACTCCAAGGAGGGCTTGCACTTCTGATGCGGTATTGAACGAATGTAAAACGATTCGGAGGCGCTCCTGCCCTTTTGGAACCGTCGGATAAAGGATTGGGCGAACATCAATTTTTTTCTCACGGCAACCGTTCGCAATTGATTTTACCTGTTCATTTCCGGGAATGATCACTGCCTGTATCGGTGTTTCACTTTTCAAGAGATGGAACTTTGACGAGACGCTTTTAAACATTTCTGTCACTTGCTGAAGATGATCTCGTTCCTTTTGCATCGTCGGAAAGAGTGAATAGGAAACTCTAATCGCGTCAACAGAAGCCGGCGGCAATGCAGTGCTGTAAATAAACTGTCTTGAAAAGTTGATGAGATATTTTTTCAAGTTTTGTGATCCCAAAACTATCGCACCATGCACACCACAGGCCTTTCCAAATGTGTGAATGCGCGCAAAGCATTTATTTTGCAGGCCCAGTTGCTGCACAAGCCCCTCTCCTTGTGAACCAACGACACCTGTCGCATGGGCTTCATCGACAATTAATGCAGCATCGTATTTTTCACATAAATCACTTATTGCTTTTAACGGCGCCATGTCGCCATCCATGGAAAAAATACTTTCTGTTACTACAAATTTCTGCCGGGCGTCAGTAGCGGTTTTTAATTTCTTTTCCAGGTCATTCAAATCATTGTGCAAAAAAGAAAACGCATTTGCAAAGGAAAGCCGGATGCCATCGCGAAGCGAAGCATGACTAAATTGATCATAAATAATAGCGTCATTTTTTTGCGGAACACAACTGAGTAACCCGGTATTAGCATCATAACCAGAATTAAACATGAGCCCGGAATCCGCGGTATGAAAATCTGCGATCAGCTTTTCTGTTTCTTCTATCAGCTGGTAATTGCCTGAAAGTAGCCGCGAGCCTGTGCTTCCATGAGATAAACCCGGATTTGCAAACTTTTCGACCAACTTATTTTTGACGATACCGAGGTAATCGTTACTTGAAAAATCAGTTAACTCGTCTCTTTGAATGCTAAGCGATCTAAGCGAATGATTCTGTTCTCTTTCAGCCAGCTTTTTATCTAAAAAACTTTGATTCATCGTGGTAAAATTAGCGAATTAGCTAATTAACTATTTTTGAATGATGGAAATCTTATCACAAGACACTAAAAATATTTTAGGATTGAAATTAGTAACCGATCCGCGATGGATCGATCTCGCCTCAATTTCCTTAGAAGAAATTCTGACCGATCATGCATGGTGCGAGCAGAAGGCAGCAACAAGCTGCATTTCTCTTATCACCAAATACAACGATAGGGAATTGCTGGTGACTGAACTGTCGCCAATCGTTACTGAAGAGTGGGGACATTTCAGGCAGGTACTAACGGAGTTGCATAGACGCAATCTTACGCTAGGCAAACAACGCAAAGATATTTATGTAAATAAGCTATTGGATTTCCAGAAGAAAGGCGGCAGCCCTAATGAAAGGTTTTTAGATCATCTTCTCACGATGGCTTTGATAGAAGCCAGGAGCTGTGAGCGTTTCAAGCGATTGAGCGAAGGCTTGCAAGATGATTACATGAGAAAATTCTACCGGCGATTTATGGAAAGCGAGGCAGGACATTACACTTTGTTCATCAATCTTGCTGATAATTATTTGCCTAAAACTTTGGTAAGAAAAAGATGGAAAGAATGGATCGAATATGAAACACAAGTGATGCAAAGCATGGAAGTGCGCGGGGACAGAATTCATTAACGTTCCAGCGCCGGAAAATAATATTTTCGTTAAATGAATCAAGTCATTTTTTTGCTGCAACTTACGCAATTGCTATCGGCAGACCTCTTTACCAAATTGCAGCAAACAGATGCCCGTTTGTTATCGTTTATCACTCACCACCGGGTTAATTCTTTAGATCCTTTCTTCATACAACTGACGGATGTTGCAACGCTGGTAACGTATTCAATACCCGTGATTTTATTGATATATGCTTATGCAAAGCAACTGGTTGTCCTGCAAAGAAAAAGCTGGCTAGTTTTAATTGCGCTCACCATTAATTCGGCAATTGTCGACACACTCAAAAAAGTGATCCACCGGCCAAGGCCGTTTGTTACGTATTCAGATATTCATAACCTCGTGCCGGTAACCAGTTTCTCGTTTCCTTCAGGACATACCGCGGAAGTAACTTTGCTTGCGATCTCGATATCAATTCTTTTTCCAAAACAAAAATGGGCAATTGTGCTTACATGGCTTTGGGCGCTCGTTATAAGTTATTCCAGGATGGATCTCGGAGTTCATTATCCAAGTGATGTGCTCGGGGCAATGGCCAATAGCATGTTGGTGGCATTTACTTTTATCAAGTTGATGCTACGCCTTGATTTTTTGCGTTCTGAAAAACAAAATCAGCTTGAACGGCAGTAAAGCAACTAATTCTTAAGATTTTTATTTCTTACTGATTGATCTTTTCACTCCAGTTTCTTCTTCCGTTTGGAACGATGATATTTAAGGCGCGGGGAACAATTTCTGCAGTTATTTTATCAAGCTTTCCAAGATACTCTCCGTCTACCTGGAAATTCGTATCACGTTTGGTTGTGATCACCGCTTTTGTGGCTTGAAAAATTTCAACTTTTTTAGGATTGAAAGGCGTATGTTTCAAAAATAATTTTACGAATTCAACCAATGACACCTGGCGCACTACCACCAACTCAAACCGTCCATCATCAATGCAACCTTCAGGGTTGATTAAAGCCCCCGTACCATATTTGCTCGCATTCGCAAATACGATCATGTAAGCAGGAATATCGGTTTCCATATCGTCTGTAACAATGTGAGCGTTCACCGGTTTACCCTGGATTAAAATCTTCAAAAGCATCCTCACATATCCCCACATCCCGTGAATCGCACTTTTATGATAATACTTCACCAGCCGCGCATTTAGTCCGATATCACTAAGGTGAATACAATACTCAGTTCCATTTATTTTGATCAAATCGCAAGGGAGTTCTTTCCCGTTTATTATGAGTTCCATGGCGGCCGAAGAGTCCTGCGGAATATTGAGTTCCGCCGCCATACCGTTTGCAGATCCACCGCGAAGAACGCCCATCGGAATCGAGGTGCCCATCAATTGTTCGGCGACAAGTGAAATTGTGCCGTCCCCGCCCACAGCTACCACTTTCCCCGGGGAAAGCTTTTTTATCCAGTGCCTGATCGAAGCGGGGTCACCTTTGCCGGTAAGCATGAAAAAATCAATCTGGTAAGGAAGTTGCTTAAAATAATCGCGGATAATGGGTTCCCAATTAATTTTTTTCTTGCCGCCGGAGGAAGGGTTGATAATAAATAATATATTTAAACCGGACGATGTCTCCATAGTTTTTAAAGTTGCCAATGAAGATACATTCAGAATATAAAGAAAAAAAAAATTCGCTGTTCCAAAAGGTTAAACGGAAAATATTTTTTTTGTTAAGGCTCAATAATAATCCCGTTATCAAAGTGTATCATGGTTACGGCAACGATGAAAAGGTGATTGTGATCGGGCACGTTTTTAAACTCAGTCCGTTTCCAAGAAAAACGTTTCGCAGCAATTGGTTGGTAAATTTATTTTCAATGCTGCGATTGTTTATGGTGCGACCATTTGCCAACGCAAAAATTTCTATCGAATGGCAGGGAATCATCTATCACACCAGGGCGGAAGACGATGGATTTTTCAGGTATGAGATCTGTCCCAAAATTCCCCCAAACAAAGGCTGGCAAAAGGTTTTTGTGAGACTGGAAGAAGATGCGTATAAAATCCGGGTGATACAATGCATCGGGGAAGTGTATATTCCTTTTCCTTCACAACATGGTTTTATTTCAGACATTGACGACACTTTTCTAATCTCACATTCTGCACGCTTGCGGCGTAAGTTGTATGTATTGTTTACAAAAAATGCCCACAGCCGCAAACCATTTAAAGGCGTTGTACATCATTATGAACTGCTCGCAGGGCACAATCGCTTTGGCGACAACTGCAATCCTTTTTTTTATGTCTCCGGAAGTGAATGGAACCTGTATAGCCTGATCATCGAATTTTCGCGGGTGAATGATTTGCCAAAAGGTATTTTTCTTTTAAGCACTTTAAAAAGGTTGACACAGTTCTGGAAATCGGGTTCCAATGACCTGATGACAAAATTTACAAGGATCATCAGGATTATCGAAGCTTTTCCGCACTTGCAATTTGTTTTGCTCGGCGACGATTCGCAGATCGATGTAAATATTTATTTCTCGGTTGTAAAACACTTTCCGGGGAAAGTATTTGCGGTTTATATCAGGCAGGTAGGTAAAACAAAAAATACCGAAACAGAAGAAAGAATCAAAGAAATTGAAAGCCATGGCGTTCATTGTTGTTATTTCAAATACAGTGCCGAAGCGGTTATCCACTCAGAAAAAATCGGCTTAATTGCAAAGAGTGAATTATTAGGCTGAAGGCAGTAAACGAACAAAAAAGCGTTCTTTTTATTTTATGTTTCCCGAAAAAATTATTCAAGCTCACTCAACCATTTATCCAAAGCCAGGTAAACACCGTTGGTCCAACCGAAACCATCCTGTGACGGATATTCGCCACCGCCGGCTTTCAGATCTGTAGTTACTACATTGTACTTTTCCATCATTTTTCCTGTTTCGTCATACACTCTTTTATTTATGTCAAGCCATCGTTTTGTGATCTCTTTTGCAAGATCCATGAAGCCGTATTTTGCTAACCCCTGAACAGTTATCCATTGCAAGGGCGCCCAGCCGTTTGGTGCATCCCACTGCTGGTTTGTGCTTTCAAGTGTAGAGATGAGTCCGCCCGGCGAAAGAAATTTTTCTTCGATCACTTTGGCAACACCTGCGGCCTGTTCCCTGGAGGCGATTTCAAAATACAATGGAAACGCAGCAGCCAGGGTGAAAACGCTTTTCTGTTTGTTTTCGACGTGATCAAAATCAAAATAAAAGGCCTCATGTTTGTTCCAACAATATTTGTCAATATTATGTTGACGCCGCTCTGCGAGATGCGTGTAATTCTCGGCACTTGCCTTATCGCCCGAAACTTCATACGCTTTCGCAATCGTCTTTTCAAGATTGAGTAAAAGAGAATTCAAATCCACCGGAACAATTTCCGTTGCATGGATACTGGAAAATTCTCCTTCGATTTTAAACCAGCGGCCTGAAAAATCCCAGCCTGATTCAGCCGCTGCCCGAAGATTCCTGTAGACGCTTTTTTTGTCTTCTGAATTTTCAGCAAGTTTCACTTCGTGTTTGTAAGCTTCCGGTCGCGGCGCATCTGATTCGTCCCAATAGTGATTCAATATACTTTTATCAGGCAACATTACCACGCGATGCAGCGAAGGACTTTTCAAATGAACCTGCCCTTTGCCGTTCATCCAAAATTTATATTCCTTTTCAAGTTGAGGCAGATATTTTTTGTAAACATCTTCGCCTTTTTCTTCCGCCAGCACACCAATCATGCAGGCAAAAAAAGGAGGTTGCGATCTTCCGAGGAAATAAGTACGGTTGCCGTTAGGAATATAACCAAAGTGATCAATGAGATAGCAAAAGTTATCAATCATATTTTGAATAAGATCTACGCGCTTTGATATTTGTAACCCCAGCATCGTGAAGTAGCTGTCCCAATAATAAATTTCGCGGAACCGGCCACCGGGAACAATATATGAATTAGGCAACGGCAACAATGAATTATGTGATTCTTCAGGTTGCCTTGTAAGGAAATCCCACAATTTTTCAATATGCTCTTTGATGGGCCTTCCCTTTTTTGTAACGAAAGTAGTATGAAAACTTTTTGGCTCTGTAAAATGTTTATGCACAAAAACTGAGAGGTCAAAATCAGGATCGTTCTTTTCCTTTTCATAACGGTCATAGATAGACGAAAGATCAGAATTAGGTGTGCAGTCAACAAAAGTTTTGTTATCGGGAAAAACATTTTCCATCTGCACTCTTTCAAACAATTCTCCCAAAGAAAAAATGTATTTTATTTCCATCTGCTTGTCATTTAATGTTAATGGATCACGTCGGGATTGATCACAGGCTCTACAGGTTTCTTTTGCAATCTTTTAAAAACAAACAGCGCGATCATTAAAATCCCGATTGGGACTAAAGTAAAATAAAATGCCGCCTGCCCGTTGTAAACCTCAAAGATATAACCTGTGATCAATGAACCGGTAGTGCCCCCGATGGCCGAAAATATGATAATCAATCCGGACATTACGCCGTGTTTAGGTTTGGGCAACGAACTTAATATCACCGAATTGATGGCCGGATAAACCGGTGCAAGTAAAAGCCCGATCAGGGGAAAGATATACGCCGCCAGTGGCGCATCCAGCCATCCCTGTATATTCGGCGACGCTTCATTTTTTGCAAGCGGCATCGCAACAAGCACGAGCACCGCCGCAAGCACCAAACTGCCCAAAATGGCATAGAACCAGTTGAGTCTTTTCAATACCAATCCCGCAAGAAAGCGCCCGAGGGCAGTTGATCCTGCAAGAATACTTCCCATCTGAATGCTGAGAACCGCCGGAAGCAACAACACTTTATTATTAAACGTCGGTAAAAAATTCTGTATGCTTTGTTCGATCAGCACATAAAAAAAAGCAGAAAATATAAACGCGATTACGATGGGTTCACTCATTAGTTTAAACATATCTGAAAATCTCGGGGCAACAGGTTCACCGCCTTCTGTGTGTGCAACTGATTCATCTAACGGTGACGAAAGCAACAATAAAAATGCCAGAACAGATAAGCCTCCCAGGAAATAATAGGCATTGAGCCATGAGGTGGATTGAGGGTCGGCATTGTCAACAAAAGAACTGAAAATAAAATAGAGCGAGAGGTTGCCCACCATAAAAAAACTCTCGATAAAATTCATCATGCTGATGTGCGCTTTAGAATCTTTGGTAACGATACCGATCGTACTGTAGACACTCATTTTTATCAACGCAAAGCATGAACCAACTGCAACAAAGAGCAACTTAATAGCAAAGAAGCCGGGCGTTGAGGGAATTACAAGACACACCACGCTGATAATACCCAGCGCAAACAACATTGCTTTTTTGTAACCAAATTTTGCGATGTAGGATGCTACCAAAAATGAAACAACAGCAATGCTGAGGTCTTTACACGGATCAATCCATGCCGCAGCATTTTTTGTAACACCAAAATTATTTTGCACCTGCAATATAGCAATGCCAGAGCTGTTCAACAGGATGGCAAAGACAAAATAATTGATAAACAGGGAAAGTTTGATTCTCCAATTATTCATAGCAATAACGTTTTCAATAATATTCGAATATACTATTTAATTGAAGTGATTGCGTTTTCTGTTCCTGTTTGTCGGATCAGGATTTTAGTATTATGAGATTTTCAAGATCGCCCGCACCTTTGCTTCATCGTTCAATATTCCCTATTCGATATTTTCGATTCAACACCAGTAAAACAACAAATTTCCTTGATTTTTATTTTGTAAATGAAGACAACAAAGGTCCTTTACTCTTCTATGATCTTTGCAATCTGCCATCCTTTGCTACCTGTTCGTTTAGACTGTTTTCCTGTTCTTTTTCCCGTGCCCAGGCCTTCAGATCTTTTTCTAAAAAGTAATTGAGGACAGTTCGAACCGCTGCAATAGCGGCAAGTTTTCCTATATCGTCCCACGTAGGCGCGACGGCAGTAACTAATATATCGGCACCTAACAGAAGTTCTAATGCCAATGTGAGATAAGAGCCAAACTTTACCCGCAGCTCAATATTGCCCCTGTGCGGACGTATGCCAAGGTGTGAAACCGTGAATCTATAAATAAATATTAAAAGCGCTAAACCAATTACGCTGGCTCCTGTTAATTCAATAATATGACTTAAAAAAACTACTGACGGCTTTAACCACTCTTCCATGCGGTAATGCTACACAAAAGTTTTGCCAAGCCGGCAAGACGAAGGTTACCTCAAGTCCGCATAGAAGTATTCTTTTACAAGCGCCGTAGCATTCTTGCCGGAAGAAGTATGATTGATTTAAGTAAAATAAAAACGCCTTCGAGCGATACTTTGATTAGTCTGAAAGGTAATACCAGCAGCCATATAATTGGATAAAGTACCAGGGCCAGCAGCGCCAGCGGCCAGCAAAGTACAAAAAGGATAAGCCATAGAACGAAGGTGATCATGAGCTAAAGTTACCGATTGATTTGATGCAGAAAACAGCAATTACACAAGCGGCAGTGATTATCGGGTGGATTATCGGTCACCTAAATACCGATCAATTTTCGACGTTACAAATTTGTTCATCTTTCTTTTGTCTGAATCAGGATTTGCAGAATTTGAGGATTTCAGGAAGCACGTTTTTTCCCTTCATGAACTTTTGTTAGTAGGATTTGCAGGATGATGAGGAGGGCTTCACTACTTTTTTTACCACTAGAATACCTTCGGAACTCAATGCTTTAAATCCCATAAATCCCGCTTCAGACAATAACTCTCCTGCAAATTCTTTTTTGATACTAAAAAAC
>Ga0157371_10005864_pt1 | contig 10264 bp, 8 predicted proteins | sample C45metaG_FD_113462 | JGI IMG/M metagenome (GOLD analysis project Ga0157371, IMG submission 113462) | Corn rhizosphere microbial communities from Kellogg Biological Station, Michigan, USA - C4-5 metaG | ecosystem: Host-associated > Plants > Roots > Rhizosphere > Soil | place: USA: Michigan...
AAGCGAGAAGGAGCTTTCAATACCAATATGATTCACGTCACATCATCATTTTTTGATTTATGAAAGGTCTTTAATATTTAAACAATTATAACGATATTATTACTCATTTTTTCAATAAAATATAATTAAACATTATTATTTCATTATCTTCTCTTTGCTTTAACAACATCAAAATATTCCGTTAAGTCTCAAAGATGAACATCCTATACAATTGAATATGAGACTTTGATCATTCAAAATAATGCGATTTACAATAAATAATCCGAAGTAATTTTTACAGGATATCGTGAAAAAGCCTGCAAACGAATGATAAGGAAATTGCTATCGATCTAAGATAATTCTTGCATCTATAGCTAGTACAAAAGCACCTATAAAAACCTGAATGGGCTAGTTAAATTGAATTGTTTTTTATTTTTACAATGATTTATACTTGAAAAAACATGGAGTTAGCGAATAACACCTCCCCCCAATCATCATATGAATTCATTCAGATCAAACTAATATTGATCTGCCTTGGTGACTCTAACCAAACTTGGATCAGCAGCCTCACGAGCAAGTCTTTCAACATGTGTTGTTGCTGTTTTTATCACTTGACCATCTTTAAATAAAATCATCTCACCAGGTTGGTATGCGGTCCAAACTTCATTTTGAGTTAATGGCTCTGTGGTAATCACGGCAACACGATCTTCTTTTGTCGTAAATTGACTAAAATCAATATCGACATCAATATCGACCAAGCGTGCATATGTAAATGGATACTCGCGTACAATCCAATGCAGCTTCGTTGTCGCATAACTAAACAATGCTTGTCCATTGGAGAGGCAAAAATTAAAAGTGCCATATTCTGCAATTTTAGGTGAAATTTCTTCAAGCAAGGCAAATACATCATTTAAACTCGGTTCAAAATAACCAAATCTTAAAACCAGTTGTTCAAGCAAATAACAAAATGCCAGCTCACTGTCGGTACTGCCTACAGGGGTAAAACGCCCTGACAAATGTGGATGAAAGTTATGTAAATCACCATTGTGCGCAAAAATCCACTGTCTACCCCATAACTCACGAATAAAGGGGTGGGAGTTTTCTAAGGTGATTTTACCTTGAGTTGCTTTGCGAATATGCGCAATCACATTCCGTGATTTGATTGGATAGTTACGTACCAGTTCAGCAATCGGTGACAAGACTGCAGATTGATTGTCGACAAATAAACGACATGCTTTATCTTCAAAAAAGGCAATGCCAAACCCATCAGAATGATCAGAGGTTATTCCTGCACGTTGAGAAAACCCACGAAACGAAAAAGTAATATCAGTGGGAGCAGCGCAGTTCATTCCAAGCAATTGGCACATAGTGTATTCATACAACATTTTATTTATAAGAATATTGTGCATGACTACGCATCTGCTTGCAAATCTCAATAACTGAAAATAACTGCAAACAGATGCATATTAGACCAATGACTTAACATAGATCAGCAGAATAATTGGGTACTTATTCGCGGATCAAACTCTAAGTCCCCTTATTTTTCGGACACTCAGCGATTAACCATTTTGTTCAAAACAAAATTTTTGGCAATTTCATTGACATCTAAAAAGACAAAATAATCTAAACAATTAAATGCTTCATCGTGATATGCCTGTTTCGATAAACGCGCATTCATTTTCAGATAGACATCAAACAACTTTGGAATTCGTTCGTCTTGTGGAAAGCTATACTCTGGATGACTTGGTTCAAAAGCGAGATTTGCCTTTATATCAATCGACTGTTTGGCAGTCATTTTCTTCAAATGCTGATGTGTATAGTAAGCACGTGCCTTATTGTCTTCCAAACGAATGCTGACACATCCCATTAAGTGTTTTGCCTTCATTTTCCACAGTACTGTCGGAACCAAATTTAACCACAACATCGACAATGCACGTCCATTACGATAACGCGGATGTACACAAGTACGACCTATTTCCACAATATTAGATAGATGTGAAAGTTGAGAAACATCAAATTCTTGTGCGCTATAACTACGTGCAAGCTCATGCCCCTGAATCAACTTCAGGCGTGTATAGGCAACAATCTCATTACTCCATTTATCACGTAATACCGCATGCTCACAATCAAGGTCATATAAATCTTGATCTAATCCATTTTCAAATGTAATGCCAAACTGATCTGCGAATTGTACTGCACGAAATTTTTGTACTTCTTTGAGTTGTTTCAGGTCTTCAACCCATTCAAATTTATATTGTGATTGTGCTTTTTTAGGTTTTGGTAACGGTAAATTTAAGTTCTGGAAGTTCTGACGATACTGATTTAATTTTGCGAACATATTTTCGACTCCTTGAGCTTTTACTTACACTAGGCAATCCCGATGACACTTATATGACGAAAAAATGACCGTTTAAAAACACGCTATGAATGGTGAATTTGAAATAAAATCGGCAAAATAAAAAAGCCAATGTTTTCACACTGGCATTTTAAAAAAATAATCTATAGATTAAATATTATTTCTGAGGCTTGGCACGGTTGGTAATTAAGGTTCCTACACCATGATCGGTAAAGATTTCTAAGAGTGTTGCATGAGGTACCCGCCCATCTACAATGTGCGCACTCACAACCCCACCTTTAACCGCATCTAAGGCACAACCCACTTTAGGAATCATGCCCCCGTAAATCACCCCAGTTTCAATGAGACGATCGACTTCTTGAGTACTAAGACCAGTCAGGAGGTTTTTATTTTCATCTAAAACACCTGATATATTGGTCAATAGAATCAATTTTTCCGCGCCCAAAGCTTCTGCCACTTTACCTGCGACTAAGTCTGCATTGATATTATAAGTTTGACCGTCTTCATCTACACCTAAAGGCGCAATCACTGGAATAAAATCACTTTGGGTAAACATTTCTAAAACGTCAGTTTTAACCCCAGTCACTTCCCCGACCAGACCTAAGTCAATTTGCGTGACTGTACCATCGGCAAGTGTCTTTTCCATCAAGAGCTTTTGAGCACGTAATAAATTACCGTCTTTACCCGTTAAACCAATAGCACGTCCACCATGCTGATTAATCAGATTAACGATAGATTTATTGACACTGCCGCCTAAAACCATCTCGACCACTTCCATGGTTGCAGGATCCGTTACCCGCATTCCATCAATACGATCAGACTCACGCCCCAACTGTTTAAGCAATGAATCTACTTGTGGACCACCACCATGTACGACAATCGGGTTTAAACCTACAGTTTTGAGTAAAACGATATCGCGAGCAAATGAGCTTTCCAACTCTGGATCAGTCATTGCATTGCCACCATATTTTACAACGAGTGTTTTACCTGAAAATCGTTGAATATATGGCAAAGCCTCTGTCAATATTTGCGCTTTGTCGATGCCAGTATGTTGATGTGGCATTCGCCTCTCCTTAGTGAGCTGTAGGAATTAGACTGATGAATATGGATGATGCAAGAAATCAGTGTGCCTGTAGAATATCTTGGGCGATCATAGGATAACGATCACTGAGCATAGACGCAAATGTCTGACGAATTTCATTTAAACAATTTGGACAATCTGCATCAAAACGTACGGTAAAATATTCACCTGTATTTGATGCCCGAATAATGCCAAAACCATGCTCAAAATCAAGGCGAACACCATCAATTTTACTCAGCTCAGCACCAAATTGTTGACTGAGCTGTTCGATCTCATTCAAAACAATTTTCGGATCAGTACGATGGGTACTGATATAAGTATCTTCAGTATAAAAACGGTCAGGATAACAGGCTAAGATTTCAGACAATGTTGCTTGAGGGAAACAGCATAAGTATTCCATCACACGTAAAGCCGCATATAGACCATCGTCATAACCAAGTCCACGCCCATCATTAAATACATAATGACCTGCATACTCACCACCAAAGACAGCTCGGCCTTTTGATTGCGACATGTATTTGCGTAAAAAACTACTACCAGTCCGAATCATCTTGGCTTGACCACCCAAACGTTCAACCACTTGACGTACCATAGATGAACATTTCACATCAAATACAATTTCATGCAGTGGGTGATCTTTTAAACACATTTGGGCAAATAATGCTAAAAGCCGATCCGCTGAAATAATATGGGCATTTTCATCCAATAGAACCACACGATCGCCATCACCATCTAAAGCAATACCAATGTCTGCCTGATGATTGAGTACATTTTGTCGTAATAATTCTAAGTGTGTGGCTTGTGAAGGATCTGGTGCATGGTCGGGGAAGTTTCCATCAGCATTACAGCGTAATGCAATCACCTCACAACCCAATTTTTTTAAAACAAGATTGGCACAATAGCCTGCTGAACCATTTAAGCCATCAATCACGACTTTGAGTGGTCGGGTTAACTGAATATCTTTTAATAACGCAGACTGATAGGACAGACAAAATTCAGATTTAATTTGATGAGTCGCGCTTGGAATCACAGATTCTGCATCAATCCATGGCAACTGTTCACTTTGCAGATAATTTTTTGCTTGAATGCCTATGTTTTGAATCATTTCAGGAGACGGTGGCTCAAACTGCATAATCCATTTAATACCATTGTCGGTTTTTGGATTATGACTGGCTGTGACCATGATGCCATTGCCCTGCGTATTTCTTGCGGCAAAGTACAATTGTGGTGTAGCACAACAACCTATTTCAGTGACTTCAATGTCTTTATTTTGAAATACCTGTTTGATAATTTGAGCATACGCAGGACTGCTTAATCGAGCATCGTATCCCAAGGTAATTTTTGATTGACCCTTTTCAATCAGTTGATCAACTAAAGCATATGCGATTGCCTGAATCAATTCAGGTGGCATCATTTCAACTTTTCCACGAATATCATAAGCGCGGAAAATCTGAAAAGGAAAATCATTCATCTTTTTCATAAGCAAAACTTCTATTTGCTTAACCCTTTATTTCGTCAGCTTTATCGCTCTAATGATAAGCAAGCAATTCATTTATATGAGAATATTTATATCGGGTCAAATGCAATATACTAAAAAACTCTTGATAATATATTCAATTTTATATACAGCGTTATACATACTTTTTGTTACAATTCAATATAACATTAAAAAAGCCTGATAAATCAGGCTTTAAAAATGATGAGAAAAACTTAGTTCTTCCCAGTGTGACCAAAACCACCAGCACCACGTTCAGTCGCTTCAAATTCACTTACAATATCAAATTGCGCTTGAACTACAGGCACTAAAACATACTGTGCTAAACGCTCACCTGGTTCCAAAGTAAAGGTGGTTTGACCACGATTCCAAACAGAAACCATCAATTCGCCTTGATAATCTGAATCAATTAAGCCAACCAAGTTGCCCAATACGATCCCATGCTTATGGCCCAAGCCCGAACGTGGTAAAACCAGACCAGCAAAATTAGTATCTTCAATATAAATGGCCATACCTGTTTTAACCAACACAGTTTGACCAGGTTCAATTTGAATCGCTTCTTCTACACATGCACGTAAGTCCAAACCCGCTGAACCTGTTGTTGCATATGTTGGCATTGGCCATTCTTGACCTAAACGTTGATCAAGTACTTTTACTTGAACTTTCATATTGAAATCCTTGGTTAAATAAAGCTGTTAAAAGTTCTTCTATGTCTTTCGATCTGTTTAAAATCAAATCGAAAGAAAAATAAAAGAACTGATTTAAAAATTAACGTTTTAATAACGCTTTTAAGTTTTGTAAATATTGCTGTGCCTGTTGTTTAGGATCAACATTTTCAGCTAATTTTTTCTTACGCCCTAACCAATCCAACTCATCTTGTGGTAATTCATCTAAGAAGCGGCTTGGGGTCATTTGTTTCATTTGCCCACCATTTTTACGTTGCTCAGCCAAAGTTAAGGTTAAACCTTGTTGTGCACGGGTAATACCCACATACATTAAACGGCGTTCTTCCTCGATCGTTTCAGCGGCAATGGAGTTCTTATGTGGCAGAAGTTCTTCTTCTAAGCCCATAATATAAACAAATGGAAATTCCAGACCTTTAGATGCATGTAATGTCAGTAGGTTGACCTTATCGGTGTCTTCATCTTCCTGCTGTTGCTCAAGCATATCCAGCAACACCATTTTACGAATCACACTTTCAATGTTCTTTTCATCTACATCTTCAGCACGGTTGATTAAGCTTTGAATACTGGTATAGAGCATCTCCACATTATCAATCTTGGTTTTTTCTTGTGCAGGCGTTGCCGCAGTTTCACGTAAATAATCGATATAGCCTGCATCATTCATCATTTGACGAATTTTAGGAACAGGTTCATCGTCATCTAACAATTCACGAGTGAAATCATTGATAAAGCCAGCAAACTCAGCCAGTTGTGTAGTAGCCTTTTTCGGCATTACCATAGTTAAGCGTTGATCACTTGCCGCAGCCAACAGTGATAAATGATTTTCTTGGGCAAAAAGACCTAACTTTTCAAGTGTTACAGGGCCAATTGCACGTTTAGGCGTATTGATAATACGAAGAAAAGCACTGTCATCTTCAGGGTTGATGATGATACGCAAGTAGCTCATCACATCTTTAATTTCTGCACGACCAAAGAAAGATTGACCACCAGAGAGCTTGTATGGAATCTGCATTTGACGTAGCTGAGTTTCCAATACACGTGCTTGGAAATTTCCGCGATACAACACCGCATAATCTTTCCAGTTTTTGCCATTCATCAATTTATGCGTAAGTAGATCTTTTACTACACGTTCAGATTCATCATCATCATTACGACAGGTGATGATTCGAATGACCTCACCATGACCTTTATCACTCCACAACTTTTTATCGAAGATATGTGGGTTATTTTCAATGACATGGTTCGCGGCTTTTAAAATACGACTGGTAGAGCGGTAGTTTTGCTCCAGCTTGATCACTTTTAAATTACGAAAATCTTCTTTGAGCAATGCCATATTTTCAGGCTTTGCACCACGCCACGCATAAATGGATTGGTCATCATCGCCTACAGCGGTGAACTGCCCCATCACACCGACCAATAATTTTACCAAAATATATTGCGCGGTATTGGTATCTTGATACTCATCCACAAGTAGATAGCGAACCCGGTTTTGCCAACGATCACGAACTTCAGCATTGTCTTGTAAGAGACGTGTTGGCATTACGATCAGATCATCAAAATCTACAGCATTATAAGCCCGTAAATTTCGCTCATATAATTGATACAAGTGGGCAAACTGCACATCTTCTGGTGTTTCACAAGTCGTATGTGCTTGCTCAGGCACAATCAAATCATTTTTCCAATCTGAAATCTTTTTCATGGCTTTAGCAATCAATTCTTTGCTTTCAGCACCCGATAAATTATCACGATGCATCAAGTCCATAAGAATACGCTTACAGTCATCGGCATCAAGGATTGAGAAATTATTTTTAAGTGGGGTATTTTTCAGCTCAATTCGTAATAAATTTAAACCAAAGGTATGGAAGGTTGAAACTGAAAGCCCTTTCCCTTCTTCTTTACCCAACAACTTACCCACACGTTCTTTCATTTCACGTGCAGCTTTATTGGTAAAAGTCATTGCGGTAATTCGATGCGCAGGAATCCCACACTGCTGGACCAAATACGCAATTTTTCTTGTAATTACTGAGGTTTTACCTGAACCCGCCCCTGCAAGTACTAACAAGGGTCCTTGAGTATATTTCATGGCTTCAAGTTGCTTGTCATTCAGTTGACTTGCTTTCGACATTGTTCATCCTCTAAAAACTTCGAGCTCGATTATAGTCATCTAAAGTAGAGTTGCAAAATGCTTAATTTGAATTTTTCCAATATAAAAACCAGATAAAAATAATTTCAGTTAAATTCTGCTTTAGTTTCAAACCTTATTATTTCAATACTCTATTTTGTTATGAGTTGTTGTTATTCAGTTGGCTGGTGATCAAGTGGCGAAAGCATAACCAAAAACTATTCCCCAAAAGCCATCATAACGGCTAGCAAATAGCAGCAAGAAGAGAGACCGTTATAGCATCAACGCTGGTTTTAATGATAAAAAATCTGAACCGCAACCTTAAACAGATTGATGCGGTTTAAATAAAAATTTGGAGCATAAAAAAAGGAATCATAGCGAACCATGACTCCTTTTCAATGCTTTCAACTCAATGCCTTCAACTAAAATACGTTACTGTTGTTACGATTTCTTAGTTTGTCGGATATTAGTTTGCTGCATAAATGCTGATTTCAACACGACGGTTCTGTTCACGACCCGCAGCAGTTGAGTTATCTGCGATTGGGTTTTGTGAGCCATAACCTTGAGTATCAATACGACTCGCTACACCTTTACCTTTAAGGTAGTTTGCAACTGAATACGCACGGTTTTGAGACAATGGAATATTGATTGAATCATTACCTGTATTATCTGTATAACCCGTAACAAGAATTACACTCTTGTTATCTTCCATTAAAGTTTGAGCAACTTTATTTAAAGTACCGTAGAAGTTCGGCTTAATTGTTGATTTGTTGGTATCAAACGTGATGCTACCAGGCATAATTAACGCAACCGAACCATCTGGATTACGGTTAACTTCTACACCAGTACCCTGCATTTGTTGGCGTAATTTCTTTTCTTTATTGTCTAAATAAAGACCAGTACCCGCACCTAAAAGCGCACCAATTGCTGCTGCACGATTGTTTTGTGCAGATGAGTTTGCATTACCACGAGACAAACCATAGCCCGCTGCTGCACCGATCAAACCACCAATAGCAGATTTGTCGTACTCCATACCGCCGATATTATTACCAGTTGATTGACAGCCAGAAAGTACTAAAGCCCCTGCTGTAAGTGTTGTAATTAATAGTGCACGCATTGCATGCCTCCAAGTTGTGTTTTTTGTTAGCTTAATTTTGGTATAAAAAACAAAGCACCACTATAGGCGTTTTGTTAACAATCACGTATTTTTTTACATTTTGTAATATTTACAACAAAATTTACAAAAGTGATCATCATAATTTATACATAGTCATTAAAAGTGTCTTTTTTAATTGCATTGTAACGACTATATTTAGAGTCTGTGGACAATTCGTCTATGTTTACAACGATGTATATTTTTGAGCGAATACGAGGCAGCAAACCCGAAATCTAGTTATGCTAAATCAAGACTAACATGATTTTTCAAGGCCGCAACGTGATAGTAAAAAATATCCTAGTCGCTTGAACTGGCACTCACAATAAATCATTAGGACTGTTCTATGTCATCTCAACAGCAGAAGCAACCTATTTTAAAAAAAATTACGAAAGGTTTAACCGTTGGCTCAGTGATTACTGGTAGTACTTTTTTTCACGGCCCGCCTGTTTTAGCTTTAGGCTTGACCAAATTATTTAAAAAGTCAAAAAAGGTGGATGAAACCAATATCAACATCACCAATAGTTGGTTAAGCGTCAATAATTGGTTGATTGATCATGTTCTTCCAGAAACACAATGGGACATTACCGTTGATGAAAACTTGGATTTAAATATGCAAGGTCGTTATTTGATGACCTGTAATCATCAAAGTTGGGTCGATACCACCGTAAACCAATATTTTGGCTTAACACGCATGCCACTCACCCGTTTTTTCACCAAATGGGAACTGATCTTTATACCGTTTGTCGGGCAAGCCTTTAAAATTCTGGGCTTTCCAATGATGAAACGCCATACAAAAGAGCAGATTGCAAAAAATCCTGAACTGAAAACACGTGATATGGAAGAAGCACGTAAAGCCTGTGAACAGTTATTAAGCCAGCCTTTTACGCTACTCAACTATCTTGAAGGGACACGCTTTACCCCAGAAAAACATGCTCAACAACAATCACCTTTTACCAATTTACTTAAACCTAAGGCTGGTGGACTCGCACTCGCTTTAAGTATCTTAGGTGATAAGATTGACGCACTGGTGGATATGACCATTGTGTATCCAGATGGTGCACCCGGTTATGGCGAGTTTTGGTTAGGCGAAGTGCCTCGAATTGCAGTCAATATGCGTAAAATTGAGATTCCTGAATGGGTACTGGGCGGCAATTATGAAGATGATGCAGAATATCGCGAACGCTTTCAAAACTGGGTTGATGATTTATGGACTGAAAAAGATCAACTGATTAGCACCATAAAACAAAAATATAACCACTAAATTTCAATTGAAGAAAAACCACAGAATAGGATGGATATGACAGAGCAAGTTCCACCACTCGAAAATAGTGCAGAAACGAAAAACGATATGTCACGAGGATGGTGGATCGCTTTTGGTTATGACATCTTTAT
>Ga0157371_10005865_pt1 | contig 10263 bp, 10 predicted proteins | sample C45metaG_FD_113462 | JGI IMG/M metagenome (GOLD analysis project Ga0157371, IMG submission 113462) | Corn rhizosphere microbial communities from Kellogg Biological Station, Michigan, USA - C4-5 metaG | ecosystem: Host-associated > Plants > Roots > Rhizosphere > Soil | place: USA: Michigan...
GCGCGAGCTCACCGTAACCTCGGTATGACGGGCGTTGGCGAGCTTCAGCACGACCTTGCCGCTGCGGGCGCCGCCCACGACCTGCTGCAGCTCTTCGGCCGAGCGCTGCGGGATCGCGCCGCGACTCGCTGCCTGCGCGATCAGCGCGTTGAACGAGCGCCCCATCCAGCTGCCGGGCACGAAGCTGTCGAACACCTCCTCGGCTTCGCCGTTGACGACGGCGATCAGGCCGTCGGCGGTGAGCATGGCGAGGCCGTGATGCATGGTGTCGAGCGCGGTATCGAGCTCGACCGCCAACCGGTTGGCGTCGACGCGGGCATGCACGGCGCTGAGCAGGACATTGCGCACGTCGGCCGCGAGAAATCGGAACGACACCAGCATCGGCAGCAGCAGCACGCCCAGGATCGGATAGTAGAAGTCGCCCTTGAACAGCAGGCTGCCGCAGAGCAGCGCTACGGCGATGGTGAGCTGGATGTTGAGCATCCGCACCAGCCCAAAATTGCGCGTTACGATGCCCACCATGCAGGCAACCGTGGTGGTCATGCTGATCAGCTCGGCGAACGGGTCGTTGGTGAACAGGAAGCTGATCACGCACCAGAGGCCGCAATTGAGGGCCATGGCCGTGGCCCAGTAGGTGGCGCGGACCTCCCATTTCTCGGCCTCGACCACGTCGGTCGGGCCGACCTTGGCCGCGATGAACTGGGTGATCGCGATATAGCGGCCGATGGCGATGAAGATGAAGAGACCGGTGATGCCCCAGAGCAGGGGAGAGCCGGTCTTGACGGCCGAGGCGCCGGAACCCACCGCGCAACCGAGCACGGCCAGCAGCATGGCGCGCCGGTCGCCATAGACGGCTCGGACCATCGACACATAATCGATGGCAGGCATGGATTTGCTGGCCGGCTCGAACATGAACACCAGGGTCAGTTGACGAAGGATGATGCCGGTAAAGCCGTTAATGCCGCATTTCGAGCCGCGACAATGTGAGGGAAATGGCCGGAATCCCGGGCTTGATCGGCCGAATCGCGGCCGATGGTTTATGGAGCGTTGGGCAAATTGACGCGAATTTGCTGCCAAGTCCGCTGCAATGGGTCGAAATGGGCTTGGTCACGGCTCGGTGAGAACGCGCAGCGACTTGCGCAGGCGCTTGAGCTCCTTCTTGCCGAGAACGGCCCTGGCATGGTCTTCGAGCGCGGTTTGCGCCCGTTTTCGGGCCTCGGCGGCGGTTTGGCCTGCCGCCGTCAGCTGGACGTGCCTGATCCGCCGGTCGGCCGCGTCCGGCACGCGCGCGACGAGACCATTTTTCTCGAGGGCGTCGAGCGATTGCTGCACCGCCTGCTTGCTGAGGCCCAGGCGCGCAGTGAGCTCGGTTTGCGACAAGGCTCCGGCGGCGAGCTGCTCGAGGATGGCGGCGCCGGCCCCCAGGGCGGGCGGGCTCTGCCCGGCAAGGGCCTCGCGCAGCCTTTTGTGCCAGGACTGCGTTGCCTGCTCGAGAATTTTGCCAAGATCGTCCGCCATCTTGACGATAGTGCCGGTGGAACAGCGCAGAGTCGAGAGCAGAGGGGAGAACGACAATGACGGTGCTCACCGAGAGCGAACGGCAGACGGCGCTGCAGCGCCTCGGCGGCTGGCGGGCAAGTGCAGACGGCGGCGCCATCGAACGGGAGTTCAAGTTCAAGGACTTTTCCGAAGCGTTCGGCTTCATGGCGCGGGTGGCGCTGCTGGCACAGGCGGCCGACCACCATCCGGAATGGTCCAATGTCTACAACAAGGTCTCGATCCGGCTGAGCACCCACTCGGAGGGTGGAGTGACCGGCAAGGATGTCGCGCTGGCCGAGGCGATCGACAAGCTCGTCACTTGAAGTTTCGGCCCTTCGGCATGGCCGCACGGGCCTGCCGTTCCGCGGCCTCCTCCTGCCTGAGACGCGGCAGATCGTGCGCCGGCGTGACATCGAGCGTTCCCTCGTCGGCCCGGGCCAGCACCCTGTCTCCCAGGGAGCGGCCACTGGCGAGGGCCGTCAGCTCGCCTGTGAGATCGGTGAACTGCTCGGCGACGACGTGGACCACGAGGCCCTCGACCTGCAACCGGCCGCGCACGCCCATGGCGCGCGACGCGAGGATGGTGCGCCGCTCCGCCTCGAACACTTTCGACCAGATGACGATGTTGGCGATGCCGGTTTCGTCCTCGATGGTCGCAAAGACGATGCCGCTCGCCGTCCCCGGCCGCTGCCGGACGAGGACCAGCCCCGCGACCTCGACGCGATCGCCGTTGCGGTGCCGCGCCAGATCGGCGCAGCGCACGATGCCGCGCCGCTCGAGACCCTGGCGCATGAAGCTCATCGGATGCGCCTTCAGCGAAAAGGACATCGTTCTATAATCGTGGATGACATTCTCGCTGTGCCGCATCAGCGGCAGCTCGGGATCAGCCTCGCCTTCGACCGTCGGACGACCGGCCTGCCGGAACAGCTGCAGCGAGTCCGCGCCATCGCTGCCCTTGAGGCCGCGCACCAGCCACAAGGCTTTGCGCCGATTGAGGCCCAGCGACTGGAAAGCGTCGGCTTCGGCGAGCCGTTCGAGCGTGGCGATCGGCAACCCCGTCCGGACCCAGAGATCGTGGATCGATCCATATCCCGAGCCCCGCTGGTCGATCAGAGTTTGGGCGTGCGCTTGCTTGAGGCCGGAAATCTGCGAAAAGCCGAGGCGGACGGCCTTGTCCGACCAGATCTGCTCGCGCATCTCGCGATGCTGGTTCCATGCCCGCGGGCCGGCCTTCGGACCATCCTCGAGCGAAGTCTCGTAGTCCGAGCGATTGATATCGACCGGCCGCACCTCGACGCCATGCTCGATGGCGTCGCGGATGAGCTGCGCCGGCGCATAAAAGCCCATGGGCTGGCTGTTGAGCAGCGCCGTGAGGAAGACATCCGGATAGTGGCACTTGAGCCAGCAGGACACATAAACGAGGAGCGCAAAAGAGGCCGCGTGACTTTCGGGAAAACCGTAGGAACCAAACCCTTCGATCTGCTTGAAACAGGATTCCGCAAAGTCCTTGGGATAGTTTTTCACAAGCATGCCGGCGATGAACTTCTCACGGAACGCGGTGACGCCGCCGGTACGCTTGAACGTCGCCATCGAGCGGCGGAGACGATCGGCTTCTCCCGGCGAGAAGCCGGCACCGATGACGGCAATCTGCATCGCCTGCTCCTGGAACAATGGAACGCCCATGGTTTTGCCCAGCACAGCCTCGAGCTCCCTGGAAGGATAGCTGACCTTCTCCTGGCCCAGCCGGCGCTTGAGATAGGGATGCACCATGCCGCCCTGAATCGGTCCGGGCCGCACGATCGCCACCTCGATGACAAAGTCATAGAAGTTGTTGGGCTTGAGCCGCGGCAGCATCGACATCTGCGCGCGGCTTTCGATCTGGAACACGCCGATCGTATCGGCGCGGTGCGTCATCTCGAACACCGGCCGCGTGATCTCGGGTGCATCGTGCGCCTCGGCCTGCAGCTCGGTCATGCGGACCTCGTGGTCGTAGTGCGTCTTCATGAGATCGAACGCACGCCTGAGGCAGGTGAGCATGCCGAGCGCCAGAATATCGACCTTGAGGATGCCGAGCGCGTCGATATCGTCCTTGTTCCACTCGATGATGGCGCGCGTCTCCATCGCCGACTTGCCGATCGGCACCAGCCGGTCGAGCTCGTCGCGCGTGATGACGAAGCCGCCCACATGCTGGCTCAGATGCCGCGGGAAGCCGTGCAGCTCCCGGGCACATTCGAGCACCATGCCAAGCGTGCGCTCGGTCGGGTCGAGCCCGAGGCCGCGCATCTCGTCGGCGCTGACCTCGCTGCCCCAGCCCCAGTGCAACTGGTTGATCGCCGAAATCATGTCGTCGGAGAGGCCGAAGACCTTGGCGACTTCGCGCAGCGCGCCGCGCGAGCGATAGCAGATGACGTTGGCGGTGAGTCCGGTGTGATTGCCGCCATACTTGGCATAGACATAGGCCATCACCTCCTCGCGCCGCTCGTGTTCAAAATCGACATCGATGTCGGGCGGCTCGTCGCGCTCGGTGGAGAGGAACCGCCCGAAGACGAGATCGACCTTGGTCGGATTCACCTCGGTGATTTCGAGGCAGAAGCAGACCACCGAATTGGCTGCCGACCCCCGCCCCTGGCAAAGGATTTTGAGCTCGTAGCGGGCGTGCATGACGATGTCGTGCACGGTGAGGAAATAGGGCGCGTAGCCCTTGTAGGCGATGAGGCAGAGCTCGGACCAGATCGTGCGCTTGACCGCATCGGGGACGTTGCCGTGGAAGCGCCTCTCGGCACCCTCCCAGGTCAGCCGCTCGAGCGTTTCCTGCGTCGTTTCATCGGCAATCTGCTCGGTGGGGTAGTTGTATTTGAGCTGGTCGAGGCTGAACCGGATGCGGCGGGCAAAACGCACGGTTTCAGTGATCGCCTCGGGATGCTCGCGGAACAGGCGGCGCATCTCTTCGGGCGTCTTGACGTGCCGCTCCGCATTGACCTCGAGGAGGCGACCGGCGTCATCGATGGTCATGTGCTCGCGGATACAAGTCACGACATCCTGCAGCACACGCCGGCCGGGCTCGTGATAGAGCACGTCGTTGGTCGCGAGCATCGGCACATGCTGGCGCCGGCTGAGATCGGCGATGCGATTGAGCCGCGCCCGATCATCGCCGCCGAAGCGACAGGCCGCGCCGATCCAGACCCGGCCCGGCGCTTTGGTGGCGAGCGCCTGGAGCGTCGTTTCAGTACGCTCCCAGTTGTCCTCGTCCGGCATCAGGATGAAGAGTTGGCCGAGGGTGAAGTCCTCGGCAGTGAGGTTCACGACCGTGGACCGCGACAGCATGGGAGCGAGGTCGCCGAGCTTCAGGATGGGCGCTCCCTTGTCGCTCTCCTTACGGAGGTTGGCAATGCTGAGGAGCTTGCACAGACGGCCATAGGCATCGCGGTCCGTCGGATAGGCGACAATGTCCGGCGTGCCATCGGCAAAGCAGAGGCGCGTCCCCACCAGATAGCGGAAATCCGGGCGCGGCCGCGGCTCGGCATCGCGCAGCGCCACGTAGGCCCGCACCACGCCGGCAAAGCTGTTGCGATCGGTGAGTCCAAAACCGTCGAGGCCCAGGACATTGGACGCCATCGCCAGTTCCTCCGGGTGGGACCCGCCGCGCAGGAACGAAAAGTTCGAGGTCGAGACCAGCTCGATGTAGCCCTGTTCGGCACTGCTCATGCGAAGAACCCATGCATGTACCAGCGCGGTTCCCTGGCGATGCCGAGCAGCCCCAGGCGGAACAGCCAGAAGCGGCGCCCACCATCGTCCTCCGCGACGTAGTAGTCGCGCGACAGCTCGCCTTCTTCGTAATAGTCATCCGGCGCTTCGGCGGCCTTGGCAGTCTCGGCAGTATCGGCAGTGAGTTTCAGCGCCTGGCCGGCGTTTCGCCACTCGGCGGCGATACGTTCGGGTCCGGACGCCTTGACGAAACGGTAGGTGACGCGGCGCCAGACCATGCTGGCCGGCGGTGCGTCGGGCACCTCGGCGATGACATTGATCGGCTCGGGCTGCGGCAGCAAGCGCAGCGGACGCGGCGCCCGCACGGGAGGCGCCGTCACCACCGGTTCGGCTGCAGCCACCAGAGCCGGCACCAGCTTCACCGCACGCTCGGGGATGTGCGTGTTGACCGGACGCGATTGCACGACGGCCAGCGGCCCGAGCCGGCTCGCCATGCGGTCATAGAGATGGTCGAGCGTCACGGCCCCGTCATCGATGCCGAAGGCGCCGACCTGCGTTGCCTCCAATGGGCTCACCGAGCTCGCCGCGAGCCGGATCATATCGATGCCGAAGCCTGCGTCGTACTCGCCGCCCAGCCGCTCGGCGCGATAGGCGAACAACCGGCTGATGTGCCGGGCATCGCGGGTGGCCCGCGCCGCATTGACCGAGAGCGTCATGACCTTGTGGTCGACACGATAGAGGAACAGGTGAAAGGCCTGCGCGCCGATACCCTGCCGCTCGAGCCGCAGCGACAACTGTACGGCGAGATCGTGCGTGCACATCAGAACATCGTCCATGAGCCCGATCGGGTCGGCGAAGCGATGCTCGGCGAAATGCTCCGCCAGCGGCAGGCGCGGGGTCAGTTTCTCCTCCGCCCAGCCGAGCGCCTGGTCGAGCCGCAGCAGGAACGATGCACCGAGGCGGGCCTGCATGCTCGAGCGGTCGCGTTCGTAGAGCTGACCGATGCGCTTCAGCCCAAGCTGGATGAGGCCGTCGATTTGTGCGGCTTCGAGCCGCAATGCCGAGACTGGCATGTGGCTCAGCGCCCTCCCCTCCTCACCTTCGGCGAGCACCTGGCCGGGTGCAAAATGTGCCAATGCCCAGGCGGCGCCGATGGTCGAGGCAATGGCGCCGTCCACCGCATAGCCCAGCGACTCGAGGCGGCTGGAGAGCTGCGCCAGCATTGCGCGCTCGCCCGAAAACAGGTGACTCACCCCGGTGATGTCGAGGCAGAGATCGCCGTAGGGGGCATGATCGGTCACCACCGAGACGATCGGCGAAGCATTGGAATGCCAGTCCGCAAAGTCGGCAAACACCTGTTCGGTGAAAGCCCGGTCGATCTCGCGCGCGTCGAGATTCGGGACGAGCGCCCGGGCATCGGAAAGCGACTGGCCGACGCTCAGGCCCTCCGCCGTCGCCCGCTGGTCGAGCGCGGCGACCCGCATGGCGCCACGCTGCTTCTCCCACAGCACCAGCGGCTTGTCCGATTGCGCCAGCGCCGGCTCAGCCCGCTTCAGACAATCGGTCGCCCAGCGCGGCAGATGCAGCATGAGATAGCGCCGGCCGCCGCGGAACAGCGGCAACTCCATTTCTGCTCTCGATGTCTGCCAGAACGAACCCATTTTCCGACCAGTCGACCAGATATTCTTCCCCGTCCGGAGCCGCCTTTCGGCGCTTGCCCAGGCTGCCTTTCTCGAGCACCACCCGCCATCGCGGCGGCCCTGGGGCCCGTTCGTCGAAGGGTGGCGACCGGCTGAGCTCAGGGATGATCTTCCAGCGGAATTTTGCGGCGCTCGCTTCCCGGTCCCGTGCATAGCGGACCAGAAAGACGGAAGCGCCGGAGGCGGCCGTCCTGAGGCTCATCCGCCGTGAGGCGGTGAAATCGAGCGCCTTGTGCGCATGCCCGATGTCGGCGACGACCGCCGCCACCGCCTTGCAGGCGACAGCCTCCTCGACCGCCCATAGGAGTTCGATGATCGTCTGCGGCCGCACGAAGACAACCTGCTCGGCCGGAAGCCCGAACCGCTTGAGGCCGAGGCCGTAAGGCAGCCCCGTTTCGAGCGCGTCGGATTGCAGCTGCAGGTACAGAACAGCCGGCCGTGCCGGATCGAGCAGAGATTTGGCCTGAGCGAAGGCAAAGCCGAGCGCCGGGCCGGCGCCGATCAGGCTGTCGGCAAAAACTTCATGCAGGCTGCCGCGCGGCGCGGCGAGAAAACCGCCGGGAATCGCCGGAGCCTCGGCGTCCCTGAGAGCCGGATTGGTCTCGATCGCGGTGATTTGCTGCCGCAGCGTTTCGAGCGCGGCGCTTTTGTTGCCCAGCATGGGGAGGGCTCCCTGTGTTCCAGCCGAAGAGAACAAACAGAGAACATCAGACTCGGTTGCAGAGTCAAGCCGAGACCTTCACGGGATGGCCCTTTTCGCCGATGTGACCGAAAATCCGCGGTTCATGGTCAACAGTGTGTGAGGGCGCCACCGAGGCTTCCGGATTTGGCCGCTCGCGCATTATGTCTCCTGCCATGCTCGATGCCCTCGTCCGCCTGTTTTCCCAGCCCGAACCGTCCGTTTTCCGCAACGACCCCAAGCTGGCCGTCGCCGCCCTGCTCGTTCACCTTTCCGCCGTCGACGGACAAGTCACCGACGACGAAAGAACCGCAGTCCGCGGCGCGCTGATGGACTATTACGACCTCGACGAAACCGAGGTCGACCAGCTGATCGCCGACGCCACCGAGCGCGACAAGGATGCAGTCGATTTCTACCACTTCACCGCGCCCATCTCGGCCCTCGAGGAAAAGCAGAAGACCGACATCATCCGCATGATGTGGCAGGTGGTCTTTGCCGACAAAAAGAACCATGAGCTCGAAGACAACATGGTCTGGCGCATCGCCGAGCTGATCGGCGTTTCCGCCCGCGACCGCACGACGCTGCGCAAACAGATGGCTCGCACCTGAACCATCCCGCAGACCTGCCTTGCCGCGGCGGCGCTTGCATTGTGCCACACTCCTGAGCCAAAACCCGGGGCCTTCCAAAATCCTCGGCCCGGACCTCATGAACATCGACGCTATTGCTATCGGCAAGAACCCGCCCGACGACCTCAATGTGATCATCGAGGTGCCGCTCGGCGGCGAGCCGATCAAATACGAGATCGACAAGGCCTCCGGCGCCCTGTTCGTCGACCGCTTCCTCTATACGCCGATGCGGTACCCCGGAAACTACGGCTTCATTCCGCACACGCTGTGCGGCGACGGCGACCCCCTCGATGTGCTGGTGATGAACTCGCGCCCGCTGGTGCCCGGCGCCGTGGTGCGCAGCCGACCCATCGGCGTGCTGTTCATGGAAGACGACGGCGGCCAGGACGAAAAGATCCTCGCGGTGCCCGTGCACAAGCTCACCGCCATGTACGACAAGGTGCACGACATCGGCGACATCCAGGACATCCAGGTCGAGCGGGTGAAGCACTTCTTCACCCATTACAAGGACCTCGAACCCGGCAAGTGGGCGAAAATCTCGCATGTAGGCGACGCCGCGGACGCCCGCCGGGTGATCCTCAACTCGATCGAGATGGCCAAGGCCGCCAAATAGCGGGCGGATGAAAGCGGCGCCACCGGCGTTGCACTCGACGGAGGGCTTCAATCATGCGCATCGCCGGAACCATCATCGGCATCATCCTCATCCTGCTGGGCGGGGTGTGGATCCTGCAGGGCAGCAACGTCCTCGCCGGCAGCGTCATGTCGGGACAGAGCCAGTGGCTCTATATCGGCATCGTGGTGCTGATCGTCGGCCTCCTCGCGCTCTGGTGGACCTATCGCCGCCGTCGCTGAGATGACCGGTCGCATCGTCCTGCTCAACGGCGCACCGCGCGCCGGCAAGAGCTCGATTGCGCACGCGCTGCAGGCGAGAGGCGACTGGCTGGTGTTCGGCGTCGACGCGATGATGGCCATGACCCCGAAGCATCTGCTGCCCGGCATTGGCCTCCGGCCCGGTGGCGAACGCCCTGATCTCGAAGGGGTCGTCCGGCGAAGTTATTCAGCGCTCTTTGCCGGGCTCGCTGCCTTTGCCCAAGAGGGCATTGATGTCGTGAGCGACATCGGGCTGCACGACGACTACAGCCGGCCGCTGGGCCTCTTGCAGATGGCGCGCGACAGACTGGCAGACCTGCCGGTGCTGTGGGTCGGCGTCCACTGCCCGATCGAGATGATCATGGCCCGGCGCAACACCGACTCCACCGGATACTATGCTGGCGGCGATGCCGTTCCCCCGCCTGTCCAGCGCTGGCAGGACACGGTGCATGCGGGGAAACGATACGACCTCGAAGTCGACACCTCGAGGCTGACGCCGGAGCAATGTGCCGAAGCGATCGAGAAAGCGCTCGGCGACAAATGGAAAAGGCGCGAGATCGCTCCCGCGCCTTGAATTGCTCTGCGTGGGCTCTCAGTGGCCGCCGCCCCAGCCGCCTTGCGGTGCCGGATCCGGCTTGCGGATGAAGAAAGTCGTCACCACCGCCGCCAGCGAGATGATCGCGCCGACCAGGAACGCCGTTCTGATGCCGGCCGCCAAGGCCTCGACATTGTCGATGCCGCCCAGCGACTGCGCCCGGCTCGCCATCACCGCGATGAGCAGTGCAACACCGGCGGCACCGGCGACCTGCTGGATCGAGCCGAGCAGCGCCGAGCCGTGCGAGTAGTACTGCGGCTGGATCGAGCCCAGGCTCAGCGTGAACAGCGGCCCGAACAGGAACGAGAAGCCAGTGCACATGATGAGGTAGCCGACGAGGATCAGCGGCCACCAGGTGGTAGTGCCGAGCAGCGTCATCGCCCACAGCACGGCCGAGATCACCATCATCGCCGGAATGATCAGCGGCTTCGGCCCGACCTTGTCGTAGAGCCGGCCGACGAACGGCCCGAGGATCGCCATCCACAGCCCGCCCGGCAGCAGGATCAGGCCGATATAGACCGGCTCGAGCTTGAGCACATTCTGCAGGTA
>Ga0157371_10005866_pt1 | contig 10262 bp, 12 predicted proteins | sample C45metaG_FD_113462 | JGI IMG/M metagenome (GOLD analysis project Ga0157371, IMG submission 113462) | Corn rhizosphere microbial communities from Kellogg Biological Station, Michigan, USA - C4-5 metaG | ecosystem: Host-associated > Plants > Roots > Rhizosphere > Soil | place: USA: Michigan...
AATCAGGATGGGTTTGTGTTTTTGGGGGCAGGAGTGGAGAGGACGGTTTGGCTTGGTCCTGATGGAATGGTATATAAGATTGACGACGACGGAAATGCGAACTGGAATGAATGGAGGCACGCGACAAAGTATCGGCGCTCTACTGATCTTCCGTGCTGGATTTACATTCCTGAGGTAGCGTATGATTCGCGGACTGGAATTGCGGTCTGTGAGTACGTGAGAGGGAATGAGCCGCCCGCGTGCTGGGAAGAATGTATGTGCCAGTATGACCCTTGCTATTACGGGGTGATGATGGACGCATTCGACTACTGCAATTTGGGGGATGGGCACGAAGGTAACTGTAGGGTGGTCGAGGGTAACTCTCCGTCGGATTATGTCATCGCAATTCTCGATCTTACCCGCTAGTAGGTGAGTTTGGGTGAAGATTGGTGAGTTTTTGAAGTAGTGTGGTATTAACCCTCTATAGCAACCAAAATATAGAGAGGTTATAGTGACAACGATACAAAAACTCACCTTACTTCACCCTAGACTCACCTGCCACGTTTAAACCAGCGAAGGAGCGGCCCCGAAAAGATCATGAAACTAGGGCTTGACGCGGTACCCCCGACGTAGTAAACTAGACGTAGGACGACAGAGAGGGAAGAGAAAATGTGCGAGAACTGCAAGCTCACTGCCATGATGGGCGAGGGAGTCGAGAATCCGAATCCTCAGGAGGGGCGCACCTATCCGAAGGGCTGGGACCTTGCGGGATTCGAAACGCCGGAGCCTTTCGGTGGTCGTACTGGCTCTGAGACTGACGACACGCTGCGAATGATTTACACTGATGCTGGGCTGGCGACATTCCATATGGTTATGGCTCAGGCATTCAGCGGGCACCCTATGGAATTCTTCTATGATGGAGAGTTCTACTGCTACCGCCCGGCGATCTTGAAGCGTGGGAAGCCTCAGCCGCCCGCATGGCACGTCATGAAGGCACCTGAGGGATATCCGGCAGTTTCGGAGGAGCAGGAAATCGCTGCCCGCGAGGAATTCGATTCTCTTCTGCGCTCGATTGGCGTTGACCCTGACGACATTCTGGGCCGCATGGAGTTTCCGGAGGACTGAGTTAGGAATCCTGGGCATGATCTAAAACTGCCTGCACCGAATGTGTTACATTTGCGAATGTGACGCATACTATAGGGTAGAAGGTTCCTTGACAATTGAATCGTAGCGGGGTGGAGGAGTTCGGTTTCCTCGTTTGCCTCATAAGCAAAAGACGCCAGTTCAAATCTGGTCCCCGCCACTATCGAAGATAAGGTCTTCGATTCCTGGGCTGACTACCTAGAGTCCGTGGGCAATTAGAAAGCGCGTCTAGTCAACGTGCTACCCATTCCGCCACGTAACGTAAATCCCTGTCGGGTTGTTAATGGCTATAAAGTGAATGGGGGACATGCCGCGACGGACACATATCCTCTTCGTTCAATGGTAGGACGGCAGCCTCCAAAACTGCTTATGTGGGTTCGAATCCTACAGAGGGTGCTTGGGATTAGTAGGCCAATTGGTTGACCGGCAGACTCTTAATCTGTGCGTATGTGGGTTCGAGTCCCACCTAATCCACTCTATCCATAGCTTAATGGTAAAGCGCCAGAATGTGACTCTGATGCGATATGGGTTCGAATCCCATTGGGTAGCCCGCTTCTCTAGCCCAATTGGTAGAGGCGTCAGTCTTAGAAACTGATTAGTGTCGGTTCGAATCCGACGGGGAGCACAACGCGATCATTCCAAAGTATGCCAGTATGGAGGAATGGGCAAAGGAAGTGCTGGCACATTTCCGGCGTTTGGGTGAGAGGCTTGTTAACCTAGAGCCTGTCGCGGTTATCTGTCTGTAGGCCAGCTAGGTAGGTCGCCTGATTTGGATTCAGGAAGTCGCAGGTTCGAATCCTGCCAGACAGACTCATCTTAGGATGGTGACGGTTAGCCTTCCGTAAAAAGGCAATGCGGTGGGCGATATCTGGTGATACATTCTGTCTGTAAAACAGAAGCGAAAGCATGGGGAGTTCGATTCTCTCGCGCCGCACGTTTTACAATGATCCTCGGTGGTCTAACGGCATGACGCGGCGCTGTTAACGCTACAGATCAAGGTTCGAATCCTTGCCGGGGAGCTTACGCATCGTGGTGAAACGGTCATCACGCCATTCTGATAAAATGGAATAGATAGTTCAATTCTATCCGATGCGACACATGGCACTCTAGCTGAGACGGATTAGCGATAGCCTGAAAAGCTTTAGAGGTAGGATCGTTACCTACGGGTGCCACTCGGTTTAAACAAGAGAGGATGAAATGATCGGTCGAATTGCTGCAATCCTGGCACTAATGTTCGCCGCTGTGCTCGTCCCTGTTGGCAGTGCTCATGCTGACGGAATTGGACATGATGCGGTAATCAAGAATCAGAAGTTCTCTTACACTAATCTCGGCATTTGCAAGGATGCGATTTCCGAGACTAAGTGCGGTTCTACTCACGGTTGGCTTTCTCCCGGCCAGAATTCAAAGAGTAAGTATGGCTGGGCTGACACTGACGGCATTTTCTGTGGAAAGGGCTGGTGGTGCAAGGTTGCCGCTGTGACATTTCGTGGATACGGTAGCGGCTGGAATTCTCGCTTTATCAAGGTGGGCGGTTGTTTCGGTTGTACGATTCCGGTTTATGTTTGGAAGGATAGGGGCTAAGTTAAGTGGTTTCGCCATTCCACTCAAAAATGGCAGTGCCCGATTAGCTCAATGGGAGAGCACCTGTCTTACACACAGGCCACGGGGGTTCGATTCCCTCATTGGGTACAATGCCCACATAGCAAAGTGGAGATGCACCACGCTACGAACGTGGATAGACGCGGGTTCGAATCCTGCTGTGGGCTCTACTCACGATAAGTGAGCATGGGGAAATAGTTAAACGGGATAACATCACTCTTGCAAAGTGATATTCGGGGTTCGATTCCCCGTTTCTCCACGTTATATTGTCCATTCATTTGCGAAGGAAGCAAAATGGCATACAAAAATCCAGCAGACAAGAAGGCAGCGGCGGACAAGCACTACCAGGAACACAAGGAATATTACCTAGAGCGTAACCGTCGTCGTATTGAAGAATTCCGCCAGTACATTCGTGAGTATAAGGAAAGTCGCGGCTGCACTGATTGCGGCGAGATGTATCCGTTCTATGTTCTACAGCTTGACCATTTGCCAGGAGAAGAGAAGAAGTTCAACGTATCTGATTTGAGTAAGATTTATTCGATGGATAAGCTGAAAGAAGAATTGGCTAAGTGTGAAGTGGTTTGCGCTAATTGTCATGCCAAGCGAACATATGAGCGACGATTCCCCATAGTGTAATGGTAGCATGGCACGCTCTGAACGTGTCGGTTTTGGTCCGAGTCCAGATGGGGAAGCTTTCGAATAGAATGGGGTGATGTATTGGCAAGGGTTGTCGATTATGCATGGGCACGTCCTAGCATTTCCGCAATTAGGGCTCTGGGCACTGCGTCTGATCCTGTGATTGGCGTTGTGCGCTATTTGTCCTATGACTCTAGTAAGAATCTTTCGGCGGCTGAGTATGCAACGCTAAAGCGAGCAGGTTTGGCCGTTGCGCTTGTTTGGGAAACTACAGCAGGCAGGTCAAAGGGTGGCTATTCCGCTGGTCGTTCTGATGCGACGGTAGCTAATCGTTTGGCGGATGCACTTTCTTATCCCGGCGCGATTTACTATGCCGTTGACTTTGATCCTTCCTCGGCGGATATGGCAAAGGTATTGGATTACTTCAAGGGCGTAAATAGCGTCGCCGGTAATCCTGTCGGTGTTTACGGTGGATACGATACAGTCGAGGCTTGCCGTAACAGCGCTAAGTATTTCTGGCAGACTTCCGCCTGGTCTGGTGGAAAGGTTTCTTCGCGCGCCGATCTTTACCAGCACGTTTACAATTCCGATACCGACGTTTCTGCTGTAAAGGCTAGCGATTGGGGCCAGGACAAGAAGTCTACTTATCCTGCATTCCCATTGCCAGCAGGTCAGGAATTCGGTAATGAGGTAATGAGCGGTCACGGCCTAGATGTATGGCAGGCTCGAATGGATCAGCGCGGCTGGACAATCACAGCGGACGGCGTTTATGGTCCTGAGACAAAGAAGGTTGCTACAGCATTCCAGCAGGAAAAGAATCTTACCGTTGACGGTTTGATTGGTCCTCAGACATGGAATGCGGCGTGGACAATTCCTGTAACGTGATTTAGTTGCCCTAAAGAAGTTTGGGGCACATGCCTATCTAGCCCAATTGGTAGAGGCAGCAGATTCAAAACCTGCTAAGTGTCGGTTCGAATCCGACGTTAGGCACATGGAAGCGCTACTATTGGTGCGGGATTCTGTCTAGAAAACAGGTGGGTGTAAAAGCCTTGTGAGTTCGAATCTCACCGCTTCCGCTTTGGAGGAAATCCCATTTGGTCTGGGAAGCAATTTGCTAAATTGTGGGGCCAAAAGCCTATTGGGTTCGATTCCCTTTTCCTCCGCTGCCGCTCTCCGTTGTCCCTCCTCTCCGACGTTGAGAGCGGCTTTGGCGTCCTGGCTGATTGGTTAGGCGGCAGACTGCAAATCTGTTTAAACTCGGTTCGATTCCGAGGGATGCCTCTTAGAAAGGTGGTGAATATGAAGGTTATCGTTATGACTGTCGGCGGCTTTGAGCTTTCCGGCGTTTCTGATCTAAAGAAGCTCAATACCCACACTGATCTAGTTTTCACCGACGACAATGGTGATCTTGTGACCGTTCCGGCTGACCGGATTGAGTACGTCAAGCAGAACGGCTGAGAGCCCCGTAGACAAGATCCTTTAGCCGACCCTAGTCCTAGTACCTAAGTCATGATCCAAAGCCGTCAGCGTCCATCCTAGGGCGTCCTGGCGGCACTTCTGTTTGGAGAGCAAGTGAACTTCTTCCGTACTTTGTGGGAAAAGGAACCAACTAGGGTAATTGGCTATATCGTGGCTATCCTAGTTATGGTATACGCTTATTGGCGGGGCCTATCTGTAGCAGAGGTAGTAGTACAGCTAGTGGCCCTAGTGGGTGCTATTGAGACTATCCGCTCTCAGGTAACCCCCTATATTCCTAATGTCACCCACCCTACTGCTGATGAGCTACCCCCTATTAAGTAGGCCCTATATGGTATTGCTTATCCTACCCCTATTCATACTACTACTATACCTATCCCTATATCCATATCCTATTAGTCCATATACTACAGATACAGAGTATTGATATGGGATGGGAAAGTAGTAATAGAAAGCATAGACTACCTAGCAATTGGTGGGCATTGAGAGCACAGGTATTGCGACGTGCTCACAATCAATGTGAAGTAATCAATGATGGTATTCGTTGCACTAACATTGCCAATGAGGTTGACCATATCATTCCGGGTGATGACCACAGCCTATCCAATCTCCGTGCTATCTGCACCGATCATCACAAGGTAAAGAGTTCACAAGAAGGCAATGCCGCGAGAAAGAAGAAGTATTCACGTCGCATCGAGCCGCATCCTGGGTATATCGGAAACTAAATCTTCCGTATGGGTGGGGGGTATCCTCCTTCTGCTACTGCCTTTGGGTCGGGGAGGGCAGGTGATCGCTGTGTGTACGGAATCGAAACTATAAGTCAAAGATCACCCTCCGCGACAGGAAAGGAATTTTATGAGTTTGTGGACAATCCTCATCGTTCTAGCCATTATCGCGCTCATTGTTTTCATTGTCCGAAGGGTATAACGTGCGCCTACTCGCTGTAATTATCTCGCTACTTACTGTGGCCGCCGGATTGGTATTTGCGACGCCAGCACAGGCTAGTACGACGGTATGGGCCGACGAATTCACGACGCTAAACAATTGGACTGCCCTTTCCACGTATGTATCGGGCGACGACACATGCTATAAGCCTTCTGCTAACACAATCAGCGGCGGCGTTCTAAACCAGACAGTTGCATACACACCAAAGGCAAAGTGCTTTTCGGTAATACGTAACCACTCGGGCGGATATGTTCGTTCCAAGACTTCATGGACTTTGCCGGGTAAGACGTTCACATTCCACGCACAGTTTAAACTGCCGAAGGATAAGTCGAACGGACTCTGGCCCGCTCTTTGGTTCCGACCTGATGACGGCGGAATTGGTGAGTTCGATCTATTTGAAGCTCTAGGCCGCGAATACGCAGTATGGCACACTTCCATTCACTATGACTATAAGGGCACTCATCCTGTCGTAACAAAGGCTATCTCATTCGACCCTGCGGCATGGCATTACTATTCTGTGACGTTTAACAAGGATGCCTCTTCCGCCACGGTAGCTCTCGACGGCATTAAGGTTTACACTTTCAATGCGTCATGGATGAAGGCAGCATTTGGCGGATCGAGGAAGTTTCACGCTCGTATTTCCGAAGGTGTCGGTTCTGTCGGATCGTGGGCAGGCACATCTAACACAGCATCCCGCGCCACAATGCCCCGCGTTGTTTCCCGTATCGGTTCGCTATACGTGAAGACTGGCGTATCCTATGCGACGGACACAGCAATGTACGTCACGGGATATTCGTATTGGGATAATGACCCACCCGGTAGCGGCGATATCGCATTCTCTAAGTGTGATGGTTCGCCTACCAAGCATTGCACGGCGGCAGGAGTCGGAACCTATAGTGATCCCACAACTGTTGCTGTAGGTGTCGTAAGTGGGAATCCACAATTCAAGCCTGGTACGCGATTCTATATTCCGACGTTCCGAAAGTATTTCATGGTTGAAGATACTTGCGCGGATTGTGGAAAGGGATACGGCGGATCAAAGTGGGTTGACGTTTGGGTGGATGGTCGCACTTCTAGCCGTTCCAATAGCGATGCCTATATGAATGTCATCACGGGAATGCATCGCGTGATCGTTTCGCCCGCGAATGGATATGCCGTCGTTTCTGGCGTTCTGTCCCACGACAATAATTCGCCAAAGTTGTACGGCGATACACTTGCGCTCGGGCCGAATACGTGATATACTGATCCAATGAAGCGTTCACCGTGGTCAAACCCTAGGTGGCGTCGCTACTCAAAGTGGAAGCGGAAGATTCATCCTTTCTGCACAAACTGCGGGAGCCGCGACAGACTAGAGGTTCATCATTTAGTTTACATGAAGATTCTAGGGTGGAAGCTGCCGCTATGGTGTGCTTTCCCCTGGAATCTCATGGTGCTCTGCCACGCTTGCCATGCAAAGGTATCCGCCATTCACCATTCAGGCCGCGCGAATCACCGTAATGCGACTAAGATGGTAATGGGTTGGAAGTATGGCAGGTGGAATTGGCTTGTGCGCCTAACGTGGTTTGCCCCCGTCGCAGTCCTGGCGATTGCGATTATTATGGGGATGATCTAGGCCAGGAGCTTAGAGAGGAGGTTTAAATGTGGAAGAATCGTATTCGACTCGCCGGATTCAAGGCACGTAAGCTTATCGGCCCAATGGGTTCGCTATGGAATAACGGCAAGATGGATTCTCAGCCATTTCTTATCGGAATTGTGCTGCTGATCCTGACGCAATGGCACCGACACACCATTATTCCTATCGAGCACGTCTGGGTTGAAGCTTCACTAGTTTGGATTTGGCCGATTATGCTTTCCGTCGGTATCATCCTTTTCGCCGGGAAGAATCCAAAGATTCTCGGTGCCGCTTGTGGCGTTCTATGTGTCTGTGCATGGATGCTGGCCGCGACTGGTCTAGGAATCACGCTGCCTATCTTTATGACGTGGCTAATGCTCGTCCTAGGTTGCGGATTCCCATTCTGGTATGCGCGCGCAACTTACCGTGTTAATATGACAAAGGCTAAGACGGTTCCTAAGTTCGATATGCCTAAGATTGAAGCGCCATTGGGAGAATTCGACCGCGTTACCTGGCTAAAGGGTGCGGAATGGCTTACTCCCACAATGGCGACACTATCGGGTGAAATTCGCCGCCTACGTATTCCCGACGGTACAAACGTTAGGGAATTCACACGCACAAAGGTCGGCGGCATGGCGAACTTCATGCGCATTTCTCCCGACGATATCGAATTGCTGGAAGTTGGCGGGCACATGGTTGACGTGTATACTCACCGCGTCGATTTGCTTTCCCAGCCTACCGAATGGCCGAATCTGCGCAATTCTTCCCTTTCCATTCTAGAGCCTATTCCGATTGGGTTGAACCGCGACGGTACGATTAAGGTTATCGACCTAGTGGAAAAGCACCTTCTTGTGGGTGGTGAATCTGGATCAGGAAAGTCTAACGTTCTGACAATGCTGGTCGCCACAGGAATCCTTGACCCTGATTGCCAGGTTATCGGATTCGACGGAAAGCGTACTGAATTGTATCCGTGGCGCAACCTAATGACCGCGTACATTCAGGACGACATTGACGATGCGCTGGCTTTGCTAAAGCTGATTCAAGATGAAATGGGCCGCTGCCAGGATTACATGAATGAGCTAGAGATTCGCACATTCAAGGATTCTGCGGGCGCAATCAAGCCTAAGCTCATTGTAATCGATGAATTGGCCCGTTATCTTCGCGTCGAGGATAAGGCAAAGAAGGCTGAATTCATTAAGCGTCTTTCCGACATTCTAGACCGTGGGCGTTCTGTGGGAATCATGGTCGTCGCGGTTACTCAGGTTCCTTCCAAGAATCTGATGAGCGGAGATATGAAGCGCGGATTCACCCACCGTATGTGTTTGCGAATGGCAGACACCGACGGAAGCGAATTCGTTCTAGAGACGCGAATTCCCGATGCATCCCAGCTTCCCGATTCGCCAGAAATGAAGGGTTACGGATATGTGAGGGAATCCGGTAACGTCAGGAAGTTCCGCGCATTCTGGGTGCCTGATGTTCACATTAAGGACATGGCTTCCCGTGCATTCGAGCCTGACGGACAGTGGGAAATCGGCGGATCAAAGGTATTGGAATTGACCGCTGATGCTACCACGTTCCCTAATGGTGAAGAGGTTCCTATGAGCCGAATCAATCTGTGGGAGGCACTTTCCGAGGAGCCGCAGACTGTTAAGGAGATTTCGGATTCGTCCGGCGTGTCTACCGTGACAGTTAAGAAGGTTCTGGACGAATGGGTTTCAAAGGGCTTCATCAGTAAGGGCAAGCGAGGAAACGCAACCACATACAGCAGGTAATAGAAAAAGGATCATCTTCACGGGTGGTCCTTTTTCTATGCCCTTTTGACGAAGTTTAAACGAAGGAGTGCTATGGCCGAAATTGTTATCGGGCGCTCACTAGATCACTTGCGAATTAAGGTGGTCGCCGGTTCTCAGCAGGCTTTTGCTCTCGCGTGGAAGGATAGCGCCGGGAATCCCGCTGACATTACGGCCTACACATTTTCAATCGTTCTAGATGACGCAACTACGTGGACTGCGGCGAAGAATGCTTCTACGACAACTTGGACCCTTTCTGCCGCCGCTGCCGATAAGCCTACCGGATACATTGGAGGAAAGCTAATCGCCACGGATGCTAATGGTCCCATGATCGCTTATAATGTTACGGTGGAGGTACAGTGACAATTGTAGCTGTGCCGCTTCCTACTAGCTCACTAACCGCCGTTCCTGTGTCTATGCCAGCCGGTTTAAACGCCGCTGCCACGTTGCCTGTTTCTGGCACATCTGGCTATATGCATACACAGTCAAGCCCTTCCGCACAATGGCACATTACTTATCCGACTTTGGGACGATTGCCTAGTGTGCAAATTTATTTGACTTCTGGGGAAGCAATTCTAACCGATATCCTTGCTACTCAGACAGACGTAACAATCACATTCCCGTCACCTACAGCCGGATATGCTGTAATTACGTAAGGGAGCCTAAATGGCCTTGAAGATTATGAATGGGCTTGACCTACAGTCTCAGCTTATCCAGAATGTAGCGAGCCCTTCTGCTAACACTGATGCCGCGAATAAGGCATATGTCGATGGTCTTGTTCAGGGACTTTCTTGGAAGACTTCTGTTCGTGCTGCTACCACTGCGGCGGGAACCCTAGCTTCATCTTTCGCTAACGGTTCTGTAATCGATGGTGTAACGCTAGCCACAGGTAACCGCATTCTTATTAAGAATCAGGCTACCGCGTCAGAAAATGGTATTTATGTTGTCGCTGCTTCTGGTGCTCCTACGCGCGCTACAGATATGGACACAGCGGCGGAATTCCCGAACGCAACCGTATACGTCAACGAAGGTACCACAAATGCTGATACTGGCTGGACAGTTACGACAAATGCGCCGGTAAC
>Ga0157371_10005868_pt1 | contig 10262 bp, 6 predicted proteins | sample C45metaG_FD_113462 | JGI IMG/M metagenome (GOLD analysis project Ga0157371, IMG submission 113462) | Corn rhizosphere microbial communities from Kellogg Biological Station, Michigan, USA - C4-5 metaG | ecosystem: Host-associated > Plants > Roots > Rhizosphere > Soil | place: USA: Michigan...
TAACTGGCCAGATTATGTTTTTGCGAAGGATTACAAATTGCTTTCATTGAGAGACACTGAACAGCATATTCAGGAAAAGGGCCATTTGCCAGGTATTCCATCCGCAGAAGAGGCAAAAGCGAATGGAGTTGATCTTGGTGATATGAATGCTAAGCTTTTGCAGAAAATAGAAGAACTAACATTGTATTTGATAGAACAAGGCAAGGAAATTAAAGAACTTAAAAAAGAGGTTAAAAGTCTCAAGAACAATTAATATAAAATTTATAATAGTTTTCATATATTGGTACTAGTTAAATTAACAACTCCATTATGCTCTCAAACTTCCACCTACCCATCTAGGGCAATCCTTTAGGGTTTGCCAAATCTCAATCTCTTCTTGTCGGGCCTATGCCACTTTTATAATTAAAGTAGCTCTTTAGGTTTCTAGGTTTATCTTAATTAAGTTTTTATGAAAACAAGTCTGTCTATGAAAATTCTAGCCTTTTTTTTACTAACAAGTCTGTTTTTTCAATTTAAAATTTACGCTCAAACGAATATATTCCCAACAACGGGTAAAACAGGTTTAGGAACTGTGACACCAGCATCTCAGCTAGAAATTGTTGCTCCCGCCATAACAGGGGGAGAAAAGCTTATAAAAATGCGTGTCGCCGACGCTGTGGATGATTATCTTGAAATCAGAAATACTACGGCAGGGACAGGTGTTTTTATGCCGCTTATTACCGGGAATGTAGTTTCCACTACCAATAGTTCTTTGTACCTGATAGGGCAAACTGATAGTATTATGGATACAGGTACATTTCCTTTAATGTTTTTTTCTTCAAGAAAAGCTTCGGAAAAGATCAATAATCGTCCATTGTTTGGCTGGGCAAATTTTAATGTTCGCTGTATGACAATGTTAGCGAATGGGAATCTAGGTATTGGAATTGATAATCCTGCCGAGAAATTGGCTGTTAAGGGTAAAATACGAGCACAGGAAATCAAAGTTGAAACTGCTGATTGGCCAGATTACGTGTTTGACAAAGCTTATCAATTACCTTCATTACTGGAAACAGAAAAACACATCAAAGAAAAAGGTCATTTGCCTGGAATTCCTTCAGCAGAAGAAGTAAAAGCAAATGGAGTTGATCTGGGAGCTATGAATGCTAAGCTTTTGAAGAAGATCGAAGAACTTACCCTCTACTTAATTGAAATCAAAAGAGACAATGAAAGAGAAAAGCTGAAGGCCTCGGAACAAAAGCAAATAATTAATCAGCAGCAAAAAGATATAGCAGAGCTTAAATCTAAATTGAAATAACATGAAAAAGCATCTCATTTTAATTCCACTAGTTCTAATTGGAAAATTTTTATTTGCTCAGACTAACGTATTCCCAGCAACTGGCTATGTAGGTATCGGTACAACTAACCCCGGTGCCGAATTAAGCTTTAAAAGTGTTTCAGTGGGAACCGAAGTTGTTGGTATTACGTGGCATTCGCCAGCTCCTCTAAACTATGGGATACATCGTACCGAAGGTGCTTGGACCTCACCTAATTATCAACAACTGCGAACATCTTGGACAACAGGAATTATACTAGATCCCGGTTCTGCATATGCAAAGAGTTATGTAGATATTGTTGGGGGAGGTTTAAGGGTAACTTCTGGAAATGTTGGAATTGGCACTGTGACACCTAATGCAAAACTAGCTGTTAATGGAGATATACGGGCAAAGGAAATTAAGGTTGAAACAGCGAATTGGCCAGACTATGTGTTTGCCAAAGATTACCAATTGCCATCATTACAGGAAACAGAAAAACACATCAAAGAAAAAGGACATTTGCCTGGAATTCCATCAGCAGAAGAAGTGAAAGCAAATGGCGTTAATCTGGGAGATATGAATGCTAAACTTTTGAAGAAGATTGAAGAAATAACTTTATATCTAATAGAACTAAAAAAGGAAAATGAGTTGGGAAATGCAAAAATTGAAAAATTACAAGAACAACTTGATCAACAACAGCATGAAATTAAGAGTCTAAAAACCAAGAGGAAATAAAATATCTAAATATTATGAATCAAAAAATATACTATCCTAGGGTGTTATCTATTTTGACTTTTTTAATGCTTGTCAGTTCGTATGCATTTTCAAACAATAAAACTAGTCCAAATTTTGATGACGATTATATAACTCATGTCACATTTCCTGCTGGTTATCAGATAGGGGATTATATTGAATTTGTAAAGGCTGCCCCCTTTGACGCAGGAAGTTCTGGTTACTATGAATTATCAATAGCTTATACAAGGGGCAATATAGCTGCAGCAGCTACATATACAGCTAGCATTTCACACTCAAATCCAGATTTATGGAGAGAACTAGGAAGGATAAATAGTAATGGTTATGCGGGTGGGGGGTCTGAAGGCCATAACTTTACTATTGATTGTAATACTCAATATGCAAATCCAAGATTTAGAATAAGAGCGATAAAAACACTGGGAGTTACCACTACTCCCTTAACAGTTCATATTAAGATCCGGTCTATTAATCAAACTAACACTTGGACTGACATTAATCTTATTGGTAATGATTTAACTGTGAATAAGCTTCTTCCAATGACCAATGACTGGAGTCTATATGTGGGCGATCCTTATTCAACAAATGGGGCAGATATCGCGATTAAAGCCATTCAAAATGGTAACGTTGGGATCGGCACTGCAACACCTAATGCAAAATTGGCTGTCAATGGTAACATTCGTGCAAAGGAAATTAAAGTTGAAAATGCCAATTGGCCAGATTATGTGTTTGCTAAAGATTACCAATTGCCATCACTACAGCAAACAGAAAAGCACATCAAAGAAAAAGGTCATTTGCCAGGTATTCCCTCAGCAGAAGAAGTAAAAGCAAATGGAGTTGATTTGGGAGATATGAATGCCAGGCTGTTGCAAAAACTGGAAGAAGTTACATTGCATTTGATCAAACAAGAAAAGGAGCTTCTTGAGTTGAAAAAAGAATTGAACAGTTTGAAAAAAGATAAATAAGAATAAAAATGAAAAGGACTATTACATTACTTTTTGTGTTGATAACATGCTTAACATATGCACAAGACAGCAATGTGCTAATTGGTTTAAATACTCCTGCCTTTGGCGTGAAAATTAAGAATAACTTCCCTACAGGGGCCGGTGCGTTCGCACGAGCATTTGCACTTAGCAATCAGGATGCATCCTTAGATTTTTTCTCATTCGGAGTAAATGGTAGCTATATTAATGGAATTAGTACAATGAATTATGGATTCATTGGTCAATCATATACGAATGTATTTATGTCTTTTAGGCCTGATGGAAATGTGGGGATTGGAACAACCACACCTAATGCAAAACTGGCTGTGAATGGAAGCATTCGTGCACAGGAAATCAAAGTTGAAATTGCCAATTGGCCAGATTATGTGTTTGCTGAAGACTATCAATTGCCACCTCTACAGCAAACAGAAAAGCACATCAAAGAAAAAGGTCATTTGCCCGGTATTCCCTCAGCAGAAGAAGTAAAAGCAAATGGAATTGATCTTGGAGATATGAATGCAAAGCTGTTAAAGAAAATGGAAGAGATGACTTTAATCATGATACAATTAAATAAAAAAGTCGAGCAATAGGCCGAGACTTTAAAAATACAGCAAAAACAGATAGATAAATTAAAGTAGATTTTAATTAATCAGGATATGAAACTATTGAAAATAACAAGCCTCTTCTTTTTGATTTTTATTTCATTAAAAGGAAACGCTCAAACCAATTTTGAATGGACAAAAAGAAGCCCATATTTTACAAATGGAACCGCCACCCTGGTTTCATATATAGACTTAGGAGAAATTCGTTATTGGGGATTCATAGAGATTTCTCTTACAGATTCATATAGCAATGCTAACACTACTGGGCTTTACAAAAAGGTTTACAATATTGGAACAAATGCTGTTAACTTTAGTTCCAATACCTCTGAAGTCGTCAGTGCTATTGGAAGTGTTTCGGGCCACTGGAAATTGGGTGAATTCTTGCGAGATGCCAATGATCATTTGATAGTGCCCATTTATCATTTAACATCAACTGGAAATGCCATCACAGTAAATATAAAAGGAATAACGCTTACTCCAATTAATACAGAAATTTTCGCAATTACCATCCCGGAAGTAATTGCTAACACTCAAACAAGAGACTACAATTACATCAAGGGGAAACTGTCATTGGGAACGGCAAACGCCGACACTGACGCACTATTAACGGTGGCCGGAAACATAAATGCCAGAGAGTTAAAGGTTAAAGTAGATGCGGGAGCAGATTTCGTTTTTGCTAAAGATTACCAATTGCCGGAATTGGAGAGCGTGGAATCCTTTGTTAAAACCAATAGACACCTACAGGATATTCAGTCTGCTAAAGAAATGAAAAGTAAAGGGCTTCAAGTCGGGGATTTTCAGATAAAGCTCTTGCAAAAAATAGAAGAACTAACCCTTTATTTAATAGAACAGAATAAAAAAATCAATGATCTGCAATCAGAAATAAAAAAAATAAATTCCAGGTTATAAATGTTTGTAAATCAATTTAAATCTATATATATTTAAAACAGAGACCTATTGGTTTTTTAACGCTTCATCTCACATGCTCTCAAAAAAACAACCTACACAGGAAGGTCTTGTAACAAAGGCCCAGTATTTTAGTTTTGCAAATGCCACACAGTTTGCAAAGGGGCTTTTTTGCTTGTTTTTTCACGAGCTAGCTCAATTCAATTCATCCTATTCAACTCAAAACTTTTAAACCATAAAAATATGAATCCAAAATTCTATCTCTTAGGTATGCTGATAATTTTAGGAGCGAATTTAAATACTCGGGCTCAGGTCTCTTATAACAAAAGAGTTATGGGATCTTTGGGGACAGTGCCAAAGGCAACAGACTTTTTAAACTATGCCAGTCTTGATGATGTGGACATGGCAACAGGAACTTTAAAGGTTGGAATTCCTCTGTATGAAATAAAAGTTAATGATATTTCTGTTCCCATAACATTAAATTACACCGCCACAGGAATAAAGGTGGGGCAGGAGGCAGGCCCTGCGGGCATGGGCTGGGAACTCAATGCCGGAGGCAAAATAATCAGGAATGTTCAGGGTACCGTGGATGTAAGCGAATTGCCAAAGCTCCCGGATGAAGTTTTAGCCAATCCAAGTGTTTTCAATCCCTATACTACTCATAGATCCCTTACTCAGGATATAATTGATGGGAAAAAGGATGGCGCTTACGATACCTATTCATATATTCTTCCAAATGGAGGCGGAACTTATGTTAAAAATGGTCTTACTTTCCCTTACGATCCGCTTATTAATATCCAACACCCAGGTGTTATAAAAACAACAGATGGACTTGTTTATGATTTTGTGGGTGGAGATTCAAAGAAAATAACGAAAAGGATATATTATGAGCCAAATGCTACTGTACCTACCTGGATTACCACAATCAATGGGCAATGGGCTAGAGACCCTAATCCTAGTATTTATTCAGACTGGAATCTTGGTAGTATTATTTCCACCAAATTTAAGGACACGGTTTCCTTTGTTTATGAAGATATTGGTCAAAACACCGCAAGGTTAGCGGCAAAGACCAGAATCTCTACTGCTGAGACATTGCCACTATATAGAGATATCGAAGCTACGCTGCCATATGACTATTACGAGTTAAATACGAAGTATTATAGGATTACTGAGCCAATGATTTCACAATCAAAAACTGAAATTACCAGGCATACGCGCATACAAGCCATCAAATTTAAGAATGGGCAGGTTTCGTTTGAATATAGCACTAATGACATACTAGGTAGGGATGTGCTGTTGAATATTACGATCTATCAGATACTTAACGGGGTTACTAAAGTTCTAAAAAAATATGAGTTTGAGTATGATCTTACAAATATTACCTATGGTCATTATTTGCAAGAAATTAATGTTTTTGATGCTAATCAAGTAAAAATAAACAGCTGGTCGTTTACCTATGAAGACAAGTTACCCGTAATTCCAAATGTGGAAACAAAAGCCCAGGACAGATGGGGATTTTACAACGGCGTGACAAGTAATAAAACGCTGCTTGAACATCCTGATAATGTACTGGCGCTGAATCTTAAAGTTCATTATCCTATTGCAAATGACTCTTACAACTTAAACGTAAAGCAAATCAGATATTCCCGTAATGAGGCAAGAGAACTTTACGGATTAAATGGCGTAGGAACTAACGGGATTTATAATATAGATTTTGCCAACAGAGATTTTATTTTTTTTCAGGCTTTAAGGGGTACTTTGAAAAGTATTAAGCTTCCTACCGGAGCAACAGTAACATATGAATACGAACCACATAGGTTTAGCATCGTTTTATATCCAAATAATACGTACCAGAAGCAAACCATTAATGGTGGAGGAATAAGGATAAGCTCAATAACGAAAGACCTTGGGCATGATAGCCTGTACAGGTACGCTTCTGAAGGAAAGGTTCAGAAAAAAACATATACATATGGACAGGGAACTTTTGGATCTTCAGGCAGTAGTCTTGAATACAATGGTTACGGAAACGTAACAGTTCCTGGAAATGTTTTGAGTAATACTTCCAGATATTACAGTAGTAGTAACCCCACAGCAACTTTTGATATTAATAATATTATGCTGTTGTCGCATCCCGTAAATGATATGACTCAATACAATGGAAGTTATGCCATGTATGGCTCGGTCACAGAAGAAGCGGTGACACCATTAACACCGACGTCTTTCGGTAAAACTGTTCAGTATAATAATTTACCAAGTTATGTTGATGCCCCCGATTATCCGTGGCTGCCAAGTGGGACTTCACCAACGCTAAGCAATTTTTATCTCCCGGCTATGAACGTGAACGCTGGTGTGAAAAGAGAATCGATGGTTGGAATTGTCGGAATAAAAAAATATGCTTATGCAGATTACGAATTTAAGCCGGTTGAGGAGATAAGGTACACTTATAAAATGTTTGAGGCACCACAGGTGACAGAATATTACAATAAATTACTCTCATTTTACGGGACTGTAACGAGTCAGATTTTTGGACCCTATCCTACCCAGGACTCACCTTCTGCAATTCTAGATTGGGGAGAACCTGACACAAGAGGCGGTGTAGCTATAAAGGTATTTAACCAATCGCACAATACTAATGGTTTCGGATTGATGGATTATCTCACCGCAACTAATCTGTTTCAAGAACCAAATACACCTAATTTCCCGGGCAAGTATGCTTATTCATTAATAAATATGTCTGACCTTTCTAATTGCATAAGAAAAGAAAGCGAGCAGATTACCCGGCGCACAGATGATGGATTTTCTTCATTAACGGATATAAAGTATTATTACGAAAATAAAGCTCATTTACTGCCTACAAGGGTCGTGACTACTAATTCACAAGGTGACTCTGTTATCACCAGAACAAAATATGCCCAGGATTATGCTAGTGGTATTTCTGCAATAGATTTTATGAAAGCAAATAAACTTTCTTTATCCGATCCGATAGAAGAGTTTTCTAACTACAAAAAGGGTGCAAATGAGTATATTAAGAATGGAATAGTGAATACTTTTAGACTAGAAGACGGAGCTGTTTTTAATGATAAGATTTATAAAATGAGTGTTAATGGGAATGTTTCCTATGTTGGGCCTTATTATACTTCATTAGATACTGCCCTTTTTAAACCTCAGATAAGCTATGATAATTATTTAAAAGGGAATATTTATAAATATACAGAAGCGAATGGTTCTGGAAATTTTGTTATATGGGGATACAACAATCAGTTCCCTATAGCTAAAGTAAGTAATGCAGGAATTGGAGGATATTCCACTAGTGAGGAGGTTGCCTATACTAGCTTTGAGAGTGCCGATAAAGGAAATTGGATTTATTTAGGGAATCCTATCACGGATCTGACCAGCCCATCTGGTAAAAGAGTTTATGCTTTAGCAAATGGATCATTAAGTAAAATTAAGCCCACCTCATTACCCGCAAAACGTTATCTGGTTTCTTATTGGTATAAAGAAGGATCTACGGTCAATTTTAGTGGAGGAACTCTGGGCGCCCAGGTAATTAAAAACTCTAAAGCGGGCTGGACACTTATTGAAAGGGAGGTGAGTAGCCTTAGCGGCTCGTTGGTCATTTCTGGTACGGGATTTATCGACGAACTTCGCTTTCATCCCTATGATGCTCACATGACAACTTATACATATGAACCATTAATTGGATTGTCGGGATCCATTGATGCAAAAGGAAGTATGCAGTATTACGAGTACGATGATGCTCAACGTTTAAAAAATATCAGGGATCAGGAGGGGAATATTGTGAAAAGTTACAGGTATAACATGGGCACATCAAATTAATTGAACTTACAATGAGAAAACTATCATCTAAATTCATAAAGCTTACTTCAGTTGTTGTATTTGTATTTGGAGCTTGTTACGCAAAAGCTCAGCAAAATATAAGTGTTTCAAAATATGAAAACCAGGCTGAAATTACGGCTAATAACAGCATCACTTTTACAAACGGGTTTGTTATACCCGCGGGATCCAATTTCAAAGCGTATATAAGTTCAGCGGCTTCTTCAGGAGTTCCTGTAAATACTATCATTAATCCTCTTTGGAACACCATAATATCTTATAACGTGAGGGTGCCAGGGATTGTTGATCCTACTGACCCTAAAAATGGGGTTAATCAGGTAAATGTTGAAGTTCAGACTTTAGATCATTTAGGAAGAGTCATAGAAACTCAGAGCGTGAAAGCTGCTCCAGACCTTAAAGACATCATTAAGCTGACCAAGTATGATGATGCAGAACGAGAATCGAGAAATTTTTTGCCTTATGCCTCTCCAACAGGTAGGAAAAACTTTTTTGGTCAAGGCTACACCAGTGAAGTAACTGGGTTTTACAGTAATACTGCTGCACATCCCTCAATAGGATATAATAACTCTCCATTAATTGAAAATAAATATGACAATTCGCCTTTAAACAGGGTCATAGAAACAAGTGCTCCTGGACAAGATTTTAGCCTTTCTTCCGGCCATACGGTAAGAACTGCAATATTAAAAGCTGGAGAAGATGTTGCTAAATATACTGTTACTATTAATTCGACAACTGGGGCCAGGAAATTGGTTAGGGTAGCTAATGATGTATATTATTCCGGTAATTTGACGTTAACCAGCTATAAAAATGAAAATGTTACCGACATGGGAGGTACGGTATACGAATATAAAGACAGAGAGGATCAGGTAATTTTAAAAAGGGTTTTTAAACAGGATGGGGCTAATGTAGAGGCATTTTCAACTTACTATGTTTATGATGATCTGGGTAGTTTGAGTTTTGTTTTACCACCACTTGCAAACCCCGATAACGCTACAATTACACAAGCAATACTGGATAATTTGTGTTATCAGTACAGATATGATGACCAGAAACGCTTAATTGGGAAGAAGATTCCAGGAAAAGGTTGGGAGTTTATTGTTTACAATAAGCTAAATCAAATAGTGATGACTCAGGATTCCGTACAGCGCAAAAAGGCGCCGCAGGAATGGAGCATCGTTAAATATGATGGATTAGGACGGACAATAATCAGCGGTGTTTACGTCCATACTGGTAGTGCATCGGGTACTAATTACCTGGCCACAATGCAGAACAATGTGAGGCTTCAAGGTGCTCAATGGGAGGAACGTATAGCAACTGGTAATGGTTATACCAATATTACTTTTCCAAAAACCTGGGGGACAACATTAACCATTAACTATTACGATAATTACAATTTTCCAGGTGGTAATCCCTATCCATATGTAGGAGCTAGTGATATGACAAGGGGCCTCTTGACTGGAAGCAAAGTAAATGTACTGGGGTCTGCCAATATGTTGTGGACGGTAAACTATTACGATAAGGACGGACGGATAGTTAAGAATTTTAAGCAACATTATAAAGGGGGGACTTTGGTTGCCACAAATTATGATGAGATTACCAATGATTATGATTTTACTGGTGCATTGTTGAGCAGTGATAGAAGTCACAAAGTAAGTGGGACAGAGCAGTTGAAATCATTAACGGAATACGATTATGACCATCGCGGAAGAAAAATCAATACTTGGAATACACTCAATGCCAGCGCCAAGGTATTAATGTCGAAACTAGTGTATGATGATCTTGGTCAATTATGGAAAAAGAATTTGCACTCTAAAAACAATGGTAGTACCTTCCTGCAAACCATCACCTATGGTTATAATGAAAGGGGCTGGCTA
>Ga0157371_10005869_pt1 | contig 10261 bp, 12 predicted proteins | sample C45metaG_FD_113462 | JGI IMG/M metagenome (GOLD analysis project Ga0157371, IMG submission 113462) | Corn rhizosphere microbial communities from Kellogg Biological Station, Michigan, USA - C4-5 metaG | ecosystem: Host-associated > Plants > Roots > Rhizosphere > Soil | place: USA: Michigan...
TTCTTTATCGGCACCACGCGAGGGATCGGTTACGGCAACAACATCGGCAACCTGGACTACAGCGCCGCGCTGAGCTATCGAGTTGGCCGTAAAGATAAAGACGTGAGCAGCGATTCGATCAGCTCCGGCAGCGACTACCTGCGGGGTATGGGCGACATCAAAGGCTCGGCCATCGTTGTGCCTGGGCTGGGGTATAAGGTGACCGACTGGCTTCATTTGCAGCTGCAGGCTGAGGTTCCGGTTTCTGAAAGGGACAACGGCGAGGCGGTGCATTTCGGCATTATCAGCCCGCTCTATACCTCACCAAAAAATGAGGTGACGCTGGCGCTGACCAGCAGCTGGGGATCCGACAAGTATATGCAAACGTACTATGGCGTCAGCGCCGCCCAATCGGCCGCATCGGGGTTTGCCCGACATGACGCCGGTGCCGGAATTTATGCGTATTCGCTGAATCTTGACTGGACACACAGGCTCACCTCGCGCTGGAGCGTACTTGCCGCAGCGGGCGTGACGCAGCTGACGGGAGATGCGGCCGATAGCCCCATTGTGCAACGCAAGACGTCGCCTACGGGAAGTTTGAAGGTGACGTACAGTTTTTGATTGTTGGTAACTTATGGAGATGAGCGCGCAATAGCGACGAATTCGAGCCGCCCCGGGAAGATGATGGGGCGGTAGTGTTTGATGCAAGGAATAATCATGGGCTATCAAAATTCACTGCGCTGAAGAGGGTCAGTGATCCTTCATGGATGTATTTAGAACTCCTCTGTTCGTTAGACGGGTAAGGTTTTTCGGGAAGATGGCGGACGGGGGGCGTAGGTCCGCTGTGAGCGAAAAGCGGACTTAACTTACGTCCACTTTCACAAATAAGAAAAAATGCTTTATTTTTAAGCAATAAGAACATTTTTATTTACTGAGATCAATTTTACAAATACTTCCCAGTTCTAAATCTTTTTTAACCATTGGCAATAAATCCGGTATGGCATTTATTGATTGTTGCATGTAATTTCTCCCATCATTTACATCCCCTTTCGCACATAATATTTTAGCCGCGTTAATGGCCATGTATTTTCTAATTTTATCATTATCACTGCCAATCCTAAGCGCAATGGAAATACTATTCATTGCATCAGTATAATTCCCTGCTCTAAATTGTGCATAAGCTTTTTGATTCCACAAAGAAGCATCTACGGGTGTCATTTGAGTTGCCTGGGAGAATGACTCTGCTGCCTCCAGAAATTTTTTATTGTGCAAATAGTTGAACCCAAGACTCTTGTAATACTCGATGCTGTAAGTCGGTTTATCTTGGCTATCTACTGATTGATTATTGTTTTTTGATAAGCAGTTTGTTTGAACCTTTGCAATCATGATATTTTTCTTTTCTGATGAAGAATAGTAAGCATCAGCATAAGATTTTATTTTCCCAATCGATAGCTCTCCATCTTTCTGGCATTCTTCATAGCTTGTTCTTAAAAAATCAATATCAAGTTTCTGTGAATTCAAACCTTGCTCTGCACTCTTTATGAATAACTCTTTGTTTTGTATAGAGAGAATACTTTCCGCGTTTTGTCTCTCGAAAGCAAGTCTTTCATCGTTTTGACTTTTTGTTATCCAAATATTTGCGATTCCCATTGGGAGAGTTGCAATAAAAACCATTATTAATTCAGTTATCTTGATTTTATTTTCAGTGTTCAATGTCGTCATTTTTTTATCATCCAAGTCTAGATTTTAATTATAACTGTTATCGGCAATAGAGTAATTTTCTTTATTTATAAACCCATTAATGGTGGTATGTGTATATATTTAAGTGGCATATGTAATGTCCGCTCCTGGCACAAAGCGGACATTCTATTCTGACTTGCTTGACCCTCGCCCTCGCAGCATCTGCAAAAAAACGTTCGAAAATTCGGGGGAATTTCCGTTTGGCATCACGAAAGCGATGGTTCTGGAACCGGCTACCTTTCTGAGGATCGTCACGGAAGCCATGCCGTCTGAATCTATAGTGACCTCAACTTTGCTGGCGCGCGAAGTACGCTTTGTACCGAAGATGGATACGCGAAACAAAATTCCTTCCCTCAAGAAGGGAGCGGGTGACGGTATCGTGAAACCTGGTCAGGTTGAACTATCGTGGCTACTGTTAAATATCTGCACACAAAAGAACGTATAGATGACTGAGGAGTTATACAACGCTGGATCAGAAGATCTGTCTGAGTTTGTCCCAACGCATTGGGTATACACCTATGACAAAGGCTGGAAGTATGGGTCATATGCGCACAACAGCAATACCCAGGACTGCCGTATCCATCAGGGGCTTGTCGGGGGCGCTGGATAACAAAAGTCCAGTTATTCGTGACGCGAAAGACCACTAAACCGTTAAATTGGATGGAGAAGCAAAATGTTATTCAGACACTGCGTGCTCATTATTGCCTTAGGTATTGTCGGTTGTACCAACACAAGCAATCTTTCCGGCGATGTTCATTCAGCCTCCACTGCAGGTCGGGTACAGCAGGTATATTACGGCACGCTAGTTCATGTTCGTGCCGTGCAAATTCAGGCGGGTGATGAAAATAATGCCATGGGGGCGGTGGCCGGTGGTGTTCTCGGAGGTCTGGCCGGGAGTACGGTAGGCGGAGGCTCTGGTCGCAGACTGACGACGGCAGCTGGGGCTGTCGCCGGGGGAATGGCTGGGCAGGGCGTACAAGGGCGCATGAATCTTGTCCAGGGCGTAGAGCTTGAGATTCGTCTGGATGATGGACGCATGCTTATGGTAGTGCAACGCCAGGGGCCGACTCGCTTCTCCGCTGGACAACGGGTGGCCATATCATCCGCGGGCGGGCAAACGACGGTGTCACCTCGCTAATTATTCCGCTGTACTCGGGTATCTATGCCTTCATTGATACGCTCAATGATATAAGGATAGAAGGGGTTTGAAGACTGGCGCATAAGAGAATCAAGTCCGACGATCAGTACCGCGCGTTCTCCACGCGCGGCAAAGGTCCCCAGGCTAATACCGTATTGATTCTGTGGTTCAGGATAACGGCCATACAGGGAGTCAGTCATAGGGAAAGGCAGGGCGACATGAGAGAGTGAGTAAACGTCCGGCAAATAGCGCAGCCCCATTTTTTCAACGATCTGTTCTGTTTTACCCGCTGGAATCGTGCGGATTTCCATCTCTGTGCTGCCCGCGGTGACATTCGTGATTATCGTTGTGTCGTATCGACGTGGGGGGGTAGGGAGTAATCTCGACAGCGCGGTGTAAGAAGATCTCCGCAATAGTGCATTAAACCTGACGGCATGGTTCAAATCGAATAAAACCACTTCGCTGTGATTAACCGGCAAACGATTATATAACGCTGTAATGACCGCTCGGGCACTGACGGTGGAGTCCATTGCCGACTGAAATGTCATTATCGGCGGTAACTGCTCTAGTTTTTTGTTTCGTGAATCAGCCGCAATTTGGGTTTGCAGCGCACTGGTTAGCAGGAAAGACTGCCGGGCGGCATTCGTCGGGAATGAATTAAATTTAAACGGATTGAACTCAGGCATGATGGTTAACCATGCTGCTTTCGCAAACGCGGGCAGAAATGATGGCCAGCCCGCAACACCTGAAAAACGCGCGAAACGCGTAACGCCAATCATCGGTGAAATCAGAATAACGCGCTGAGGTTTTGCCAGACGGGGATCATTAAGAGCGTCCAGCGTGTATTTCATGGCAAGAGCTCCGCCATTGGAAAATCCGACAATATGTAGCGGTACATCATTACCCGCTAACTTTTTAGCTTCTCTGACTGCAAGGCGCGTCGCGGCCAGCCAGTCCTGCCATGTCACCTTCGTCAAGGCTGCAGGGACCGTACCATGTGCCGGTAATCGGATACCAATAGCAATAAATCCATGCTGACGATAATTCTCTGCAATATGTCGCAGACTGTACGGGGTATCGGTTAAACCATGCAACATCACCACGACACCTTTGGGTTTGGCATCAGGGAACATAATGTAAGAGCGATTCCAGTTAGTCTGGAATCTGTCAGGATAAATGGGACTGCCGGAATAATAGCGATTGAGTTCCGTTTGCTGTTGAGCATCCAGCTTGTCCGTGACATTGAGTTTCACTTCTGTGAAAAGAGAATCCTCAACCTTCAGGTAATGGTTCCAGTCTGCTTTGTCTATTTCGTCAGCATCCATTTCATGAGGAATATAGGTATGCCAGAGTTGCAGATCCGGTCCGCGCTGAATGTCATAAAGACGCAGGCCCATCGCGCCAATGACCAACAAAACAAGGGATAAGACAATGCGTTTGAACCATCTTAAGAATTTCAACGTCAGGCTCCTTGTCTGCCGGGGGCGCGTGGTCCCTAAAATAATGGCACAGCATTACTCGCTTGGTATGTAAAAGATACACTGTGTTAACTCGTCCCCGGCTTTTCAAAATTTGCCGACTCTTTTCTCCCTTTCCTCTATTTGTCAGGAATGAGATGACATCCGGAGCGGGCAGACAGCCCGTATTGAGCGATAAGCGGACCACGCTATCTAAATAAAGGCATCACAGATAATGTCGGGACAGCTCATGCTATAAAATGTATAACTTTTATTTTCACCGACGATAAAGAAGGGATTTCAATGGTTGAGGTTGAGGTAATAAAAATGAAGTATCCAGGCGCAGATGCCTGGCAAATGGGTGACAGCCCGGAACTCGCCAGCGAGCTTGCGGACCTGATCAAAAAAGGGATCAAAACGGCCTCTTGCGGATCTTTTGCCTCTTTCCAGCAGGAGGATTCTGCCCTGAAGATTGGGAGTTATAACATTATTCTTGATGGCCAGAATGTTCCGGTCTGTGTGATCAGACTGGTTTCATTGCGGCTTGTGCGTTTTTGTGATGTGACTGAGGCGTTCGCCCGCAAAGAAGGTGAAGGGGATTTAAGCCTTGAATACTGGCAGAAAGAGCATCAGAGATTTTTCAGCCGCGAAGGTCATTTTTCTGAAGATATGGAGTTGATCGCAGAAGAGTTTGAAGTGGTTGAGATCCTGTAGAACAGAGTAAACGGATTGACGTTCATCAATTTCCATTCATATCAATGTCCGCTTCAGGCACGAAGCCGACAGTCAAAGTAGATATTTTTCATGGTTGTCCGTGCATTTCCCACCGGGCAGAACTCATGTCGTCGTAAACATGCTGGTTAGTAAATGATGGGAATTTTGCTTGCCTGGAGGCTTCAGCTAAAGCACGGCAGTAATCCTTATCTCCACTCTTTATGATGAAATTCTGCAAGGTGCCGTCCATATTGAAATCCAGATGCACATTACATCTTTTCCCACTCCAGGCTCGGGGTTTGGTCAGTGCTGCATCGAGTGCTTTTTTTATACCTGATGCTTGTTCGCCATAAATGTCTTTATCGGTTACTTTTCCTGAACGTTTGTAAGAGCACGAATCAAGAGCGCTTTTCTTCTGGCAATCTTTTGGGGTTAATGGAGTGCAACCAGCAATGGTTGCTACCATTGCTACCAGCATCAAGATTTTGGTCATGTCTAAGTCCGTTTATGATTTTTCCAAAAGTATCGATACGCACCGATGAATCGGGGCATTATGGCACGAAAATCAGAGAGGGGGGCTTGTTGGCTCATACCCCCCCAATTTTAAGGGGGGCAGGCTTGAAAATTGCAGGAAAAATCAGCCTGGGCGCAGTAAGATTTACGTTGCGCTGGCTCCCTGAACTCGTCCATAGATCACCAAACCGTTCGCTGTATTGAGCTACGCTTAAATATGAACGTCGGCTAAGAGCGAAAAGCAGACGCTAGTGTTCAACCGTCGTCTACTTAATTTTGCCATTATCCTTTTCAAACGGACGATATTCTTCTGAGAATTACATCGACACATTCTGGTGCTGATAAAATTGCTGTATCTAATTGCAAATGCTCTCGTTCCCATGGTTCATAGTTACGGCGTTGTACTTGTTCCCAGTCAGGGAGGGTTAACCCCGGGATATCTGAGATTCTGTTCTCCACACGATAACGATGCTGTGTCATATCTGAACAGAGTATTTCAACTTCTAAGAACGGAACATTTAACGATATCGCTATATCGCGGAAATTATTACGTATCAGATTGATATCATTAACCGAATCGGTGACAACAGTAGCGCCTAACTGTAGATTTTCACGCGCCAACTCATAAAGAACAAAATAACCCTCAGGGCCAATTTTTTTGTTCTGTTCAGATGCTGAACGAATCGCCTGCTCAACCGTATCAACCCGTAGATACACACCATTAATTTTTTGGGATAACAATTTTGCAACTGTACTTTTACCGCTACCAGGTAAACCATTAAATATAATTAACATAATTTATCCATTGATGGTTGAGCTAAAATTATACCTTTTTATATACACCCTGAGTATTTCTAATATTTGGGAAGTTCTGTATAGATAAACCTTAAATCAGATTTGAGAATTATTACAGTATTTGAACAACGATTGCATTAATCGATGTCCGCTTCTGGCACAAAGCGGATAGATTCGGCAGATCGGTAACAATTATCCAACAAAAATGCCAGCAATCCGTTGCCCTGGAAAGTTATCCGGTAACATCCGCTCCTTCGGATAAAGAAAATATCTGCTACCGATTCACTTCTTGCTTTTCCTCCGCGGCTAAGCTTGCTCTCAGCACGAGATAACCGGGTGGGGGGGCGGTCACTGCTGCAACACGCCACTGACCAACAGGGTGAAAACCTCAATCGCTTTGGGTAATGCCTGCTTCGGATCGTCACTCGCGGCCACCCACTGGGCGGCATTCAGTGCGGCACCATTTAATAACCAGGCGGTGGCATCAACGTCTACCGGTTTGATGACGCCACGTTCAATCAGGTCTGAAAGGCTTTCGCGAGTGGCGTCGAGGCAGGTATTCTGACTTGGCCATTTTGTCGGATCCCCAAGAAAAGCTGGGCCATCAAGCAGAACGATACGCCGGACTTCTTCATCCAGCGCCATCTTGATATAAGCTATCCCTTCGGCCAGAAGCTTTTGCTGGTCATCACCGGACTGCGCCGCTGCATGTTTGGCGCCTTGCGCCATTTCAGAATCAATCTGGGTCACCACTGCGGCAAGTAACCCTTTTTTATCCCCAAAATTATGGTAGAGGGCGCCACGCGTCAGGCCGACGCTGGCGGTCAAATCATCCATCGAAGCTGCCGCAAACCCTTTTTCAGCGAAGGCTTTTCGTGCAGCCGCAATCAACTTTGTGCGGGTTTCTTCCATCGTTTCGGCGCGGCGTTTGGCTGCCATACGGGCTCCTTATCCTGTACGCAGCGCAGGATGTTTGACATACGCGGCGTATGTGTGATTAAGTTGACATACGCCGCGTATCTTAATTCATTTATGGATGCCACGCATCCGCTGTTGCACATCCAAAGAAAGGATATGTTATGAACCAACCGAAACCTGTTTTCCCTGCAAATCGCCACGCACTCTATGAACAGCATGGTTATTCCGCAGCGATCCGCTCTGGTGATTTACTGTTTGTTTCCGGACAGGTGGGTAGCCGGGAGGACGGTACACCCGAGCCCGACTTTACTACGCAGGTAGAGCGTGCTTTCGAGAATCTCAAGGCTACGCTTGCCGCCGCGGGATGCACGTTTGACGATCTTATCGATGTGACCACCTTTCATACCGATCCGGAGAATCAATTTCCAGCCATTATGCAGGTGAAAAGCAGCATTTTCCCGAAGCCCCCGTATCCGAACTGGACAGCCGTGGGTGTTAACTGGCTTGCAGGATTTGATTTTGAGATAAAGGTTATCGCCCGCATTCCTGAACATTAAGAAGGCAAACGATGCACAGAGATATCAAGAGAAACCATATCTCACCGATCCGGAATGGCTACTCTTAACTGTTTTTGGATTCAGTCATTAGCAGCCTGACAATTCTGTCTATCATAAAAGGCGCAGCCTGATTAAGCTCCCGATCGCTTAATAGCTTCGCGGCAACGCTCAATGCGAAACGGCGAACGGCATCATTGTTCTCTATGCACGCCGTGCGGCCGCGATCTTCATTCGCGTGAATGACGTTGGATAATTCGCGAATGTTACGCACTGGGGCCGCTGGGCTGTGCCTGTCCGGAAAAGGGATAACTGCCATACACTCTCCACTACAGGGATATGTTTTGAAGTGAAACCATCCTAGTAGTAGGATGGGGTGGTGTCAATAATATCAGGCGGCTTTCTCCCGTTGGCCCTTTGCGGGCCCGGCTATTTGACATTCCTGTTGCCGCTCAGTAGGTTGTCCCGGCGGGACGCGCCTGTCACAGACAGCACATTTTTTCACTGGATTGAACACTGGAGCGTGAAATGATCGAACGTTCGCCGAAAGCGCGCGAAATTATGGCAAATACGAGGCAGTTGCTCACAACGGGTGGGTACAAAAGCTTTAGCTATGCCGATCTTGCGGAGCGCGTGGGTATCCGCAAAGCCAGTATCCACCATCATTTTCCGGGCAAAGAAGATTTAGTCAAAGCTGTAGTGCAGGAATACCGCGCAGAAGCACGGAGTGGCATGGAAGCGATGGATCGGCAAACAAACGATCCCCTGATCAAAGTGAAAGGCTATGCTGATTTCTGGTCAGCCTGCATTAAAGAGGGGGCTTCACCATTTTGTATTTGTGTGATGCTGGCCGTTGAACTTCCGACATTACCTGCGGATATTGCCGCAGAAGTGACCGGCCATTTTAACGATCTCTCTGACTGGCTGACCACATTACTGAGTGCTGGCGAAGCGCAAGGCGTTTTCACTCTCAGCGAAAGTGCCGAAGTTGAAGCCAGGGCTCTCATGGCGGGCATGCATGGTGCCATGCTGGCAGCGCGGGCGTTTAATAATCCGCACGTCTTTGAGCAGATTGCCTATCCACTGATCGATAAGGTTCTCACCGCAGCCTGAAGTACGCCCGGTTATTGACCGGGCTGTGCCTGTTTTCAACACGTCCTTCACTTTCCCGCGCCTTGACGATCCTTTTGTAACGGTTAGCGTAAAACATATTGATCTTTTATCTACCTACTAGTAGGTTTGTTGTCGGGTGAGGCATGCTACGCTGCTTCGTTTGTTAAATATGCCAGGTTAAGAGGTCTATATGTCCGACACTATCCACCACGGGAATCAGCAGAACTGGCTACAACAGTATTATTTTATCCGGACGGCTTTCTCCGTTTTATGGGTTATTGCCGTGTTCACCGCTGGCCTGTCTTCGCCTGTTGGCGCATCGATTTTGCTCATTCTTTACCCCGCATGGGATGCAATGGCGAATTATATTGATGCAAGAAAAAGCGGGGGATTTGGCCGCAACCGGATGCAGACCGTTAATATTATCGTTAGCGTTATAACAACGCTGGCCGTCGTGTTGGCTCTTAAAAGCAATATAAATGATGTCATTCGGGTATTCGGCTGCTGGGCGATATTATCCGGTCTGCTGCAGCTGGGCGCGGCAACACAGCGCTGGAAACATTATGGTGCGCAATGGAGCATGATATTAAGTGGCGCACAGTCTGCACTTGCAGGCGCGTTTTTTATCTATCAGGCCCGGACGCCTGAGCCACCGTCAGTAGCAAATATCGCGGGGTATGCTGCGTTTGGTGCCGTCTATTTTTGCCTGTCAGCCCTGACGTTAACATTCCGACAAAAAAGAGAAGCGAAACGGTCATGCTGATTTCAGGCACGACGCGTCATCACCCCCTGCACGTTTCGTTTTGACATATCGTGAGCAGAATGAGTTAACAATATGAACAGTAAAGTACATTTAAACAGACAAACGGTTGCACGTCTGGCGCTGGTCGGAATTATTCCCCTGATCCTTTTTTTATTATTCCTGTGGACTGGCGGTTGGCTGACGCCTCAACGTCTGACGTCGGATAAGCTCGTTGATGTATTACAGCAGTCGGGTGGAGTACATAAAGGCTATCGCCGTAATCATGCTAAAGGCATGTGTGTGCTGGGCTCGTTTATCTCGAACGGGAATGCCAGTGTGCTTTCACGTGCCTCCCTGTTCAGCAAAGGTGAAACCGCTGTCACAGGACGTTTTGCCATTGCGGGCGGGGATCCGGCTGCACCGGATTATGCCGTGCCCGTTCGGAGTATGGCGCTCTCCTTTCAGCAGTTGAATGGTGAGCAGTGGCGCACCGGAATGAACGCCATGCCATTTTTCCCCGTCAGTTCCGTTGAGAGTTTCTATGAACTCCAGACGGCCACTCTGCCGGATGCTGCAACCGGAAAACCGAACCCGGAAA
>Ga0157371_10005870_pt1 | contig 10260 bp, 5 predicted proteins | sample C45metaG_FD_113462 | JGI IMG/M metagenome (GOLD analysis project Ga0157371, IMG submission 113462) | Corn rhizosphere microbial communities from Kellogg Biological Station, Michigan, USA - C4-5 metaG | ecosystem: Host-associated > Plants > Roots > Rhizosphere > Soil | place: USA: Michigan...
CAGCGCAAACCAATTAACTAATTTACTGCCTTATTATTAGCCAGCATCCACTTGGAAGTTTCATAAATAGCAGAAGTTAACTGTGACAGATTTTTCTTTATTGAATCCTGTTGCCGTTTATTTATTGAAAGGTTATTCGAGTTGATCGGCATAAGCATTTCTTTATTGATGCGCAGGTTCTTTACGAAATAATAATCATCAGTAACCACGCCTATATTTCCTTCATCATGATGAATGATAAATGCTGCATTGATTTTGTTTTTTGCATTCAAAAGATCTCTGCCCAATGTTGTATTTATGTACGATTGATGCAGCATACCGGCAAGTGTTGGAAGGACATCAATTTGTGAAACCACTTCATGCCTGGTTTTTGGTGTTAATAATTGAGGAGAATAGAACAAAAGAGGAACATGCTCATCGCTCAAACTTCCTTTTTCCCATGCATTTGGATAGATTGCCGAGGTTTCTCCTTCCACACCATGATCTCCTACAAAAACGAAAATTGTGTTGTTGAACCATGCCTGTTTTTTCCCATTTTCTATTAACTTTTTAAAACAATAATCTGTGTAGCAAAAAGATTGGAATTCCTCTAATGATTCAAAACCGTATTTATGTAATGTATCCTCGTTCACGTTTCGTTTTATGAAATCGGAATCTTCAGGTGGAATCCCGTAAGGACGATGATTGTCGGCAGTTTGAACAATAGCAAAAAAAGGTTTTGTTTGTTGTGTAAAAACTTTTTCAGCTTCTAAAAAAAGATTTTTATCGCTGATGCCCCAAACGTTCAAAGGCCTTGATTTGAAAGAACCTTCCTGGTAGATTTTTACCCCCTTTATATTTTCAATGAGGCCGTCGAAATTATTAAAATCGCTATTTCCTCCAATAAAATAAAATTTGTTATAGTCTTCAAATGAATTAATAATAGTATGTTGTTGAACTGCCTGCGGATTGCGTGTAGAAAACTCTGATAATTGTACATCAGGGATCCCGCTGACAATTGCAAAAACCCCACGCGCGGTTCCAAACGTCGGAGTGAAGCAACGATTAAAAAAAATACCGCTGTCACACAGTTGTTTAAAATAAGGTGTTGTATTCAACGGGTTGCCACTCATGCTGCTCTTGTACATGCTGAAACTTTCACAGATGACCAAAACTACGTTAGGCCGGCTTTCAAGCGTTTTGCTGTTAGGAAAAACTTCCCTCGAATAACTTCCGTCGTTGATATTTTTTTGATCCAGTTGCAGAAAATCAGCAATCAAAGGGAAATAGCTTTTCGCTTTATCATCATCAAATGAAGGCTTGCGGAATTTCAAAGTCGTGAAGAAGTTCTGCATCGGGTTTAAAGCCACATACGATTTAAAATTATCGTTCAGTTGAAAAGCATCTTTCCATTTTAAAGAATGAATTGAAAAAATTCCATAAAGGCACCACAATAAAAATACGAATGCGCCCGCGTGCCATCTTTTTTTGTAAACTACATTTTCCTGCTCCTTTCTTTTTGTGATAACATGCGTATGCTTAAAAAGTTTTGATAATAATAAAACAGCAACTACCAAAGCGGTTAGCAGCCATACAACAGGATAACTTTGCCAAAGCATTTTCAAGGAAATGGTTGGATCTTCAGCAAAATTCAGCGCACTTGCATTGATGCGGGTATGGTTGTAACTGAAATTTCCAAAATCAATTCCAAAAAAAAATAAAATGAAAAGTGTAGCAAAGGCAAGATAATAAGACCACCATTTCTTATTTTTTTCAGAGTGAAAGGGCGAAAATCTCGAATAAACCGAGAGAATTGCAATGGGCAATAGGATAATAGAGATCCATTTTGCATCATACCTGAAACCGAGGGTGAATGAAGGAAGCAAAGAAATTACATCCATATTTGCCGGAATAAATAATACAACCGTGGCTATTCGAAGGATTGTAAAAATAACCAGGTAAATCAGCCAGAGCAGTGCGATCCATTTTATGGTTAATGGAACAGAGCCAGGGATTTTTGCTTTCAGTATCATGATATTGAAGAAGGAAATTTCCTTCTATTTATTTGTTTACTGTTTTTTATTATTCAGCAACATATATTTTGCAGTCTGGTAATAAGCATCAGATAATTGATCAAGTGCCTTTTTATCCGTTATGATTTGCGGCGTTGAGGGCAATATATTATTATTTGCCGATGACCTGAAATCAATTTTTCCAGTTGAAAGATCATGAATATACACGTACTTATCAGTGACAATTCCAATTTGTTTTACCATTGGATCAAACAAAAAAGCCAGATTTTTAAATTGCACATCACTTTTTTGAGTGCTATCAAATAAATTTTTTCCTAAAGTCGTATTCGTGTAAGATATGTTTGCCAAAGCAGAAACAGAAGGAAGGAGATCAATTTGAGAGCAGGTTCTGTCTATCCGTTGTGGCGAAAGCAGAGAGGGGGCATAAAAAAGCAAAGGCACATGCTGTGTCGTTAAACCATCCGCTTCCCAGGCTTTTGGAAACATGTCACCTGCATCACCACGAATACCGTGATCTCCTACAAAAACAAAAATCGTGTTATTAAAGTAAGCTTCTTTCTTAGCCGTTTCAATAAATTCTTTAAAACTAAAATCGGTGTATCTAAAGGCATTCAACTCTGCATTGTTTTCAAAGCCATATTTTTTTAAAGTATCGGTTGGATAATTTTCCAGCGGAAATGATTTTCGGTCTTCTTCAGGAATAGTATAGGGCCGGTGGTTATCTGCCGTTTGAATCACTGCAAAAAAAGGAGCTTTTTGTTGCTTTAAAATGTTGTTCGCCTGCAGGAATAAATTCTTATCACTTATTCCCCAAACGTCAATTGGTTTTACCGGATAATTTTCCTGTTCGTACAGGTGAAGGCCATCTATATTATTCGTTAAAAGTCCGCGAATATTTGCCCAGCTTGAACTACCGCCAATGAAATAAAATTTTTCGTAGTCTTTATAATCATTGATGATCGAATGTTCATTTACGTAGGCCGGATTTCGGCTCGCCGTGTTTGGAAATTCCACATCAGGAATCCCCGTAACAACTGCCCAAACTCCACGCGCCGTTCCATACGCAGGCGTGAAACACCGATCGAAAAAAATGCCATTGTTGCACATCTGGTCAAAATACGGAGTAGTGTTCAAGGGATTTCCCCACATACTGCTTTTGTAAGCTGAAAAACTTTCACAAATAATAACCACTACATTTGGCTTGTTGGCAGGAGGTGCAGCTTGGTGAATTCTTTTGTAATTCAAATGAACACTGTCTGGGTTTGTAATGGCAAGGTATTGCGCCATCAAGGGATAATATTCCTTTACTTTTTTCAGATCGTAAGTAGAATTTTTAAATTTTAAAGTGCTTAAAAAACTCTGGACAGGATTTAAAGAAAGGTTAGATTTAAAATTATCATCAAAAACAAAAGCGTCGCTCCATCTTAAAGGAAATTGGTTGACTCTGCCGAAAACGCCCAAGCCCAACAATAAGGCAAATGAAACACCAATGATAATTCTTACGACCGGTTTTCCTGTATAGACTGTTTTTTTTGTTTTGTTATACCAGTGGTTAGTCAACCATAATAAAGCAGAGCAGCTTACAATGATCAATATGGTAAGCGTGAAAACCGGGTAAGTTTCCCATACCATGTTCATCGAGATTTTTGCATTACCAAGATAGTTGAGTATGGAGGCATTTAATCTTTCGTGCAGGTAGTCGTAGTTTTCAAAATCAATAGCATAAAGGAATACAAGGGATACGGTAACAATAAAAAAGTAGAACTTAAATACGTATTTTGAAAAAGAATTTTCGAATGGATTACAATTTTTTGTTACAAAAAGCCACAGGAGGATTAGGAGGAACAATATCGTTGTTCCTATCAAAGTTACAGAGGTTGCATGTCCTTTTTTCATAAAAAAAAGGAGGAGAAGCATAATAACTATTGTGAAAAATAATTCAATAACACTACCGATCGTGAGCCGTTTTTTAGCATTATAGGTTAAATGAAGGTTACCTACAATAAAGGGGAAAATGATCAGGCCACAAACGATTCTTTCGTCAAAATTCAGCCCAAGAAAGAATGCTTTGAGGTAGTTGGAGAAAGAATAATGGAGCGGTGCAAAATGATAGAAAAAAATGAACCGCATCATCGTCATGAAAATCAAAAATGCAATTCCTGTTAAAAATATCCATTTTACCAATCGGGGAAAACTGGATCTGTTCATCAGAGAAAATTAGGTATAATAATAATTGCCATCCGGTTTAGAAGGTTGTATTGGCAAATGTAAATATTTAAGTACTGTTTTTATGCAATAGTTATTTTTGCAGTAATGAATCTGATGGAAATACAAAATGCACCGTTTCTTCCGCAGTCAATAAAGCAATTTGATTATAATTTGTTTGGTAAGATGAACGGGCAGTGGCATAATTCTTTTTTTGATGTTTTTTTTCCTTTTATCCGCGAACCGGCCGTGTGGGTGCCGCTTTATTTTTTTCTGGTTGTTTTTATTATTCTTAATTTTAAAACAAAAGGATGGATATGGGCTTTATTTCTTTTATTAAATGTGGCTCTCAGCGATACTGTTAGCAGTCGTCTTATTAAAGAAAATTTTATCCGCTTGAGGCCGTGTAATGATCCGGCACTTTTTGGACATATTAGATTTTTGGTTGCCTATTGTCCTGTAAGTTCAAGTTTTACGTCTTCCCATGCTGTGAATCATTTTGCCGCCGCAATGTTTATATTTACAACATTCAGGAAAACAATAAGCCCTGCCTGGGCTTTACTTTTTTTATGGGCCGCTGCTATTTCCTATGCGCAGGTATACGTAGGTGTTCATTTTCCTTTTGACGTATTTTGCGGAACAATTGTGGGCCTGATTCTTGGATACATTCCGGCAAAAATCTTCAATCAAAAATTTGGATTGGAGCTGCCCAAATGAAAAAATAATATATGGACCTGATCATTTTATTGTTCCTGATCCTTTTAAATGCATTCATCGTGATGTGTGAGATGGCACTGGTCTCGGCAAAAAAAAGCCGGCTGGAAACTATTGCCAACAAGGGAGATAAAAAAGCGCAGATCGTTTTAAAACTTAAAGAAAACCCTGAAATATTTTTATCTACCACCCAAATTTATATCACACTCATTTCCATTTTAACGGGTGTATATTCCGGTGAGCGTTTCAGTGTTTATTTACAACCTTACATTGAAAAAATAGATTTTCTTAAAGCTTATTCCGCAACTGTTGCTACGACTCTTATCGTAATTATTGTAACTTTTCTTTCTATCCTGCTCGGCGAACTGATCCCCAAAAGGATTGCACTAATGAACCCCGAAAAGATAGCAAAAGGTGTTTCTGTTCCTATAAAGACGTTAAGCGATATTTCATACCCGCTTGTTTGGTTGTTGAGCCGGATGAGTTCCGGTTTTTTTAAAATTTTTAATATCAGGAAAAGTTCGGACAGCCAGGTAACCGAAGAAGAGATCAAAGCGATCATTAATGAAGGTAGTGAACTGGGAGCGATAGAAGAAGAAGAAAAGGATATTATTGAAAGGGTCTTTCATCTGGGCGACAGAAATATTACTTCAATCATGACGCACCGGACTGATATCATCTGGTTTAATATTAATGAGGAACAATCATCGGTGAAGCAAAAGATCAAAGAGTTTCAACATTCGGTTTATCCTATTTGCACGGAAACAATTGATGATATTGAAGGCATCATTTATGTGAAAGATATGTATCTCAACCCGGATGCGCCGTTAAAAGATCTTATCCGGAAAGCGCTCTTCATACCTGAAAACAATTCTGCTTATCAGGTTCTTGAAAAAATAAAAATCACCAAAATTCCTTATGCTTTTGTAGTTGATGAGTATGGAAGCCTGCTTGGAATGATCACGGTAAAGGACATCTTAAAAGCGATAGTGGGAGAGATGCCGGAAGAAGAAGATGATGAGTACGTGATTGTAGAAAGAAAAGACGGCACTTACCTGATTGATGGGCAGATACAATTTTATGATTTCCTCACGAAATTTGATAAGACCATCTGGATTAATGAAGGTGAAAATGAATTTGACACACTTGCAGGATTCATACTTCATGAATTAAAACGCATTCCTGTTACCGGTGATAAATTTGAATGGAGAGGATTTGAATTTGAGATCGTTGATATGGATGGGCAAAGAATTGATAAAGTGCTTGTAAAAATTTCTGATGAAATAAGACGGGAGATGGAGGATTAATTTTTGTCTCATTTATCAATTAATGAAAAAATTTTCGTTTAGACTTTATGTTATATTAACGGACACAAAATGCCGGTTTCTATTTTAATTTGTTATGGAAATCTTTTTTCGAAAAAAGGGTTGAACTTTCTTTATCCTTATTTTTACGCAATTTTTACGTCCCGGAATATTATCAGATATCTCTTAAAATTTATTTTATGAAAATAAAGTGTCGTTCACTTTTGATTTTGTTTTTTTTAGGTAGTTACAGCTTTTCTTTCGGCCAGAAAGTTTCAGAGGCAGGTAATATGGGTGCAGAAAGCACGTCTTTTTCACATCCTTCATGGAGCGAACAAAGTAACATTTACGAAGTGAATGTGAGGCAATATTCAAAAGAAGGAACTTTTAAAGGGTTTGAAAAAAGTCTTCCGAGATTAAAGAAAATGGGCGTACAGATTTTATGGTTTATGCCTATCAACCCGATCGGGGTAGAAGGAAGAAAAATGACCCAATCTGATTTGGGAAGTTATTATTCGGTAAAAAATTATAAGGAAGTAAATCCTGAATTCGGAACAATGGCCGATTGGAAAGAACTGGTAAAACACGCGCATGCGCTCGGTTTTAAAGTAATCATCGATTGGGTACCTAATCACACTTCACCTGACAACGTTTGGATGACAACACATCCGGATTTTTATCAACATGATAAAAATGGTAATACGGTTTATGATGCGGATTACACTGATACGCGTAATTTAAACTATGATAACAAGGAGCTTCGTGACAGCATGATCAGCGCAATGGAGTTCTGGGTGACTACGACCGGTATTGATGGTTTTCGTTGTGATCATGTTGATCCCACGCCTCTTGATTTCTGGAAACAATGTATTACGGATCTGCGAAAAATAAAACATGTTTTTATGCTCGCTGAAAGTGAAAAACCGGAATTCCACTATGCCGGCTTCGACGCTACTTATGCCTGGAACATTATGTGGACAACGGTCGACGTTGCACAAGGGAAAGCTTCTGTTGCGCATTTGGATTCTGTTCTTAATAATAATTTTACAGCTTTTCCGAACAATGCTTACCGGATGTATTTTACTACCAACCATGATGAAAACAGCTGGAACGGAACAGAGTTTGAAAAATATGGTGATGCTTACAAGGCCTTTGCTGTGTTCAGCCAGACCATGTACGAGAGCGTTCCTTTGATTTACAGCGGCCAGGAAGAGCCAAATAAAAGAAGACTTAAATTTTTTGTGAGAGACCCGATTAGTTGGAGCAAGTATGCAATGGTGCCCTTTTACAGTACTTTACTTCATTTGCGCCGTAAAGATCCGGCACTTGCAGCCGATGCTTCCTATAAAAGAATACCGACTGCAAATGATGAAGCCATCTTCGCTTATACAAGACAAAAAGGAACGCATAAAATATTCGTGGTTTTAAACCTGTCTGACGAACCGCAACATTTTACTATAAAAGAGAAAAACGTGTATGGATATCCGTTAAACATTTTTACAAATAAGAAAATAAAATTGTTCAGGAACTACGTTTACACAATGAAACCATGGGGTTATTTTGTGTATGAGTATTAAATTAAAAAAGAGGTTTTTTTCTTTGTTTACTGCATTTATTTAACCATAGCTTTAATTTCCTGGAGTTTCAATAATGCTTCTACCGGTGTCAACCGGTTAATATCAACCGCTTCCAGTATTTTGCGGATGTCCTCAAAAGCCTGGGAATGTGCATCAAAGATACTTAGTTGCATTTGGGGAGCATTCAATTGTTTCAGGTTTTCTTTAATGCTTTTTTTATTTTTCTTAAAAGTTTCACTGCTGTTAATTTCTTCGGATTCATCGACATGCTTTGATTCCATTTGCCTTAAAATTCCATTGGCCCGATCAATCAGTGAGGGAGGCATGCCGGCCATTTTTGCTACATGAATTCCAAAACTGTGAACACTTCCACCAGGAACTAATTTTCTTAAAAAAATAATTTTATTTCCTGCCTCTTTATTTGTGATGTGAAAATTTTTTACGCGTTCCAGTTTATTTTCCAGTTCATTCAACTCATGATAATGTGTGGCAAATAAAGTTTTTGGTTTATGGCCGGATTGATGTAAATATTCAACAATACTCCAGGCGATTGAAATACCGTCGTAGGTAGACGTTCCACGGCCGATTTCGTCAAGTAATATCAAACTTCTCGGACTGATATTATTGATGATACTTGCCGTTTCATTCATCTCCACCATGAAAGTGCTTTCGCCACTGGTTAAATTATCGCTTGCTCCAACTCTCGTAAAAATTTTGTCTGTTTGCGGGATCTTTGCTTCATCCGCCGGAACAAAGCTTCCCATATGCGCCATTAAAGTAATGAGCGCAGCTTGACGGAGAATGGCACTTTTACCACTCATGTTAGGGCCGGTTAAGATGATTACCTGCTGCGTTTGTGGATCCAAAAAAATATCATTGGCAATGTAACTTTCCCCCAACGGTAAATTCCTTTCAATTACAGGGTGGCGGCTTTCCTTTAGTTCCAGCTCAAAACCTGTGTGGATTTCAGGTTTTTTATATTTAAACTGTAGAGCGTTGTTAGCAAAACAAATAACGCAATCCAGCACGGCCATAGTATGGCCGTTTACCTGCATTGGTGCGATATAATCCTGTAATTCATCCAGTAACTGCTCAAAAATATTCTGCTCGAGTTGTAGAATTTTATCTTCTGCGCCGGTGATCTTTTCTTCATATTCCTTCAACTCAGGGGTGATGTATCTTTCACCGCTGGTAAGTGTTTGCTTTCGGATCCAGTTTTCAGGAACTTTATCTTTATGTGTGTTGGTTACCTCCAGGTAATAACCAAATACATTATTAAAGCCGATTTTTAATGAAGAAATTCCGGTGCGTTCAATTTCTTTCTGCTGGATATCTAGCAGGTGTGCCTTACCGTTAGTGACAATGTTTTTTAAATCGTCAAGATCTGAATTCACACCTTTTGCAATAATACTTCCTTTTGCAATTGATACCGGAGGGTTTTCGATGATTTCCTTGAAAATCTTATCTGCAATGTAATTGCAAGGGTTTAAAGAATCGCCTAATCTCTTTAAATATTCGTTCGATGATACTTCACACGAGTTTTTTATTTCGCCGGTTAAATTCAATCCTTTACCGATTTGCAGAACTTCACGGGGATTTATCTTCTTTAAAGGAATTTTACTTACCAATCTTTCGATATCGCCTGCCTGTTTAATGTTGTGCGTGATCTTGGTTTTTTCTTCGGGTCTTTTAATAAAATATTCAACAAGATTTTGCCTTTCCTGTATTTGGTTAATCTCGGTGAGCGGCAGCAGCATCCAGCGTTTCAACAATCTGGCGCCCATCGGCGAAACCGTATTGTCCAGTACTTTCAATAGAGAATTACTACTGTCGTTACTGCTTAATAATTCGAGATTTCGAACGGTAAAGCGATCCATCCACAAATAATCTCCTTTATCAATTCTTTGTAGCGAAGTGATGTGCTGAAGATTGGGATGTTCGGTATCTTTTAAATAATGAAGAATTGCTCCTGCCGCAACGATTCCTGTTTTCAGGTCTTCCACGCCAAAACCTTTCAGACTTCGGGTTCCAAAATGTTTTAATAGAGTGTCTTTGGCATATTGGTCTGAAAATATCCATTCATCAAGGGTGTAAGTATAGAATTTTGTTCCGAAATAATTTTTAAAATTCTTTTGCTGGTTTCTCTGAAAAATAACCTCAGCTGGATTGAGGCTTTGCAACAACTTATCAGCATATTCCTTATCGCCCTCGGCAATAAAAAATTCACCGGTAGAAATATCCAAAAAAGAAATTCCTGTTTTCTCCTCAGCAAAATGAATCCCGCACAAGAAATTATTTTGATTGTGCTCCAGCAACTTATCGTTGGTGGCAACTCCCGGGGTAATTAATTCGGTAACACCTCGCTTTACAATTCCTTTTGCCTGTTTGGGATCTTCAAGCTGATCACAAATTGCGACTCTGTAACCGGCTTTTACCAACTTATGAAGA
>Ga0157371_10005871_pt1 | contig 10257 bp, 9 predicted proteins | sample C45metaG_FD_113462 | JGI IMG/M metagenome (GOLD analysis project Ga0157371, IMG submission 113462) | Corn rhizosphere microbial communities from Kellogg Biological Station, Michigan, USA - C4-5 metaG | ecosystem: Host-associated > Plants > Roots > Rhizosphere > Soil | place: USA: Michigan...
GGCCCATGCGCTTCTGGATGGCGCTGATTGCCGCTTTCGAGCCGGAGCCGAAATTGCCGTCGATTTCGCCATCATAATAGCCGAGTTCCTTCATGCGCGTCTGAAGCTCGAACTTCTCCTTGATGTCGAGCGTGCCATTCGGGCGCGGCCACTTCTGCTGCATGCCGCCGAAACCGGCAATCTCGTCTGCCAGAAGGCCGACGGCCAGCGCGTAGCTGTCCGACGCGTTATAGCGCTTGATGGTGAAGAAGTTCTTGGTCATCAGGAAGCCCGGACCGTTGGAACCACCTTCGAGCTTCAGCGTCGCGCGATCCGAACCGCGCGGGAAACCCTTGCCATTGGGGCGGAAGAAGCCGAGCTTCTGCCATTCGGCCAGGCTCTTCGTCTGGTCCGCATAGCGCGCACCACCCGCAGGCACGGCGGTCTCGTAACCCCAGGTGCGGCCAGGCTCCCAGCCGTTCTTGGCCAGAAGATTTGCAGCGGTTGCCAGCGCATCCGGCACGGAATGCCAGATGTCGCGCTTGCCGTTACCGTCCGCATCGACCGCATAGAGCAGGTAGCTCGTCGGGATGAACTGGGTGTGGCCCATCGCGCCCGCCCAGGAGCCGGTCAGCTGCTTTGGCGTCACATCGCCCGACTGCAGGATCTTCAGTGCGGCAATCAGCTGGGTGCGGGCAAACTTTGCGCGCTTGGGGTCGGAATAGGCGAGCGTTGCCAGTGCCTGGGGAATATTATGCAGGCGTTCGGGCTTTTCCAGTACCGCGCCGTAATTGGATTCCATCGACCAGATGGCGAGGATGACGTGCTTGTCGACGCCGAAATTGCGCTCGATCCAGTTGAGCGTCGTGGCGTGCTTCATCTTCATATCGCGGCCGATACGCACCGTATAGGGGTTCACGCGGCTGTCGAGATAATCCCATATCTGAGTGGTGAATTCGGGCTGGAAGGTTGCCTTGCGCAGCGCGTCCGGATCAGGTTCAGTCACGCCTGCAAAGGCTTTCTGATAGGTCGCGCGCGAAATGCCTTCCTTGGCGGCTGTGGCATAGAACTGGTTGATCCATTGTTTGAAACCCGCATCTGCACTTGCAGTGACGGGCGTCAAAGCAATTGTCAGGCCTGCGAGTGCCACGCAGCCAAATTTACGGACGCCGGAAAGGATCATCTTTTTCATCGTCAGTCTTTCGTTTCTCTCGAATGTCAGTTCGATTGCGAGATACGCATCGGGCTTCACGATGGGGTACCAAATTAAAGTCAACAAATTCTTTACCATTAACGATAGGTAAGGTCACGCTTTGCAAAAACTTGCCACTTTTGTCATAACAAGTTCGTGCGCGTTACTTAAATGCCGTTGAAATCTCTGAGGAGGGATGTGTGGTAGAAAAAAAGAAAATTCGGAAAGCGGTCTTTCCGGTGGCTGGCCTTGGCACTCGTTTCCTGCCGGCAACCAAAGCTGTTCCGAAGGAAATGCTCACCGTCGTTGACAAGCCGGTCATCCAATATGTGGTGGACGAAGCGGCTGAGGCTGGTATCGAGCATTTCGTATTCGTGACCGGACGCGGCAAGGGCGTGATCGAAGACTATTTCGATATCCAGTTCGAACTGGAGCAGATGCTGCGCGAGCGTAACAAGAACGCCGAACTGACGCTGCTGACGAACATTCTGCCCAAGGCTGGCACGGCCAGCTTCACCCGCCAGCAGGTTCCGCTCGGTCTTGGCCATGCGGTCTGGTGCGCCCGTGACATCGTCGGCGACGAGCCTTTCGCGGTTCTTTTGCCCGACATGATCATGACCGGCGACAACAAGTCCTGCCTCAAGGGCATGGTCGAGCTCTACGATCAGAGCGGCGGCAATGTTCTGGCGGTCGAAGAATGCGCACCGGAACTCGCCCATCGTTACGGCATTGTCGCGCCTGGCGAAGAGATCGGCAACGGTTTCCGCATCACCGACATGGTGGAAAAGCCTGCCAAGGGCACGCAGCCATCGAACTACTTCATCAATGGCCGCTACATCCTTCAGCCGGAAATCTTCACGCTTCTGGAAACGCAGGAGCGCGGTGCCGGCAATGAGATCCAGCTGACCGACAGCATGCTGAAGCTTCTGAAGCAGCAGGATTTCACCGCCTATCCGTTCCGCGGCGAGACCTACGACACCGGCGCCAAGGATGGCTTCATTCTGGCAAACCTCGCTTTCGCCCTGCAGCGCGAGGACATCCGTCCGCTGATCGAAGGCCCGCTGAAGGACATCATCGCCAAGATGGGCTGATGACGAGATCGCTCTTGCCCTGCCATGTCGGACTTGGTCTCACGCGGCGGGATAAGCCATCGGTTCTGAAAAACGTCAATCCCGGCCTCGTGCCGGGATTTGTTTTTGTGGCATAGGCCCACGACAGCTGTGGAGGAGCAGAGCATCAATGCTGGCATCTGCCTGTGTCTGTTACGGTAATGAGGGCGGATGAGACAGCGTCACCAAACGAGCTATCGCTCATTAAACCGGACAGCAGTGGGTCAAGCTGAAGGATCACCCTGACAGCACCAACGCCCTATCGCTTGAGCGTCAGGCCAGCGCCGATGCGCCAATTGTGGTTGTTGGTCACGGGCGTGGTGTCGTAGCTGACGTCGGTGGTGAAATCGAGGTAGCGGTTGATATTCCAGGTCAGACCGGCGCCAAGCGTATATTTCGTCTCGTCCCTGATGCTGGAGGTCTGGAAGTTGCGGTGTTCCAGTCCGGTCGTCAGCCGTGCCACGAGGTCATAGCGCAATTGCTGGATCAGGCCGACGGTCAACTGACGCGTCACCCAGCCGCCCTCCGGGCCGCCGGCAAAGTCTTCAATGTCCGTCTTCAGGCCGAAGTTGACGTCCGTTCCGCGCATCGGCGACCAGGTGAGGGTGCCATCGGTGGTCAGCGCGTTGACGGAAGCCAGGCGGCTATCGTCATAGTCGCGCCGCAAAAGGCCGACGGCCACTTCGCCGCGCCACTTCTCGCCAAGATCGATCTGCGTTCCGACCTTCGCGCCATAGGAGACGGAGGAGCGCTGGTAGCCGGTTCTGTCCGTCTTCTGGTCGTAGGAGCTGAGCGCCCCTGTCGCTTCCAGGAAGGGAATGAGGGCGGGCGACACTTCATAGCCGACACGTCCGCGGATGGCCACGCCTGCGCGATCACGATCGGACAGGCTGATCGGCTGGCCGTTGAGCCCCTTGGCGTCGGTATAGACGGTGCGCGATAGATCGAGTGCGGCGAGCGTCTTGACGAGGGCGACATTGTGCTCGACCGATGCACCGGTGGTGAAGAGATGCTCGCCGCCCTGTACGGCGGCGCCGGTGATGGCGTTCGGATCGGTGGTGTCCTCGCGGCTGAAGGTGTAACCGGCTTTCAGCCTGGCTGTCGTCTGGTCGGCCAGATCGAGCCTCAGTTCGGCCTGCACATTGGCGCTCGGACTTTCGCCCGCGCTGCTGCCGCCGAGATTGCGCTCATAGATCCCTTCGCCGGTGACGGTGAGCGCATGGCGGGACCAGTCGCTCGTCAAGGTGCCGCGAATGCCGGTCGCCAGATAATTGCGGTTGGTCGATCCTGTGGCGAATGTCTTGTTCTCGTGGTTGATCGTCTGGCTGATGGAGGGGCGCAGCGTCAGCGTGCCAATACGGACGCCGGGCGCGGTGCCATCATCGATTGCAACCTTTTCGCCGCCATCGAGCGTCGTCTCATAGGTGTTTTCCCGCCGATCGACCGGCTCAATCGCTTCATCGACAGGCTCCGCCACGGCGCTGCCGGGATCGACGCTTGTGCGCGGACCGTTCGTGGTCGTTGTGCCGGTGGTTGGCCGTGGGGTTGGAACGACGGTCGCGGCAGGCGTCGGGTTCTGGCCGGAGGCCGGATCGTTGGCATAGGGGTCGGCGCTTTGCAGGCCGGCAGGCTGCACCGGCGTGTTCCGATCCGTATTCTGTCCGGTATTCTGGCCCGTGTTCTGGCCTCTATTCTGCCCGAGCGTCTGCGCCTGCGCGGGCAGGGGCAAGGCGAGGGAGAGGGACGCGCACAGCGACAGGCAGGCCGGCAGAGCGGCGGCTGCTCTGCGCAACGTCTTTTGACGTAGCGCGGTGCTGTGAGAGGTCATGCGTTTCACCCGGTTCGGTATCTTGGTTACCCAAAGGTAAAATCGCATGGTTAATATCTGGTTGATTATGCGCCTTCTTTCGGCTCACCATCAGGGGTAGGAGCGGATTTCGCCAATAGACAGGCAAAGGCGAAAATAGTAACAGTCCCGCCATGACCACGAGATCTGCTGCCCTGACCGAAAACAACGCCATCGAGTCTGCGCTGAGAACCGTTTCGATCGAGCGGAACGGGCTGGCGGCGCTGGAGACTGCGCTTTCCGGAGAGCTTGGCGACGCCTTTGCCAAAGCCGTCGATGTGATCGGCAACATCACCGGGCGGCTGATCATCACCGGTGTTGGCAAAAGCGGCCATATCGGTGCCAAGCTTGCGGCCACCTTCGCCTCCACCGGCACGCCTGCCTTCTTCGTGCATGCGGCGGAAGCCAATCATGGCGATCTTGGCATGATCGGCGGCAATGATGTGGTGCTGGCGATTTCCAAGGGCGGCGAGAGTGCCGAGCTTCGCAGCATCATCAATTACACCCGCCGCTTTGCCATTCCGCTGATTGCGCTGACCTGCGCCAAGGGCGGATCGTTGGCGAAAGCCTCCGATATCGTCCTTCTGATGCCGGATGAGGAAGAAGCCTGCCCGCACAGGCTGGCGCCGACCACATCCACCTTGATGCAGTTGGCGCTTGGCGATGCGCTGGCGATTGCGCTTTTGGAAGCACGCAAGTTCACCGCAGGCGATTTTCGCGTGTTTCATCCGGGCGGAAAGCTCGGTGCCAGCCTGACGCTTGTTGGCGACATCATGCACACCGGCGAGCGCGTGCCGCTAGTGGCGCAGGGCACACCGATGGCTGAAGCGATCCGGGTTCTGGCGCAGAAGCATTTCGGCTGCGTGGCGGTGCTGGATGAAGATGGCCGCCTTTGCGGCATCGTCACCGAGGGCGACATGGCGCGCAACCTGACGCGCAATCTGGCGGAGCTGACGGTGGACGACATCATGACACGCACGCCGAAGACCGTGACGAAAGAGGTTCTGGCGACGGCGGCCCTCGCCACGCTCGAGAAGCACCATATCGGCTCGCTGATCGTCATCGATGCCGACAGGCGGCCGATCGGCCTCGTTCACTTCCACGATCTGCTTCGGATCGGCGTGGCCTGATCTATGCCATCGCGGGCTTGCGTCTGTTGCCGTAAAGGGTGAGCAGGAGACCCGCTGCGACAATCAGAGTCGCCCCCATCACGGTCTGGAGGGTGGGCACGTCTCCAAATACTAGAAAGCCGAGAATGCTGACCCAGATGAGGCTCTGATATTCCAACGGCGCCAAGAGAGACGCCGGCGCGAGACGATAGCCGTCCAGGAACAGCATCTGCGCGAGCACGATCTCTATTCCCAGGATCGCACACATGCCGATTTCGAACCAGCTGGCTGGCATGGTCCAGTCCATCAGCAGGCCGCTGACCAGACAAAAGACGAGCCCTGTCGTCAGCAACTGCGCCTGCGTGCTCTCCCTCGTCGCAGCCTTGCGGGTATAGACAACCGTAAGAGCCCAGAACAGGCCGGAAGCGAAGGCCAGGAGCGTTGGCGCGAGGTTGAGGGAACCGGCTGGGTTGGCGGCGATCACCGTGCCGATCATTCCCATGGCAACCGCTGCCCAACTTGCCCTTCCCACCTTTTCGCCGAGGATCGGTATGGAGAGGACGACGATGATCAGTGGGGCCGTGGCGTAAAGCGTCGTGACCTGCCCAAGCGGCATAAGCTTGGCCGCGGCGAAGAAACAGAAGGTGCAGGCGATTTGAAACAGTGCCCTCAGCGCTGTTGCCCACTTATAGGGGCTCTTGATGACCTCCCGGCACGCGGCAGGCTTTATCACGAGGGTGGCAACCACCATCACGAAGCTGCGGATGAAGATGAGCTGCCATACGCCGAACAGGTCTCCCATCCACGTCATCGTGGCATAATGCATCGAGTATATCATGTAGGAGCCGCAGACCAGGATGATGCCGAGTGCGGTTTTCTCGCGGGTGATGGTCACCGATGACGTTGCGGCGTTTTCTTCGTGCACCTGCAGACATTGAGGCGTGGCGGGACCTTCGCGAGGGGTGCTGAGTATGATGGTTTCATTTGACATCGGCCACCCACAAACCCCTTAATGCCTCAATGTGAATCACATAGTAGACCGGTCGTCTAGTCATGGCACGAGAGAATGCGACACGACACAAGCTTATTTGCGAAGGGCTGAAAGGCCTGATGGCGCATGGCTATGAGGGGGTGGGTATCGGGCCGATCCTTGCCAGTGCGGATGTCCCAAAGGGATCGTTCTACCATTTCTTCAAAAGCAAGGACGATTTCGTCGGCGCGATCATCGAGCATTACGCCGAGATTTGGGACGGGCGGCGCAAAGACATCTTTGCCGATGAGAGGCTGAGTTCGCTGGAACGTCTCGATGCCTATCTTGCAGTGCTGGAAGGTACGATCCAGGAAGAGCACCCAGCAGGCGGTTGTCTGCTTGGCGTCTTGGGACAGACCATTTCAGGCCGAAGCGCCATGCTGCGGGCGAAGCTCGCTGAGGCTTACCGTTCCTGGGAAAACAGCATCGCGGGTGTCCTTCAGGAGGCGGAGAAGGCTGGAGAGTTGAGGGCGGGTGTCGATCCGCAAATGGCTGCCGTGGAGCTGATCGACGCTTATGAAGGTGCGATCATCCGCGTCAAGCTCAACGATGATCTGGAAGCCTTTGCGCGGTTTCGAAAACTGGCGATCGCGAAACTGCGTCGTGAGCGCGATGAGCAGGTCCGCAGCGCGTAGAGCCAGCCGAAGGCGACAAATCGGTCGGCACTCGCCTTACGTCATCGCCCGAGAGTGTTTCCAGCCAACACGGAAACGTGCTTGTGGCTGAACCCTTTGAGCGGCGTCAGCCCTCAGCCCTTTCCACCGTCAGGGTGCGGCCATGGGCCGAGGCGATGCGCACGCGCGTGCCGGCGGGCTGGTCGGTGCCTTGGACGGGCCACCAGGTATCATCCAGACGAATGCGGCCGCGGCCTTCGGTGATCGGCTCCTGAAGGGTGGCCGTGCGGCCGATGAGGCTTGCCTCGCGCTGGTTGAGGAAGGGTTCGTCGATTGTCGCATGCTTGCGGTCATAGTAGCGGCGACCGGCAATGGCGAAGACGACGGAAAGTGCTGCAAAGAGCAGGAGCTGGATCTGCCAACCCCAGAAGCCCATGTCCCACAGCGCCAGAGACAGCGCGCCAACCACCAGGGCAGCCGCGCCGATCCAGATCAGGAAGACGCCGGGTGCCGCCAGTTCCGCCACCAGCAGGATGGCCGCCAGCAGCCACCAGCTCCAGGGACCGAGATCGGCGACGAGTTTCTGGATCATGTCACTTGTCCGTCGGGCCGGCGAAAGGGTTGGGCACGGTCACATTGATCGTCTGGCCGCTGGGGCGGTTGGAGGGCGGAACGGAGGAACGGCTTGTCGTGGCGCGTGGAGCAGGCGGAGGTGTCGTGCCGTCATTGTCCCTGCCGAAGACCTCGCGGGCAATGGCGCCGATGCCGCCGAGCGAGCCGATCAGCGAGGAGGCTTCCATCGGCATCAGCACGATCTTGGAATTGGTCGCCTTGCCGATATCGGCCAGCGCCTCGGTGTATTTCTGGGCGATGAAGTAGTTGATGGCGTGGATATCGCCGGCGGCGATCGCTTCCGAAACCATGCGGGTCGCATTGGCTTCGGCTTCTGCCAGACGTTCACGCGCCTCGGCATCGCGGAAGGCGGCTTCGCGCTGGCCTTCGGCTTCCAGAATGGCGGATTGCTTGGCACCTTCGGCGCGCAGGATTTGCGCATTACGCGAACCTTCGGCCTCCAGGACCTGAGCGCGCTTCTCACGCTCGGCCTTCATCTGGCGCGCCATGGAGGTCACAAGATCCTTCGGCGGCGCGATATCCTTGATTTCGATGCGGGTCACCTTGATACCCCAGGGGCCGACCGCTTCATCGACGACGCGCAGCAGGCGATCATTGATCGCATCGCGGTTGGACAGAAGCTCGTCGAGATCCATCGAGCCCATGACGGAACGAATGTTGGTCATGGTCAGGTTCTGGATGGCGAATTCCAGATTGGCGATCTGGTAGGCGGCCTGGGCGGCGTTCAGCACCTGGTAGAAGGCCACCGCATCGGAAGACACGCTGGCATTGTCCTTGGTGATGACTTCCTGGGTCGGAATATCCAGCACCTGCTCCATCACATTCATCCGCGCGCCGATCCGCTCGATGAAGGGGGTGATGATGTTGAGGCCGGGCTCCAGCGTGCGGGTGTAGCGGCCAAAGCGCTCCACTGTATAGCGGTATCCCTGCGGCACGGTCTTGATACCGGCAACCAGCGTCAGGATGACAAGAACAACCGCCGCAATGACAAAAATATCGAAACCGCTCAAGTCCATTCCTGCTCTCCTGTTCAATCACCGGGCGAAAGAGAGGGCGGGATCAGACCCAGCCCTGCAACTCCTTGCGCACAACTTTTTCGAGAACCCGCATACCATCCGCACTGTCGTTGAGGCAAGGAACATGGGTGAACTTCTCGCCGCCATGGTGGAGGAAGCTCTCGCCCGCTTCGCCGGCAATTTCTTCCAAAGTCTCAAGACAATCGGAAACGAAGCCCGGGTTCATGACGGCAATGCGCTTGACGCCTTCGCTTGCGAGCTTCTCCACCGTCTTGTCGGTGTAGGGCTGCAACCACTCTTCCGGTCCAAAGCGGGATTGGAAGGTGATGAGGAAGCGGTCCTTGTCCAGCCCCAGCTTTTCGCGCAGCAGGCGACCGGTCTTCATGCACTGGCAGTGATAGGGATCGCCCTTCCTGAAGTAGGATTGCGGAATGCCGTGAAAGGACGCAATCAGCTTTTCAGGCTCCCAATCCAGCGTCGCCAGATGGGCCTTCACCGAGCTGGCCAGAGCATCGATATAGGTTTCGTCATCATGATAGGGCGGCACGGTGCGCAGTGCCGGCTGCCAGCGCATCTTCATCAGATGCTCGAAGGCCTTGTCGTTGACGGTGGCCGTGGTCGCGGCTGCATATTGGGGGTAGAGCGGAAAGAGCAGGATCTTCTCGCAGCCCTCGGCCTTCAGTGCATCGATCTTGGAAGCGATCGAGGGCTGGCCATAGCGCATGCCCCAATCGACCACCACATTCGGCAGGTCGGTCAGCGCCTTCGCCATCAGCTCGGACTGGTTGCGGGTATAGGTGCGCAGGTAGCTTTCGTTCTTCTCGTGGTTCCAGATTTCCTCATAGGCCTTGCCGACCTTTTGCGGGCGCTTGTTCAGCACGATGCCGTAGAGGATCGGATACCAGAAGAGGCGCGACCACTCGATGACGCGCTTGTCGCTCAGGAACTCCGCGAGATAGCGGCGCATGGATTTGTAATCCGTGCCATCCGGCGTGCCGAGATTGACGAGAAGAACGCCGACCTTGCCGAAGGAAACCTTCGGATGGTCCTTGGGCAGGTGGCTTGCGGGGAAAGCGGTGATATCTGCGGCCATTAACTTGTCCTGAACTCTCATGAATCGCGGAAGACTACGTCCGCTTTGATCTCTTGGATCAATCTGTAGACCATCAATCCCCTGATCTGAATTGATTTTTGACAAAGCGCACGTGGCATATCAGCGCGATGCGGGATGATTGAGCGGTTGACGCACCGTTACGAGGGCCGCGGCATTGGCGTTGTCCCTTCCGGGCACTCGTAAGCCGGTGGAAAGATGGATCCTCGGGTCAAGCCCGAGGATGACGCGGAGGAGGAGTTGGATTCCGCCGGCAAGATCGGCGGAACAGGCAATCCGGTTAAAGGTCCCAAGATCGGCGGATGGTCCATTGTGAATCTCGGACGACAAAAACCTCTCGACCGTCATCCTCGGGCTGGACCCGAGGATCCATCTTTTCAATGGCTTGCGGGTGATCATGTCCACCCTCGGCCCGGGGACGAGTGGAAAACCAAAAGCCGGCCCGCAATGCGAACCGGCTCTTGTCATCAATCAACCAAAGATCAGTTGGCCGGAATGGTCAGCTCTTCGCCCACCTCGATGTGGTTTGGACGGCGCAGCTCATTGGCTTCGGCGATCTTCTTCCAATCGATGCCCTTGCCGTATTTCTCCTCGGCGATCTTCCACAGCGAGTCGCCC
>Ga0157371_10005872_pt1 | contig 10256 bp, 23 predicted proteins | sample C45metaG_FD_113462 | JGI IMG/M metagenome (GOLD analysis project Ga0157371, IMG submission 113462) | Corn rhizosphere microbial communities from Kellogg Biological Station, Michigan, USA - C4-5 metaG | ecosystem: Host-associated > Plants > Roots > Rhizosphere > Soil | place: USA: Michigan...
CATGGCTCGCAAGTGGAAACAGCAGAACGGCATTCGTGTTCTGTTCGTGGACTACATCCAGCGCATTGACGCATCGCACACCAACGCACGGGCGAACAAGGCCGAGAAGGTTGGCGAGGTAGTACGCGGCCTGAAGAACCTTGCCCGTGACTTGGAAATCCCCGTGATCGCGCTGGCCCAGGTTGGCCGGCAAGCAGAGAACCGACAGCCGGGAATGGGCGATCTGTCCGACTCAAGCGAAATCGAGAAAGAGGCGGACCAGATCCTAACCCTGTTTCGACCCGGCACCAGTGACGACACAGCCAGCGATTACGACGCGGTTATCAGTGTCGAGAAGAACCGCCACGGGCCGTGTGGGGAAATCAAGGTGGCATGGCTGGCCGAAACCATGCGCTTCACCGACTACGCGGAGGAAACGCTATGAACGACGTGGTTGAAATGATCCGCAGCAACGTGCGGAAAGAGGACGAAAAGCGCGAGCAGATCCGCATCGACTTCCCCAATTGCACGGCCATCATTGACCAGTTTCGCGCCGTGTTCGGCGACGGCGTGAAAGCCAAGTACTTCGAAGAGGTCGGCAAGACCATGGGTAAGAAGCAACCTTTCGACGGTACGGACGTGGACAAGCTGATCCGCCTGGACGACATGACCGCCAAGCGGCGTAGGAGTGGGCGATGAACAGTCCAGTGATTATCGGCAACGCCACTTTGTACCTAGGCGACTGCCGCAAAATCCTACCGACGCTGCCGAAGGTGGATGCGGTGATTACTGATCCGCCGTATGGAATTGGAGAGGCTGCTGGCAAGAATAAGAGTCGGGGCAAACTGGCCGTCGCTAAGGATTTTGGAAACGACGCATGGGATGACGAGCCGATTTCAGATGACCTGATTCGCATGGTGCGCGAAGCTGGGAAGTGGGCCGTGATTTTTGGCGGGAACTACTACGCCATGCCGCCCGCGAAGTGCTGGCTCGTGTGGGACAAAGAGAACGGCGAGTCGGACTTCGCGGACTGCGAGCTTGCGTGGACCAACTTGCCAAAGGCTGTCCGCCGCATTCGCTACATGTGGAACGGGATGCTGCGGGCGAACGGCGAGGCCCGTGGCGACCACCCGACGCAGAAGCCTATCGGCGTGATGGCGTGGGCGATTAACCACGTCCCCGCTCCGAACCGCATCCTGCTTGATCCGTTCATGGGCAGCGGCACGACTGGCGTAGCCGCCATGAACCTGCAACGCCAGTTCATCGGCATCGAGCGCGAACCCAAGTATTTCGACATAGCATGCCGCCGCATCGAGGACGCGCAGCGTCAAGGGAGGCTGATCGCATGACCATCGACCACGACAAGCTCGAAGCCCTCGCCCGCGAAATCTGCGAATCCAAGCGCGGCGAGGGCGCGTGGAATCGCTACAAGTGCAAGCGAAATTATTGGCGAGGCAAGGCTTCGGAAATGATGGCGCTGGCCGAGGCTATGCCGCCGTACAAGACGCTGGCTCGGGCGTGCGGTTGGCTCGTATGACCGCCCGCACGATCTTCCTAGACCCAAGTAACGCCCGCGAGCGCATGGCCTATGCGTGGAAGCTGGCCTGCGAACTGCTGCAGTTCGACAAGCCGGTGCGTGTCCGCATCGACGAGAAAAAGCCGACTCGAACGCTCGAACAGAACGACCTCATGTGGGCCGTGTTGACCGACATTGCGCGCCAAGTGAAGTGGCCCGTGGATGGCAAGCTGCAGCTAGTCGATAAGGACGATTGGAAGGACATCCTGGGCGCCGGCCTGCGGAAGTCGCAGCGTGTTGCGCAAGGTATCGATGGAGGTTTCGTGATGCTTGGACAGCGCACGTCACGCATGACTATCGGAGACATGTCGGAGCTGATCGAGCTGGCGTATGCGTTCGGGGCTGAGCATGGTGTGGTGTGGGGTGAGCAGAGGAAGGCGGCATGAACGAACTGTCCCTATTCACTGGCGCGGGCGGCGGCGTGCTGGGTACTCATCATTTACTTGGATGGAAAACCTGTGGCTATGTCGAATGGAACGAATACTGCCAGCGCGTCATCGCTGCGCGAATCGCAGACGGATACCTCGCCAGCGCCCCGATCTTCACTGACGTGCGTAAGTTCGTACAGTCCGGTGCAGCCGAACAGTATCGAGGCGTTACGGACGTGGTTAGCGCGGGCTTTCCCTGCCAGCCATTCAGTGTCGCCGGAAAGCAGCAAGCGGCCAACGACGAGCGCAACATGTGGCCCGCAACACGGGACGTTATTCGCATCGTACGACCAACATACGCGTGGCTTGAAAATGTCACAGGGCTGCTTGCCACTGGGTATTGCGAGCGAATCTTCGCAGACCTGGCCGCGCTCGGGTTCGATGCGGAGTGGGGCGTGTTTTCAGTTGCCGGATCGGGAGGCCCGCATTTGCGCGAAAGGATCTTCATCGCTGCCCACGATAGGAGCCAACGAGTACAGGGGAACATCATCAGTTCGCTACGTAGGATCGGAATATTTCCGTGGGGCGAAGATGGCGGAGGGACTCCGTCATGGCCCGAACGATCCGGCATATCTGAACCCACTATTCGGCGACTGGGCGATGGGGTTCCCAACGGGGTGGACAGGCTTAGAGCCGCTGGGAACGCCCAGGTTCCAGCAGTGGTTGCGCGCATGGCGTGGGTTAGCCGCATGAGTACCGCTGCCGATAAACGCTGGTTCTCCGCCGTCGCCAGCCTTGAGACATGCAGCCTATGCGGCAAGTGGGGAGTCCAGGTTGCCCATTCCAATATCGACCGTGGAATGGGGCAGAAGTCCGCATCACACATGACTGCTGCGTTGTGCCCCGAGTGCCATCACGAAATAGATAACGGACGACTTCTAGACCGCTCCGAGCGTCGCGCGCAGATGGACCGGGCAATTGTCCTAACCCATAGCCGGCTGATCGACGCCGGACAACTTGTGCTGAAGGTGAAGTAATGGAAAACGGGCAGTCCATATCTGAAAAAATCCTCGCCGTGTTCGAGGAGGGTCCGGGCATGATTGATGACCTCGTGATGGAACTCGGCATGTCGCCGAATCGCATCAGCGGCACGCTCAATCACTTGATCCGTGCAAGGAAGCTTGAGCGCAAGCCGTTCCACCTTCCGCCCGAGCTGCGCAAGCCGGGTAAGTCTGAGGTTTTCCTGTATTCGCTGCGAAGCTACAGGAAGGCGGCGTGACCGCCATCTCCGCACTAGCCATCGACGCCGGCACGCATGAGTCCGGCTATGTGGCGTACATGGGCGGAGGTGTGTTGGCATCCGGCGTACTGCCCAACGAAGAAATTCTCAACCTGATCCGAACATCCGATGCCGACCTGTTGGCTATCGAGAAGATCGTCAGCTACGGCAAGGCAGTTGGGCAGGAGACGTTCGATACCTGTGTCTGGATGGGCCGCATGGCGCAGTGCTGGCCGTGCCCAGATGAAGTGGTATGGGTGCCGAGGTTCAACGTCAAGAAATATGTATGCGGGACGGGCAGGGCGAAAGACCCGCAAGTGCGCGAGTCGCTGATAAAGCTCATCGGCCCGCAGGGCACGAAAAAATCACCGGGGCCGACCTACGGCGTCAAGTCGCACGCATGGTCGGCGCTGGCCGTTGCAGTAACGGCAATTCATTTGCAGGGGTGAGCCATGGCAACCGAACACGACATAGCAAACACGATGATTGCGCTTCGAAATGAGGGCGTAGACATGGCGGTGTGCGGCGATCTGGAGGCTCGCATGCTTACGCTTCTGTTCAAGGCGCGCCGCATTCGCAACGCTGAATCCATGTTGCCATTGCTTGGCGCAGACGTAGCCGCTCGCCGCATCGGGTGCCACCGATCCACGGTATACCGCCTCGCTGAAAAGGCGCGCGAGAAAGTCGCATAGATTCCACCGGGCGCGACAAAACAAGCGGAATCTGACCTCACTACGAATAGGTGAGGCCAATGAAAAAGCGAACCGTTTGTTTCGGCTGGACGAAGAAGTTCCAGCGCCGCACACAGAATGCTCGCGACCTGATGGTGTTGGCGATCCATACCCGCGATGCCGACACGAGCAAGCAACTGCGCGAGACAGCCGCCGCTGTCGTTGCGGCGATCAAGGCCGACCACCGCAAACGTGTCAATCAACTTCGTGGGGTGTCGTGATGAACGTCCTTCCCGAAAGCGACGATGAGCGCGGTGACATCCTGCTCGCCACCTGCCTGCTCGATTACTTCCCGAACGCGTGTGCCGCTGTGGCTCGCCATAGCGCCAAGTCGAACGACAAACACAACCCCGGCCAGCCGCCGCATTGGGCGCGCGACAAGTCCACCGACCACCGCAACAAGATCGCGCGACACCTGATCGACGCTGGCGGATTCGACAAGGACGGCAACCGGCATAGCGTTGCCATCGCGTGGCGCGGTCTGGCACTGCTTGAGGACGAGCTGATCGCGGAGGGCGCAGTGCCGGGGCGTAATGCCGCAGGTTCACCCACGAGTGGCACCAAACACGCCCTCTCCAAGCCCGTCGAATGCGGTGGATGTGCACCGCCGGTTTACGCCTTACCACGCCAAGCATACGAAGAGGCGTTGTACACAGCTCTCACGCAGGACGCCAAGCTGGACGGCATCCCAGCCGAATCCGCCTACCTCGCCAGCTTCAGCCCGAACGGATCGATCGTCTCGGCGATTGCCTCAATCGACCGCGCTCGCAACATCCTGAGCGCCGAAGGGCTGAAGGGCTTCGGCATCGGCGATGTTGTGCCTCGCCACCCCATGCATGCCGAGACCATCCGTGACCACGACGAGCGGCTTAGCGGGCCGGAGGATCAGCTATGAGCAATTCCAAAACAACCCCTAGCTGCGGCATCGGCTTTGCCGGCCTGCTGGCCGTCCTGTTCATCGGCCTGAAACTAACCGGTGCTATTTCGTGGGGTTGGCTGTGGGTCTTGTCTCCGCTCTGGATCGGCTGGGCCGTCGTGCTACTGATCGTGGCGATCTGTCTGCTGTTGGTGGCCCTGCAATGAGGGTCCTCATGCTCGATATCGAAACCGCCCCCCACAAAGTGTACGCCTGGGGACTCTTCGACCAGCGCATTGCAACGAATCAAATCGTGGAGCCGGGTTACACGCTCTGTTATGCAGCGAAGTGGTACGGCGAGCGTGAAATGATGTTTGAGTCCGTGCACCGGTCCAAGCCCGAGACGATGCTGCGGCGCGTACATAAGCTACTGGACGAAGCGGACGCGGTTTGTCACTACAACGGCACATCGTTTGACATACCGGTACTTACCGGTGAGTTCATGTTCGCCCACATGAAGCCGCCGTCTCCGTTCCGGCACATCGACCTTCTGCGCACGATGCGGAAGTCGAAGATTGCCAGCCGCAAGCTCGATTACGTAGCGCAGCGCATGGGCATCGGCAAGAAGACGGAACACAAAGGCATGCCGCTGTGGACGGCATGCATGAATGGCGACGATGCCGCGTGGAAGCTTATGGAGAAGTACAACCGGCAAGACGTGAAGTTGCTTGAGGAGCTTTACAACGAAATCCTGCCATGGATTCCGCACCACCCAAACCGCAACAACTACGGCGAGTCGCACGTTTGCCCGAAGTGCGGAAGCGAGAAGAGTCAGCGCAGGGGCTACGCAGTGACGTCAACGCGGCGATATGCGCGCATGCAATGCATGGGGTGCGGCACATGGTACCGGTCTACGGACTGCGAGCCTGGGCGAGCAGCTTATGTGGAGGCCGCCGCATGAAAGCAAGCATCATCCAGTTTGTGCTGGCGCTTCTCGGCATCGTCTATTTCGCTGACGGCAATATCCCCGTATCCGCGACCTACACCGCCGCAGCTTTCGCCGTGTGGGCATTGCGCAATAACTCGGATCGCGGGGGGTATGCATGAGCGCCGTCCTGAAATCCCCAGTAGGCGACTACGACCTTCGCGGCAAGGATTATGAAACCGCGATGATCTGCGCCATCACGTCAACGCACATCGACGCCGACCGCAGGGTTTGTCGGCGGTGGAGTAATGGCTTCCCGAATTGGTGGCTGTCTCGTGTCGTCTACTGCGGGGACAACTACTGCCTGCCACAGCTGAAGGACTGGGTTGCTGCTTTTGCGGTTGCCTACTGCTCGTCTGGTGGAGTACGTAGCGACGCGTATAGCGACGAGCTGGCATATACCGCAGGCATGGACGCGCTCTATTTGCTGACGCGTGGGCACGAGATGGATTACACGACCAGTCTAGCCAAGGCGCTAGGAGTTCGGCATAGCACGTACAAACGAGTCCGAAACTGTATCTATGCACGGCTGGCAAAAAGCCTTGAGTTGTACTGGGAACTGTTCGCTATCGAGTTTCGCGAGACAGCTATTTTGGAGCGGAATGTAATTAGGCGGGTTGAGTGGGGGATACTGAAAGTAAGGGAGTCGTTTATATCCGAAACAGATTTGGCAAAAGGCGGGAGCGGGAACTACATCCGCCAGCCTGCCACGGATAGCGACAACCTCTAACTTTGCCGCCCAGCCTCTACCGATATCTCACGAAGCCTCGCAAGGCCGGCAAGCTCGAACAGGGCGGCGATTCACATTCAGCGCTCACCCGCCCAGCTGTAGATCGGGCCTGGCAGAGCTGATTCACCCTTGGGGCTGCATTAGGACACGCTTTAGCGGGCGTGGCGATCTCACAAGCTCCGGTTACCTGAGCGAGGTCGGTTCCCCGGTGCAGACAGCGGGCACGTACGGCCCGTTCCCCAATCAACCAAGTGCCCGCGACGCTGAGCCCGGCTTGCCGGTGATGCGCATAATTCGCGGGCGTTCTATACGAGACACGCGCCAGGAGCCACCATGCATTACCGCAACGGCCGCGAGGCAAAGAACGGCGACAAGATAGTCAGGTTGGAAGGCGGCAAGGTTGTGGCTTTTGGCGTGCTTCATGGCGCCGTTCCCGGAAACGATTTCTGCAACGGCAGCATCGCTGTCGTGCAGTCGGCGAATGAGTACGCGTGCATGTGCGATTGCTTGCACATCGATGATGTGGCCGAGATGCTGGCAGATAAGGGCCTCAACAAACGCCCCGCATAACCCCAACACGCCGGATTAGCTCAGACGGTAGAGCAGTCCCTTTGTACGGCACAGGTCGCGGGTTCGACTCCTGCATCCGGCTCCAATTACGGAAGGTTCCGCTAGGTTAGCTGGCAATCCGGTTTGAACCCGGATGGACTGGAAACGGTAGGGGTTCGACTCCTCAGCCTTCCGCCACTTCAACGAGGCAGCCATGACCGACGAACCCGAGGGCAGCGCAGAGCCTGAAATCGAGTTCGTGGTTGACGGCGACTCGCGCTCCGAAGTCTACGAATGGGATTCGCCCAGCGGCAAAGGCGGCACATATATCTTCCCGTCCGGCGTCGAGGCATGGGCCGAAACTAACGGCGTGGAGTTGGTGCATATCGACAAGACCACGGGCGTTATCACGGTCCAGCACGAGCTAGGCGCGCCATTTCGGCAGATAGACAAGTCGCTGAACACAGGCGCGGTTAAGCCGATCAAATGAACATCTCACCCATTGGCCTCGACCTCATTAAGCGTTTTGAAGGGTTGAAGCTTGCGGCGTACCCCGATCCAGGCACGGGTGCCGAACCCTACACCATCGGTTACGGCCATACGGGCGGCGTGAAGCCATTGGACACATGCACGCTTGCTCAGGCTCAGGCTTGGTTGCAAAGCGATGTGCGGGGCATTGTCCGCGCCCTAGCTGACATGATTTCAGTTCCTGTAACGCAGGGGCAGTTCGATGCCTGCGTGTCACTCGCCTACAACATTGGCGTTTCGGCGTTTCGCGGATCGACCCTGCTGCGCCAGTTGAACGTGAGCAAGTATCAAGCGGCGGCGGACGAGTTTCCGCGCTGGAATAAGTCCGGCGGAAAGGTTCTGCCGGGATTGGTGGATAGACGGGCAGCAGAATGCGCCTTGTTTTTGGGAGAGGCGTGATGATTGACTGGACTGCGGTAGGTGGTGGCGCCGGCATGCTGCTGACCGGCATTCTCGGCTGGTTCACGGGCAAGGGGCGGCGTGACGTATCGACAGCGCAGGACAACGCGCAGATATCGGATTACCGCGCCGATCAAGCCACTACCGATGCCGCAGCCGCACAAGTCACTGCGCTGATTGGTCGCGTGACAGCCCTTGAATCCAGTCATGCCGATCTGTGGCAGCGATTGCAGGACGAGGTGACGAAGCGCATGAAGCTCCAATTCCGCGTGCTGCAGCTCGAAGGCGTGTTGCAGGCACACAGCATCGAAGTCCCGCCCGAACAGCCATGAGCCTGCACGACCGTCTCTACTTGCTGGCGTGCGAGGTCTACATGTTCGCTTGCGTGTCACGGATCATCTAACCCATGCGCATCCTCGCCGCCCTGCTATGTGTAGGGCTGGCAGGATGTATCCATGTGGATACGGCGCGTGAAACCGCAGTCCGCCTCCAATTCTCCAACGGGTCGTGTAGTGGCACGATTGTCGGGCCTCATGCCGTCCTGAGCGCGACGCATTGTTTCAGCTTCGGCGAGACGTTGCGGCTATGGCAACAGCCAGTGCGCATCCTGCAACAGATTGATGACGGTAACGACCACACCATCATCATCGTGGATCGGAACTTTCCGGTATGGGTGGTCGTCGGCCACATGCCCAAAGTGGGCAGTCCCATACACATCTTGGGTAACCCGGGCGACCTGACCGAACTGTACCGGCATGGCTATGTTGCTGGCGTCGAGGGCGTAGGCGGCAAGCTGTGCGACCTGTACGACCTTCGCGGGTGGTTCGGGGACTCCGGAGCAGGGATCTTCGATGATAACGGCCACCTGATTGGCGTCATCAGCCTCATTTACACGTTAGACGATGGACGCGGGCAGCTCACGATGATGGGCGGCTTCCCGCTGGCATTCACAGCCGAACAGTGGGGCGAGGCATTACGGGGTTCTCCGCGTAACTTTGCAATCGGCGCTCAAAACTATCAGGTCAGCGCGAAATGAGCTTCCTTCTGCGCTGGTGGAAGCCTATAGCCGTGATCCTTATGGCTGCCGGCCTCTACTTCGGCGGCATGTACCAAGGCCACCACGGCGAGGTACAGCGCCAAGCCGTCAAGCACTCCAAGCAAGTCGTTAGGGATCAAAAGGCCGTAACCAAGCGTGCCGAGGTTCGCAGTCATGTTGAGCAGGACACATAGAAGTTACCCGACGCGCCTATTCAGCGCATTGGGGATGCTGATCCTGTTACCGCTGCTGGCAAGTTGCGCGCTTGGGCAAGAGACAAAGCCAAGTAATGGGTGTGAGTGGGTTAAGCCGATCTATCCGAGTGTGAACGACCAGCTCACGGATGGCACGGCTAAACAGATCCTCGATCACGACGAAACCGGCAAGACCATATGCGGGTGGAAACAGCCATGACCCTATTGCACATCATCGCCGCGCTGATCTTCATTTCCGGCCTAGTCTCGCTCGGTGCGCTGATCTGGCTGCGCGAGAGTGACGAGCTGATTCAACCGACTGTGCCGAAAGACCGTGAACGGTAAGGGATCGGCCCCACGCCCATTCAGCGTGGATCAGGCGACATTCGCCAGCAACTGGGACGCAATCTTTTCGGGGAGTGGCGTAATGGGCAGCGCGGCGGACTCTAACTCCGCAGGTTCCGGCTCGGCTCCGGACTCCCCCGCCATCTATATCGACGCCGACACTGGCGAATAGGTCACTGAAGACTGGTGGCCCGGCGATTCGCATGACTGACGATGAGCTGACTGATCAAGCGGCTGCCAATCTGATCCGCTGCTACGTGAAGCAGAGTATCATGGCGATGCTGGTCCGGACGCGCGGGACAGAGGTAAGCATCGTCTGCCCGAACGGTGACAAGACATTCATGGCCGCATTGCTTCGAGCTGCGGCTAAATCGCTGGATGAGCCGGCGAGTAAGAGAATCAACTGAAGGGTGACGCGAGAGCAGCCCGAGGAATGAGATATGGGAAGGCCAACCGACTATCGGGAGGAATACTGCGATACCGTCATTGAGCTTGGCAGGCAGGGCAAGAGCCATTGCTAGATTGCTGCCGAACTTGATGTGGCACGGCAGACTCTGCACAACTGGGCTAGTGAACATCCTGAATTTTTGGACGCAATCACGCGAGCAAGGGACTTGGCTCAAGCGTGGTTCGAGAACATGGGCCAGTCTGGCCTTGTCATGCCGGGTTTCAACGCCTCGCTGTGGGCCAAGCAGGTGAGC
>Ga0157371_10005874_pt1 | contig 10255 bp, 1 predicted proteins | sample C45metaG_FD_113462 | JGI IMG/M metagenome (GOLD analysis project Ga0157371, IMG submission 113462) | Corn rhizosphere microbial communities from Kellogg Biological Station, Michigan, USA - C4-5 metaG | ecosystem: Host-associated > Plants > Roots > Rhizosphere > Soil | place: USA: Michigan...
ACGTTTCTGAACGCCTACGGCGCAATACTGGACGAGAGCGTGGCGAGGCAGGTCTATACGGATGCCATCAACAGCCAAATCCGCAACGAGCACGCAATGATGACCATGCGCGAGGCTTGGAGAGGATCGGGCCTGGCGATCATTGATGGCAATAAGGAATCAGTAGAAGCACACATGGCCAAGCTGCAAGGTGTAGCTGATGAGAACGCGGTTCCCCTCAACCTGGAAACGCTGTTCGGCAGCATCGACTATTGCGAGTGCGATGACTGTCTGTCGGTCTACAGCCCGGCGGCATATTTCGTCGAGATACTGCAATACCTCAGAAATAACAATCTTGATCCGAAAAAACCGAATATAGGTAAGTCCGGCGTCGCAGGCACGCCACTGGAAAAGCTGTTCCGCCGCCGTCCCGACTTGGGCTGCCTGGAATTGACCTGCGAGAACACCTTCACCGTGTTGCCCTACATCGATCTCGTCAACGAGGTAATGGAGAGCTTTGTCGTGCATCTCGACAAGTACCACGCCGACCCGAACACGCCCAAACAGGCGACGCTGGAGGTCTTCAATGTACTGGATGAAACCGCGAGCGAATTGCTGGCACAGCCGCAACACATCAACTACCAAGCTTATTGCATTCTCAAGGATGCGGTCTATCCATTCACTCTGCCTTACCACCAGCCCATCGACGTCATTCGGATCTGGTTGAAACATCTTGGCACCAGTCGTTATGAACTGCTGGATACGTTCCGCACCGCCACCGAAACCGTTTCCGGTCTGGTTCTTACACCCGCCCAACAGCATGAGCTACAAATTCTGCACGCGTCGGTTCTTACACGCTCGGCGGATTCGGAGTTTCTGGGCATCACCCAAGAAGAACACACCATCCTGACTCGGGAGGCGTTCTGGCCCAAAGCCTATTTTGATGTCACCCTTCAAAAAGTCCTTACAGACGATGAATACCAGAAGAGGATCGGCGTCAGACCGGTGCCCGAGTATTACGGTTACGTCGGCGCCAGTGCAGAAGCAGAAATGCTCAGCATCAACGAGACCTCGGCGCTGGGGCTCAGCTTTGTGAAGAAACAGTTCTTGCCGCGCACCGGCATTCAATACATCGACTTGGTCGAGCTGTTGAAGACGCGCTTCATCAATCCGGCTTCCCCACAAGGCAGAGCGCTGACGATATTTGAAAGTATTCGCTTCAGCTACCGGTTCCTGCAGACTTTGGTGGACACGAGCAGTACTGCTCCGAAACTACGCTTTGCCAAACTAATTAACTTCCTGAATAGCGCGCAACCGTTGGTTCCCACAATTGATGCCTTGTTGCACCCGGACCCTTGTCATCAGCAGAATCCTGAACACTGCTTGCCATGCACGAATTTTCAAAACTGGGTGAATTGCTACTTCGAGAGAGTCGGGAAGCTGATAGTTCTCGAATCGGGTGAGGGGCCTCATCTGCCGATTGAAGGTCAGTTGTTCAACGGAGGTCTGGACCCTGTCGGCATTCTTCGCAAAGACGGCATTGTGGTTGATAAGAACGGAGTCATTATTGGCAACGTCACAATTGCAGGGCAGCTTGTCGGCACAGATGGGAAACCGTTTCTTAGTAAGCTTGGGATAAGTGAATTACTAATAAAGGACCCGAAGGGAGAAATCATCGGTTCTGTCCATGCCAACGGACTGCAAGGGCCGCGCGAAGAGCGAATTAACTGGCGCCCAGCGCGAGAAACCTGTGACTTAGCCAAGGCCCGGTTAACGCACCTTGACGGGACTGTGTTGACCGTTGATGAATATGACCGCATGCAACGCTTCATCCATCTCTGGCGCAAGCTGAGCTGGACCATTGCGGAAACTGACCTGGCACTGATTGGAACGTCCAGTTCCTCTGTCAGCATCAATATTTCTGGCGGTGCAACGATGGGCGATGGCGGATCAGTTGGCTTCGATATTTTTCAGTCTGATTGCAGCGATGTGGGCAATGGCGACGAAGGAAGATGCAGCGACAGGAATTACCCCGAAATTGCGAATGTGCCGGAAAATATCTCGGTCGGCTTTCTGCATCGGCTGGTTGCAATCCGCAAGTTGCTCGACCTTACCGGCTTGCCCTTGGATAAGCTGCTTTCGTTCTGGGCCGATATCAATACTGCCGGACAAAATTCGCTGTACTCCCGCTTATTCCTGACGCACAACCTGCTCGGTATTGACAAGGTTTTCGAATCGGACACGAACGGTAATTACCTGACACAAGAATTAAAGCTGTCGGACCATATGCCGGTAGTGATGGCGGGATTGCAGATGAAGGCAGACGACGTGACAGCGATCGTCGCATTGCGTCAACTACCTGATGTTTTGACCCTCACCAACGTATCTGTGCTCTATCGTCATGCCTTGCTCGCAAAAATTCTGCATGTGCGGACTGCAGATTTGGCTGAAGTGTTCGCGTTGTTTTGCGATCCGTTCAAGAGTGCGGAGGACACGTTGGCACTTCTTTACGACTGGGGAAACATGGAGGACGCAGGGTTCAACTTCCGTCAACTCAACTACTTGATTCGGGATAAAGACGATCTCCGGCGCCGGCAAGCTCCGGCGAAGAAGACCATCCTGCAAATAAGCAAGACGCTCTATGACGGTCTAAACACCATCGATCGAGATCATAAAGATGTGCGCGCCGACAACAGAGACGAGGCCACTGCCGACCTGATCCGCAGCCAGGCCGGGCTGTTGTTCGAGGCGTCCGTGGTGGAACAGATCATCAGTTTGTTGGAGGGGACTACGGTTTACACAACTAATGCACCGCATAACAAAGGCATCAAAATACCTGATACGGATCCACTTGCGAAAAAAATCAAGTACAACGATCCGAAGGACAAGATTCCACCCAGTGCATCGATCCAAGTGATCGGCATCCTGACCGAAACTGAAAAAGCGCAGGCAAAAACGCTTTCAAACGATCCGGGCTGGGTCGAGGCCGTCGACCGGGTTGGGAAAAAAGCACGGCAGTTCTTCAACGACAAACTATTGGGTATCTTCCCCAACAATGACGAGGCAATAGTCAATCTGCTGGCGGGTGACATCAACGTCTCGTCTGATCCGAAAAATCCCACCGCGACCGATGCCAACACGGCCCCAGGCAAGCGTTATTACTTCCTCCAGTATTTTTTGCCCTTCCTGAGGCAGCGTTTGGCCCATCGCTTGATTATCAGTAACTTGTCAAGCGCAGCGAGTCTGGCGACTGAGATCACGGACGTTCTATTGACCGACATATTGTTGGTCGGTGCATCCGAGCAACATGCTATCGACGTACTCGAACAGATCCACCAAAAACCTACAGCGAGCGGTAATGCCTGGAAAGGCTATCTGATCCCGCCGTTCGATGATTCATATACGTTTACCGCCAATAGTCTGGTCGACGATACCCAACCTCCAGCCCTTGTCATCGATGGCCAGGCTATCCCGTTCACGGTTCAACAAGAAGATCCAACGAATATCTGGTCCACCGACCCTGCGAGCCCGCTGAAATTAAAAAGTGGAAAGCTCTATTGGCTGGAGATGGCTGACCAGCCAGGTGCCGGCTTGCAGTGGAAGACAACTACCTCGCCCATGGCAGCCATCCCTGCTGCGGCTTTGCTGCCTGACTATCTGTCAAACAGCACGGAAGAAGTTTTCGTCAAGCTGTATAAGGCCGCGCTGCTCGTCAACGGTTTCAACCTTTCAGTTGATGAAGTGAGTTATTGGCAAGCGCAGGGGATCGACTTTGCTGACGAAACCAGGAACTTCGACTTCAACACCATTAAGCTGGGACATTGGCGCCGGCTACAGGCTTACACAAACCTGCGCGACAAGTTACCGAAAACCGAATCGAGCTTGCTGGATTTGTTCAAATGGGCAGGCAAGCCAGACGATGCCACGAATCTGAGCGAAAGAATTGCCCGTTCAACGCTCTGGAATAAGGGCGATATCGAAATAATGATCGCGCCGAACCACTTTGACCTTAATCGCCCCGATGAATTTCACAACGAAGTCAACCTGCTCAAGTTGCAAAAAACGCTGCAAGTTGCATGTTCGATCGGCACCGATATTGATCGGCTGTTCTCGTGGGCTAACCCGGTTTCCAAATTCTCGGTATGTCACCAAATCGCTGAAGGAATCCGGGCCAACTTGCGCACCCGTTACAATCAGGAGGATTGGGAAAGGGTCGTCAAACCGTTGAACGACCAACTGCGCGAAGACCAGAAGCAGGCGCTGATCAGTTACCTGCTTGTGCAGCAGGATTTGCGCGTCTGGGATGTCGTGGATGCCGACAGCCTGTTCGAGTTCTTCCTCATCGATGTCCAGATGGGCGCCTGCATGCAAACCTCCCGCATCAAGCAAGCCATCTCGTCCGTGCAGTTGTTTGTACAGCGTTGCTTGCTGGGACTCGAAGTGAAACACGGTGTAGCCACCGATGCGCTCAGCCGCAGTCGCTGGGAGTGGATGCAGAAATACCGCCTCTGGGAAGCCAATCGCAAGGTATTTCTCTACCCGGAAAATTGGATCAAACCTGAACTTCGCGACGACAAAAGCCCATTCTACAAGGAGCTGGAATCAGAACTGTTGCAAAAGGACGTCAACACCCAGACCGCCGAGGACGCGCTGAAGAGCTACCTGTACAAAGTGGATGAGGTGGCGAATCTGAAAGTCGTTGGGCTATTTCTTGACGAATCTGAGAGGAAACTCCATGTGTTTTCACGCACGAGGAATTCCCCCTACTTCTTCTACTACCGTTACTTCAGAACAGACGAGAAGTACTGGTACCCTTGGGAACGAATGCAAATAGATATTCCATCTTATGATGTGGAACATGCGAATAGTGAGAGCGCAGCTCACGGAAGTTACCTGATTCCGGTAGTCTGGAATGGTCGGTTGCTGGTTTTTTTTCCGCAGTTCAACAAGAAGACTACTGCAGAATTACCTGCCGCCGGAACGAGCTTCGAAGATCTCGCAAGAAACGTCAACGGTCCATCTATTAGCAAGGCAAACGAGTATTGGGAAGTAAAGCTTGGTTGGAGTGAGTATCGCAATCAGAAATGGACTCAGAAACAAGTCTCTTCGGAGGCGGTTTCCAATTACGCGAACCCACCAGCCCCCCTCGAGCCCATCAACCTGTACCAGTTTATCCCGAGGTTCATGTCGGGTGTAAGTCCGAAACTTTTAATTACTTGCTACAACAGCGCAAAAATTCTTGGTTCTTTTCTATTTTCTGGTAGTCAGCTTTCGAAGTACGCTGGGGAGGTAAATGCGATAAACTTCACAACTGATTTTCACTACACAAGTGGTACTGATCAGATTCACGACTTGCAGGCTATCGACAACGAGCTACCCACAAACTTAACCACCGAGCCCTACTTCAATGCACCGGACACGAGCGTAACGTCACACGTAAATGGGGAGGTGTTTGCGTTCTCCCATCCTTTTGCCCATGAGTTATTGGGAAAGTTTTCGGGGGGAGGGCTGGACACGCTGTTTGATTACTATGCCAATAAGATACCCGACGACAGAACTACCATTCCGCATAAGGTCGAAGCCTTTGGTGGCGACGCGCAGCCGATTGTTTATCACGAACTGAAGCGCCCGTACTCTCTTTATAATTGGGAGGCTGCGTTTCATTCACCAATGCTTCTGGTGGATCGATTGCTTGCGGTGCAACAATTTGATCAAGCTTTAAAAATGTGCCATTACGTCCTTAATCCTTACGCGAAGGGGACGGATAAAAAACGATTCTGGCAGTTCCCGCCGTTCAAGGAAATTAATGCCAAAAACGTCTTGGAAAATTTGTTCCTGGGATTGCAGCCGAACAAACCTAGGAATGCCATCAACGAATGGCGCAATAAGCCGTTCCAACCGCATGTTGTTGCCCGCTCGCGCCCGTCCAGCTACATGAAGTGGGTGGCAATGAAATACATCGAAATCTTGATTGCGTATGGTGATTATTATTTCCGCCAGAATACTTTAGAAACCGTCCCCCTTGCGATTCAGTGTTACGTCTTTGCGTCGCATATACATGGACCACACGGGCAAAAGATTCCAAAACGCGGTAAGACCCTGCCACAGACGTACAACTCTTTGTTGGATAAATGGGATGCGTTCAGCAACACGATGGTCGAGCTGGAACTGGTGTTCCCGTTTAGCAACCAGACGCCGTTGCCCATTGGTGTCAGCAATGGCGTGGTGGGATTGGCCAATGTTTTCGGCTTTGCGAGTACGCTTTATTTCTGCATCCCTGACAATCCGCAATTGAGGGCACTACGGGATACCATCGACGACCGCTTGTTCAAGATTCGGCATTGCCAGGACATCGACGGGGTATTCCGTCAGTTGCCTTTATTTGAGCCGCCCATTGATCCAGCTTTGCTAGTGCAGGCCGCTGCACAGGGTCTGAGCCTGTCGAGTGTGTTGAGTGACCTGAACAGCCCGATGCCGAATTACCGCTTCTACTACCTACTACAAAAGGCTCTGGAACTCTGCTCGGAAGTTAAGTCTTTGGGTAACGCTTTCTTGTCGGCGAAAGAAAAAGGCGACGCGGAAGCAATATCTCAATTGCGAGCCAGGCACGAAAGCAGTATTCACAACTTGGTCATGGAAGTGAAGAAGCAGCAACTTGACGAGGCGAGTAAATCTCTGGATGCCTTGCAGCAGGGTCGCAAAGGAGCGGTGTATCGCTTGCAGCACTACCTCAAACTCATCGGCGAAGATTTAGGTAAGGTCCCCGATGCGGATTCCGACTTTGGTGAGCTGCCTAATCAGATTGAGCAACCAGTCGACGAAAGCGGACTGAAACTGATTTCCTATGAAAAGCAGGAAATGGATAAGGCAAGTGAAGCAACTGACTGGCAAATTGGAATTGGCGCTGCGGAAACTCTTAGTAGCATTCTACATGTCATCCCATCATTTGAGGCGAAAGCTATGCCCTTCGGTATTGGCATGAGTTCTGTTGTAACTTCAGGATGGATGTTGGGGAACGCAGCCCAAGCAGTGGCTCGTGGGCTTCAAATTCATGGTGGGTATCTTTCCTTTCAATCAACCAACGCCGGTCGCAAGGGAAGCTTTCTCCGTCAATTGCAAGACCGTGTTCAGCAAGCCAATACAGCAGGGTATGAGATAAAGAACATCGACAAACAGATGCTCACACAGCAGATCCGAATCAACATCGCGCAACAGGAAATTACCAACCAACAGAAGCAGATCGACAACGTGCAAGAGGTCGAAGAGTTTCTGCGCAGCAAGTACACGAATCAAGAGCTTTATATGTGGATGGATGGCCAGGTCAGGACTTTATACCATCAGGCCTACAATCTGGCCTATGACTTGGCCAAGCGCGCCGAGAAGGTATTCCGATTCGAGCGCGGGCTACTTACATCCGATTTTATACAATACGGATATTGGGAGGCCGCGTACGACGGCTTATTTTCTGGTGAGCGCCTGTATATTGGCCTAAAGCAACTCGAAGCGGCGCACCAGGAAACGCGCGGTCACGACTTTGAGGTCTCGAAGTCGATTTCTCTGCGTCAGATCAATCCCTTGGAACTGCTCCGACTCAAGGAGACGGGCGAGTGCGAATTCGCGCTACCCGAAGTGCTCTTCGACATGGACTACCCGGGGCACTACCTGCGCCGCCTCAAGTCAGTCAGCCTGAGGGTCCCCTGCATTCTAGGGGCACATACCAGCCTGAACTGCACGTTACGCCTGCTTGAACACAAGTTCCGGACCAATGCGATCGCCAAGAGCAAAAGTGATTATCCGGAGCAGGCGGACCAAACTGAGAATCGCTTCAGCACGGTAAATGTACCGATCACCTCCATTGCCGTGAGTTCACTGGAAGACGAAAATGGGGTGTTTGAGCTTAACTTCCACGATGAGCGCTATCTCCCGTTCGAGGGTGCAGGTGCTATTAGCAAGTGGCGCATCGAGTTACCCAAGGAGTTTCGGCACTTTGATTACGACACGATCATGGATGTCGTCTTGCGACTACGTTACACATCCGTCGACGGTGGCGACAAACTCAAAAAGCCAGCTTCCGATTGGGTGCTGGATTATATCAAGAGCGTAAAGGAACTGAGCCAGACAGAAGGACTTTTCGCCGTCTTTGATCTCAAGAACGATTTTCCAAATGAGTGGTACGACGCGAATCATCCATCTGCTGGCGCAACCGAACGGCTACTGACAATCGACAAGCTATACGAAAAACTTCCGATTTTCACCAAAGGGCGAGAACCGGCGAAAATCCAAGCCACCGACGTGTACCTGTTTGTCTCCGGTTCCTTGTTGGCAACGATGATCACAGCCACTCAAGGTGGGGTTGACTTTGAATTCACAGATGGCCTATCGGAAGGCTCGTTTGTCGCTAAGAATGTGTACGCTGCTATGGATCGCTTGCAACTCAAGATTAAAGACACGAACACTACGATCGAAAAAATATGGCTGGTAGAACGGTATGTTCTGATCTGAGTACTTTTTATTGGTTGGGTGCGCTAAGTCGGCGTTCCTTTGTTTTATACAAAAGTACTGGTTTTGCTGTTGGCCGGCCACTACAACCGTTCGGCCAGGTCTCATGGTGAGCCTGTTCGTCGATTTCGCCCGCCTTGGTGGACGCGGTTAGAGTCCTTTAAAATCCTATATGGCAGTTTATTTAGGTATCTAACGATGCCAGAGCTTCAATCTTTGGGATAGGGAGTGAAGGGATGGAGTTGAATAGCAAGGAGCAATGGCGGGCGCTTTTGGCGAAACGTTCGGCCGAATACATATCTGAGGATGGCAGGATCGACGGCAGACCGGCCAGCGTCGAACAGTACGCGCACGCCTTGCAGGAGATCAAGCCGGACATATCCATCAAACAGAAACAGATGCTAATTGGTCACGCACTTGCCCCAGGACAGATCCTGACTATGACCGAGTTAGCAAATCTGGCCGATGGAGAAGGGTTCCAGGTTGCCAACAGTCAGTATGGCGCGTTAGGTAGAAAGCTGACCGAAGCGCTGGGTATCGCGAAACCTGCATGGTGGGTTTACACCCTTGCTAGCTTCGACGGCGCGCCAGATTCCAAAAAACGCCTGGCCCAAATGCATGCTCCGCTGCGTGACGCCCTTGAGCAACTGGGTTGGCTCCCTACCGCAGGCAGCACAATTGGCGGCACCGCCCTAAGCGCTTACCGCGCTCCAATTTTTCGCGTAACGAATGTGTTGAGCACCGAGGAGGTGATCGCGGGGCTAACGCAGGCAGGCTTCATACAGACTGTACCGCCAATCAACAAGGTTGCACGGTTTTTACACCCCACATTGAACGAGACGGTATTCGTTAAGCTCAGCTCCAGTCAAAATCCACAGCAACGAACACCATTGGTAGTACATCCGCGTTTTGAAGCGCAATTGGAAGGTTGGCTACAACTCCCCGGGGTCATTGGGGGCGGTGATCGCTTTTACCACAATGCGGACTTGGGCGGGTTTCCTAAGCGAAAGCAGGGGGGAGAGAAAGATATTCACTATGGTATCGATCTTGGGTTGCAACATGCCCAAGCGCTTCAACATTTGCTCGCTGAGTTGATACACGCAGCGACGCAGGCTGCGGTTGCCAATCGAATCGAGCCCACAGGGATAGCCGCGGCACCCTACACCGTGGATGATTCCGCCCATAACGATACCGAGCGTGATGCCCTCATCAAGGCCCGGATCGGCCAAGGTGCCTACAGAGAAGCTTTATTTGCGTATTGGGAGGGCTGCGCAGTAACCGGCTGCATTTTGCCCGATATGCTGCGCGCTTCGCACATCAAACCTTGGCGCAACGCCAATGCCGAGGAACGGCTTGACCCTTACAATGGGTTGCTGCTGGTACCTAGTCTTGACTTGGCTTTCGATCAGGGTTTTATCAGCTTTGACGACCAAGGCAATGTAATGTTGAGCCCGCAATTGGATGACGCCAGCGCCGACAGTCTGCACCTGAGGCGCGGGTTGCTCCTGCGCAAGATGGCACCTAGGCATTTCGTGTACCTGGCTTGGCACAGGGAATATGTGTTCAGGAGTACGCCAGCGCCATGATCTGGGCGCAGCTTTGGGCTCTTTGCAGTGGTCACGCAAATCTGTGCCAGATGCGAATGTTAAGCTCGATCGGGGCCCTGACATTTTGGGGGGTCGCGGCCGGCCGCTTTTGGCCGATTCTGTTGAAAAAGTCGCTTCTTCCAGACTGCCCGCATTCTGACCGCCGAAAACGCTTTTTTGCGCGCAGCTAC
>Ga0157371_10005875_pt1 | contig 10254 bp, 4 predicted proteins | sample C45metaG_FD_113462 | JGI IMG/M metagenome (GOLD analysis project Ga0157371, IMG submission 113462) | Corn rhizosphere microbial communities from Kellogg Biological Station, Michigan, USA - C4-5 metaG | ecosystem: Host-associated > Plants > Roots > Rhizosphere > Soil | place: USA: Michigan...
CCCTCTACGATCGGATTCCGGCCGAGGTTCGCAACACCCTGCTGGTCGCGGCCTGATGCTTCGCTTCGCCGCCGCCATGCTCGTCGGCCTGGCGGTGGCCGGCCCCGCCTCGGCTCAGGACAATCCCCTGCTGGGTCGATGGCGCACCGCCGCTCAGGGCGGGGTGGTCGAAATCCATCGCTGCGGCGCCGCCCTGTGCGGTCGCCTTGTCGATGCGGCGCCGCTTCGGCGCAATCCGGACCAGACAGATGTCCGCAATCGTGATCCGTCGTTGCGGACGCGTCCGTTGCGCGGCCTACGGGTTCTCGACGGATTCACGGGCGGTCCCACGACTTGGACCGGCGGCCCGCTCTATGATCCTGACAGCGGCCAGCGCGCCGGTCGGGGTAGTCTGACGCTGGTCGAGCGTGGCCGGCTTTCCGTGCGCGGCTGCATCGCGCCCCTGCTGTGCCGCACCCAGACCTGGACCCGGTTGCCTTAAGGTCGCAGCGGTCACGCCATGGCGCGGCCGGCGGCGCGGCCGGTGAAGATGCAACCGCCCAGGAAGGTGCCTTCCAGGGCGTTGTAGCCGTGGGCGCCGCCTCCGCCGAACCCGGCGGCCTCGCCGGCGGCGAACAGACCTTCCAGGACCGATCCGTCGGGCTTGAGAACACGGCTGTCGAGATCGGTCTGGATGCCGCCCAGGCTCTTGCGGGTCAGGACGTGCAGTTTGACGGCGATCAATGGTCCTGAAGCCGGATCGAGAATCCGATGGGGTTTGGCCACCCGCGCCAACCGGTCGCCCAGATAGCGCCGGGCGTTATGGATGCCCTGTATCTGGAGATCCTTGGCGAAGGCGTTGTCGATCTGGGCGTCGCGCGCCTCGACGGCCTCACGCACCGTCGGGGCGTCCAGCAGAGGCGTCGGCGTCAGGGCGTTCATTGCGGCGACCAGGCCGTCGAGATCCCCCGCCACCACGAAATCGGCGCCCTTCGCCTTGAAGGCCTCCACCTCCGGCGAGGCGCCCTTGCCCAATCGCGTCTTGAGCACCCGCAGCCAGTCGCCCGAAGTGATGTCGCCGTTCTGCTCCGAACCGGACAGGGCGAACTCCTTTTCGATGATCGCCTGGGTCAGGACGAACCAGGAGTGATCGTGCGCTGCCAGATCGGGCGTGGTCCGCAGATGACGCAGGGTCGACAGGGTGTCGTAGCCCGGCAACGCCGGGAACGGCAGGCGACGCCCCAAGGCGTCCAGCCAGACCGACGACGGCCCCGGCAGGATGCGGATGCCGTGTCCGGGCCAGATCGGAGCCCAGTTCCGGATACCCTCGACATAGTGCCACATCCGATCACGGTTCACGAGACGGGCGCCCGCCGCCTCGGCGATGTCCAGCCCCCGCCCGTCGACATAGGCCGGCACGCCCGTGATCATCTCGCGCGGCGGCGCGCCCAGGCGCGTGGGCCAGAGGCGTCGCACCTTGTCATGGTCCCCACCGATGCCGCCCGTCGCGATCAGAACCGACGGCGCCCGCAAGGTGAAGGAGTCCGTCGCCTCCCGATTCGACGGCGCCCCGCGCGGCGCGGCGTCCGGCGCCAGGCGAACGCCCGATATACCGGTCACGCGCCCGGCCTCCACGATCAGGTCGTCCACGCGGCAGCGCCAATGGAAGGTCAGTTTCCCCTGCGCCTCCGCCTCCAGCGCGCGCGCCGCGAACGGACCGGTGACGCCCGTGCCCGTGCCCCACGCGACATGAAACCGGGGCACGGAGTTGCCGTGCCCCGCAGCCCGACCATCCCCGCGCTCGGCCCAGCCGACCATGGGCGTCAGGCGAATCCCGCGACGCCGCAACCAACTGCGCTTCTCCCCGGCCGCGAACTCGACATAGGCCCGTCCCCAACGCTGCGCCCATTCGTCTTGCGCCAGCGGGCCGTCCAGCCGGTCCCAGCCGGCGCTTCCCTGCCAGTCGGACCAGGCCAGATCGAGGCCGTCGCGCACGCCCAAACGGCGCTGTTCGGGGCTGTCGACCAGGAACAGACCGCCGAACGACCAAAAGGCCTGACCTCCCAGGTTGGCGGCGTTCTCCTGATCCACCAGCGCCACCCGACGCCCAGCCTGGACCAGTTCGTTCGCAGCGACGAGGCCTGCCAGACCCGCACCCACGATCACGGCGTCATAGTTCATCCCGCCCTCTGATTTGGCCATCCACCGACCTCGACACTGATCGTCTCTTTCGGCGCCCGTCAACCAACATTGCTGTCAATAGGTATTGACATGCCGGTGAGTAGTGCGAAGTTGGCGACAACCGTCGGTGGCCCCGCCCCGTCGAGCGGAAACATCAGGCGGGAAGGAAACGCACATCGCACGGCGTTCGCAAGGCGTCGCGCTTCGGGAGGATTTCATGGCTTCAGCGGTCTGTATTCGCGCGCGCCTCGCGCTCTCGGTATCGGCGACAGCCCTCTTGATGACCTGGGCGCCCGCGGCGCTGGCGCAGACATCGACGTCTCAGACCGACCCTGCCCCCGCCGCCACCACTGCTGTCGTGGACGACATCATCGTCACCGCCCAGAAGCGCGAGCAGTCCGTGCAGGACGTGCCCATCGCCGTCACCGCCCTGTCGTCCGAAGCGCTGCAGTCGCGCCAGATCGAAGGCGGTTCGGAACTGCTGCGCGCGGTGCCCAACGTCACCTTCTCCAAGGCCAACTTCAGCATGTACAACTTCTCGATCCGCGGGATCGGGACCAAGGCCGTCTCGGCCTCCAGCGACCCGGCGGTCGCGGTCAGCTTCAACAACACGCCTCTGATCCGCAACCGCCTGTTCGAGCAGGAGTATTTGGACGTGGATCGGGTTGAGGTGCTGCGCGGGCCGCAAGGCACCCTCTATGGCCGCAACGCCACCGGCGGGGTGGTCAACATGTTCCCCAACCTGCCCAGCTTCCAGTCCGAAGGGTTCGTGACGGGGGAACTCGGCAACTATGACACCCAGCGCGCCCAGGCCATGGCCAACATCCCGCTCGGCGAGACCTTCGCCGTCCGCGGCGCCTTCGCCTTCACCAAGCGCGGCGGCTTTGACTACAACAGCTTCAACGACACCCATGTGAACGACCGCGACCTGTTCACCACCCGTCTGTCCGCACGCTGGGAACCCACGGAGCGGTTCCGCGCCAATGCGATCTGGGAACATTTCGAGGAAGACGACAATCGCTCGCGCACCGGCAAGCAGCTCTGCACCACCGATCCGGGTCCGACCCAGGTCGGATCGGCGACCATCACGACGCCCTACACCCAGGATCAGCTGAGCCAAGGTTGCCTGCCCGGCTCCCTGTATAGTGATGCAGCCTATGGCGCGCCGAACGGGGGATCGTTTGGTCCGGTTCGACTGCTGGGGACGGGGCCCAGCATCGGCGTCGACCTCAACTTCCAGCCCGTCAATCTCATCCCTCTCGGCTTCGATCCCTACGAGGGCGTCGTTCAGTCCAGGAACCTCAGAGAGATCGCCACCAACTACGATCCGGTGTTTCGCGCCAAGAACGACGTCGCGCAGATCAACTTTGAGTTCGATCTTACCGATACGCTGACGCTGTATTCCCAGACCGCCTATGCCAAGGACGACTATTATGCGTCGCAGGACTATGCACGCTACGTTTCCAATCCGGCCTTCGTCGACAGCAACAACGTCTACGATTTCTTCGGCGATCTCCTCCCGTCCACGGCGACGCCGGGCGGAGTTTACACGGATCCCCAGCTTGGACCGTCAGACCGGATTCTGTCGGCGGACATCAGTCGCTCCGACAGCCGACAATGGTATCAGGAGTTCCGGCTGCAATCGGACCGCGCCGGCCGCTTCAACTTCAGCCTCGGCGCCAACTACCTCGATTTCAAATCCCAAGACGACTATTTCGTCTTCAACAACACCTTCTCGCTGATCGCCGAATATTTCTACAACGGCGACTTCTCGCCGAACGGCAACTACATCACACGCCCCTGCGACGAGACCCAGCCCTTCGAGTGCGTCTATGTCGATCCCAACCCGCTCGGCGAGATCAACGAGGAGGGGCACAACTACTTCCGCAGCAAGAACGTCATCCACACCCGTTCCTGGGCCGTTTTTGGCGAGGGCTATTGGGACCTGACGCCTGAACTGCGCCTGACCACCGGTCTGCGTTATACCGAGGATCGCAAGGACACGACGCCTTACCCCAGCCAGTTGCTGCTCGGCGCCAATCTGAACGGCGATCCCGGCCTCGCCACCGGCGGCTATGTGCGAGAGGGCTACTATGCGCTGCCGGATATCGAACAGAAGTGGGAGGCGCTGACCGGCCGCATCGTTCTGGACTGGACGCCAGACCTGTCGTTCACGAACGACACACTGATCTATGCGTCCCTGTCGCGCGGCTACAAGGGTGGGGGCACCAATCCGCCTCGCCTCGATCTGAACCCCACGGTTGTCCAATACCAGCCGCTGGCCAGCACCTTCGAGCCCGAATACGTCAACGCCTTCGAGATCGGGACCAAGAATACGCTCCAGGACGGCAAGCTTCGGCTGAACGCCACCGCTTTCTACTACGATTACAAGGACTACCAGGTCTCCCAGATCGTCGACCGCATCTCGCTGAACGAGAACTTCGACGCCAAGATCTGGGGGCTTGAGTTCGAGACGGTCTACAAGCCCACGCCCAACTTCCAGATCGACGCCAATTTCGGATATTTGAAGACCCGCGTCGCCGACGGCGAAGGGTCCATCGACGTGATGAACCGGACCCAGGGGAATGAGGACTGGATCACCCTGCGGCCCTGGATTCAGGTGCCGTCCAACTGTATCGCGCCCAGGGACCTGGCCGAGCAGATTATCAATAGCCCGTTCGGACCAGAGTTGGCCGTCTTCTCCCTCAGCGCCCTTTGCGCGGGATCCTCGCGGTTCGGCACATTCAATCCGGCGCTCAATTCCAGTCTGCCCTTCTGGCAGTTCTATGGCTTCACCTATGACCCGCTGACCCAGGCCCCGAATGGCGGTCGAGGCTTCGAGGCGGATTTGGGCGGCAATGAACTGCCCAACTCGCCCAACTGGACCGCCAACATCGGTGCGCAATACACCTGGTTCCTGGGCGACTGGGACCTGACGGTGCGAGGCGACTACTATCGCCAAGCCGAGAGCTACTTCCGGGTCTACAACACCGAATATGATCGCCTGCGCGGATGGGACAATCTCAACCTGTCGGTTTCCCTGAAGGACGCCGAGCGCGGCCTGACGCTCCAGGCCTACGTCAAGAACGTCTTCGACGACGCGCCCATCGTCGACGCCTTCACCAACTCGGATGACACCGGCCTGACCACCAATGTCTTCACCCTGGATCCAAGGCTGATCGCCGTGCGTCTGACCAAGAGCTTCTGACGGCTCACACTACCGCTCACGCGGTCGATTACGACATGCCCGGTCACGCACGTGGCCGGGTCCAGCCGCGTAAGCCCGCACAAGACATTGAAAAATAAGATTTTTTCTCCTTGACTCATCGATGCTGACGGCGCTGTAAATAGGCGTCCGAACATTAGGACAGTCCAAGTTCACAAAGGGCCGACAAAGGCCCGTTCAAGGGAGGACTATCATGATCAAGACGCTTTCCTTCGCCGCCGCAGCCCTCGCGACCGTCGCTCTGGCTTCGCCATCCTTCGCGCAATCGTTCTCGCCCAGCTCCGGCAGCGTCTCGGGTTCAGGATCGGTGACCCTGTCCCAGACCACGACGGTCACCTGCAACGTGTCCGTGACCGCCAGTCCGCTGAGCGCGACCAGCGCGCCCATCCCGACTCGCAGCATTTCCGCCGGCAGCTTCCTGTGCGCCGCCGTGGCGCCCACCGGTTCGTGGGGCGCCGCAGTCGTGCCGGGCTCCACCACCTCGATCGCCCTGACCATCGGGGCCAACACGGTGGCCAACGATCCCTGCTACGGCACCGTCGTCGTCGCCTGGAACAATGCGACCAGCACGGCGACCTTCAGCAACAATGTGCTGCCGCCCGTCAACGCCGGCGGTCGCAGCTGCACGATCCGCAGCGGCTCGATCCGGATTCCCGGCCTTCAGATCCTTTAAGCCAGGCGCTTTCCTGGATCCCCAACCTGAAAAGCCTTGCCGGACGTCTCTGACGTCCGGCCTTTTTCGCTTCCGCACGGTCGTTCGGGCAGGCCAGGATGGCGACTGATCCATGCTGGCTTATCTGACCCTTCTCACGCTCCAGGCGGCAGCGCCGCCCGCTCCCCCTCCGCCGACCCAGTTGGAAGAGGTCGAGGTGGTCGGACGGCGCGGCGCGGCCCGGGTTGCGCCTGAGCAAGAGCTGGGCCCCGAGGAAATCGACAATCTCGGCGCCTATGACATCGGCGAGGTGATCGCCCGTCTCGGCGAGCGTCTCGGCCTGCAACAGCCGCCCGTGGTGATCGTCAACGGTCGCCAGGTCGTGGACGCCGGCAACTTCATCGGCTTCCCGCCTGACGCTCTCGTCCGCGTCGAAGCCCTGCCGCCGCAGGCCGGCGCCCTCTATGGGGGCGACCCGTCGCGTCGCGTCGTCAACATCGTGCTCCAACCCGCGTTCAGCAGCCGCGACGCCCAGGCGAAGATGTCGCGCCCGACGGCGGGCGGAACCTCGTCCGTCGCCGTCGATGGACGGCGGTCGCAGATCAAGGACAGCGACACCTTTCAGCTGGGCGCCCAGGCGTCCCGAACGACGGCGCTTCGGGCGGACGAGCGGTCGGCGGTCGATCAAGACCTGTCCGAGCAAGGCGCCTACAGCCTGCGCCCGGAAACGCGGATCGCCTCGGCCAATATCGCGATGACCGGCGCCTTGGGCGACTGGGCGACATCGTTCGCCGCCACCGCCCAACGACAGCGCAACATTTTCGCGTCGCAAGCAGCCGGTCAAGTCGTCGACACCCGCCAAGTCGCGGACACCGTCACCGTCGCCGGCGGCGTGAGCGGCCAGACCCTGGGCTGGTCCGTGCGCGCCGGTCTGGACGGCCTGATCGCCGAGTCCCGCCAATCGGGACTGGCGGCGCTCGCGACACGCACCCAGGTCCTGTCCGCGACCCTGTCCGCCGACCGCTCCGTGATGGACCTGCCGGCGGGGCCGGTCCTGGTCACGGCGGACGCCCGCTATGTAAAGTCGCGATCCGAAACCCTGGACGGGCCGATGGATCAGACGCAGTCGTCCCAGACCCTCGATCTGCGCTCCAATCTGAATCTGCCGATCTTCTCCGCATCGCCAGATCGGACGGGCGGCTGGGGCGACCTTTCCGTCAACCTCGGCGGCCGATTGACGGCCCTGGGCGACACCGGCGCCGACGGCGGCCTCAACGCCGGACTGGCCTGGACGCCGCTGAGCAAGCTGAGATTTTCGGGCCAGTGGTCCCAGGCGACGGATGCGCCGACGCGCGAGCAGAGGTTCGATCCGCTGCGATACGGACCGCCCAGAACCGTCTATGATTTCCAATCCCAACAAGCGGTGGACATCACCCCTCTCCTTGGCGGCAACCCGGATCTGAAGGCTCAGAAAACCGAAACCCTGTCGCTGTCCGCCTCCGCTGGGCCGTTCGGGCGATGGGGCGTGCAGGGCAATGTCGATCTCCAGAGCGTCAGATCGTCCAACGCCATCGGCGCCCTGCCGGTGCTGACCCCGGCCGTTGAAGCCGCCTTTCCCGACCGCATCCTGAGGGACGCGGAAGGCCCTTTGATCGGCATCGACCAGCGACCGATCAATCTGGCGCATATCGCGTCGGACACCTTGTCCTCGGGTCTCTTGGCCAATATTCCGCTCGGCGGAAAAGCGGACGGATCGAGCCGGCGAGGGTCCGTGCAGGTGGCGATCGCCCATACCTGGCGGCTCGACGACGGCGTCACCATCCGGCCCGACATTCCCCGGCTGGATCAACTGGCGGGCGATGGCGGCGCCGTTTCCCGCCATCAGCTGACCTTGAGGCTGGACGGCCGATACGCCCGCTGGGGCGTGAACGGACGCTTGAACTGGAGAGGCCCGTCGCGCCTTCGCCGCGACTTCGGACGAGACGGCCCGGACGACCTTCGCCTGTCGGGGCTGACGACGATCAGCGTCCGGATCAACACGATGATCGGGCCGTCCGGCGCGGAGCCCGACACCGCCGGCCGTCGCCGCAGCCAAGGTCTGCGCCTGGAATTCGAAGTCGAGAACCTGTTCGACGCCCGCCCGGAAGCGACCCTCGGCAATGGCCGTCCCGCGCCCGGCTACGGCCGAAACGATCAGGACCCCCTGGGCAGGACGGTGCGCGTAAGCGTCAGCCGCCGCTTTTGAGGATACGCCCCTCCCCCCGTTATGACGGACTGACCGTCCTCAACGTCGCCCCAGGGTTCCCGGATCCGTTCTGATCACCTGTGGCCCGGAGCCGACCGCCACCGCGCCGCGAGCACGGGCAAGACGATCAACGTCAGCAGCGTGGCCGTGGTCAGCCCGCCGATGACGACCGTGGCCAGGGGCTTTTGCACCTCGGCGCCGGCGCCTGAAGCGAACGCCATGGGCACGAAGCCGAGGACGGCGACCAGGGCCGTCGTCAGGACGGCGCGCAGGCGGCTGACGGCGCCGTAGAGCGCCGCCTTGGCCGGCGGGTCGCCCTCGGTCAAGTGTTGGCGGATGGCTTGCATCAATACCAGGCCGTTCAGCGTCGCCACGCCCGAGACGGCGATGAAGCCGACGGCCGCGCTGATCGACAGCGGCATGCTTCGCAGCGCCAGCGCCAGCGCCCCGCCAACCAGGGCCAGCGGCACGCCCGCGAACACCAGGGCTGCATCCTTCCATGATCGCAACGCCATCACGAGCAACAGGCCGATGGTCAGGAAGACGATCGGCACGATCAGCGCCAGACGGGCCGACGCGCGTGGCAGATTCTCGAACTGACCGCCCCAATCGATCCAGCCGGATGGCGGCGGCTGAACCTGTTCGGCGACCTTGGCCTGCGCCTCGGCGACGAAACCGCCCAGATCGCGGCCGCGGACGTTGGCCTGGACGATCATGCGGCGCTTGCCGTCGGCGCGGCTGATCTGGTTCGGCCCTTCGCCGACATCGAAGCGGGCGACCGAGGACAGTGGCACGGTCGGCGCCCCGGACTCGGCGTTCTCGGGCATGACCGGCAGCTGCTCCATCACGGCCGGATCGGCGCGCAGGGCGTCGTCCAGCCGCACGACGACATCGAAGCGCCGGTCGCCCTCGTTGACCTGACCGGCCGAACGGCCGGCGAAGGCGATGGCCAAGGCGTCCGCCGCGTCGGAGGCATGAATCCCTTGCGCCGCCGCCACGGTGCGATCCACGCTGGCGGTGATGGTCGGCTGGCCCGAGACCTGTTCGACCCGCACGTCCGCCGCGCCTTCGATGCCGTTCAGGACGCCCGCGACCTGTTGCGCCGTGCGGCCCATGGCGGCGAAATCGTCGCCATAGATCATCACCGCCACGTCCGACCGGACCCCGGCGATCAGCTCGTTGAACCGCATCTCGATGGGCTGGGTGAACTCATAGGTGTTGCCCAGCAGGGCGGAGAGCCGCGTCTCCATCTCCGCCACCAGATCGGCTTTCGGCAGTCGTGGATCGGGCCAGTCTCGGCGGTCCTTCAGGATGACGAAGGTGTCCGAGATCGACGGCGGCATGGGGTCGGAGGCGACTTCTGCGGTACCGGTGCGGGTGAAGACCCGCTCGACCTGAGGCATGGCCTTCAGCGCGCGCTCGACCTGAAACTGCATCGCCTGGCTTTGTTCCAGCGAGGTCGAGGGCACGCGCAGGGCCTGGACCAGCACATCGCCCTCATCCAGTTGCGGCACGAACTCGCGGCCTAGGGTCAAAAAGGCGAGGACGCCGGCCAACACGGCGACCCCCGCGCCGACAAGGACGCGTCGTGGTCGGGCGATGGCTTGTGCGAGAAGCGGCTGGTAACGCGCCTTGGCCGCGCGGGTCAGCCGGGTTTCTTCATGATCCGCCTCGGGCTCCTTGACCAGCAGGGCGGCCATGGCGGGCACGAAGGTGAAGCTGAGGACGAAGGCGGCGGCCAGGGCCAGCATGACGGTGGCGGCCATCGGCCCGAACATCTTGCCCTCCACCCCCTCGAACATCAGCAGGGGCGCATAGACCAGCAGGATGATCGCCTGGCCGAAGGCGGCAGGACGCGCCATCTCCCGCGCCGAGACGGCGGCGACCGACAGTCGTTCGGCGACGGTCAGGGGACGGCCGGCTTCGGTCCGCTTCAGGCCCAGGCGGCGCAGCGTGTTCTCGATCACGACC
>Ga0157371_10005878_pt1 | contig 10249 bp, 7 predicted proteins | sample C45metaG_FD_113462 | JGI IMG/M metagenome (GOLD analysis project Ga0157371, IMG submission 113462) | Corn rhizosphere microbial communities from Kellogg Biological Station, Michigan, USA - C4-5 metaG | ecosystem: Host-associated > Plants > Roots > Rhizosphere > Soil | place: USA: Michigan...
GCCGGTGATCCGATCGTCGGCGTCGAAGACGAACTCGGTGCCCAGCAGGGCTTCTGCGCCCAGCCTTCGCGCGAAGGGGGCGACGGTCGTCGAAGGCGAGGCGGTCACGATTACGCGATGGGCGTCGCGCTCGCCCCAGGCGTTCCAGACCTTTAGCGCGTCGGGCCGCATGAAACGGGACCAGATTTCCTCGGCGAAGCGTTCGGCCTCGGTTTCCAGCGTCTGGCGATCCACGCCTTTGAGGAATTCCTTCACCGACGCCGCCTTGATCCGTCCTCGGTCGCGATCCCGCGCATAGGCCGCGACGGCGGGCGCGAGTTTGACCAAACCCAAGGCCCAGGCGCCGGGACCGGCGCGCCAGCGTAGGAACTCGGTGAAGCTGTCCCGAATCGTCAGCGTGCCGTCGAAATCGAAGGCGACGATGGCACGTCCATTCGCCGTGGACTGGCGTATTTCCTGCACAATACCCATGTCAGACATTCGCCTTGATCCCCGCCGACACTGATCCATCCACGCACTGCAACAATCCCTTGCCGCCTTCGGGGTTGTCGTCGCACGTGGGATGGGTGATTGTCATTTTTTGAAGACCTTCGCAGCCAGAGTACTGGAATCAATGTGAGGGAAGCGCGTTTCGGGCCATTTCGGTCCGCTTCGCGGGAGTGAGATAAGGGTCTATGACCAAAGCAGCCGGCTCAGACGCCAAAAGCACCCTGTACTGCTCGTTCTGCGGAAAGAGCCAGCACGAGGTCCGCAAACTTATCGCGGGCCCGACCGTCTTCATCTGCGATGAATGCGTCGAACTGTGCATGGACATCATCCGCGAAGAGCACAAGATCGGCTTCAAGAAGACGACCGACGGCGTGCCTACGCCCAAGGAAATCCGCGACGTCCTGGACGATTACGTCATCGGCCAGAGCCACGCGAAGAAGGTCCTCTCGGTCGCCGTCCACAACCACTACAAGCGCCTGAATCACGCGACGAAGAACAACGACGTCGAACTGGCCAAGTCGAACATCATGCTGATCGGGCCGACCGGCTCGGGCAAGACGCTGCTGGCCCAGACGCTGGCGCGGATCATCGACGTGCCCTTCACCATGGCCGACGCCACGACCCTGACCGAGGCCGGTTATGTGGGCGAGGATGTCGAGAACATCATCCTGAAGCTGTTGCAGGCGTCAGACTACAACGTCGAACGGGCCCAGCGCGGCATCGTCTACATCGACGAAATCGACAAGATCTCGCGCAAGTCGGACAACCCGTCGATCACCCGCGACGTGTCGGGCGAAGGCGTCCAGCAGGCCCTGCTGAAGATCATGGAAGGCACCGTCGCCTCCGTGCCGCCTCAGGGCGGCCGCAAGCATCCGCAGCAGGAGTTCCTCCAGGTCGACACCGCCAACATCCTGTTCATCGTCGGTGGCGCTTTCGCCGGCCTGGAGAAGGTGATCTCCGCGCGTGGAGCCGGCGCCTCGATCGGCTTCGGCGCCCAGGTCAAGGAGATCGACGAGCGTCGCACCGGCGATATCCTCAAGGGCGTCGAGCCTGACGACCTGATGCGGTTCGGCCTGATCCCCGAGTTCATCGGCCGTCTGCCCGTGCTGGCGACGCTGGAGGATCTGGACGAAACCGCCCTTGTCACCATCCTGACCGAGCCGAAGAACGCCCTGGTCAAACAGTACAAGCGCTTGTTCGAGATGGAGAATGTCGAACTGAGTTTCACAGACGACGCCCTGATCGCCGTCGCCAAGAAGGCCATCACCCGCAAGACCGGGGCGCGGGGCCTGCGTTCGATCCTGGAAGGCATTCTGCTGGAGACCATGTTCGAGCTGCCGACCTTCGAAGGCGTCGAAGAGGTCGTGGTCAACGCCGAAGTCATCGACGGCAAGGCCCAACCCCTGCTGATCTATTCGGAAGCTTCCAAGAAGAAGGCTGACGGCGCCGCCTGATCGGGCCATTGATCGAGAAGAATTGGGCCGGGGAGGGCGATCTCCCCGGCCTTTCTTGTTCAGCTCGGCGTATCGATCAATTCGGCAGGCGTGACCGGCCGACCCGTCGCCTGGGCGACCAGCTCGGCGGTGCGGGTCTCGATGACGGCTTCCAGGCGCGCCAGAAACTCGTCCTTCGGCAGGCCGACGGGGATGGGGTCGAGGAATTCCAGCGTGGCCACGCCCGCGTGTTTCTCGTATTTTTCCTCGGGCCAGAACAGTCCCAGGTTCGTGGCGAGCGGCACGACCGGCATGTCGAAGTCGCGGTACATGTGCCAGACGCCGGACCGATATCTGAACTTCTGTCCGACCGGCGCGAGGTGGCCCTCGGGGTAGATCAGGATCTTGCGGTTTTCGGCGCGGGCCTCGGCTGCCCGCATGGCCAGGGCCTTGCGGGCTTCATGGCCGCCGCAGCTGTTGACGACGATGGCGCCCAGCTTTTTCAGCACCCCGCCCAGTAGGGGAAACTTCTCCAGATGGTCGCCAGTGACGAAGGCGATGTCGTCGAACTGGTCATAGGTGGCGAAGCCGTCGCCCCAGCTCTGATGTTTCGAGGCGATGATGAAGGCGCCCCCGGGCAGCCGCTCCTTGCCGCGCACGTCCAATCGGATGTCGGCGAAGATCGCCATGGCCTGGACCATCCGCTTCACATAGCGGCGGATGACCCAACTGGCGGGGCCGCGGCCGGGAGCAAGCGCGGCGAAGGCGGCCGTGAGGCCGTAGCCGATCGACAAGATCCAGTAGGCGATATTGAAAGCGAAGCTGCGCATGGGACGACTATGGCAGAAAGCCTGGCCTTGTCAGACCCTAAGCCGCTTTTTCGAGCGACGAAGCGGGCGTGACGCAGTTTCGACCCGCACGCTTGGATTCGTACAGGGCGGCGTCGGCGCGTTCCAGCAGGCTGGCGGCGGTTTCGCCCTTGCGGCGTTGTGCGAAGCCGGCAGAGACCGTCACCGAGCCCAGGTCGTCATTGGTCGAGCGACGGCGCAGCGCGCGTGAGGCCACGTCGTTGCGGATGCTCTCCAACGCCGCCATGACGACGCCTGCGCCTTCACCAGGGAAGATGATCGCAAACTCCTCGCCGCCGAACCGGGCGGCGAATCGGGTCTTGCCGCAGATGTTCGACAGCACCGTCGAGACATAGCGCAGCACCTGATCGCCGGTCTGGTGTCCCCAGGTGTCGTTGAATCGCTTGAAATGGTCGATGTCGAGGATGGCCAGGCTGAGTGGCGCGCCGTCATCCTCGGCGCAGGCGGCCTCAAGCTGTTCGTCGAAGGCCTTGCGGTTGGCCAGATTGGTCAGGGCGTCGGTCATGGCGTCGCGGCGCACCTGTTCCAGGTTCTCGCGCAGGCGGACGACTTCCTTGTTGGATTTCTCCAGGCGTTTTTCCAGGATCGCGGTCTCGCGCCGCACGCGGTGGGTCGCGGTCGACAGGCCGCCGACCAAATCCTTCAGCGAGGACGGATCCTCGACGGTTTCCATGGAGTGGGAGGCGTCGGCGAGGGTTTCGCCATAGTCAGCCTGAGTCTTGTGAGCCATCGCGATCGCGCTGGCGACGCTGGCCAGTTCGCGGTCGAGCACGGCGCCGACGTCGCGGATCTGATCCGGCAGGCGCCCACGCGGCAGGAACTCGGCGGCCAGCATCTCGGACGTCTTGTCGGTGATGACCGTGGATTGGGAGAGAAGGCGTCGGATCTCCTGAGCCAGGGCGCCGTCTGGATCGCTGAGATAGTGCAGCCAGAGTTCAAAGTTCAGCGGCGTCGGCCAGATGCCCGCCTTTTCCATTTCGGCGATGACGTTGCGCGCCAAGGCATAGGCTTGTGGGGCCCTAAGCGCCGTCTCGACCTTCTTCGACATTCTTCTTCCCCTTGACTCCCTGTTCTGGAGCCGTGTCAGGGCGAACACTAAGGAGTGTTCCGTAATGCAGGGTAAACGGCGCGGAATTTCACCGCGCCCTTACGGACGAATTCACGCGCGGACGATGACGGGACGGCGCAGGAAGGCCGGGATGTCGTCGCCGAAGCCGCGCACGCCCTGACGCTGCGTATCGTCCTTGGGGGGCTTGCGGTCGCCACGGCGGTCGGATTGCAACAGGTGAGGCTCGCGGTCCGCGCGGTCGGGACGCTCTGCACGGTCTGGGCGCGGGGCGCGGGGCGTTTCGACGGCTTCGGCCGTCTCGACCGCTTCGACCACGACCGGGGCAGGGGCGGCCGATTCGACGTCGGTTTCCGGGCGAGCCTTGCGACGGCTGCGGCTGCGGGAAGCTTCAGTGTCCTGAACCGAGGGCGCGGCGACGGCGGCGACTTCGGCCGGTTCGGCGGCAGGTGCGCTGCTGCTGCGCGATCGGCTGCGGCTGCGTTCGCCGGAGCGCTCGCGACCGCCCGAGCGTTTGTCGTCGCGGGCGGGGCCGTCCTTGATGGCGGCGAAGTCGATGCCGTCCAGGACCAGCTCCTGCGGGTCCATCTTGATCAGCTTCAACACCTTATCCAGCGATTTGTCGTCTGCCGGGGTCACGATCATGAAGGCCTGGCCCAGCTTGCCCGCACGGCCGGTGCGGCCGATGCGGTGGACATAGTCGTCGGCGTGGTGCGAGACGTCGTAGTTGAAAACGTGGCTGACGTCCGGGATATCTAGGCCGCGTGCGGCGACGTCGGAGGCCACCAGGATCTTCAGCGCGCCCGAGCGGAAGTCCGCCAGGGTCTTGGTGCGTTGCGACTGGTCCAGGTCGCCGTGGATCGGCGCGGCGTCGAAGCCGTGGGTCTTCAGCGACTTGGCGACGATATCGACTTCGGACTTGCGATTGCAGAAGACGATGCCGTTGCGCACGTCCTCACGGCCGACCAGGGCGCGCAGGGCGGTCCGCTTGGCCTTGGGGTCCGAGGTCGGGATGCGGACGATATATTGGGTGATGGTGTCGGCAGTCATCGCCGGACGCGAGGCCTCGATCCGGGTCGGATCCTTGAGGAAGGCGGTCGTCAGGCGCGTGATCTCCGGCGGCATGGTGGCCGAGAAGAACAGCGTCTGGCGACGCGGCGGCGTCAGTTTGAAAATGCGCTCGATGTCGGGGATGAAGCCCATGTCCAGCATGCGGTCGGCTTCGTCCACGACCATGATCTCGACGCCCGTCAGCAACATCTTGCCGCGTTCGAACAGGTCCAGCAGGCGGCCTGGCGTGGCGATCAGGACATCGACGCCCTTGTTCAGCGCCGCGACCTGGTCGCCCATGGAGACGCCGCCGATCAGCAGCACCCAGCTCAGCTTAGTGCCCTTGGCGTATTTGGCGAAGCTTTCAGCGACCTGGTCGGCCAGTTCGCGGGTTGGCGCCAGAACGATGGCGCGCGGCATCCGGGCGCGGGCGCGACCGGTGGACAGACGATCGACCAGCGGCAGGGTGAAGGCCGCCGTCTTGCCGGTGCCGGTCTGGGCGATGCCCAGGACATCGCGGCCGGCGAGGGCAACGGGGATCGCCTGTTCCTGAATGGGGGTGGCGGTCGTGTAGCCGGTGTCGGCGACGGCCTGAAGAGTCGTGGGCGAAAGGCCCAGTTGGGAAAATTCGGTCATGAATCCTTGGGAGAGAAAGCGTCTGCGTGCATAGCAGCGACGGAACCGCCCCTCTTTGGGCGAGCGGGCGGCGCGGATCGCAGACCTGTCCCGAGGCTGGGGGGCATATAGAAGCCCCTGCGCCAAAGTCAAGTATTCCCGATATTCCGTGATCCGACGCTCGGCGGAATAAATTCCCATTGCCAAGGTTCGAAGCGCTTGACTCCGGGGGCGTGAGGGGCGGCATATACGTGAACAAAAGGAGAACGATTGTGCGGCCCGACCGCGACATAGACGCCTTGCGCGAGCGCCTGAAAGCGATGGAGACGGACGGCTGTCCGACCGACGACGCACGCTTCGACCTGGGCCACGCAGAGGTGGATCGGGATCTGGGCGGGCTGGCGACCCACGCCTTGCACGAAATCTATGCCGCAACCACGCCGGATGCGACGGCGGCCCTGGGGTTTGCCCTGGGGCTGGTTCAGCGGGCGGCGGGGGATCGGCCTGTGGTCTGGGGCGTGCAGGCTATGGCGGGCCTGGAGACGGGTCAGATCCATGGGCCGGGTCTGCGCGAGATGGGGCTGGATCCCGGCCGGGTCGTCTTGGTGCGGGTCAAGGAGACGAAGGATCTGCTGGCGACGGGCGAGGAGGCCTTGGCGTGCGGCGCTGTGGGGGCGGTGCTGCTGACGGCCTGGGGCGAAAGCAAGGTGCTGAGCCTGACCGCCACGCGGCGTCTGTCGATGGCGGCGGGGCAGGGACGGGCGACGGCGATCCTGACCCGGCTGGCGGCCCAGCCCCAACCGAGCGCGGCCGAGACCCGGTGGCGGGTCAGGGGGGCGTTGTCACGGGCGCTGGAGGCGGACGCCCCCGGCCATCCGACCTATGCGGTCGAACTGTTGCGGCATCGGCTGGGCGCGCAGCCGAACGCCTGGACCATGGAGTGGGATCGTGAGCGCGGAGTCTTCGAACAGGGCGGGCGGAATGCCGAACATCAACAGTCGCAACGACCGGCGCTACCTGGCGGTCTGGTTTCCCCTGCTGCCGACGGATCGTCTGCGGCGCGAGGAGGGGCTGTTCGACGCTTCGGCTGAGCCGGCGACCGTCCTGGTAGAGAAGGTGAAGGGCGCATTGCGCCTGGCGGCCGCGAATGGGCAGGCGCTGGCGCTGGGCCTTTCGCCTGGCATGACCCTGGCCGACGCGCGGGCGCGGGCGCCGGATATTCGCGTGGTCGTGCACCGGCCAGAGGCGGACGCGGCCCTGTTGAAGCGGGTGCTGCTGGATTTCGGTCGGTTCACGCCGATGGCGGCGACCGACGGGCCCGACGGCCTGGCGCTGGATATCACCGGCTGCGCTCATCTGTTCGGCGGCGAAGACGGGCTGGTCCGAGCGGTCGCCGCGCGGGCGCAGGGCGTGGGTCTGGCTGTGCGTCTGGCCATGGCCGGCACGCCCGAGGCGGCGCGCGCCCTGGCGCGGTTCGGGCGTGGTGGAATCCACGAAGGCGAGGGGCAGAGCCAGGCCTTGCGCCGCCTGCCGGTCGCGGCGCTGGAGCTGTCGGACAAGGAGACGCAGGCCCTGTCGCGCGCGGGTCTGAAGACCCTGGCGCATCTGGCCGACCGTCCTACGGCCCCGATCGCCGCCCGTTTCGGCGCGGCGGCGGCGACGCGGCTGAACCGGGTGCTGGGGCGAGAGGATGCGCGGATCCGGCCCGAACGGCCGGTCCCGCTGATTTCGGTCGATCGCATCCTGGTCGAACCGATCACCGAAACCGCCGACGTCGAGGCGGTGATCGGCGATCTGTTGATCGAGGCCATGGACCGGCTCGACCTACGCGGTCAGGGGGGGCGCGCCTTCCAGGTCGGCTTCTTCCGCCTGGACGGAGAGGTGCGCCATATCACGGTGCGCACCGGGCGGCCCAGCCGCGACGCGGCGGCCGTGCTGCGCCTGTTTCGCGAAAGGCTGGCGGCGCTGGCGCGACCGCTGGATCCGGGTTTCGGATTCGATCAGTTGCGCCTGTCCGTGCCGGTCGCCGACCGCCTGGCTTCGCGCCAGCGCGGCTTCGAGCCCACCCCGCCGGGCGCCGAGGACCTGGGCCGGCTGGTCGATCGTCTGACCGCGCGCCTGGGGCCGGAGGCCGTCAGCCGGTTCGAGCCGGTGGCGTCGCATTGGCCCGAGCGCGCCGTGCATCTGAGCCCCGCCGCCCTTCCGGCCAGGGAGGAGGCGACCTGGCCCGGACCCGATCCCGCCGATCCGCCTCTGCGTCCCCTGCAGATGTTCGACCCGCCTCAGCCGGTCCTGGCGACGGCCGAGGTGCCCGACCACCCGCCGAACCGCTTCATCTGGCGGCGGGTGGATCACCGCCTGATCCGGGTCGAAGGCCCCGAACGGATCGCGCCGGAATGGTGGCGCACCCTGAAACGCCCGCTGGAACCGACGCGCGACTATTACCGGGTCGAGGATCAGGAGGGGCGTCGCTTCTGGCTGTTCCGCTCCGGCTTCTACGGCGAGGAGCCGGCGCCGCGCTGGTTCGTGCACGGGGTCTTCGCATGACCGCCTATGCCGAACTGGCGACACGTAGCAACTTCTCCTTCCTGGAGGGGGCGTCGCATCCGAAGCATCTGGTGCTGAGCGCCATCCTGCGCGGGCACACCGGCATGGGTCTGGCCGACCGCAATACCCTGGCTGGGGTGGTGCGCGCCTGGAGCGCGCTGAAGACCTTGCGCGAGGAGGGCTGGTCGCCGCCGGATCGGGTGCGCCAGGGCGGCGGACCCGGCGAGACGGTGCTGGTGGAGGATTCGTTTCCCGTCGACATCGACCCGGAAGAGGTCAAGGCGCGGGCCAAGGCCTTCAAGTTGATCCTGGGCGCGCGGCTGCGATTCAACGACGGCGCGCCGGACATCCTGGCCTATCCCGAGGACCGGCAGGGCTGGGGCCGACTGTGTCGTCTGCTGACCCTGGGCAACAGCCGGGCCAGGAAGGGTCAGTGCGAGATCGGCCTGCGCGACCTGTTGCGCGCGCCCGAGGGTCTGCTGCTGATCGTCATGCCGCCGCGCCGGCTGGAGGGGGTGGAGGCGGTGCTGCGCCAGGTGAACGAGGCCGCGCCGGGCGCCGTCTGGCTGGGCGCCGCCATGGGCCGGATGGGCGACGATCGTCGCCGTCTGGCGCGGCTCAAGGCCTTGGCCGGGGCGACGGGCGCATCGCTGTTGGCGGTCAATGACGTTCTCTATCACGACGCCGACCAGCGTGACCTCCAGGACGTCGTCACCTGTATCCGCGAGGGGGTGACGCTGGAGACCGCCGGGCGTCGCCTGGATCAGAACGCCGAACGCCATCTGAAAGCGCCCGCCGAAATGCGGCGCCTGTTCGCCGACGCCCGCGAGGCGGTGGCGGAGACGCAGGATGTTCTGGCGCGGGTGAGGTTCGACCTGAGCGACCTCTGCTACAACTATCCCGAAGAGCCAGTCCCGCCCGGCATGACAGCACAGGAGCGGCTGGCCGAGTTGGTGGCGACCTATGAGGAGCAGAAATATCCGCAAGGTGTGCCGGGCAAGGTAGGGGACTTACTGAAAAAGGAACTGAGCTTCATCGCCAAGGAGGATTTGGCTCATTATTTTCTGACGATCCACGACATCGTCAGGTTTGCAGACAACCAGCGCATCCTGTGTCAGGGGCGGGGTTCTGCGGCGAACTCGGCCGTCTGTTACGTCCTGGGGATCACCTCGGTCGATCCCAGCGTTCATGACGTGCTGTTCGAACGCTTCCTTTCATCGGATCGAAAAGAACCTCCCGACATCGACGTCGACTTCGAGCACGAGCGGCGCGAGGAGGTCATTCAGCACATATATAAAAGATACGGTCGCCACCGGGCCGGCATCGCCGCCACCGTGATCCGTTATCGACCCCGCAGCGCCATCCGCGAGGTTGGAAAAGTCATGGGTCTGACCGAAGACGTGACGGCGCGTCTGGCTGGAAGCCAGTGGGGCAGTTTTGGATCGGACATCCCGGATCGGCACCTGGAACAGGCCGGGCTCGATGTCGACAATCCGACCGTGACCCGTGCGGTCGCCATGACCCGGCGACTGCTGGAGTTTCCTCGGCATCTATCCCAGCACGTCGGCGGTTTTGTCCTGACCCAGGATAGGCTGGACGAACTGGTTCCGATCGGGAATGCGGCCATGCCGGATCGAACCTTCATCGAATGGGACAAGGACGACATCGACGCGCTGCGGCTAATGAAGGTCGATGTGCTGGCTTTGGGAATGCTGACCTGCATCCGAAAGGCGTTCGATCTGCTGGTTGAGCACAGGAAACTGGATTTCAGGCTGGATACGGTCCCCGACGCCGACAAGCCGACTTACAAGATGCTGCAGGAGGGGCGATCCATAGGGGTCTTCCAGGTGGAGAGCCGGGCGCAGATCAACATGCTGCCGAGGCTGAAGCCGAAGCGCTTCTATGATCTGGCCATTCAGGTGGCGATCGTCCGGCCTGGGCCGATTCAGGGAAACATGGTTCATCCCTATCTGCGGCGACGGCAAGGCTTGGAAGCCGTCGACTACCCTTCTCCCGGCGCTGAGTTCGGACATCCTGATGAGTTGAAGAACGTCCTGAAGGAGACGCTCGGCGTGCCGCTCTTTCAAGAGCAGGCGATGAAGGTCGCCATGGTCGCGGCGCGCTTTGACGACAAGCAAGCGAACGGCATGCGCAAGGCCATGGGAACCTTCAGAGGCGAC